>CAJHYV010000088.1_pt1 | contig 75644 bp, 67 predicted proteins | sample 9198851 | NCBI WGS metagenome assembly CAJHYV01 (sample SAMEA7708375, study PRJEB35096) | sediment metagenome | biome: marine neritic benthic zone biome [ENVO:01000025]; feature: sediment [ENVO:00002007]; material: shallow marine sediment [ENVO:03000034] sea grass bed [ENVO_01000059] ...
GCCATTGCGCGTTCCACCAGAGCATGGACCGGAACACCGTATCCGACCCGCCGGTGGTCGTGGTGACATAGAAATGGTCATTGGCGAAACGGCAGGCGACGCCATCGTCAATCATCGTGCCGCTGACGTCGCACATCAGCGCGTACCGGCCACGGCCCACCGATTGCTTGGAATACACGGACGTATACATCCGGTTGATGAACTCGGCGGCATCCGGGCCGCGGATATCCATCCCCCCAAGCGTCGAGACGTCGATCATCCCAACATTCTGTCGGACGGCGGTCACCTCCTGCTGCACCGCCTCGCTTTCATTCCCGCCGTAGCAGTGCGGCCTCAGCCAGTCGCCGGCGACCATCATCTTGGCGCCGGCGGCATCGTGGTGGCGATGCATGGGGGATAGTCGCCGCGGCTCGAATCGCCGGCCCGCCAGCAAGCCGAATTTTTCGGGCTCCGTCGGCGGACGATTGGTCCATCCTTTCGCGCCGGCCAGCGTCTTTTGGGTCAGGATCCGCGTCAGCCGGACGGCGTTGGTCGCCGAATACCGGCCCTGGCTGGGCCCCATTCCGACCGTCGAATACCGTTTGACCAGCTCGATGTCGTCGAATCCTTCGGCAACGCTGTGTTCGATATCCTGGGGCGTCAGGTCCTCATCGAAATCGATGAACGCTTTTCCTTTGTCGCTGTCGAATATCGGCCAGGGATTGCTTTCCGGTAGGACAAACGGTTCTTCGAGATCATGATCGGTGTGTCCACGGGCGGCTGCATACCGGCCGGCCCTTCGGCCGTCGGCAATCGCCGCCTCGAGATCCCATTCGCCGCGAACGGCGCCCGCCGTCACAATTCCGTCGGGTGTCGCGGCAATTTTGAAAGCGCACAGGGTGTCGTCATAAATGACCTCGCCGCCGGCTTGTGCGACCAGTGCCGCCGCCGGCGCCCAACCGATCGACACGCAGATCAGGTCACAATCGAGGCGGCGCGTCTCCGGTGGTCCGCGGTCCTGACCCGGCCGCAGCCGCAGTTCGATGCCGGCGACGTGATTGGCGCCGTTGTTCGGCACCGCGCGCTCGATTGCGTAGCCATGAATGATTCGGATGCCGCGGTCGAGCGTTTCCCGAATAAGGCTATCCCCCGCGATGGTGTAACGCAGGTCTACCACGGCCTCCACCGTAATGCCCGCGTCGTCGAGATCCAGGGCGACGCCGTACCCATCGCTGTTCGAAGCGATCACAATGGCGCGACGACCCGGCCGCACCGCATAAAGCCATAGCAGCTTCTGCGCCGCGGATCCCAGCATCACGCCCGGCAGATCGTTGTTCACGAATACCGCGGGTTGTTCGACAAGGCCGGTCGCAAGGACGAGGTTTTGGGCACGGAGTTTGATCAATCTGTCGCCATTGGTTACGGCAAGCAGGTTGTCGGCGAAGAGCCCGGTGCAAACAGCGTCGGACATGACGGTAATTTTATCGCCGAAGGATGCCATTTCATCCGCCAGCGCCTTGGCGGTATCGACGCCCCGCCGCCCGGCGGCGTCGAAGCGCGCATGATTGAGGCTGCCGCCCAGCACCGGTTGTCTTTCGATCAGGATGACCCGGCTCCCAGCGCGCGCCGCCTCGATCGCGGCGGCGACACCGACTCCCCCGCCGCCGATGACCGCGACATCGGCAAAGGCATAAGCCTTGTCGTAAGGGGTCTTTGGTGCGGCCTGTCCTATGCGTCCCAGGCCGGCGGCGGCGCGAATTCTCTTTTCCCAGAAATTCCATGCGCCCCGTGGCTTGAAAAACGCGTGATAGTAGAATCCGACCGGAAGGAACCGGGCAAACAGCTCGATCCATTTGCGACGGTCGCGGCGGAGGCTGCCCCTGTAGTGTTGGCCGGTGACGCGCAAACCTTCGGATATCGGTCGCCGGTCCGCCGGCACGTTGGGTTCTGGGCCGATCTGCACCAAGCAATTTCCATCGTCGCCGGTCATGCTGAGGATGCCGCGCGGCCGATGGTATTTGAAGGACCGCGAAAGCAGCCAGACGTCGTTCGCGGCAAGCGCACTGGCGATGGTGTCGCCGATGAAACCACCGTGGTCGCGGCCTTCGAATGAAAACCGTACCGGTTTGGCCCGATCCAGCATTACACCGTATGGCGGGGCAAGCCGACCGTCGGTCATGAGCCGCGGGCCGGGTTGCGCGCGGTCCCGCCGCCGGTGAATGCCTTTTCAGGCGGGTAGGTGCGCAGGACTTCGTCGGTCGAGGTGTCCCGTTCGGCGATAAACCAGTATCCGCTGGCAACGTGCAGCCACCATTCGCGGACAAGCCCGGCACGGTTCGTTTCGAGGAAAACGTACTCAGTCCATTCCGAATCCGACCCCGCATCCTGATCCGGCATCGCCGCGACTTCCCCGCCATAGACGAACTCTTGAATGTTGCGCGCGCCGTTCAGGGGACAATGGAGAATCTTCATCGCCGGCTCCTAATGTCCGACCGAGGCGGCGCCTTTTTCGCCAACCTGCTCGAAATCATCGAACCGATCGAACCGAAAAGGTCTGATCAATTGAGGTTGGCGCGTGCCGGCAATGCATTCCGCCATCGTGAAACCGGCGATCGGCGTGGCCTTGAATCCCCAGGTGCCCCACCCGGCGTCGACGTAGTAATTTTCGATCGGCGTCAGGCCCATGACCGGCGAGAAATCCGGTGTCATATCCGCCATGCCGGCCCATTGCCGGTTGACGCGCGCCTCGGCAAGAAAGGGAAATAACTCGAGAATATGGGCCATCAATCCTTCCTTGAAATCCAAGGTGGAACGCGTTCCATATAACGGGTAGGGGTCGGTGGCGCCGCCCATCACGAGTTCGCCGCGGGCGGTTTGCCAGATGTAAACATGGAGGCTGCCCGATACGATGATTGGGTCGAGAAACGGTTTCATGGGGACCGAAACACAAGCCTGCAGCGGGATGGTCCGGATCGGCAATTTAAGATCGGCCATGGCGGCAACCAGCGACGATGAACCGGCGACCGCCTGTAAGACGATATTGCATTCCACGGGGCCGCGGTTCGTTTCGACGCCGGCGACGCGCCCGCTCCGGACTTTGATCCCGGTGACCTCGGTGTTTTGGTGTATTTCCACGCCGTGGCGCGCGGCGCCTTCGGCATATCCCCACGCGACGGCGTCGTGCCGGGCGGTGGCACCGGGCCGGTGATAGAGCGCGCCCAGTATCGGGTAGCGTGTCGCGCGCGACATATTCAACGACGGGCAGAGCCGGCTGATCTCATCCGGGCCAATCAACGCCGAATCCACCCCAAGATGCTGATTGACCTCGGCCCGCCAGCGGGCGGTGCGTAACGCGGAATCCGTATGGGCAAGGGTCAGGTGGCCGCGTGTCGAGTACTGAATATTAAGGCCGAATTCTTCGGAGAGGCCGGCCCAGAGCGCCATTGATTCGCGGTAGAACGCGACGCCTTCCGGAGTCAGATAGTTGGCGCGGATAATGGCGGTGTTTCGGGCCGTATTGCCGCCGCCCAGATATCCCTTGTCGAGGACCGCGACATTGGTGATGTCGTGCAGCTTTGCAAGGTAATATGCCGCCGCGAGGCCGTGTCCGCCGGCGCCGATAATGACGACGTCATAGCGCGGTTTCAGCTCCGTCGCCTGGGGCAGGAGACCGCGGGCGGGATATTGTTTGGCGAAACCGTATTTTAAGAGCCCGAACGGCATTGGTCCAATTGGCAAGGGTCGCTGTGTAAATTCCACGGTCACCCGTGATGCCGCCGACCCTATAGCGGTTGGTCATGCACGTGCAATACGGATTCGGTATGTCTAATGCGTGAAACTACTCTATCGATTAGGCGGCGCGCGATTTTACCAGGCAATTTTCGGCATCGTCTTTACAAGGATCTTACAAACTTCACGAACAAGTTTGTTGTTTGTTATAGTGATTCTAAACATCTTCATGCGAGATACATGCGAAGCAGAAAAGGGTATGCAAATGGACGGATACGGACGATTTTCCCTGGCTGCCGCGATGGTGACGGCGCTAGTCGCCGGTATCTCATCGACCACTCAAGCCGCGGAGCCGACGGTTGTCGATCTCACTCAAGTCGGATGCCAATTTCTTGAATCGGAGAAGGGTGTCGATCACAAGTATCGACCGAAGAGCGCGGCGGATTGCGACGCCATCAACGCGAAATCGGGTGCCAAACGGTTGGCTGCCGCTGGGTCGCTCGAACTGAAGCCGGGCAAATACATCTTCCGCGTGACCAACAAGAACGTGCCTTATACACTCGGGTTTTGGTTGCGCGAGCATGACTACAGCCCGGGCAATCCAATCCACAAGCTGTCCAAGACAAGCGTGTCGGGCGGCGGATTGAGTCTTGGCAAAACGCGCGATTACGAAGTTGAGTTGAAGCCGGGCAAGTATCTGTTCTCATGCCCGCTGAACCCGACGCCGGATTATCCGCTGGTGGTCAAGGGCTAGCGCCCGTCCCCCGGCACGACGCGCCGCGCGCGGGTTTAGAAGACGACGATGGGAGCGTGAGTCGTGGAAAACCTGCAAATTGACGGCGGCCGGCTGTGGGACAGCCTGATGCAGATGGCGGCAATCGGCGCCACCAAGAAAGGCGGCGTGTGCCGCCTGACCCTCACCGATTTGGACAGGCAGTCACGCGACCTGTTCATTTCCTGGTGCGAATCCGCAGGATGCTCCGTGGCGGTCGATGCGATGGGCAATATCTTTGCCCGCCGGCCGGGCCGGGATGATACGTTGCCGCCGGTGGTCACCGGCAGCCATCTCGACAGCCAGCCGACCGGCGGTAAGTTCGATGGCGCTTACGGCGTGCTCGCCGGGTTGGAGCTCATTCGCACCCTGAACGACGCGGCAGTGGAAACCGATGCCCCGGTCGAGGTCGTGGTCTGGACGAATGAAGAAGGATCCCGGTTTCCCCCGGCGATGATGGGGTCGGGGGTATTTGCCGGGCAATTTTCGCTCGAAGAGGCGTATGCTACCACGGATGTGGACGGCCGGCGTGTCGATGAGGAATTGGACCGCATCGGATACAAGGGCGAGGGCTGCGGCGACCGGCCGATCGGGGCCTATTTCGAAGCGCATATCGAGCAGGGTCCGGTGCTCGAGGCCGAAGGCAAGACCATCGGCGTGGTCACCGGCGCGCAGGGTCAACGATGGTACGAAGTCACCTACACCGGCATGGAGGCCCATGCCGGTCCGACGCCGATGGCGCGCCGGCGCGACGCTCTGGTCGGCGCGGCGCGCCTTGTGCAGACGGTCAACCGAATCGGCCACGATTATCAGCCGGACGCCTGCGCGACCGTGGGCATGATGCAGGTGCATCCGAACAGCCGGAATGTCATCCCCGGACAGGTGTTCTCGACCATCGATTTTCGCCATCCTGACGATGCGCGTCTTGCGGCCATGGACGAAACGCTGCGCACCGAAGTCGCGGAAATCGCCTCGAACTGCGACCTCGATCTCAAGATCGAGCAAATTCTTTATTTCGCACCGGCCCCGTTCGACGAAAAATGCGTGACGGCGGTTCGCACCGCCGCCGAACGCGCCGGCCACCCCCACCGCGACATCGTGAGCGGCGCCGGCCACGACGCGGTCTACATGGCGACGGTGGCGCCGAGCGGGATGATCTTCGTTCCCTGTGAAGACGGAATCAGTCACAACGAAATCGAAAATGCGACGCCGGAAGATTTGGCGGCCGGCTGCCAGGTCCTGCTGCATGCGGTGCTGGAAACCGCCGGCGCCCGGTAAAACCGGCTCGGCTCAGCGATAGACCGTATGGGCCGACCAGACGGCGAGGCAGAACACCGTAATCGCGCCGGCCTGGTGGAGGACTGCGAGGGGCAGCGGGGCCACCAGTATCAGAGTGACAATACCGAGGCCGAGTTGCAGCAGGGCAGCAGCGAATAACCAAGTGATCGCGCGTGCCGGAAGGTTTGCAAGCTTTGCGCGGCGGCCGGCGAGCCACAATGCACCGGTTCCCGCCAGCGTCAGATACGCCATGATCCGGTGATTGAACTGAACCGCCGCCACGTTCTCGAACGGGTTCAGCCATAACGGCGTCAGGCGTCCATAGTCTTCGGGAAAGAAACGGCCCTGCATCCACGGCCAGTCATTGTAGATGCGCCCGGCCTCCAGTCCGGCGACCAGGGCGCCCGACAGCGCGGTTGCAAAAACCAGTGCCAGCACGGCGAGCGTGCCGCGGCGAATTGCGATGGGGCGGGGTGCCGCCGCCTCTCGCGGCAGCCGGCCGATGGCAATCCAGAGCAATGATCCAAGGATGACGAAGGCCAGGCCAAGGTGGACGGCGAGCCGGTATTGGCTGACGTCGGTGCGGGCGACGAATCCGCTCTTGACCATCCACCAGCCGATCACCCCTTGCAGTCCGCCGAGCGCGAACAGGGCGATGAAGCGCGGCGCCTCGCGCCGCGCGATCTGGCGACGCAAGAGAAACCAGAGAAACGGCACGGCGTAGACAACCCCGATGAGGCGCCCCCACAGCCGGTGAATGTACTCCCACCAGAATATGGTCTTGAACTCGGCCAGGCTCATGCCCGCGTTCTCCAAGCGGTATTCCGACGTCCGGCGATAGAGATCGAAGACCCGGTTCCATTCCGCTTCGCCGAGAGGCGGCAACGCGCCCACAAGCGGGCGCCATTCGACCATGGATAGACCGGATTCGGTGAGCCGGGTAATCGCGCCGATCAGCATCATGGCCGCGACCATCGCGGCGCAAAGGAACAACCAGACGGTTACGGCTGGCGACCCGGGAGCGCCAGCGTGCGGCGATTGGGCTGTAGCAGGCATTTGCGCACTATTCGGAATAACCGGCCGGCCTGCCAGAGGGCAATTCGCCGCAACCCGCGGCGGGCGGTCCGGGCCTGAACTCCCGTGTGGCGGTTCGCCCGCGGTCGGCCTAGGCGTTGACTTGCCAGGTATGGCCGCTGTGCAGCAATTCCTTCAGCGACGGGGCCGGCGATTTCTTTTTCACCGCGTCGATCTGCTCATAGACCGCGCTCGTGTATTCGGCGGCCGGTTCGCAATAGATCACGCCAAGAGCAACCGGGAATTCCGGCGCTTGCATCTGTGCCAGCAGGGTGGCCAACACCTTGTTGGTTTCGTCATGGACGAGGATGTCGTCCTCGGTGATGCCGTTTTCGCCAATCTTGACGACCTCGAGTTTTAGCGTGGTCGTATTGAGGCGAATGCCCTTGTCGCTGTCCTTGCCGAAGATGACGGGTTTCCCGTGTTCAAGATGAACCTGGGTGTCGGGGGCGACGCTGCGATCGGTGAAGTGAGCGAAGACACCGTCGTTGTAGACAATGCAATTCTGAAAGATTTCGACGAAGGAGGCGCCTTTGTGTCCATGCGCGCGTTTCAGAACGACCGGGAGATGCTTTTGCAGTGTATCCACCGAGCGGGCGACGAACCGGCCACCGGATCCGAGCGCAAATTCTGCCGCCGATACGGGATTGTCCACCGAGCCCAGCGGCGTCGAGGGCGACCGCGTGCCAATCTTCGAGGTCGGCGAGTATTGACCCTTGGTCAGGCCATAGATCTCGTTGTTGAACAGCAGGATGTTGACGTCGACGTTGCGGCGAATGACGTGCAGCGTGTGGTTGCCGCCGATCGACAGGCAATCACCGTCACCGGTCGCCACCCAGACGTCGAGTTCGGGATTGGCCAGCTTGACTCCGGTGGCGATTGCCGGCGCCCGGCCATGGATGGTGTGAAAGCCGTAAGTCGCCATGTAGTAGGGAAAGCGTGCGGCGCACCCGATGCCCGAAACAAAGACGGTTTTCTCAGTTGGCGTGCCGATTTCCGCCAAGGCGTTGCGCACGCCCTTGATGATCGCGTAGTCACCGCAGCCGGGACACCAGCGGACCTCCTGGTCCGAGGTGAGCGCCTTGGCCGTGAGCTTCTCCGGTGTATTGACCACCGTCATGTCATTTCTCCAGCTGCTTCAGAATCGCGTCTTCGATAGTGACGATCTTGAAGGGTTGTCCGTTGACCTGGTTGAGCGCTTGGGCATCGACCAGATACTTTGCCCGCAAAACGTTGACGAGCTGACCGTTGTTCATTTCCGGGACCAAAACATTGTCGAATCGGCCGAGCAGGTCGCCGAGATTTTTTGGGAACGGCCAAATGTGACGCAAGTGGATGTGGGACACATCCTTGCCCGATGCGCGAAGGTTGGAGACCGCGCGGGAAATCGGACCGTAGGTTGAACCCCAGCCGACCACGGCCAGCGCTCCCGAGTCATTGCCGTCGGCCACATCCTGCAGCGGGATGTGGTTGGCGATGCCATCGATTTTTGCCGCCCGGGTATCGGTCATTTTCTGATGATTATCGGAATCGTAGGAAATGTGGCCCGAATCATAGGCTTTTTCGATACCGCCGATGCGATGTTCCAGTCCCGGCGTTCCCGGTTTCACCCAGACCCGCGACAACGTTTCCTGATCGCGCAGGAAGGGATGGAAACCCTCGGTATCGGTGTAAAATTCGGTTGGGAACGGCTTGAAGGTATCCGCATCGGGGATGCGCCAGGGTTCGGCCGCGTTGGCGATATACCCGTCGGTCAGCAGGATCACCGGCGTCATGAATTTTGTCGTCAGGCGCACCGCTTCGATGCCGACTTCGAAACAGTCTGCCGGAGAACAGGCCGCCAGCACGACGACGGGGCTGTCGGCGTTGCGGCCGTATACCGATTGATAGAGATCCGACTGCTCGGTTTTCGTTGGCAGCCCGGTGGACGGGCCGGCACGCTGCGAATTGACAATAATCAACGGCAATTCGGTCGAGATCGCGAGACCGATCGCCTCGCCTTTCAAGGCCACGCCTGGGCCCGAGCTCGAGGTGATGCCGAGCGATCCGGTGTAGGAGGCGCCGATGGCCGAGCATACTGCGGCAATCTCATCTTCTGCCTGGAAGGTGACGATATCGAATTGCCGCAACCCGGCCAGGGCATGCAAGAGAGACGACGCCGGCGTAATCGGATAGGAGCAAAACGTCATTTTCAGGTCGGCGAGTTGCGTGCCCACCAGCAGGCCCCATGCCAACGCGTCGGTACCGGTAATGTTGCGGTATACACCGGGTTCCAAGGCCGCCGCCGGCACAATGTAGCTGCTGATTTCGCCGGGCATTTCTGCGGTTTCCGCGAATGCGTGCCCGGCGTTGAGGGCGGCGATGTTGGAATCCGCGATGTCGGGGCGTTTCGCGAATTTCTTCTTCAGCCAATCCGCGGTCGGTCCGCGATCGCGCCCATACAGCCAGTAGACAAGGCCGAGGGTCCAAAAATTCTTACAGCGCAGCCCTTCTTTCGACGTCAGCCCCATTTCCTTCACCGCTTCGATGGTGAGTTTGGAGATGTCGATCTTTAAGGCTCGAAACTTGTCCAGGGTGCCGTCTTCCAGCGGATTCGACGTGAACCCCGCCTTGTCCATGTTTCGGGCCGTGAAGGTGCCCGTATCGACGATAATCAAGCTGCCCGCATGCATATCGGCCACGTTGACCTTGAGCGCCGCCGGATTGAACGCGACCAGAACGTCGGGGACATCGCCGGAGGTGGCGATGGACCGCGCGCCGAAATTAATTTGAAAGGCGGATACGCCGTAGGTCGTGCCCGCGGGCGCCCGGATCTCGGCCGGGAAGTCCGGGAATGTCGCCAGGTCATTGCCGGCCAAGGCGGTCGTATCGGTAAATTGGCTGCCGGTGATTTGTACGCCATCACCGGAATCACCCGCGAATCGGATGACGACGGAATCCAATTCTTCGCGCGGTACCGGAACCGGTTCCTCTGCAGACACTGCGGCCATTTCTTTACGGCCCTCCCTCGCGTTCTCGGGCGTTCTCGCCTCGATTGTCGATCAACTGTAACACCAAATTCGGCCCTGCCAAATCACACCTTTGCGGGGTAGTACGGTCGCTTGGCAGTGCCTGCGGCCCGCACTGAATCCCAAGAAATCAATGGGAGGCCGTGCGGCTTTGCCGGTCGGTCTCGGCGGACTATTTCCAAGTCTGTGCCGGCACCGTTCACGCAGGTGCGGAGGTAACTTATATTTTTCGCTTGCGTTGTCCAGCTTCCTGATCCGGCGGACCCTGCCGCCTTAGTCGAGTACCGCCAACATTTCCTCAATTTCGCTGTATTTGCGCCGCGGAGCCCCGGGGTTGGCGTTGGCGATTTCACTCTCGTCGATTTTCTTCCATTCCGGGTAGGTAACCCAGCGCACGTTCCGTTCACCGAGCAGCGTCTCGAGTGTGAGTCGGCCTGATTTATCGCTGTTGTGCTGTTCATCCAGAATTCGCGCGGCCGCGTGGTCGCCGTCATGTTTGTTGGTGCCGATGACGCCGGTGGGACCCCGCTTAATCCAGCCGACCGCGTAGACGTTACCCTGAATCAGGCCATCGTCATGGATCACGATACCACCGCGTTCGTCGAACGGTACGCCCGGAAACGGTTCGCCGTAATACCCGATTGCCGGAATCACCAGGCCGCAAGCGACTTCGAAGAACTCGCCGGTGCCCACTGCACGGCCGTTCTCGACCGCCGTATGCTCCAGCTTTACGGCTTCAACCCGGTCGCCGCCGAGAATTTCCACCGGATTGGCGAAAAAGCTGAAATGCAGACGTTTGGCCTTTCCCTCGGCGGAGAGGTTGGTGAATCCGCGCAGGGTTTCCAGATTCCGTTCGCACAGCCGCCTTTCGCGGTCTTCTATCCCTTCGGGAACGCTGTCCGGCAATTGCGCTGGGTCGACCACGGGGTGGCAATCCGTGAGCTGCCCCATTTCGCGCAGTTCCACGTTGGTGAATTTCGCTTCCACCGGCCCGCGGCGGCCGCACATGTAGATATCGGTGAGCGGGGAGGCGTGGATCGCTGCGGCGGCATAGTCGGTTAAATCGGTCGCCGTCATCTCCTCCGGCGTTTTGGCCAGTACGCGGGCGCAATCGACCGCGACATTGCCGTTGCCGACGACCACCGCCGCGCTGATGTTCAGATCGGGGTTCAGGTCGCGAAAATCCGGGTGGCCGTTGTACCAGCCGACAAAGGATGCGGAACCGATGACCCCCTTCTTGTCCTCGCCGGGGATACCCAGTTTCCGGTCGAGCGGTGATCCGACCGCGAGCACGACCGCGTCATACATGCCCTGCAATTCATCGATGGTGATATCGCGGCCGACTTCCACATTGCCGTAGTAGCGGACAGCCTCGTTAAGTGCGGATTTTTCGTAGGCGCGCCATACGTTCTTGGTTTTCTGATGATCCGGTGCGACGCCGCCGCGGATCAGGCCGAACGGCGTCGGCAGCCGTTCGATAACGTCGATTTGGCAATCTACGCCAGATTTCAGAAGCGCCGCGACCGTATAGAAGCCGCTGGGCCCAGATCCGACAATCGCCACTTTCAGGGGCATTGTCGTGGTTCCTCCCCGGTAAACTTTATTATCGGCGGGGAAACCTAATGCAATCTGCTCATAGAATCAAAGCGGCGGTCGCGCCGCCGGGTTGGCCGGACGTTGAAAACCGGGCCTCGGTGCAGGACCTTAGTGAATGTAGCCGCAGTCCCGGAAATTCCTGACTTCGGCGGGGGTAATAAGTTTTCGTCCGGCCACACTCACCGAATGAATATCGCCGTCGATGTTCAATTCCCAGAAGGACAGAAATTTCGACAGTTTCGGATACCGTGGCGCCAAATCCATGAATTGCCAGATGAAGCTTTGAAGAACACTGGGATGGTCCGGCATATGATAGAGAATCTCGGCGGTGGTCAGCCGATAGCCGTGCAGTTGTTGTTCAATTTCGTGCATCGCTATTCTCGCCAATGTGGTGCATGACTTGATGGTTGAACATCCGAATCCTAGGCAAGAATTGACGAATAATCCATTAACATCAAATAATTGGCAGCGAACGCGAGAGAGTGCTAACAGGCCGGTCAACGCGAAGAGTACGATTTGCAAGGGGTTACAGGCGATTGCCCTATTTGCCGTTGTCCGCCGGAGGCAGGCGATGGCGCAGAGAGTGAATGCGCCGGAGCGCATCCAGCGGCGGCCGGACCGGATTCAGGCGGTCCTCGCCATCGGCGGCCTTGGGATCGAGCCGGGTTTCCAGCAATGCGATCATGTCGTAGGTCGCAGTGTCCCTGTCGCGGTCGTCGAGGCCGCGCCCCAGCGGATCGATGATATTGGCAAGGGCGGCATGATCCGCTTCCGAGAAAATGCCGAACCACTGCAAGGTTTCCGCCAACCTGCGCGCCCCGCGCCGGCTTAGCCGTTTCGGGTCATAATGCAGGGCTGCGTAGCGGAACGCGGCATCTTCGCTAATCGTCAGGAAATAAGGTCTGTCCCCGGCCGCACGCTGGGCGGGAGATGCCGGTGGGCGAGGCCGCCGCACCCCGGCGCTGCGGCCGGATGCCGCCGTTCGGCCCACGCCTTTAGATCCATAACGTTGTATTAGTCTGGATATTGCTCCCGCAATCATTGTATTTTCTTTCTCTTTTCAGCCGGTTATGGCATTTCACCAATTAAGGCTAGCAGGGATCGTGCCACATGAGCGGCGCGATATGGGAGAATGATTTACCGGGGTAACCGCGGCACCAAACGCCTCGGCATGTTCTGCCGGAGCGGCGGTAAATAATGCCGGGATGTGCCGTTTGATGGTTGGATCCGGTGGCGAAGCGACGGCGCTGTCGATATGATCGCAGGGGCATGGCGTGGGAATGGCGGAAATGACGGAACGGCGGCATAGTGATCCCGAACACGACGAAACGCGTACCGCGTCTTCGGTTCGCAGCACCGGCTATCTTCTGTGGCAAGTCGTCAATCTTTGGCAGCGCCGGCAGAAGGAGGCGCTGTCCCCCTTCAATTTGACGCCGGTGCAATTTCTCCTACTGGCCGGCCTCGACGACCTGTCCGGAACCACACCGGAGCCGATTACCCAAACCGTTTTGGCGCGGCATTGCAGGACCGATCGCATGATGACATCCCAGGTGCTCCGCCATCTGGAAGGGGATGGATTGATCCACCGGCGCGAACATGACGGCGACGGACGCGCGATGGCGGTTGAGATTGGTGCGGACGGCCGCGATCTGTTGCGCCGGGCGGCGAAATCCGTGGAGCAAGTGGAGACGGCGTTCTTCCGGGCGCTCGGACCGGATGTTCCCGCATTCGGCGATGCGCTTACCTTGCTGTCCGGCGAACGCCCGCGGCGGCGCGTGCCAGCAGGGAGCCGGTCGTCGTAACGGAAATTATTTGGTGCCGAATGGTTGCGGCGCACCGAATCGGGATAAAATAGGTGATCGCGAATCACCGTGCCGCAGCATTACCGGGGCTCGGGCGGACAAAAATTTTGGGAGGATCTATCTGATGAAGCGCACCGCGGCTCAACTTCTTGCGGCCACTTTGGAGTCTCATGGGGTGGATATCGCCTTCTGCGTACCGGGCGAAAGCTATCTCGCCGTTACCGATGCGTTGATAGATTTCCCGTCGATCAAACTCGTGGTGTGCAGGCACGAGGGCGGAGCCGGCTTCATGGCCATTGCGGATGCGCGCAACCGCGGCAAGCCGGGCGTGTGTTTCATCAGCCGCGGTCCGGGCGCGACCAACGCGTCGATCGCCATTCACAGCGCCTATCACGACGCGTTGCCGGTGGTGTTCTTTATTGGGCAGGTTGAGCGCGACGAGAAGGGACGCATGGCGCTGCAGGAATTGAATTATTCGAAGACATTTTCCGACACGACCAAGCTGGTTATCGAAGTGGACGATGGCGACATGCTGTCCGAGGCCGCGGCACGCGCCTTTCATGTTGCCTCATCCGGTACGCCGGGACCCGTCGTGGTGACGCTTGCGGAGGACATGCTCGACGATCCGGTTTCGGCCCCGGTGCTCTCCCCGTCGCCCCGCGTCCGCATGGCGCCCGCCCCCGACGACGTTGTTCGGATCGCCGAGATGATCGGCCAGGCGAAAAAGCCGCTTGTTGTCGCCGGGGGCCTGGTGGAAGGCGCGCCGGCACTGGCGGCGCTGACCGAATTTGCGGAGAAGTTCGACCTGCCGGTCTGTCCCAGCCACCGGCGCTCGCATGTGTTCGATAGCTGGCATCCCAATTGCGGCGGATATCTCGGCAGCCGCGCGCCGAAGCAGCAACTTGACCTGATGAAGGAAACCGATCTGATGGTTGTGATCGGCGAACGGCTCGGCCCGACGGTGAGCCAGGGCTTCAGCTTTCCCGCCGCGCCGGTTCCGCAAATGTCGATGGTCCACGTCTGGCCCGACCCGGTGGAGGTCGGCAAGATTTTTCAGCCTACTGTCGGCGTGGCTGCCGATGTCGGGCTGTTTCTGGAGGCGATGCTGGCGCAGGGCGCGCCGGCCGCGGCCGATGGCCGGGCACAATGGATCGGCCGCTTGAACAAGGTGCACCAGGAGCTGACGACCTGGGAGCCCGTATCGGCGAATGACGGCGTGGTGTTTGGCGGCGTCATGTCGGCGATCAAGGATCATCTGTCGCCCGATGCGGTGGTGACCAGCGATGCGGGAAATTTCAGTTCCTGGATTCACCGGTACCTCTATTTCCGCCAGACCAACATGTTCATCGGGTTTGCGACCGGCGGCATGGGCGGCGGCGTGCCGTCCGCTGTCGCCGCTTCGATCGCCGATCCGGGCCGGCAGGTGGTCGGCTTCGTCGGCGACGGCGGCTTCATGATGACCGGCAATGAACTGGCCACCGCCGTGCAATACGAGGCGCCGGTGAAGATCTTCATTGCCAACAATGCCAGCTACGGCACAATTCGCATGCATCAGGAAGGGCGGTATCCGGGCCGGGTCACCTCGACCGCGCTGAACAACCCGGACTTCGCCAAGCTGGCGGACGCCTATGGCGCGCTCGGGCTCAAGATCGAGAATGACGGGGATGTGGAGTCGGTGGTCGCCGAGGCGATGCGCCATGACGGCCCGGTGGTGGTCGATGTCCGCACCAGCCTGAACTACCTGACCGCATGGCGGAAGCTGGAGGACATGCCGGCCTACAGCAGCTAGAGCAAATCCCCAGCGAACCGAAACGGTTCGTGACGACGTATTTGCATGAGAACAAAGAGATAGACCATTTCGCGTGGGTTAATTTTATCAGGAATGGTCTAGGCAGCGGCGCTCGTTCAGTCGAGGTGTAGCTTCATCCCCACATGCGAGGCGGTGAAGCCGAAGGATTCGTAAAAGCGGTGCGCATCCGGGCGGGTCTTGTCGGCGGTGAGTTGCACCATATGGCAATCGCGCGCGCGCGCCCGATCGATTGCCCAGTGGAAGAGCGCCTGGCCGATGCCCCGGCTGCGATAACTTTTGGCGACGCGTACGCCTTCGATCTGCGCCCGGCTGCCGCCCTGATAAGTGAGGTTGACGATGACAGTGATCTGCAGCGTGCCGATCACCGCGCCCTCATGCTCCGCCACGACGACTTCGTTGTTGGGGTCCGCGTCAATCGCCGCGAAGGCGCGGGCATAGGCGTCGGGGAGCGGGGTTTCGTCGCGCTCGCGGATTTGGCCCAGCGGATCGTTGGCCAGAAGGCTAACGATGGCCGGCAAATCTGCCGCCAGCGCCGGCCGGATGACCAAATCCTCGGGCGGGTGATCGGCCGTCACGCGTCTAGCCCTTGGCATACCGGGCGCGCACGGCGCGCTCAATCGCGGTGGCCACAAGGCGGTCGATATCGAGCCGGTGGCGGACCATTTCCAGGATGCGCATTTCTTCCAGCTCGACCTTGCGGTCGGCAGCGGCGATTTCGACGGCGAGCGCGTATGCCGTCTCGCGCAAACCATCCGGCAGCGCATTGTCGATCACCTGGAGCGCCGTCTCAAGGCCTTCCTCGACCGACAGCATTTCCGCGCAGGTGGCGGCTGTCTCGGTCAGCTTTGCGGAGTCAAAGCCGTCGAACACCGGTAATCCTTTCACGATCTGGCCGATCGTCGAGAGTTCCGTGTCCGGCATCCGACGGTCCGACGCGGACACGATGACCATGGTGTAGATCAAGGCGGCTTGCTTGCTGAGCATCTAGGGATCCATTTTTGTGTGATTTTTGCTAGCCCTGCATATGGGGAGCCGGTGATGGGGAGTTCAAGGCCGTCCTTTCGTCTTCGAGTGTGAAAAGAAGGTCTTGCAGGCGGCCACCGCGTCGGCCAGGCCGACCCGCTCCATCTCCACGCCGTCCGGAAAAGCGCCGCCGAGGCGGGACGGCATCATCGGATCGAGCAGCACGAAGACGCCGCGGTCGGTCGCCCGGCGGATCAGCCGGCCATAGGCCTGTTTGAGGCGTAGCCGGGTCAGCATGTCGTCATAGCTGCGTCCGCCGAAGACCTTGCGGCGCGCCTTATGCAGGATCGTCGGGCGCCGCCAGGGCACCCGGTCGAACACGATGAGGCGCAGGCTTTCGCCCGGTACGTCGACACCGTCGCGAACCGCGTCGGTGCCGAGCAGGCAGGACTTCTCTTCGGCGCGGAAGATGTCGATTAGGGTGGCCAGGTTGAGCCGGTCCACATGCTGGGCGTAGAGCGGCAGGGCCGCCTGGTCGAGCGGCTCGGCGATTCGGCCATGGACCTGGCGCAGCCGGCTGATCGCGGTGAACAGGCCGAGCGCGCCGCCGCCCGAGGCGAGGAACAGCTCGCGATAGGCCGCCGCCACTTGGGCGAAATCGTCTTTGCGGACATCGGTGATGACGAAGACGCGGGTTTGCTCCTGATAGGCGAAGGGCGACGGCACCGCGGCCCGGACCGCTGCCGGCAGGTGGTCCGCGCCGGTACGGATTTCGGCGGCGCGCCAGTCGGCTTCCGCGTCGCCCGATCCGTCGCGCAGCGTCGCGGAGGTCACCAGCACGCCATGGGCCGGTACCGCGACGGTTTCGGCAAAGGGCAGGGTCGGGTCGACCCAATGGCGGTACATGCCGATGTCGATGTCGCGGCCCTCGATGCGCTCGACCGCGAACCAGTCGACGAAATCGGCCGGCGTTTCCGTTGCCAGTGCGTTCAGCATGTCGTGCCAGGCGCGCAGCAGCGATTCCGCCCGGTATTTTAGCGACCGGCAGATCGCCTCGATACGGATGCGTGTTTGCGTATCGAGGTCCTCGGCCTCGTCGTCGAGCCGTGCCAGCAGACGCTCGCGCAATTTACGGACGGGTTGTTCGATTTGCCGCAATGCGGCGGCGAGCGCCGCTGCGGCGGCCAGCACGGTATCCGCCGGCTCGGTGATCTCCGCCTCCAGTGCGTAGGGCCCACGACTGTCCGGCGCGCGGGCATAGGCGTGCACCCGAGCAGCGGCGAGGAAGGCCTCGCCCACGCCCTTCGGCTGCTCATCGATGCAACGTTGCCGCCAGCCGGTATCGGGCAGCGCGCCGGCTGCGTGCAGGCATTGGTCCAGGGCGGTTTGCGCCGCGTCATCTTCGCCCAGCAGGTCCTCCACCCGGCGTTTCAGACCGCGGCCGCGCCGCCGCCCCTCGACGCCGCGCAGCCAGCGCCGCAACTCGGCCATTTCCCGGCCGCTGAGATGGGCCGAAAAGGCGCCGTCCGCGGCGTCGAAGACATGATGGCCCTCGTCGAAGACATAACGCGTCGGCGAATGCACGTTTTCGCCGGCATCGCGCGCCGCCTGTACCATCACCAGCGCGTGATTGGCGATCACCAAATCGGCGCGACGCGCCTTACGGACGCTGCGCTCGATAAAGCATTTGCCGTAGTGATCGCAGGCCGAATAGATGCATTCGCCGCGGTGATCGCTCAGGGCCAGCGTACGGCCGCTGCCCAACAGATCGACCAGCCAGGCGGGGAAATCGCCGCCGGCCATGCCGCCGTCACGCGACCGGCCGGCCCAGCGCGCCATCAGGCCCAGCGCGACCGCATCGTGGCGGCGTATGCCGACGCTGCGGACCGCGTCCTCGAAATTCAACAGGCAGAGATAGTTTTCCCGGCCCATCCGGACGACGACCCGGTTGCTCTTGCGAGCGGGTTCGGGGAAGAGCCGGTCGAGCTCCTGATCGATCTGATGTTGCAGATTACGGGTGTATGTCGAAATCCAGACAGGCGCGCCATTGCGTTCCGCCCACAGGCTCGACGGCGCCAGGTATCCTATAGTTTTGCCGACACCGGTGCCCGCCTCGGCAAGCAGGAAATGCGGAACGCCGGGTTTGGCGCGAGGCGCGAAGGCGGTGCTCACCGCGGACGCATAGTCCGCCTGGCTCGGCCGCGCCTCGGCGTCCGCGCCCAGCAGCTCGCTCAGCCGCTGCCGGGCTGCTGCCGGCTCGACGGCGATGCTGCCGGGCGGGTCCGGCGGCGCATGATCCTTCCATTCCGGCAGGCGCCGCCAAACGTCCAGTCCGGCGCCAGGCGCACGCGTTTGGGGCATGTCCTCTTCGCCGAGGGCGCGGAGGACCGCGGCGCCCCACGGCCAGCTGCCGCCCGCCATCGCATGGGCGACCGGGCGTGCGCCACGTGCCGCGCTCTCTTCGCCGAGGTCGGCAAGCAACCGTGTCGCGGCGCGGCGGAGCACCAGGACGGCGCCACTCAAATCCGTCGGCGGATCCAAATCCAGGGCGGTTGCCAGGCCGTACGGTGTGGGCACGCAAAAATCGGCCGGCCGCGCGAAGGCGAAAAGTTCCAGCAGATCATGGGCGGGAAACGGATCGATGCCGAGCCGCCGGGCGGCGGCCGGGGCATGGCACAGCATCGGCGGCGGCGCGGTGCGCAAGCGGTCCGTCACGACTTTGCAGTCGAGCATTTCCACTTCGCCGTCCTGGCTCAACCAGGCGGCGCGGCCGAGCCCGACCACCAGGGTGGGCGCGTCGGGCAGAGCGATCGGAGACGGCGCGGTTGGCTGAGTGTTCGAGGACATGGTCGCGGCATCATACCGGGCGAATGTCGGGGGCGCGAAGGCTGCTTGATGGGAACGCGATTGTTTTTTTCGGGGTGTTGACGGTTTGGGGTCCTGCCCCTAGGTTCCGGCATCCCGTGAAAGCAATGCATCGAGGCCGCGCATGTCCGATCTTCGTGAGCTGGCGACACAGGCGAAGGCTTGGCCGTTTCAGGAAGCGCGCCGGGTGCTCAAGCGCGTGCAAGGCAAGACGCCGGAGAAGGGCTACGTCCTGTTCGAGACCGGTTACGGCCCGTCCGGCCTGCCGCATATCGGCACCTTCGGCGAGGTCATGCGCACCACGATGGTGCGCCAGGCGTTCCAGGCCCTATCCGACGTGCCGACCCGTTTGTTCGCCTTTTCCGACGACATGGACGGATTGCGCAAGGTGCCGGAAAACGTGCCCAATCAGGAGCTGCTGCAACAACACCTGAACAAGCCGCTCACCGAGGTGCCCGATCCGTTCGGCACCCATGAAAGTTTCGGCCACCACAACAATGCCCGCCTGCGCGCCTTTCTCGATGATTTCGGATTCGGGTACGACTTCGTGAGTTCGACCGACTGCTACACCGAGGGCCGCTTCGATGCGGCGCTGCTGCGTCTGCTCGAATGCTACGACGCGGTGATGGACATCATGCTGCCGACGCTGGGCGAGGAGCGGCGCAAGAGCTACAGCCCGTTCCTGCCGGTTTGTCCGGAGACGCGGCACGTGCTGCAGGTTCCGGTCGTCGAGACCAATCCCGGGGCCGGCACGATCGTCTATCAGCGCGAGGATGGGAAGCGGATCGAGACGCCGGTCACCGGCGGCCGCTGCAAGCTGCAATGGAAGCCGGACTGGGCGATGCGATGGTATGCGCTGGGCGTGGATTACGAGATGTCCGGCAAGGATCTGATCGATTCGGTACAGCAGTCGAGTCGCATTTGCCGCGCCCTGGGCGGCCCGCCGCCCGAAAGCTTTACCTACGAGCTGTTCCTGGATGAGAACGGGGAAAAAATTTCGAAGTCGCGCGGCAACGGATTGTCGCTGGAGGAATGGCTCGCCTATGCGCCTGGCGACAGCCTGGCGCTGTTCATGTACGGCAAGCCGAAGGCGGCCAAGCGTCTGTATTTCGACGTCATCCCCAAGAATGTCGACGAATACCTGACCTTCCTCGCCAAGTTTCCGGACGAAGAGCCGGCCCGGCAGGTGGAAAACCCGGTGTGGCACATCCATAACGGCGCGCCGCCGGCGCTGGGATCGCCGATCAGTTTCGCGATCCTGCTGAACCTCGCCAGCGTCTGCAATACCGAGGACAAGGCCGTTTTGTGGGGCTTCATCACGCGGTACGCGCCGGACGCCTCGCCGGAAACCCTGCCAATGCTCGATGATCTGGTGGGCTATGCGATTCGCTACTACCAGGATTTCGTAAAGCCCGAGAAGCAGTTTCGTGCGCCGAACGACCTCGAGCGCACCGCGCTGGGGCAGCTCGCCGAGAAACTGGAAGCGCTGCCCGCGGGGTCGACAGCGGAAGCGATTCAGAACGAGGTCTACGAGATCGGCAAGCAGAATGGATTCGAGCCGCTGCGCGACTGGTTCCGCGCCCTTTACGAGGTATTGCTCGGGCAGCAGCAGGGGCCGCGCATGGGATCTTTCGTCGCGCTGTACGGATTGCCGGAGACGGTCAGCTTGATCCGCCGGGCGCTGGACGGCGAAGACCTCTCCGCCGCCTGAACATTTTCGCCGCGCTTGGGCGGCCTATTGGCTCGCCCAGATGATGCGGGCCATCCACTCGATATCCTCGAGCGACACTTCCACTGTCGCATGCGCCGAATTGAAGGAGAGGAGCTCCAGGCGGTTCGCGGTCTGGCGCTGCAATTGCTTGGCCAGGATCTCGCCCTGCCGGGTCTTCACCACGATCCGGTCGCCGCGGCGGATGCTGGCGCGCGGTGAGACCACGACCACGTCGCCGTCGCGAAACACCGGCTCCATGCTGTCGCCGGAAATCTCCAGCGCATAGGCATTGGGGTCGCCGACATTGGGGAAATCGACCGCGTCCCAGCCGCTGCCGGTGGGGTAGCCCGCGTCGTCGAAAAAGCCGTCCCGTCCCGCCTGGGCATAGCCGATGACGGGAATCCGCTGCATCACGCCGCCGTCGGAGCCGTCGCTCATCAGGGTGACGAAATGACCGATGCTGCTGTTCGTCGCTTCCAGGACCTTGGCGATGCTTTCGGTGGTCGGCCAACGGGGCTTGCCGTTGCGTGCCACGCGCTTGCTTTTGTTGAAGCTTGTGGGGTCGAGGCCGGCTTTGCGGGCGAGCGCGGAGGCCGACAAGCCACTCTCTGCCGCCATGCGGTCGATGGCGCGCCAAACATCTTGATGCCGCAGCATGTATGGGGGGCTCCGTGTTCGTTTCTCGTGGTTGGGTCCGAGTATATCTCCGGCAGAAATAGGATAAAAGACCTAAAAATTTCAAATTTTAGGAAAATGTTGAAGGTTTCTTAAGGAATTCACGCCGAATTCCGCCGAATTGCCGATCCGATGGTGCGCCGTCTTCGGATAGTCGGACAATAAATTTTGCTTACCGCGCGTGGGCGACCCCACCGCCGCCCCGCGGGTCCGCCCCGCCGCGCCATTCGCCGTTCTCGATCAGGACGACATGACCCCGCGACATCACCGGATCGAAGCTGATGGCGCTCTGCTTGACCGCGTGTCCCATGGCGGTGAGCGCCCGGCAGGCCGATCCCTGGACCCGTGCTTCCGCATGGATGGCGCCGCCCTCGCAATGAATGCGCGGAACGGTGACCGCTTCGACCGGCGACATGCCGAAATCGACAATATTGAGGATGGTCTGCAAAACCGCACTGATGATCACGCTGCCGCCCGGCGCGCCGACCACGATCCGGGGTTTTCCGTCCTGGAACAGCATCGTCGGCACCATGCCGGTGGTGCGCGCCTTGCCCGGGGCGATGGAATTGCTGCTGCCCGGGATCGGGTCGAACAGTTTCATCGAATTGTTGTAGACGAAGCCGAGGCCGGGCGTGACGACCCCGGAGCCGGTGCCGAGCGTATGAGTGCAGGACACGGCGTTTCCCGCCTCGTCATACACCGAGAGATGGGTCGTGCAGCTCTGCGGTTCTTCCCGGCCATCGCCGAGAAATTCTCCGGCGCGGATTTTTTCCGCCCATTCCCGGGCGCGGTCCTCGGACAGGAGCATGTCCAGCGGCACCTCGGCGAAATCCGGATCGGCGAGGTATCGGTTGCGGTCCGTATGGGCCGCCGCCATGGCGCGCGCCACCAGGTCGAGATGCTCGGCCGAGCCGTGGTGCAACGCGGCCAGGTCGAACTGCGCCAGAATCTGCAGCATCTGGACCAGCGTAACGCCGCTGCCGGGCGGCGGATTGGAACACACCGTGTAGCCGCGGTACGTGCCCTTGACCGGCGCACCCGGCCGCACCGCGTAGCCGGCGAGATCGCCAGCGGTGACGAAAGAACCGTTCGCCTCCAGATCGGCTGCGATGCGCCGGGCCAGATCGCCGCGATAGAAGGTTTCGGCGCCGCCGGCCGCGATCGCATCGATCGTATCGGCCATGTCCGGGTTGCGGTGCAACTCGCCGACCTCGTAGAGCTCACCGTCGGGGCGGAGATGGATCGCCTTGCAGGCGCCGGTGACCGAAACACGTTGAAGGCCGCCCGGCACGCCGGTCATCATCGTGCGGGCCAAGAATTCGTGGGCAAAACTCCCGATCGCTGTGCCGTCGCGTGCCATCCGCGCCGCGGGCGCGAGCAGGTCGGCCCAGGGTTTGGTGCACAGCTTTTCGTGCGCCGCGGCGAATCCGGCGATGGTGCCCGGCGTCAGGATCGACGTGTAGCCGAGCTCGCTGCGGAAATCGTCGAACAGGGTATAGCCCGAGACTTCGGTCCGGCCCCGGCTGTCCGCCGCCCACATTTCTTCGGTCACTTTCGATCCGGCGCGGGCATGGAAATCGATCATGCCGTTCTCGCCGGTATCGGCGCGGAAGAACTGAAGCGTCCCCATTCCGCCGATGCCGCACATAAAGGGGTCGACGACCATTTGGGCGAAGGCGGTGGCAATGGCGGCATCGAATGCGGTGCCGCCTTGTTCCAGGATTTCGGCGCCGACATCGGCGGCGCGGGGCTGCGGACAAACGACAATACCTTTCATGGCGTGGACTTTCCCCTGGTGTCGGGCTGTCGCAACGGGCTCGTAGGATGCGGGTTACGGCGGTGCCGGACTTTTGTGATATTTTAACCGTTCTCTTCCGTTTGCACAGGATGGCGGCGAGACGTGCCGTTACAGGTCGATGTCCAACCAGACCGGTTGATGATCGGAGCCGTCGGCGTCTGTATCGACACGGACGGAAGCGACATGGTCGGCGAGGTTGGGGCTGACGAAGGCGAAGTCGATGCGCCGGTCGCGTTCGGGCTCGAATTTGGTAAAGCCGCTCTTCGGATCGCCGCCCGCCGCCAGCCAGGCGTCGGTAAAGGCGTCCTGCCGGGCAATGCGGCCGTGTCTCGGGTCGTCGTACCCGGCGAGCATTCCATATTCCACGCTGCCGGGTTCCATGTTGAAATCACCCAGCAGGATGGCCCGGTCGGTTGCCGGCGGCGGCGGACCGTCGGTGTCCCAGGCATCGTGCGCGCCGGAGCGTGCCGCGCCCTCGCGGGGCGCCGCACGGTGGATTTCCAGGATGCGGGCGGTCTGTTCCTGGCGTTCCAGGCTGGAGACATGGGCGAGGTGGATCGAATAGACGCGCACCGGACCGCTCGGACACGCGATAAGCCCTTCGAGGGCGCAGCGCTGCAGGCTCAATTTCTGATGCAGGGCGTGCTTCGGCAGCAGGTGCATGCGGGATGACAGGATGGGCGACCGCGACAGCAGCATGTTGCCGAATTGGCGGCGGCGGCCACGATCCGAAGCGTGAGCCCTTGCCGGTTCCACATGCAGATCGAGACCGGGACCGTAGATCCAGTAGTGATCCGGCAGGAGTCCGGCGAGCGCGGCCACCTGATCGATGGTACCGGACCGGCTCCAATACCGGTCGACTTCCTGCAGCGCGATGACATCCGCCTCGGCGACTTCACCGGCAATGCGGGCGAGGTCGACCTTACCGTCCTTGCCGCGGCCGAACTGGATATTGTACCCGGCGAAGCGCACCCGCCGATCCTCTATGAACCGAGGCGGGGCGGAGTGCCGAGCCGCTCGCGCGCTGTACCGAGGACACGCTCGAAGGCGCAGGCCACGGCTAGCGCGCGCTCATCCTCGCCGAACGGCGCGATGATCTGCAGACCGACCGGCATATTCGCCGCATCCAGTCCCGCCGGGATCGTGACGGCGCACAGCCGCAGCAGGTTGACCGCGGCGGTGTTGCGCAACATGCCCATATTAGCTTCGAAATAGCGTTCGCCGGTGTCGATCGTTGTCAGGTCGGGGGGCGTGATCGGGACCGTTGGCGTGACCAGGACGTCCACATCGGCAAGCCGGCCGGCCATTTGGCCCGCGAGCTGGTCCAGCCTGCTCCGGCGCGACAGGTAGTCGACCGCGGGAATTGCTTCCATCCGCTCGAACCGCGCCGCGACATTCGGGTCGAGAGTCGCCTTATAGTCCTGCATCTCGGTGTTGATGAAGGCGGCGAATTCGGCTGCGGCGAGTCCGCCGCGCTTGAAGACATCGTGGCACGCGGCAATTTCCGGCAGGTCGATCGCGTCGACCTCGACCCCGTGCCCCTTAAGCTCGTCCAGCGCGCGCTGCACCGTTTCGACTATGCCGGCCGAGCACCCGTCGAAGAACCAGTCACAGAGCCCGACGCGCAGACCGGCAATATCGGTAAGCTGCAGCGCATCGGCGAAGGCGAGGGGATGTTCGGCCACCAGCGGGTCGATTGCCGCAAAGGCGACGGCGGCGTCGGCCGCGGTCCGGGTCAGGGCGCCCGCGGTGTCGAGGCTGGGGCTCAAGGGAACGATGCCGTCGACCGACCAGCGATGGATGCTCGTCTTGACGCCGACGGTCCCGGTCACGGCGGCGGGAATGCGGACCGAGCCCGCCGTGTCGCTGCCGAGCGCCACGACCGCGGTGCCGGCCCATAGGCTCACACCGGCGCCGGCGCTTGACCCGCCCGGCGCCCGGTGCCGTTCGGCGTCCCACGGATTGAACGGAGCGCCCCAATGGACATTGGTGCCGACGCCACCGAAAGCGAATTCGACCGTGTGCGTCTTGCCGGTGACCGCTGCCAGCCCATGGCGCAACGTGGCGACCACCGGGCCTTCGGACTGCCACTTGTCCGGCAACGCTTTGGGCGTCCCGGCGAATGTCGGATAGCCCGAGACGCCATACAAATCCTTGACCGACAGCGGCAGCCCTTGCAGTGGGCCGAAGTCCAGATCCGCGGCAAAGGCGGCATCCGCCACCTGGGCCTGGGCTTTCAGCGCCTCCGGTTCCCAGGTCTTATAGGCATGGAAGGCGGACTCGTATTTCTCGTAGTTCTCGATCACACGTTCTGCAATACCCATGGCGGTGATCCGACCCGATCGCAGCGCGTCCGACAGGGATTCGATCGACGATTCAGTGAAATCAGGAATAGCCATGAGATGTCCTTGGTCGCGGGTTTCTGTCAGTCGTCGTGGCGTTCGATCGGTGGCCCGACACCCGGCCGCTCGGTGATCAACCCGTAGTGCTCGATCCGCCGATGTTTGGCGAAATTGAACATGTTGTCCTTGCCGTGGCTGCAGGCATCCAGGTCGCAATCATGTACCAGGAGTTCGTCTTCTTCGGTTTTCGCCTGGGCGACGATTTCGCCGTTGGGGTTCACGATCACGCTGGATCCGATCAATCCGGCCCCGTCCTCGATGCCCGCCTTGGCGACGCAAATGACCCAGGTCGCGTTTTGATATGCGCCGGCCTGTGCCGCGAGATTGCTATGGAATACACGTAGATCCTGACTCTCCACGCCGCCATTGGGATCATGCGCCGCGGAATTGTAGCCGATTAACACCATTTCGACGCCTTGTAACGCCATCACGCGGAAGGTCTCCGGCCAGCGCCGGTCATTGCAGATAGCCATGCCAATCCGACCGCCGAAGGTTTCGAATACGGGGAAACCCAGATTGCCATAATCGAAATAACGTTTCTCCAATTGTTGCCACGCCAATTCGGGCCGCAGCGCCTCGGAGCCGGGCAAATGGACCTTGCGGTATTTGCCGGCCACGTCACCGCTGCGGTCGACCAGGAGGGCGCTGTTGTAGTGCCGGGTCTCGCCCTGCTCCTCGGTCAGTTCCGCATAGCCGAGATAAAATCCCATGCCGAACGACCTGGCTGCCTCGAACAACGGCGCCGTTTCATTGTTCGGCATTTTCCGCTCGAAATAAGCGTCGATCTCGGACTGGTCTTCCATGTACCAGCGCGGAAAGAACGTGGTGAGCGCAAGTTCCGGGTACACGATCAATTCGGCGTCCGCCGCATGTGCCTCGGTCATCAGCCGAAGCATTCGGTCGACGACCATGGTGCGGCTTTCCGATTTTTGAATTGGACCGAGTTGGGCGGCCGCCACGCGCAGGATGCGGGACATGCGGTATCTCCTGAAAGCCGGTTTCTTCGCGACGCCACACCGCGTTGGTGGCAAGTCACGCACAGTCCGGAAACTAAACCATAGGACCGGCGCGCGGTCCATTGACCGATGCCGCGATGGCTTGTTCCTGCCGCCTGCAATCGGATAGGGTCCGGGCATGTCACTGATCTATCATCTGGCCAAAGCCGGTGTGTGGGCAGCCGCCCTGCAATCCGGGCAGGCTTATGCCGGCACGGTCGAAGATACCGCGGATGGTTTTCTGCATTTTTCAACTGCGAGCCAGATTGTCGAAAGCGCCGCCCGCCATCGCGCGGGCGAACGGGATCTGGTGCTGCTGTCCGTCGATGCGGAAGAGCTCGGCAAAGATTTACGGTGGGAGCGGTCGCGCGGCGGCGCCGAGTTCCCTCATGTGTATGGCGCAGTCCCGATGACAGCGGTGCGATGGGCGAAGCCGCTTCCGCTGGGGCCGGACGGCCGCCACGAATTTCCGGATTTGGATTGATCGATGGACCTGTCGGCCCTGGCCCTGCCGCTGCTGCGGTGTGTCGATCCCGAACGGGCGCACCGCGTGACATTGTGGGGATTGCGTCATGGCTTAGCACCGGTGCAGCGGGAGCCGGATGACCCCATCCTCGCGAGCCGGGTATGGGGATTGGATTTCCCAAACCCGGTCGGATTGTGTGCGGGTTTCGACAAGAATGCCGAGGCCTATGAGGCATTGTTGCGGTTAGGTTTCGGCTTTGTCGAAATCGGCACGGTGACGCCGCTGCCGCAATCGGGCAATCCACGCCCCAGGATATTCCGCCTGCCAGAGGACGGCGCCCTAATCAACCGGCTCGGCTTCAACAATGAAGGGCTGGAAGCGGTGGCCGCACGGGTGCAGGGCCCGCGGTCCGGCATCCTCGGCATCAATATCGGCAAGAATAAGGAGACGGAGGACGCGGCGGCGGATTACGTTCCGGCCGCCCGGCGGCTTGCGCCCTTTGCGGACTATATGGTCATAAACGTTTCGTCGCCGAATACGCCGGGTCTGCGGGCGCTGCAGGGCGGCGCCGTGCTGTCCGATCTGATCGCCAAGGTACAGGCCGTTTTGAGCGAGGCCGATACACCGCCGCCGTTGCTGGTCAAAATCGCTCCGGATCTTGATGCCGCAGGCGAGGCGGAAATTGCAAGGGCCGCGTTGGATTGCGGCGTTGACGGGTTGATTGTCAGCAATACGACGGTGGCGCGGCCGGCGACGCTGTCCGGCCGGCATCGGGGCGAAGACGGCGGGCTTAGCGGCCGCCCGCTTTTCGCCGCGTCGACGGAATTGCTTGCACGGCTTTATGTTCTGACCGAGGGCCGACTCCCGTTGGTCGGAGTCGGCGGAATCTCCAATGCGGAAGACGCCTACGCCAAGATTCGCGCCGGCGCGTCGCTGGTGCAGCTATATACTGCGCTGGTTCATCAAGGTCCCGGATTGTTGCAACGAATCAAGAGGGATATGGCTGAATTGATACGGCGCGACGGAGCCAAATCCATTGCCGACGTAGTGGGCGCCGACCACCGTTGATACGGCGCCCTTGCCGGGAATTGGCCGGCCGCGTTACGGTGCGGCTCGATGGCCGTCGGGTATGGGGGTGGCCAGGGCGTTGGGCGGTATGTCGAAAATCATGCAATTGTTTTATTTCGTCTGCTATGCCGTGGCGGCTGCGGTCGCAATCGTATTGTTGCCGCGAATCGTGCCGTCGCTCGACCCCTCGCTCGCCTGGATCGTCGGTGCGATTATCTTTCTAATCGGCGTGGTGGTGCATGAAATTGCCGTTCGCCGCCGCAATGAGACGCGGACCCTGCATCGTTTGATCCTTTTGCACCGGGCGCAAAGCGATCTGCGCGAAGAGGTCGCGCGTGTTGCCGAAGGGATCGTCCAGGCGCGGGCCGGACCGCCGGCCGCCGAAACGCCGAGTCCTGCGTGGACAGAGGATCCGTTGGCGGGGCGCGAGCCCACCTTGGCTCAATCCGCCGACCCACGCACACGGAAGCTTGTTGCGGACCAAGCCCAACGGGTTCGGGTCTCGCTGCCGGAATCGAGAACTGAAGGGTCTGGGGCGGCCGAGAATTCGCTTGCGCCGAGCGCGCTGGACGGGTCCGCGCAATCGCAATCCGACGAACTGGCGGCGGAAGTGAGGGTTTTACATTCCCTGGTGCAGCGGCTTTACCTTCCCAAGGGCGCCGGTCCTGGATCGAGGGCGGCGGCTGAACTGGATATCAACGATCCCGGTGGAACATCGGTGGATCCGTCGGATCGTATCCTTATCGACCGGGTCCGGGATGCCATGCGCCACAATCAGGTGCAGCTGTTTCTTGAGCCGATTGTCGCCCTGCCGCAGCGCAAACGCCGATTTTCCCAATGTTCGATATATCTGCATCCCGCCGAAGGCGAGACGATCGGACCGGACCGCTATTTCGACGCCGGCAGTCGAAGCGGGCTTGAGACGGAAGTCGACAACATGCTGCTGTTTCGATCGATCCAGATCCTGCGGAAGGTGCAGCAGCAGAATTATTCGACCGCGTTTTTTTGCACCATCTCGTCGCGGAGTCTGAACGATCGAAAATTCTTCCCGGATTTTCTGGCTTATCTTGGGAAATGCACTGATTTGGCGCCGAATGTCGTCTTCGGCATTGCCCAACGGGATCTCGTCAGGCCGAAGAAGGAGGTCGCTGCGGATTTGCGGACGCTCGTGGCATCCGGCTTCAGGCTCTGCCTGACCGATGTTGACGACATCGATCTGGATGTGCCCACCCTATCGGAACATGGCGTGCGCTTTGTCAGGCTGGACGCGGCTATCCTTATGCCGGCCGCAAAATTCGATATGGAGGCGAACAGGGTTCGGGTTCTGAAGCAGGCACTCGACCGGGCCGGCGTCGATTTGATCGTGGCGAACATCGAGAATGAACCGATGCTGGTCGAATTGCTCGACTTCAATATTGACTTGGGCCAAGGAAGTCTGTTCGGTGAGCCGCGCGGTTTGGAGGAGGCCAACGTCGCCCAAGACCCGACGCGTCTGCCGTCGAGAGCAAGCAAAGCCTGAGCCGGGCAGCACTCCGCGAGCACATCGAGAAACGAGGCGAGCCGATCGCATCATGAAATCAATCGACCGATTGCGGGATATCGCCGATGACTACGACCTGTTTCTCATCGACCAATGGGGTGTAATTCATAACGGCCATACGTTGCTCCCCGGTGCGCGGGATACTTTCCAGGCGCTGCGGCGCAACGGCAAGAGCATTGTGCTCATATCCAATTCCTCCAAGCGGGCGTCGGTCTCGGAGGCGGCACTGACGGCGCTCGGCATTGAACGCGCCTTGTATGACGACGTCGTAACATCCGGCGAAGTGGCGTGGCGGCAAATGAAGGAGCGGACGGATCCGTTCTATGCCCAACTCGGCGACACCTGCTATCTGGTTTCCTGGCAACCGGACAGTGTGTTTCTCGAGGGACAGGATTTCACGCCCGTCGAGGCGTTGGATGCGGCGAGTTTCGTGTTGTTGGCCGGCACAACGGGAGCGCCCGTGGCGGAATACGAGGATTTGCTACAAGCCGCCGCCCGGCGCCGGCTGCCGATGGTCTGTCTTAACCGCGACATGGTGAGCGTCGCGCCGGACGGAACCTTGATCGATTGTGCCGGCAAACTTGCCGCCCGGTATGAAGAGCTCGGCGGCGCGGTTCGCTACAACGGCAAGCCCGGCGGCGAAATGTATCAGGCCTGTCTGGCGGTCGCGCCATCGTCGTCGCGGCCGCTCGCGATCGGCGATTCGCTGCATCATGACATTGCGGGCGCGAACGGCGCGGGGATCGAATCGATGCTGGTTACCAGCGGCATCCATGCGACGGAACTGGGCGTCGAAGGTGGTGGCGCGGCATCGGCGGAGCGGCTCGACGCGATTTGCGGCGACTACGGCGCGCGGCCGGACTATGTAATGTTCCGGATGGTTTGGTAGCGGCGGCCTAGTGTTGCAATGCGCGCGGCCGCGCCGAGATTTCCTGTGCTACGGCGTCGGCGAGACGTTCGTAGTCGGAAATCTCATTGTAGAGATAGGCCGACAGTCGGACCCAGAGGCGGCCGTTAAAGGGAAATACCAAGACTTCGATATTGTGCTCATTCCGCAGGCTGCGTCTGAACCGGGCCGCGGCATCATGGGTCGCCGGGGTTTCTCCGGGCAGCGCCACCACCGACATGGAAGAGCTGAGTTCCGGCGGTGCGCCGGCGACGGATTTCCATCGATCGGTCAGGAGAGCGCAGGCTTGTTGCGCCAGACCATGGCAGTAGTCGCGGACCCGGTCCGCGCCGAACTCCCTCTGAATGGCAATGGATTCGGATATGGCGAGCCATGCGTCGAAACCTTTGCTGCCGGGCCAATCGAATGATTCGGTGAAACCTTCGCCGAAATGGTTGGCGATCGTGGTCGGCCGAATGAGGCCCTGCTGGTCAGGATGAACCCAGAGAAATCCGCAGCCTAATTCGCCGCAAAGCCAGATATGACCGTTCCCGGCGTACCAGCGCACGCCGTTGGCCGCCAGCCGGGACAGATCCACCGCGATGTTGCCGGGCCCGTGGGCACCGTCCACCATGACCGGAATATTTCTCTCCGCACATCGTTGCCCGATTTGCTCTATCGGCAGGCACAGCGCGGTGTGGGCGGTGACGTGATCGATCATCACCAACCGGGTGCGGGGCGAAAGCGCACCCAGAATGCCGGAGATCGCATCGCCGGCGTGGCGAATGGGGAAGGGGACATCCGCGAATATCAGGCGTGCGCCCGCGCGCTCGCAGACGAATTCGAGGGTGCGCCGGGCGGAGATATGCAGGTGGTTGGTGGTTACAACCTCGTCGCCGGGCATGAAGACAAGCGACCGCAGCAAGGCGTTGATGCCGGTGGTGGCGTTGTCGACGAATACGAGGTCCTTGCCCTCGCCACCGAGGAAATTCGCCAGATCGCCGGCCGCATGGCGCAGCGCGCCGGTCAGGCGGTCTTCCATGAAGGTGGTGGGATTTGCCGCAATCTGTTGGCGCAAGCGTTCGGCGGCACGGGCGACCCGGGCTGGCGTCGCGCCGAATCCGCCATGATTCAGGTGGATTGTGTCGGGCGCGAGCTCCCACAGGTCGAGCATGCCATGGCCGAATTGGTTTTTGGACTTGCCGGCCAATGCCCCTCTCTTTGGAGTGGTTGTTTTGATCAGTCTCGGCTTGCCCCGTCATGACGTCAAGCGCCAGCGGAAATGTTGCTGCGGTTCCCGAACTTGTGTTTTGCGCCGGGGATATGGATACGACTAGGCTGTTGGTTCGGTGAAGACGTTAGGGAAAAGGAACCGCGATGCGCGTTGTGGGACTATTGTTGCTCGGGATTCTCCTGCCGCTGCTCGCGGCCACCGGACCGTCGGATGCGGATACGGTTCTATCCGGCACCCAGTTGCATAAGACAAAATACGGCTTTCAGGAGTTGCGCAGCCGTCTCGATGCGGCGATCGAGAAGAACAAGGTCTATGTGGTGAGCCGGGCCAGCGCCAGCGCTGGAGCCAAGCATCGGGGAATTAAAATTCCCGGTAACATGGTGGTTGGCGTTTACCGCAACGATTTTGCCGTGCGTATGTTGGCGGCGAGCATTCCCGCCGGGGTCGAGGCGCCGCTCCGGTTCTACCTTACGGAAAATGCCGACGGCACAGCGACGCTGAGTTACCGTAAACCAAGCGCGGTTTTCGGTCCCTATGGCAGCAAGCCGCTCGACGTATTGGCGAAGGAGCTGGATGTCCTGTGGGCGAAGATCGCCGCGGACACGCTTGGCCGTTGACCGGAATCAGGCCCGGTCGCGGCCGGCAACGGCTAGGAAAGCCACCGCGTCCGCGCTTCATCGAAGCGGCCACTCAGCAGGGCGGCCCGTACCGTGGCCATCAGTCGGGTCATGAACGCCATGTTGTGCACGGTGAGCAGTTGGATGGCCAGAATTTCGCGGGCTTTCAGCAAATGGTGAATATAGGCGCGGCTGTGACGCCGACAGGCGGGGCACCGGCAGGTGACTTCCAACGGTTCCTTGTCGTCGCGGTACCGGGCATTGCGCAGGTTGATCCGATGATTGTCGGCATCGCCATGCAAGGCCCATCCATGGCGAGCAATTCGGGTCGGCGCGACGCAGTCGAAGGTGTCGATCCCGCGGGCCACGCCTTCCCAAATGTCACGGACGCCGCCGATGCCGAGCAGGTGCACCGGTCGATCGTCGGTCAGGCGCCCGGTCGCATGGTCGACGATTTCGAACAATTGATCCCCGTGGTCGCCCAGGCATCCGCCGACGGCGTAGCCGAAGAACGGCCGTGAGGCGACGAAGTCAGCCCCTTCCTGGCGCAGATCGGCATAGATCCCGCCCTGTATGACACCATAGAGCGCCTGGCGGCCGTCATGGCCGCGCTCGAACTCGGTGAGCGAGCGGTCGCCCCAGCGGTGCGTCATGGCCAGAGACCGCGCTGTATAATCGCGATCGACGTGAAACGGCGTGCATTCGTCCAGCACGACGATCATGTCGGCGCCGAGTTGCCGCTGAATGCCGATCGACGTTTCGGGGGTCAGGGTGTGGTATGCGCCATCGCGCGGCGACCGGAAAGTCGCGCCGTCCTCGTTCAATTCCGTAAGCAGCGGCGTGCGCGCGCCGGAGCGGCTGTTTTTGATTTCCTTTGTGTCCGATCCCTGGCCCAGGCTGAAGATCTGAAATCCGCCGCTGTCGGTCAGCATCGGTCCGTCCCAACCGGTAAAACGATGCAGCCCGCCCATCGACTCCACGAGGTCGGCACCCGGCTGAATCATCATATGGTAGGTGTTCGCCAGGATGATTTCCGCATCGACGGCGGCGAGTTGATCGACGCCCGCGGCCTTGATGGCGCCCTTGGTGGCGCAGAATATGAAGGCGGGTGTCGAAATTGAACCGTGCGGCGTGTGCAACCGGCCCGCCCGGGCACGGCTTGATGGATCGCGGGCGGCGATGTCGAATCCGAAGCCAGGATAGTCGGTCATGGCGTTGTTACCGGTGGTCGGTTTGGGCAATCGGTTGCGCCGGGGACGCCCTTCGATTGTCGGATTCACGCAGCAAAAAGGCCGCCGGTTGAGGGCGGCCCGTATGTCGCTGCGCCATCGGCGTTAAGCGGCCTTGGCCAGCTTCTTTTCGATGCGCCGTTTGAGCCGCCGCGCTTCGATCGGCAGTTTGCGGTTTGCCGTGCCAAGCAGAAAGGCGTCCAGGCCGCCCTTGAATTCGATCGTCCGGATCGCCTTCGGCGTTATCCGCAAACGAACCATCTCCCCCAACGCGTCGCTGAGCAGGGATGTCATTTGCAAATTCGGCAGAAAACGGCGGCGGGTTTTGTTGTGGGCGTGGCTGACATTATTGCCAGACATCGGCCCAATACCCGTAATCATGCAACGGCGCGCCATGGCCCCAATCCAATTCGGTTGTAAGACGAAAACGGTGACGGGCCCCAATGGCCCGACCGGCGGATCTTGTATGGCAGCGGGGGCCGGACGTCAAGGGATTGCATGCTCCGATCGGCCGAATTAGTCCCCGATTCCGCCCTGCTTGTCCGCCGAGCGCGGCGCGGCCAGCAGGCTGGAATCCTCCGATTCCGCTCCGGGGCCGAGCGGCTGGCCGAAACTGAATTCAACGAAATTGCCGTCCGGGTCTCGCAGGCCGCAATAGTAGCCGACCGGATACGGCTCGTCCCGCGGCTCCCAGGCGAGGCAGTTATTGGCCCGGGCCCGCCCGGCGATCCGGTCGACCGCCGCACGGCTTTCCAGGGCGAAGCCGAAATGACTGTAATCGCCGTCGGCCTGCTCCCGCCCAGGTCCGCCGGGCAAGAGAACGAAGATGAATTCCTGCTGGCGGCCCGGCTCCGCCAGCCAGACGATACGGGTGCCGTCATCCTGGTCGCCGCGTTCATGAACCACGTCCATGCCGCAGTATTCCCGGTAAAAATCGATGCACGCCGCAAGATCGCGAACATGCAACGCCAGATGAGTCATAAACGGGGCCATGTCAGCAGCCTATCCCAATGGCAGCCGGTGCGGTCGCTCTAGTCGCCGAAGGGCTCCCGGCCCACGCCTCGGCATAGCAACAAATACAGCTTGCCCACATCGCCGGTCATGAAGGTGGAATGCAGCAGCCTTTCGGGATCGACCTGTTCCGCTTCCTTGAGCATGCGTTCGAAACTGTCGATGTAGCGCAAGACGTAGCGCCGCATATCCTCGTTTCCTTTGACCTTCTCGGTGATTTGCGCGGTGATACTCGACCCGCGTCCGCCGAGGATCGCGCGGGTGAAAATACCACGTTCGCCCTTAACGTACCGCTTCCAGTCGGAGTCCGAAATTTCGTTGTTGAGCAACCGTGTCAGGTCAATAGAGGTCGAGTGAAGGTCCTCAACGATGTGGCGGGCGGTGCGCAGGAACACGTCGCGCTGCGCTTCATCCACTTGACTCTTGAGCTTTTCGGACTGCGTCGAGGCTTCGCTGGAAGCCTGCGTCAGAACCACCGCCTGGCGGTCGAATTCGCGGCCGGCCTGTTGGGTTTTGCCGATGACCGAATCGACCGTTTCCGTAAGTTCGCGCGCCTGCACATCGACCGTCTGCTTGATCGTCTCGATCTGGCTTTTTGCGTGGCCGGTGGCATCCACAAGCTTTTCGGTTTGCTGTGATAAGACGGTGCTCACGTCGCGGACTTGCCGGTTGGCCTCGTCGCCGGCGCTGACCAAATCGCGCGATTGCTGACGGAAGCTTTCGGATAGCGCCGTCAGCCGTTCGGAGACCCCGTCGGTGGATTCCGACAAATAGGCCGTTTGGCGCGAGAACGCGTCCGCGATCAGTTGAATACGCTCGGCCGATTCCCGCGTGAGCGCCGCAAGCTGTTCCGATTCCGTGTGGAGCGCGTCCCGGTTGTCGTTTATTTGCATGCCGGCCTGCACCGAGGCGGTCGTCAGTTTTTCGGTCTGCGCCTGGAACCTCTGGCCGACTTCCTCGATCAATCGCAGCGCGCCGCGCAGCGATTCGTTCATGCCGGTCGTTTCCGTGCTGAAGGCGCTGCCGGCGGAGCTGATGCGGGCGCTGACGGTATCGGCGGCGGCCAACAGGGCGCCAACCTGCTTGCGCAGCGCAGCCTCGACTTCTTCGATGTGCTGGCGCGACTCGTCGCTGGTATCGCGCAGCGCTTCCGCATGACGCGCGACCTGAGTTTCCACGCCGGTAGCCCGTTCCGACAATTGCTCCGCCAGGCTGCGCAGGACATCGCTGTCCTGGCTGAGCGACCGGCGAATCCGGTCGGCTTCCTTGCCTGCGCGTTCGGCCGTGCTGGTGAGCACCTCCGTCTGGCCTTCGAAAATTTCGCGGATTTCCCGCACCTGACCGGTCGCCTGGTTCGATGCGTCGCGCAAATTGGCGCTTTGCTTCTGGACCAGCTCGCCGATTGATTGGGCGTTGGATGCGGACCAATCGGCGGCCTCACGCAATGACTTAGCCTGGCTGCGGAGCGCGTCGGCGATCATCTGGGTTTTCGCAAGCGTCGGGTCGAGGACTTCGCCGACCTCCCGTACACCGTCATCAAGCGACGCGCGGATTTCGGACGTGCGCTCGGCCAACAGGGCATCGACCTGTTTGGCCTGACTTTCGGCCCGTTCAGAAGCTTCGTTCAAATGCTCGGTCTGTTGGCGCATCGCGTCGGCGATGCCTTCGGTGCGGGCGGCGACAAGGTCGGTCGACCGGCCGAGCTGCTCCGTCTGCTGGCGGAGCGCGGTGGTCATGCGCTCCAGTTGCTCTGTGGCGTTGGTCGATGCGTCGTTCAGGTGGCTGGTCTGGGTTTGTGCCGCCGTCTCGACCGCCTGTACCTGTTCGCCGACGAGCGCGGCCATCGACGCCAGGTCCTTCGCCTGCGTTTCGAGCGCCTCGCGGATGCTGTCCGCGTGCAAGCCGGTCCGCTCGGTGGTGCTGGCCAGATCCTGGGCATGCTCGCGCATCGTGAAGGTGAGTTTGTTGATCTGCTCCATCGTCTCGTCGACTGCCGACGACAGCGTGTTCGATTGGGTAACCATGGCTGAGTCGAGATGATCGCCGAGTTCGATGGTTTGCTTGTCGATCGCCGAATTTATTTCTGATACCCGTGTCGCCGCGGCATCCAGCAGGCGATCCAGCTCGTTCGATTGTTTGCTCAATGCGGCTTCCAGGTTTTCCGCGAGCACGCCGGTTCGATGGGTCAGGGTTTCGGTGATCCGTTCGACCCGGTCGCCAGTCCGTTCCGCCATATTGCCGACCGTATTGGCGTGGTCGTCGAAGGCGCGCCCCAGGCGTTCGGTTACCCGGCCGGTATGTTCCCGCAGCGCGGCGATGATCTCGACCGCTTTGTTGGTGATCGCGTCACCGGTGGTGCCAAGGTCGGTGACGCCTTCCCGCAGCATGTGTTGTACCGATTGTACCTGTTCGCTGGCCCGGTCGGAGGCGGCGGACAGATCGTCGGTGTATCGCTTGAACACGTCGGTCATGGCGCTGGCTTGATCCGCCGCCCGGTCCGAGGCGTTTGTCAGGTCCGCCGCCTGCAATTTCAGCGAAGCGTTTATCTGGTCGCTGTGTTCAAGGGCGACCACTGTAACCTTCTCAAGATGTTCCGAGAGCTGGCCGACCTCTCCCTTGATCGCGTTGCGGCGGTCCGCGAGCAATTCGGCGAGCTGATTGAGCTCGCCGAGTTGCGTGTTCATTGATTCCCGGATTTCGGTGACGTCTTTCGCGGTCCGTGCGGTTGATTCGCCCAAGGCGGTAGACTGTTTTTCCACCAGGCCGGAAAGTTCCCGCATTTGAACCGCAGCCTTGTCGCTGGCGCGGCTGAGCGCTTCGGACTGATGTTTGAGCGAGTCCGAAATTTCCTGAATGCGCGATTCGGCATCGTCTGCCGGGTAGGTCAGCAGCTCGTATTGCCGCTGCAACGCTTCCGTGTAATGGCGAATTTCAAATCCGCGGCGAAAGTAGGTGATGAGAACCCACAACAGGGCGAGCGGCATCACCGCGCCGGCCAGCAAGGCGCCGATTTCGTGCGGCAGCATCCGCGCCGCTAAGTCCCAGCCCAGCATGTTATGAGCATAAAACGCGCAGAGGCCGATCCAGGCGATCGAGGTGACGCCGCCGACCAGCATGACCAAACGGGCACGCCGCCGCGCCCGGGCCAATTCGAGCCGGCTGTCCGTCTGATCCGGCCCGGACGCGTGGCGTCCTGAGCGCGGAAGTTGTGTCACTTTCGCGATCATCGCTGTGAACCTACGCCAAAGTGTCCAGAATGTGCAGTGAATATAGAGCGCGGGCGGCGAATTCGAAAGCGACCTGTCATCCGTCTTGATTCCTGTTGCGCAAGCTTGGGTTGGACTGGCGGTATCCGGCGGATATGATCGTTCGACCTTGCGCTCAGGACCAATGCAGCCGATGCAAAAACATCCGAATTTCGAAAATCTTTTCGTGCTCGATCACCCTTTGATCCAGCACAAACTGACCTTGATGCGCCGGCGCGAAACGCCGACCGGGTTGTTCCGCCAACTGCTTCGGGAAATCGCCCTGTTGATGGGTTACGAATTAACCCGGCCCCTGCCGTTGACAACGGAATTGATCGAGACGCCGGTCGCGGAGATGGAGGCGCCGGTCCTGTCCGGGCGCAAGCCGGTGATCGTGTCCATATTGCGTGCGGGTCTCGGCATGGTAGAGGGATTGCAGGAGCTGCTGCCCAACGCGCGGGAAGGGCATATCGGCTTGTTTCGCGATCCCGAGACACACCGTCCGGTGGAATACTACGTCAAACTGCCGGAGGCCGCCGGTCGGTTGTGTCTCCTCGTGGACCCAATGCTGGCGACCGGACATTCCGCCAGCTACGCCGTGGGGCTATTGAAAAATAATGGTTTTACCATGCCGAATATCCGTTTCATGGCGCTGGTTTCCGCACCGGAAGGCGTGCGGGAATTCGAACGGGCTCATCCCGGTGTGCCGATTTTCACCGCCGCGCTGGATGAGCGCTTGAATGAGCATGCCTACATCGTTCCCGGGCTGGGCGACGCGGGAGACCGCCTTTTCGGGACAAAGTAACGCTGGTTTGGTGGGCTCCGCCGTGCAGAGCACCGGACATTCCACGAACCGGCTTCGCCAAACCGGCCGGTTCGCGCTACGATGCAGGCACCCTCGACAGATGGCGGACGACCGCAATCATCCGCGGAGACATCTTTGATACGAAAAACAATTTTCTTTCTGTTCGGCCTAACAGGCGCGGTGTTGTTGTCGCAATTCCCGGAATTTTTTCAACAATATGCCCAACGGGTTGGCGGTCATCTGTCGGAACTGAACCATCAAGTTGTGGAGCTCGAAAATCGCGCGGCGCTCGACCGTAAGGACACTGCCGCCTATTTGCGGCATCTCATGGAAAGTGAGGACGGCGCCGTGCGGCGCGAAGGGCGGCACCTTACGGCGCTCGTGGAACGCCGAAGCCGTCTGACGCAAGCCTATGAGGCATTGGCGACGGCAGATCCCTGGTGGCGAGCACCCCGATTCCTGAGACATATCGACTGGCCGATTGCCGGTTCGACGCTGAAGGCGTATCGGATGGCGATGCCGATTACATCGGAGTCGGCGCTGTATTCCGCCGCGGGATTCCTGTCCGGCATCTTGATCTACGGATTGTTGTTCCGCCGCCGTGCATCGCGTGAAACGTGAGGGAAGACCGCCGGTAACGATCCCACCGGCCTGCGCCCCGGTTAATGCACCGGACGGGGTGAGTGGAGGCGGCCCGCCGCCCTCGGGCGTTCACGGTCACTCTCCTCGTCGAACAGGTCGGCGAGCTGTTCCATCATCGTGCCGCCCAATTGGTCGACATCGACAATTGTGACGGCGCGGCGGTAGTAGCGGGTCACGTCATGGCCGATACCGATGGCGACCAGTTCGACATCGGATCTGATTTCGATGTACTCGATCACGTCGCGCAGGTGACGCTCGAGATAGTTGCCCGGATTGACCGAAAGCGTGGAATCGTCGACCGGCGCACCGTCCGAGATCACCATCAGAACGCGGCGTTGTTCCGGGCGGGATTGCAGCCGGTCGTGCGCCCATAACAGGGCCTCGCCGTCGATGTTTTCCTTCAACAGCCCTTCGCGCAACATCAGCCCAAGGTTCTTGCGGGCGCGCCGCCAGGGCGCTTCGGCCGCCTTGTAGACGATGTGGCGCAAATCGTTGAGCCGGCCCGGGTTCGACGGCTTGCCGTCGGCAATCCACTTTTCACGCGCTTGGCCGCCTTTCCAGGCGCGCGTCGTGAAGCCCAGGATTTCCACCTTTACACCGCAGCGTTCCAGCGTCCGGGCCAGGATATCCGCGCTCATTGCCGCGATGGTGATGGGGCGGCCGCGCATGGATCCGGAATTATCGATCAACAGCGTCACGACGGTGTCGCGGAACTCCATATCGTGTTCGATCTTGAAGGACAGCGGGTGCATCGGATTGGTCACGACCCGGTCGAGCCGCGCCGTGTCGAGCAGGCCCTCCTCCAGGTCGAATTCCCAGGACCGCATCTGCTTCGCCATCAACCTGCGCTGCAGCCGGTTGGCGAGCTTGCCGATCATGCCCTGCAGATGCAGCAATTGCTGATCGAGCAGTTGGCGAAGCCGGGCCAATTCCTCCGGATCGCACAACAATTCTGCCTGCACGACTTCGTCGAAACTTTCGGCGTAGGCGTGGTAAAACGCTTCCCGCGGGACATTCGACAGATCGTTTTCCGGCCGCCAGGGTGTGCCTGGATCTCCCGGCTCCTCGCTGCCCGAACTTGGCATCATGTCGCCGTCCTGATCGTCCGGCATCATTTCGCCCATTTCGTCGTCGCCGGGCACGGACTCCATCGCCTCCGCCATCGCTTCGGCATTCGCGTCCGAACCGCCTTCGCCGTCCTGCTCGCCCTCGGCCTGCGCGTCGTCGTCGGCGTCTTCATCGCCGTCGCCGGCTTCCGCGGGCGTTTCCGCGCCGAGTTCGATATTGAGATCGGTGATGAGTTGCCGCACGACCTGGCTATAGGTGGCCTGGTCATCGAGATGTTTTTCGAGCTCGGCGAGGTCCTTGCCGATGCGTTCCTCGAGCCACGGTTTCCACATCTCGCAGATGTGCTGCGCCGCCGGCGGCGGCGGGGCACCCGTGAGCCGCTCCCGGGCCAACAGCCGGACGGCTTCGGGCATCGTCGCTTCGGTACGGTCGGCGACGCGATGGAGGCCCTGCCGGCGATAGCGCTGTTCCATCGCCGCCGCGAGGTTTTCGCTGAGACCGGCCATCCGGCGGCTGCCGATGGCTTCACAGCGCGCCTCTTCCAGGGCCTCGTACAGCACGGGGGCGACATCGCCGCCCGGCATATGCTCCGCGTGAATTTCGCTGTCGTGATGGCGCAAACGCAGGGCCAGCGCATCCGATTCGCCGCGCACCTGCGCGACTTCCTCTATCGGCAGATCACGGCTCGGGAACGGGACGCGCGCCCGATCGCCGTTCAGCCCGGGTGGCTCGTTCGAGAAGCTGACCTCGAGATCTTCCCGCTCGGCGATCGCGCGCATGGTTGCTGCCGTGGCCTGCTTGAATTGTTCCAGCGGCGAGTCATCGCTCATTGCGGGTCGGAGCCTCCGATTATGCGATTGCGACGTTTACGCCGGTTTCAGGCAATTCGGTGCCGAAACAGCGCTGGTAATATTCGGCCACGGCCGGGCGTTCGGTCTCGTCGCACTTGTTGAGAAACGTCATCCGGAACGCGAGTCCGACATCGCTGAAAATTTCCGAATTCTCGGCCCAGGTAATGACCGTGCGGGGCGACATGACGGTGGAAATGTCGCCGTTCACGAAACCGGCGCGGGTCAAGTCCGCGCACGCCACCATGGCGCTGATGGTTTCCCGGCCTTCGTCATTGTCATAGGACTTGGCCTTCGACAGGACGATCTTCACTTCCTCGTCATGGGGCAGGTAGTTCAAGGTGGTCACGATGCTCCACCGGTCCATTTGCCCCTGATTTATTTGCTGGGTGCCGTGATACAGGCCGGTCGTGTCGCCCAATCCGACCGTATTCGAGGTCGAAAACATGCGGAAGTACTCATGCGGGCGAATGACCCGGCTCTGATCCAGCAGGGTGAGCTTACCGTCGACTTCAAGCACGCGTTGGATCACAAACATGACGTCCGGCCGTCCGGCGTCGTATTCATCGAAGCACAGCGCGCAAGGGTTCTGCAGCGCCCAGGGCAAAATGCCTTCACGGAATTCGGTAATCTGCTTGCCGTCGCGAATGACAATGGCATCCTTGCCGATAAGGTCGATCCGGCTGATATGGCTGTCCAGATTGACCCGAATGCAGGGCCAGTTGAGGCGCGCCGCCACCTGCTCGACATGGGTCGATTTTCCGGTGCCATGGTAGCCCTGGATCATGACCCGCCGATTGTGGGCAAAGCCTGCGAGAATGGCCAAGGTGGTGTCATGGTCGAATACATAGGCCTCATCGATATCCGGAACATATTCCGAGCTGGACGAAAATCCGGGAACCTTCATATCGACATCCAACCCGAATGTCTGTCTGACCGAAATCTCAACGTCCGGAGCATCGAGCTCGTGGGATTTGCTGTGCTCCTGAACTTCTGCGTTCGCCATGCTAAAAATCCGATTCGTTTTGCCGGCGCGCGGTGTCGCGCCGGGATAAATTTCGACTGTTATGCGGTGGGCTATTCAGCGAGGCTCTTCTTCAGCGTCGTGTAAGCCTCGTTTATATCCTTCAACCGTTCTTCTGCAGAATTGTCGCCGCCGTTTACATCCGGATGGTGGCGCTTGACGAGTTCCTTATAACGCGTCTTAAGATGGGTCAAGGTCACCGGTGGGACAAGACCCATCGTACGAAATGCCATGAAATCGGCATGCTGCTCCGGGGTCAACTCCCGGGCGCGGCGATCTTTCGTTCCCAATTCATCGCCGAGACCGAAGGGATCACGAAATTCGCCGTTCTCAAACTGGCGCTGATACGGTTTTCGTTGATTTCCGAGTGGCCATGTTGGCCGCCGCCACACGGTATCCTCCCGAACCGCCGATTCGATTTCCTGCTCGTTCATGCCGGCACAATAATTCCAGGTGCGATTGTACTCCCGTACATGGTCGAGACAGAACCAGAAGAACTGGTTGAGAGTCTCGCGGGATCGCGGCGCCCGGTGGAGTCCCTCGGCAGCGCAGCCAGGGGCGTCGCACGCCCGTTCGGGCGCCCGCTGCGTCGTTTCAATTGAAAATTTATCCAATCGGCGCATCGGCCAACTATGGCGGCTCCGCCGGCTGGAGGCAAGGAGGCCGGTTGACACTGAAACGCCTTGGATTCATGGTCCCGCATCGGATTTGGCGGGGTGAATCGAAGATGGGCGTTGCCGACAGAATTCATCAAAAATTGACCGCGGCGTTGGCGCCGGTTCGGCTTGAAATTGTCGATGAATCTCACAAACATGCGGGCCATGCTGGCGCTCGGCCGGGCGGGGAATCGCATTTTTCAGTTGAAATCGTCTCAGCCGCCTTTGTGGGCCAGAACCGGGTGGCGCGGCAGCGCATCGTGTATGACCTCTTGAAGGAGGAACTCGAAGGGCCGGTCCACGCGCTGGCCTTGCGAACGCTGACCCCGGTCGAGGAATAGTGTTGCCGGACGAGCGCGCCGTTCAGTCCGCGGCGTGCTGTCCGGTGTAGAATTCCGGAAAAGTCTCGCGCACGATATCGCCGTCTTCACGATAGGCATGGCACGCGTTGATGTGCCTCGGCTTGCCGCTATTCGGCGACGGCCGGGATCGCCCGGCATCGCGGGCGGCCTTGATCTGCATACCGTAAATGGTCTGAAACGCCGTGGTCGCAATCGGCGGCAAGAGTTCCCGCAAATGGGTACAGCCGTGAACGCCGCCAACCGCCTGATTGGCTTCCCGCATCCAGCCCTTGCCGATCTTGACCCCGGCAAGCTTCGCGAAATTCGGCGTGATCGCGGAGCAAACATCGTAGGGCTGCGATTCCATGCTGGCTTCGCATGCCTGGATGACCATGTCGTCGTCTATGGTCAGACGAATCCACATGTCGTGCACCGCGCCGCCGCTGGGCGTTGTGCCTTTGTATTCACCGGTGAATTCATACGGCTTGTTGTCGACCAGATGACCCTCGATATCCCACAGGCCGTCATCCCGGCGGTACCCTTGGCAGACGATTTTCCTGGTGTGACAAAGTTCGCGCGGGCGCGCAGGCGATAGCGGCATCTCGGCCTCACTCGTTATGGGTGGCGGGGAGGATATCGGCGGAATGTTATTTGTGCGGTGCAGTAAATAGCGTGCCGGCGCGGCCGGTCAAGAGGCCGCTTGACCGTCCTCGGCCGGCTGCGGCGTTACGCGCAGCAGGGTGATCTGGTTGCGCTGCCGCCTGAGAATCTCAAAGCGGAAACCATAAAACACAAAGACTTGGCCCGGTTCCGGAATCATGCGCGCCTCATGCAGCACCAGGCCCGCGATCGTGGTTGCTTCGTCGTCCGGCAATAGCCATTCGAACTCGCGATTGAGATCGCGAATGCTGACCGACCCGTTGACGATGAAACTGCCGCTGGCTTGGGGCCGCACGCCGGGCATGGCGATGTCGTGTTCGTCATCGATATTGCCGACGATTTCCTCGAGGATATCCTCAAGGGTGATGACTCCCATGAAGGCGCCATATTCATCGACGACCACGGCGAAATGCTCCCGTCGCTCACGAAACGCCTGGAGTTGGTCAAGCAGGCTCGTGGTTTCGGGAATAAACCAGGGATCCGATGCAATTTCGGCGATTTTGGCGGCCTCGATCCTGCTCGCGTCGCCGCGCGTTTCCCGCAGCAATGCCTTGGCGTGCAGGACGCCGACGATGTTGTCCGGTTCGTCCTGATACAGGGGCAACCTTGTGTAGGCGCTGTTCACGACACGCTCCAGGATCGTTGCGTTGGTGTCGGCCAGGTCGATCATCTCGACATTGCGGCGATGCGTCATGACCTCATAAACCTCGACGTCGTCAAGATCGAGAATGCTGCGGAGCATCTCGCGTTCCTGGCGAATTTCGGGATCCGATCCCTTATGCAGATTGATCGCGCCGCGCAATTCCTCTTCGCGATGGGCCTGAAGCAATTCGCTCGTCGTCCGTTTACCGAACGCCATAAGCGTGAGTTCGACAATCTTGTTGATGGTCGCGGTCACCGGCGCCAGGACAGAAACGATTGGTTTGATCACCGGGGCCACCATCAACGCGGTGTTATCGGAATGGCCAAGCGCATAGGTTTTCGGCAATACCTCGGCAAAAATCAGGATCAGCAGCGTCATTCCCAGGGTCGCGTAGACCACGCCTGCTTCGCCGAAAATATTCAGAAGAACGCTGGTTGCGAGGGCCGAGGCAAAAATGTTGACGAGATTGTTGCCAAACAGGATTGCGCCGATCAATCGGTCCTTTCGGTCGTGCAGGCCGATCACGATCTGCGCCCGCCGGCTTCCCTGCCGGGCAAGCTCGTGCATACGCGGGTCCGACGACGCCGTCAGCGCGGTTTCCGATCCGGAAAAGAAAGCCGAAATAACCAAGAGAACGACGATCAAGCCGCCGATCATCAGCCATTCCACGGTCATGTTGTTTGTGCTCCTTCGAACAGGCTTTCCAGGTCTCCCGTCATAACATCCTGGGTGAGGAAAGCTTTGCCGATCCCGCGTGCGAGTACGAACGTCATACGACCATCGACGACTTTCTTGTCTTTGCCCATGTGGCCGATCAGCACGTCGCTGTTCCACTGATTCCCCAGCGCATCGCCCACCGTGGTGGGCAGGCCGACGGCCGCGAGATGCCGGTGGACACGCCGGGTGTCTTCGGGCGGGCACAAGCCCAGCCGTGCGGACAAATCGAAGGCGAGGACCATGCCGATGGCGACCGCTTCGCCATGCAGCAACGTGTCGCCGAATCCGGTTTCCGCTTCGAGGGCATGCCCGAACGTGTGTCCGAGATTGAGCAGGGCACGGTCGGCCGTTTCCCGTTCATCGCCGGCGACAATGGCTGCTTTGGCCCGGCAGCTCGTGACGACGGCGTGCCGGCGGGCTGCTGCATCGCCGTCGCACAGCGCGGCGCCGTGTTCTTCGAGCCAGGCGAAAAAGTCCGGGTCGTTGATCAATCCGTACTTGACCACCTCCGCGTAGCCCGCGAGCAACTCACGGCGCGGCAGGGTGTCCAGAACCCCGGTATCCGCGAGTACCAGGCGCGGTTGATGAAACGCGCCTACGAGATTTTTGCCTTGCCGTGTATTGATACCAGTCTTGCCGCCGACCGAACTGTCGACCTGCGCGAGTAGCGTCGTCGGAATTTGCACGAAGTCGATTCCGCGCAACGCCACGGCCGCAGCGAAACCGGTCAAGTCGCCGACGACTCCGCCACCCAACGCGACCAATGTGGTGCGGCGTTCGATGCCGTGGTCGAGCAGGTCGTCCAGGAGCCCTTGGAGGTGATCGAAATCCTTTGTTTTCTCGCCGGGCGGCAGGATCACTGTCTGATGCTTGATCGCCGCGTCTTCGAACGCGGTTTGCACGGTATCGAGATGCAGCGCGCCGACATGCGCGTCTGTCACCACCAGCACCCGTTTCCGATGCAGCACCGGTGTGATCAGGCGGCCCGCCTGCGTCAGGACGCCATCGCCGACAACAATGTCGTAGCGGCGTTCGCCTAGTTCGACGACAACGGTTTGGGTATCGCTCATGTGTCGCATCTCGTTGCTAAATACCGGTGTATCGCCTTGATTACCCGGTCTGCGGTCGTATCGAGCGGTCCTTGATCGCTTTCGACCGTGATGTCTGCCGTTGCATAGACCGGGTATCGCTTGTCGATCAGATACTCAAGCGTTTGCTTCGGGTTTTTCGTATTCAGCAGGGGCCGGTGGCTTCGCCGCCGGACCCGTTGCCACAAGGTGTTGAGATCCGCCCGGAGCCATACCGAAATGGCATTTTGCTGAATGATCGCCCGTGTCTGATCGTCCATGAAAGCGCCGCCGCCGGTCGCCAGAATACAAACCGGCTGCGACAACAGCCTCTGGATGACACGTTTCTCGCCCTCTCGGAAGGCTTTTTCGCCATGCTCGGCAAAGATTTCATCGATCGTGCGGCCGGCCGCCGCTTCGATCTCTTCGTCAGCATCCGTGAACGGCAATCCCAAGCGCGCGGAAAGTCTCCTGCCGACAGCCGTCTTGCCTGCGCCCATCATACCTACCAACACGATGGTCTTTGGCAAATCCGGTCTCGCGGTTTCAATCATCATCCTTGGCGGCGCAGTGGTGAATTCCCATCGTTGAAACACGCATGACGGGCCTATACACTGCCGCACAATTGCCATAGTCGAAAGATAGCGTAAAGCAAGAACGCATGACCGGTATACAAACTCGAAATTCGGGGCCGGTGTAACCGTACCTATAACTGATGGCCGAATGAATCGTTTCACGATTGCGATGTTGGTAGTATTTATAGCGCTCGTTGGGTCGGGGGCAGTATTTCTTGCGACTTGGGAAATACCGCCGCCGTCGAAATCGGTGGAGCGGGTCATTGATGACGGGCGTTTTCCCCGATAAATTCATGCTGGCAAGTGCGTTGGTGCTCGGAGCTTTGGTTTCGGGCACTGCGGCATTTGCGGCGAACCGGGCGAGCCCCGCCGGCGTCGTCGTTGCCCAGGCGGGGCCGGTGCAGCTAACGCCGCGGCGCGACCTATCGACGCCGATCGTACCAAAGGCGGCGGAGGAAGAGCGCCCATCGGTATCCCCGTCATTGCCGGCGATACAAATAGAAAATCTCGGCAGGGTCGATGCCGATTCGATTGGTATTCTCGATGAGAGCAAGGGCGGGTTCGGTCCCGACATGTGGCGTGGTACGCCGCGCACAATGATCGAGCGCTTGTTGCCGCGGTTGCCGTCGGCAATGCGCTCTCCGACCTTGCGTTCGCTTACCCGCAGAATGCTTCTGTCTGCAGCCGCATTGCCAATCGAAGATGTTAAGACGCCGGACGCCAAGCCGCAAAAGGTCAGTCTACTGGTCAGACGGGTTGAGCGATTGCACGAAATGGGGTTTGTCGGTCCGGCCGCGAATTTGATCAAGGTCGCCCCCGCGCGGCTTAACGATATCCACCTTCATCGATTGCGTGTCGAGAACATGCTGCTTGCTAACGATGTCGGCGGTGCGTGCGGCGAAGCGAAGCGGGACAGCAGCCGGCTGGTCGATGCGTATTGGCAGCGGGTCGTCATATTTTGTCAGTTGTTGGATGGCAATTCGGAGGCCGCAGCACTCGGAGCCAATATTCTGGCGGAAAGCAACCAGGTGAAAGACCCCGCCTTTTTTATTCTGGCCGACCGGATGGGCGGCAATAAAAGCGCGAAGGTCACCAGCCTGAAGAATCCGTCGGCCCTGCACCTTGCAATGATGCGGGCCGCCAAGTTGAAATTGCCCAAGAACGTCCTGTCGGCGTCGTCGCCCGCGATATTGCGGGCCATCGGCGTAAGCCCGAATGTGTCGCTCGGCGTGCAGCTCGAGGCGGCGGAGCGTGCGGCACGCTTCGGTGCGATGTCACCAACCCGATTGGCCGAAGTGTATAGCGGGGTCGAGTTCAGCGAAAAGGAATTGGGCAAAGCCTTGTCGGTCGCGGCCGAACAGCGGACTCCGCGCGGTCGGGCTCTGTTGTTCAGATCCGAGCAGAAGCAATCCGTGCCGGCGGCAAAAGCCGCGGTTATCCAAAAAGCGCTCGAACTTGCGCAAGCCGATGGCCTGTATGCGCTGGCGGTGCGCCTCTATCACCCGGTCATCAAGGAAATGAAGGTTACCGGGGAGCTCGCATGGTTTGCCGGGACCGCGGCACGCGCGCTGTTGGCGATCGGCGACGCGAAAGCGGCGCAGCCCTGGCTGGTACAACTCCGTCAGCGGGCGCACCGTGACGACGAAGCGCGCCAGCAACAGGATGGTCTCTGGGCCCTCTCATTGCTCGCCGGCGCCGAAGACCGGTCGCGGGTCGATAGACGAGACGAGATGATTGCGTGGCTCGCCGTGCTGAAAAAATCCGATCCTGAAAATGCCGAACGCCGCGCCGGGCTTGCTCTGGCGCTGCTGGAAGCATTCGGGGCGGTTCCGCCGGCTGAGTATTGGCAGCACATCCTGGGTGACGCGGCGGGGGAACAGTTGAAGCTGCCGCCGGTTGCATACCGGTTTGCATTGCGTCACGCGGCGGGCGACGGCAGGCGCGGCGAAACGGTGATGCTGCTGCTTTTGATGATCGGAAACGACCCGTTGCAGGCTGTGGACACGGGAATCTTACGTGACGCCATCCTGGCCTTGCGTGCGATCGGCATGCCGCAGGATGCCGCAGCGCTCGGCCTGGAAGCGGCGCTGGAGGCAGGCCTATAGCACCGCCGATGGCGAACGCCCACCGACTTGAAATTTTTCTCGAGATGCTGGCCGCGGAACGCGGCGCCGCGCGCAATACCTTGTCGGCCTACCGGCGGGATTTGGAAGATTTTCTGAGGTCGATGGATCGTCGCGGCCGGCGGGACGAGGACGTCACGCAGGAGGACATTCGGGAATACCTCGGCGAATTGTCAAACAGCGGGGCGGCTGCCGCGACCGCGGCGCGGCGTCTTTCGGCGGTGCGTCAATATTTCCGGTTTTTGTTTTCGGATGGCATTCGCGCGGATGACCCGGCGGCGGGTCTGGACGGACCCCGGCGGGGCCGCTCACTGCCGAAAATTCTCTCGGAAGAACAGGTAGAAATTCTTCTCGCCGGCGCATACGAGATGAAGGATCCGGAGGGCCCGCGGCTCGCGGCGATGCTGGAATTGCTCTATGCGACCGGGCTTCGGGTATCGGAGTTGGTTACGTTGCCGCTCGCCGCGGCGCAGCGCGAACGCGACGTCATCATCGTACGCGGCAAAGGCGGACGGGAACGAATGGTGCCTGTGACCCAGGCATCCCGGGATGCCCTGCGCCGGTATCTGGAGGTTCGCGCCAGTTTCTTGAAAGAGGGCCAGGTCTCGCCTTGGTTGTTCCCGTCGCGCGCCAAGGAAGGGCACCTCACACGCCAACGGTTCGGGCAGCTTCTGAAGGAGTTGGCGGGCACGGTCGGCATCGAGCCGCGGAAAGTAAGCCCTCACGTGTTACGCCATGCCTTTGCCAGCCACTTGCTTGCCCATGGGGCGGACCTCCGGTCGGTCCAGCAGATGTTGGGCCACGCGGACATATCGACGACGCAGATCTATACCCATGTGCTGGATGAACGGTTGAAATCCCTTGTCGCGGACAAGCATCCGCTGTCGAAATTATCTGTGCCGCCGGGTGGCCCGCCGACACAACGTTAATTCCATTTTTCCGTTTGATGTGTTACGAACGCGCGCCTTGGTGCGGGGGATAGGGCACGCTTCAATGAAGACATATCTCGATTTCGAAAAACCGATCGCCGAATTGGAAGGCAAGATCGAGGAGCTCAGGCATCTCGCGGGCCAGGGTGATCTCAACATTGCCGACGAAGTGTCGAAGCTGCAGCTCAAGGCCGACCGGTTGCTGACGCAGACCTATGGCAAGCTCACGCCATGGCAAAAGGTACTCGTCGCGCGCCATCCGGAGCGGCCCCATTTCGGAGATTACGTGGCCGGGCTCATCGACGATTACACGCCGATCGCCGGCGACCGCTGTTTCGCGGACGACAAGGCGATTTTGGGCGGAATAGGACGGTTTCGCGGCTATTCCTGTGTAGTGATCGGTCAGGAGAAGGGGGCGGACACTACCGAACGGGTCGCGCATAATTTCGGTATGGCGCGCCCGGAAGGCTACCGGAAGGCGCGGCGCTTGATGGATCTGGCCGATCGCTTCCATTTGCCGGTGATAACCCTGGTCGACACGCCCGGCGCATATCCCGGCGTCGGTGCCGAGGAGCGCGGTCAAGCCGAGGCGATTGCCTCCTGCATCGACAAGTGTTTGTCATTGCGCGTGCCGATTATCGGCGCTGTGATCGGGGAAGGTGGGTCCGGCGGTGCCATCGCGATCGCGACGGGAAATCAAATCATCATGCTCGAGCACAGCATCTACTCGGTGATTTCGCCCGAGGGCTGCGCATCGATACTCTGGCGCAGCGCTGAGCATTCGCAGGTTGCGGCGGAATCATTGCGGCTCACCGCACAGGATCTCCATGGCTTCGGATTGGTCGATGATGTCATTACCGAACCGCTCGGGGGGGCCCACCGCGACAAGGCGGCGGCTATCGAGGCGCTGGGGGATGCCATCGAGAAACGCCTGATCGAATTGATCCGGCATGACGGCGGCACGCTGCGCCGTAATCGCCGCGAAAAATTCCTCAATATGGGGAAGGAAGGACTGGCCTGATGCGGTGGCTGGCCGCCTGCGCCATTCTCGTGATGTGCGCGGGCTGCAATGACAGGCCAAATCCGGATCGGTCGCCTCCTGGTGGCGGTGCGCAGTCGAACGCCGCAAATACCGCAACGGACGGGCCGGTGCCGGATGGCTGTTACCGCGGGCGGCTGACCGACGAAGGGGATACCTGCCAGGCGATGCGTGCGGAGGACGGTTCGCTGTTGACGCTCGGCGGGCCGCTTCGCGGTTTCGGCCCGGGAGACCGGGTGTGCGTCTGCGGCTTCGCCGCCCCGGAGCCGTTTTGCCGCCAGGGCACGACTTTTATCATCCGTGAAATTTCCGACCAGTGCGGCGATATTCGGTAAAGTTCCGGCGCAGCGGCCGTTGCGCGTGTTAGATTTTTCCGTGGCAATGTTTGAATTTGCGCCCGGACCCGCAGGGACACGAAGCGTTCCGCGGCACTTTGCCCCAGGTCGACGGATCGTCCGGATTTGTCTCCGATGCGGCCGCGCGTGAGCGGATCGGCGTCTGCGCCATCATCGGTTCTTCCGCCTCCTCGTCAAAATCGCCGAACAATCCGGGCTCCGGGCGCGACTCATGCATTTCCTGGCCGTCGCTCTGCACCAGTTCATCCGGCAGTTCGTCAAACTGCAACTCGACATGCGATAGGAACTGGGTGACGGATTCCCGCACCCGACCCAGCATATCGCCGAATAGGTCGAAGGCCTCCCGCTTGTATTCGTTGAGCGGGTCGCGCTGGCCGTAAGCGCGCAATCCAATGCCCTGGCGCAGGTGATCGAGCTGCAGCAAATGGTCTTTCCACGCCTGATCGAGAATCTGCAGCAGCACGCTCTTCTCCGCGAAACGCATCGCTTCGGGACCGTAAGTGGCGGCCTTTTCGGCCATCTTGTGGTCGATGGCGTCGGCAATTCTTTCCCGGATTTCCTGTTCGGCGATGCCTTCCTCGGCGGCCCATTCCGCCACCGGCAGGTCGAGGCCGAGCAGGCGCAGGCATTCCTCGTGCAATTGATCGACCGACCATTGCTCCGGCATGGCGGATTCGGGAATCGCCTGAACGATTACGCCATCGATGACTTCGTGGCGCATGGAGACGATATCGTCGCTGACGTTGTCGGTGCGCATCAGGTCCTTGCGTTGCTCATAGATGACCTTGCGCTGGTCGTTCATCACATTGTCGTATTGCAGAAGATGCTTGCGAATATCGAAATTGCGCTGCTCGACTTTCTCCTGCGCTTTTTCCAGGGCCTTGTTGATCCAGGGATGGATAATCGCTTCGCCTTCTTCGAGGCCGAGCTTCCGCAGCATCCCGTCCATCCGTTCGGAGCCGAAAATCCGCATTAGGTCGTCTTCGAGGCTGACGAAGAATTTGGATGCGCCCGGATCGCCCTGCCGTCCCGCCCGGCCGCGCAGCTGATTGTCGATACGGCGCGATTCGTGCCGTTCGGTGCCGAGCACGAACAGGCCGCCCGCCTTCAGCACATCTTCCCGTTTGACGGCGATATCCTGTTTGATTTCCTCGATCTTTTGCGCCCGCGCTTGTTCGTCACCGACGTCTGCAAGCTCGCGCTCCACCCGCATTTCGAAGTTGCCGCCAAGCTGGATATCGGTGCCGCGTCCGGCCATGTTGGTGGCGATGGTGACGGCGCCGCTGGTGCCCGCTTCGGCAATGATAAAGGCCTCCTGCTCATGGTGTCGGGCATTCAGGACCTGATGTTTGATCTTGGCCTTCTTGAGCTGTGCCGCGAGTTCCTCCGATTTCTCGATACTGATCGTGCCGACCAGGACCGGCTGACCGCGGTTCTGGCATTCCTGGATCTGCGCCACAATGGCGGTGTCCTTTTCATGCCGGGTCCGGTAGACCTCGTCATCTGTGTCGGCCCGCACCATTTCCTTGTTGGTCGGAACCTCGACGACTTCCAGGCCGTAGATTTCACCGAATTCCGCCGCCTCGGTCATCGCCGTGCCGGTCATGCCGGCGAGCTTCGGGTACATGCGGAAATAGTTCTGGAAGGTGATCGAGGCGAGCGTCTGGTTCTCGTTCTGCACCGAGACATTTTCCTTGGCCTCGAGCGCTTGGTGCAGACCGTCGGAATATCGCCGGCCTTCCATCATACGACCGGTGAATTCGTCGATGATGACGACCTTATCGTCCGTGACGATGTAGTCTGTATCCTTGTGGAACAGGACATGCGCGCGCAACGCCTGGTTCGCGTGATGGACGAGCGAGACGTTTTGTATGTCGTACAGACCGCCCTCGGACAACAGCCCCGCTTCCTTCATCAGGTCTTCGATATGCTGAGTGCCGTCTTCAGTCAGCGTGACCGTGCGCTGTTTTTCGTCCTTTTCGTAGTCGGCTTCGGTCAGGTTCGGGATTAACTTGTCGACATTACGGTAGTCGTCGGCCGAATCGTCCGTCGGGCCGGAAATGATCAGCGGGGTGCGGGCTTCGTCAATGAGGATCGAATCGACCTCATCGACGATCGCATAGTTGAATTCCCGCTGGACCATCTCCTCCAGGCTGAACTTCATGTTGTCGCGCAGATAGTCGAAACCCAGCTCATTGTTGGTCGCGTAAGTGACGTCGCATGCGTATTCCCGCTGCCGCTCCGGGTCTTCCAGGCCATGTACGATGCAGCCGACGGTCAGGCCGAGAAACGCATAAATCTCGCCCATCCAACGGGCGTCGCGCTGGGCGAGGTAATCGTTGACGGTGACCACGTGGACGCCCTTGCCTTCGAGGGCATTGAGGTAGACCGACAGCGTCGACACCAGAGTCTTGCCCTCGCCGGTCTTCATCTCGGAGATCTTGCCGCTGTGCTGAATGGCGCCGCCGATAAGCTGAACGTCGAAGTGGCGCTGCCCAAGCGTACGTTTGGCGGCCTCGCGTACGGTCGCGAAGGCGTCCACCAGGATGTCGTCCAGGGACTCGCCCTCTTTCAGGCGGCCGCGCAGCCAATCCGTGCGGCCGCGCAGTTCCTCGTCCGAAAGCTTTTCGAGCGAAGGCTCCAGCTGGTTGATTTGGTCAACCGTGGCCTGCAGCTGCTTCACCGTACGGGTATTGGCTGTGCCGAAGACCGACTTCAGAAGTTCGCTAAACCGATCCGATATTCCGTCGAACATGGAGAATCCAATGTGGCGGCGCGGCGGGAATACGCCAAGAATTTAAGCTGTCTGGTCGATGGTGACATAAGCGTCCGACCGCAATCTGTCAACGATGCGGCGGGACGGGACCGGTGTCGCGCGCGCAGGGTTGGTCGTTGGTTGCGCCGCAAAGGACGGATGCCAAATGTTTCCGGTTGCAGAACGGTCAAACCTGCATCGCAGGTCACCGTGAGCGGCGCCGGCGAGTCCCGCAAACTGTACCCTTGGCAACCTTGTACTGCATCGCCACTTATGCTTTATGCGCTCGAATTGCGCCCACATTTTCGGCTGATCCGGATCATGTTTCGAAAGGACAAATTCATGAAGCCCTCGATTGCGGCGGCATTTTGTCTGATTTTACTTGGTGGCATCGCCGCGGCGCCCGCAACGGCGCAGAAGCCGGCCGCAAAAGCGGCGGCCAAACCGGCGGCGAAGAAACCCGCGAAAAAAATTGTGGTTGCACGTGTCGAAGGCAAACCGATCTATCGCTATGAGGTCGTTCGGGCCTTTCAGCGCCTGTCGCCGAAACTTCGTAAGCGCGGCCTGCCCGAGGTATACGAAGATGTGCTGGAGACGCTGATCAAGCGCAAAATGATGACGATTTACGGGCGGCGCGAGAAATTCCACAAGAACAGGGAAGTCAGGCGTCGGCTGAGAATTGCCGAGGATCAGATTATTCGGGAAGTCTACCTCGACAAATTGATCCGAAAGTATCTTACTGAGGATCGGATCCGCGCCCACTATGACGAATTTGTCCGTCGTAATCCGCCGACCGACGTGGTGAGGGCGCGCCATATTCTGGTGAGTTCGGAAGTTAAGGCCAAGAGCGTTACCAAACAGGCGTTGGGGGGCAAGGACTTCGCCGAATTGGCCCGCACCAACTCCGAAGGACCGTCGGCCTCCCGAGGTGGCGACCTCGGCTATTTCGCCAAAGGCGAAATGGTGAAGCCGTTCGCGGATGCCGCCTTCAAACTGAAGAAAGGCGGCATTACCGCGCAGCCGGTGAAGACCAAATTCGGTTGGCATATCATCAAAGCGGAAGATCGCCGGAAAAGGAAAGTTCCGCCGTATAAGAAAATAAAGCCGCGCATGCGTCAGGAAGTCTGGGCCAAGCTTGGCGACAATTTCCTGCAGCAATACCGCGCGCAGGCGAAGGTTGAGCGGTTCGCGTTCGACGGAAAGAAAAAATTGCCGAAGATGCCGGCAAGGACGGCTAAGTCGCGGCCGAAGTCCGGCACGAAATAGGAGCGTCATGTTTAAGAAGTCACCGCTGGCGCCGGCTAATTTACCGGAAATGCCGCCGGTCGCCGGTGTGCGCATCGCCGGCATGGCCGCGGGTCTCAAGGAGAGCGGCCGACCCGATCTCTTCATGGCGGAACTCGCGCCCGGAACCGCGGTTGCCGGCGTTTTCACCCGTTCGGCCTGTGCTTCCGCGCCCGTCGCATGGTGCCGCAAGATTTTGCCGGGCGGCCGTGCGCGCGGGATCGTCGTCAATTCCGGCAATGCCAACGCCTTTACGGGCAAGGCCGGGGATCGGACCGTGGCTCATACGGTGCGCCGGGCGGCGGAGCTCTTGGGTTGCCGGCAGAAGGAGGTGTTCGTCGCTTCCACCGGCGTGATCGGCGAACCGGTGCCGCAGGATTATCTGTCGCGCAAGCTGGCGAAACTGAATAAGCGGCTGTCGGCGGACGCCTGGCTGGATGCCAGCGCGGCGATTATGACAACCGATACATTTCAAAAGGTGGCGTCGCGGACGGCGCTGATCGGCGACACCCAGGTGACGTTGACGGGCATGGCGAAGGGCTCGGGCATGATCGCCCCCGACATGGCGACGATGCTGTCGTTCTTTTTTACCGATGCGAAAATTCCGGCGGCGGTGTTGCAGAAACTGCTCAATCGCGCCAACAGCCGGTCGTTCAACTGCATCACCGTGGACAGCGATACCTCGACCAGCGACACGGCGTTGCTGGCCGCGACCGGTCAAGCACGCCATCCCGCAGTTGCGCCGCGGGGAAACGGTCGGCTGCTGGCCGATTTTACCCGGGCGCTCGAGGAATTGATGGTGGATTTGGCGGTGCAGGTGGTCCGCGATGGCGAGGGCGCGCAAAAACTCGTCACGATCGACGTAACCGGCGCCGCCAGCCAGTCGTCGGCGCGCCGGATCGGGCTCTCGATTGCCAATTCGCCGCTGGTCAAGACGGCGATTGCCGGGTCGGACGCTAATTGGGGTCGTGTCGTCATGGCGGTGGGGAAGGCCGGCGAAAAGGCCGACCGTGATCGGCTATCGATTGCGTTTGGCGGCGTGCCGATCACGCGCCTCGGCAAGCGGGTCGACGGGTACGACGAGGCGGTCGTCGAGAAGCATTTGCAGGGCCGCGACGTCTCGGTGGCGGTGGATGTGGGGATCGGCCGGGGGGCCGCGCGGGTCTGGACCTGCGACCTGACCCACGGCTATATCGAAATCAATGCGGACTACCGGACCTGACACGGCGATGACCGGGAAAACCGACGGCTGTTGGCAGGATCGGGAGACGCCGGCGGCATTGCCGAGTGTCTTTGTCGTCGCGGCGGCCCTCGTCGATCCGGACGGACGCGTGCTGCTTGCCCGCCGGCCCGAAGGCAAGTCGATGGCGGGGCTGTGGGAATTTCCCGGCGGCAAGGTGCATGAAGGGGAAACCCCGGAACAGGCGCTGGTTCGGGAATTGACCGAGGAACTCGGTATCGATACGCGGGAAAGCTGTCTCGCCCCGGTCGCCTTTGCCAGCCACCGATATGCGGATTTTCATCTACTGATGCCGTTATACGTCTGCCGGGTCTGGCGCGGTACGCCGGCGCCCCGCGAGGGGCAGGAATTGAGCTGGGTGCGCCCGCTCCGGATGACCGACTACCCGATGCCGCCGGCCGACGGCCCGCTCGTCGCGGCGCTGCGCGACCTCCTCTAGCGCATCGCGACCTGCCTCAATTCATATGGCCCTAATTCATATGGCCCTAATTCATATGGAAGGGCATGCCGGGGCCAACCGGCCGGCGCAGTTCCTGATAGCACAGGGAAAGGGCGATCACCGTCGCGGCAACCACGACGTAATGTGCTGCGTTGGTCGCAAGCGCCAGGATGAATAGGTAGCTCAAGCTATCGGTGATCCCGAAAGTTCTTCCCAAAAAATCCATTGCGCTGTTCACCAGGGTCAAGACGAGCATACCGGGCGCCATCGACAGCAGAAAGATGCCAAACAGCCGCCAAGTATTGCGGGCGCCGAGAATCCACGCAGCGGCCAGGTTCAGCTCTTCGTCGATTGCCGCCGGTGGCAGCCAGAGGGCGAGGCGTCCGTTGACCAGCGAAATTATGATCGCCATGCCGATTACGCCGAGAACCACAATGGCGCCGGACGCGCCGCCGCCGCCGCCGCCCAAGCTGGAGAATCCTGCAGCCGTTGGGGCAATGATCAGGATGAGGATGAGCACCGGCGCGGCCGAGATGGCCGCGAAAAAACCGGCCAGCATCCACCGCAGTAAGTAGCGTGATTTCCGGCGGTCCCAGCGAATCGCCGTCCAGATCGTGGAGGCTTCGTCGGATTTCAGACACCGCCGGTGACAGGCGACGGCGAACATGACGTAAAAAACAATCGAGGCAAACCATAGGACGATATGCGGTAGACCGATGCGCAATTGCTGTTCGGACGGCGCAGGTTGGTCGGCAAGCAGGGTCCGCATCACCACGACAAGGATCGACAGAAGCAGCACCGGCACTGCCGCGATCCGCAACAGATCGGTGCGGGTCTCCCAAAGGAATTGGTAGACCTTCATCGCCATATCGCTGACCGATAACGTTACTTGTCCGTTCATCAATTCTCCTTAATCGGCCGGCCGGGACGCACCTGCTCGCCCGCTGAGCGCTCCTCGGCACCGAGCGCGCCGGCGAGGCTCGCCTGCGCGCTGCCCGGTTTCAGGGGCGTTTGTTGAGATGAGTGCTTCGCCCAACCATGCATGTAAACGATATCGAAGCTGGCGGAAATACGATTCTGTTCGTCGGCGTGCCGGTCGAGCTAAAGCTTCATTGCGTCCCACAGGACGCTGCGGCGGGTGAATTGCCGATGCCGTTCCAGTGTTGCATTGGATTCCCCCATGCCACGCAAATCCGCCAAGAGCCGTAGCGGATCGGAATAGGTCACGGTGATGCAGTCGCTGTCGACAACCGGCAGGGCGAATCCGGCCCGCTGCAACAGGGCGCCCGCGTCGCGAAGATCGGCAAATGGAGAGACGCGCGGGCTAACGCCGCCGGTCGCGGCCAATTCCGCGTCGATGAAGCAGGCGCGCAACTCCTGCAACGTTCCGCCGCCGAGCATCGCGGCCAGAAACAACCCGTCCGGTTTCAGCGCTGTTTCGGCCTGAACGAGGGCGCCGGGCAAATCATTCACCCAGTGAAGACTTAGATTGCTGATAATCAGGTCGAATGTGCCCATGGCGAAGGGCATTGCTTCTTCGTCCGCGGCCAGGCACAGACCGCCGGCGTGGCGCGCCATAGCCGGCGACAGATCGCTCTGCACGAGCGTTTCCACACCGCACCGCGGGTCAATGATTTGGCCTGTCTGGCCTGTATGACATCCGAGATCGAGCGCGACCGGAAACCGCCGGTTGATGTCGAGCAGCCGGTCGGTCAGCCGGTCCGCGACCTCGCGCAGCAGAAAATCGTGCTGCGCCAGCGAGTCCGCAGCCCGGTCGCGGTGTTGCCGCACTGTCCGGCGATCAAACACTTGCATGACGCTGTCCATGGTGGGGAATATGGACACGTCGCAGGCAGGAGGCAAATGGTGCCGTGCGTGCAGCGGTTCACTGCCCAGACAAGGCAATGGGATGGCCGGAAGAATGGAATTGGGGATTGCGGCCGGACACCGCATTTTGAACGTGGCGCTCGACGGTATCCTGCCGCCGCGTTGCCTGTCATGCGGGGTGTCGGTCGATCGGCAGGGCCATCTGTGTGCCGATTGCTGGAAAGAGCTGACACTGTTGGGGCCGCCATGTTGTGCCCGTTGCGGTTATCCGTTCGAGCATGACATGCCGCCGGGCACCGTCTGTGGCGCCTGTACCAGCCGGCCGCCCGGCTTCATGCGCGCGCGCGCTGTGTTTCGCTATGACGATGCCAGCCGGTCGCTGATTTTGCGATTCAAGCATGCGGATGAATTGCACGGTGCGCCGGCCTTTGGCCAATGGCTGGCGCGGGCCGGCGCGGATCTGTGCCGGGATGCGGACCTGATTGCGCCCGTGCCGCTGCATCGCTGGCGGTTGCTCGCCCGGCGGTACAATCAGGCGGCATTGCTGGCGCAAAGCCTTTCGCGGGCCGCGGGCAAGCCTGTGGCGGTCGATTTGTTGAAACGCCGGCGTCGGACGCCGTCCCAGGGACGTCTTTCCGCGCCCGCGCGGCGCCGCAATGTTCGCGGTGCCTTCGCATTGCGACCGGGCGCGGCAAAAACCCTGCAGGGCGGCCGGATCCTGCTGGTTGATGACGTGTTGACCACGGGGGCGACGGCGGATGAATGCGCACGGGTCTTGGCGGCTTCCGGCGCAGCGGCGGTGGATGTACTGACCTTGGCCCGCGTCGTGCGTCCGCAATAGGCTGGCAGGACGAAATGTCTTTGTAATTCGGCCGACACACCATATCTAAAGGGCCGCAACTTATGAGTTAAAGGCAGAACATGGCGAAAATCGAAATATACACCAGCCCCTTTTGCGGCTTTTGTCACCGCGCGAAGCAACTGTTGAATTCCAAAGGGGCGGGCTTTACCGAATACGACGTGATGATGAATCGCGGCGAGAAGGCGCGCATGGTCGCGCGCGCCGACGGACGGCAGACGGTGCCGCAGATTTTCATCGATGACCGGCATATCGGCGGATGCGACGAGCTCCATGCCCTCGATCATGCCGGCAAACTCGATCCACTGTTGGAAGGCTAAAATGACCGATATGCTCCGCGTCGCCTGTGTGCAGCTTACATCCACCACCCGGATCGATGAGAATATCCGGATCACGGATGGCTTGATCCGTGAAGCGCAGGGCGCCGGTGCGGCGTTCGTCACCTTGCCGGAGGTGGTGAATTTGTGCCAGCAGCGGAGCGAGCAGGCCAAGCAGGATGCGCGGCCGGAGGAGGAAGAGGCGGCGCTGGCGGCGTTTCGCAAACTGGCGTCGGAACTGAGGATATGGATTCTGGCGGGGTCGCTGGCGGTGAAGCTGCCGGGCGAAGAACGTCTGGCCAACCGGTCCTTCCTGATCGGCGCGGACGGCGCGATTGTGGCGCGCTACGATAAAATTCACATGTTCGACGTGAACCTGGCGAACGGCGAAACCTTTCGGGAATCCGCCAATTACCGGCCGGGCGACCAAGCGGTGCTGGCCGAGACGCCGTGGGGCGCGCTGGGCATGACGGTGTGCTATGACGTCCGGTTCCCGTATCTCTACCGGAGTTTGGCGCAGGCTGGCGCGCGCATGATCACTATCCCATCCGCATTTACCCGCCGGACGGGGACGGCGCATTGGCACGTGCTGCTGCAATCGCGGGCGATTGAAACCGGCTGTTTCGTGATCGCACCGGCGCAGTGCGGCGACCATGAGGACGGCCGCAAGACATATGGCCATTCCTTGATCGTGTCGCCCTGGGGCGATGTGCTTGGCGATGGCGGCGAGTCCCCGGGGGTGACGCTGGCCGATCTCGACCTGTCGCTGGTGGACAAGGCGCGGCAAATGATACCGGCGCTGACCCATGACCGGCCGGTCCTGCCGCCGACGGCCGAGGCGTTGCGGGCGACCGGTGAGTGACGCTTGCGGTTGCCTAGCGCCGGAAGGCGGCGATGCGCTGCATCACTGCCGGTTTGTCGGTCAGGCGTTGCTCGTAAGCGATGATTTCCAGCCGGGCGCGCGCCACTTCGAGCAATTCTCCCGGACGGAGCAGAAAGTCGGGGTTGCGGGGCCGGCCAAACGCCTCATTGCCGTCGGCGAATGTTTCGTACAACAAGACGCCGCCGGGTTCGATCGCATCCAGGATATTCCCCAAGATCGGCCGCCACAGATAGTTGACGACGAGGACGCCGGCGAAGCGACGACCGGTGAATGGCCATCCGCCCGGCGCTTCCAGATCCGCCGTCATGATTTCGGCGCGGTCATGCGCCGCCAAATCCTGGACCGACGCCGTTTCGATATCGACAAAGGTTACCGCATGGCCCCGGTCCAGAAAATACCGGCCGTTCCGGCCGTTGCCGCAGGCAAGATCTAGGATACGCCCGCCATCGGGAATACGCGCAGCGAAGCGACGAACCCAAGGCGCGGCTTCGGAATTGGCGCTGTTGCGATGGTGTGCAGGCATTGGCTTCGGATTTTAGCGCTTTTCGGCTGTTCTTGCGAAATTCGCCGATCCGCCCCATTTATCTGGTGTGGGAATTTGAACGTACTGATCGAATTTGGATATAAGGCCGTATGATTTCGTTCAACCTTCGATGTGCCAAGGATCATGTATTCGAGGCATGGTTCAAGGACAGCAAGACCTATGACCGCCAAGCCCGGCAAGGCAAGGTCGCCTGCCCGGATTGTGGCGACGTTAAGATTGCGAAGGCGCCGATGGCGCCGAATATCGCGAAGGGCAAATCTCGGTCCGGTCCGAATGCCGCGGCGCTTCGTGAGGCGCTTGTCACCTTGCGAAATGAGGTCGAGAAGAATTGCGACTATGTCGGCGATCGTTTCGCCGAGGAAGCACGCAAGATCCATTACAAGGAAACCGATCCGCGCAATATTTACGGTGAAACCACCGAAAGCGAAGCGCGCGAGCTGGTCGACGAAGGGGTCGAATTTGGCAGCATCCCAGTGCTGCCGAAAACCGATAGCTAGTTCAGCCGTACACCGGTTTACGCCATTCCGGGTGGTCGTCGACATTTCCGTGCACCAGATCGCGATACTTTTCCTGTAGCGCCTGTGTTATCGGGCCGACCTTGCCGTCACCGACCGGCAGTCCATCCAGGCTGAGGATTGGCGTAACTTCCGCAAGCGTGCCGCAAAAGAAAGCTTCATCGGCGGCGTAGATTTCCGTGCGGTCCATGGTTCGCTGTTCGGTTAGCAGACCGAAGCGTGATTCGAATAGTTCGATCAGGGTGGCACGGGTAATGCTTTCCAGCACATCGCTCGACGCGTCCGGTGTGATCGGTGCACCGTTCTTTACAATGAACAGGGTTGCCCCGGGTCCTTCCGAAACCTTGCCTCGGGTATTCAGCAAGACCGGACGGTCATACCCATTCGTACGCGCCTCGATTTCGGCGAGCCTGCCGTTGAGATAGTTCGCGTTGCATTTGATGCGGGGCGGCAGAACGTTGTCCGGCGGCCGGGCCCATGAGCTTGTGCCCGCCGTGACGCCGTTGACCTGGAAGGGTTTTATTTCGCGCGGATGGCCATAGACACTGAGCGAGATCGGGCCCGCGTCGGCACGCATGCCGTCGATTCCATCGAGCAGGGCCATGATGCGCATTTGAACGGTGGTCCGGAACTTGTTGGCGCGGATCATCGAAAGGACGGCGTCTTCGAGGAATTCCACGCTGTAATTGTCTTCCAGTCGAAGCAGTTTCATCGATTGCTTGAGTCGTCGAACATGATCGGTCAGCCGGAACACATACATTTCCTGGTGCGCATCATTCCAATACCCCCGCAAGCCTTCGAAGACGCCGATGCCGTATTTCACGCCCGGTGCCGAAATATGGACCTTGGCGCTGGCGAAGGGCACGATTTCGCCGTCGAGATAGAGAAACTGCGGGTCGTTCATCGGGATCCTCCTGAGCCTTGAGAGCGCACACGGTGTTGGGTCCCGCCGCAGCCCTGGAGCAATCCGCAGTGCTCTGCGAGAATGCTCAATCCACTCATACTAGGGAGAATAACCATCATGGGTAAACTGCGGCATATCGCATTGAGCGTCCCGAATCTTGAAGAGGCGGCGCAATTCTATGAGAACGCCTTCGGGATGGAGCGGGTGCGCCAGTCGAAAGTCGCGGTCATGCTGTCGGATGGGGTTGTCAGCCTGGCGATTCTGCATTTGAAATCGAATGACAATGCGCCGGATGAGCGCGGGGCGGATTTTCACGGCATCCACCATCTCGGTTTTTTGATCGATGACATGGAGGATGCGTGCGCGTCGGTTGAAGAGGCGGGCGGCAGCTATCACGGCCAGGTCAAGAATGTCGGCGAGGGGCCCAAGCATGAGCGCAAATACCGCGACCCAAACGGTGTTGTGTTCGATATTGCGACCGAGGAACATGCGCAGCGGTCATGGTGTATTCCGACCTGAAGGCGCCGGCACCGGGTCAGGCCGCGTCGTCCTTGTGCGCGAGCGCGATGTAATTGACACCGAGATCGTGTTGCTTCAGCCGCCAGCGGTCCTTGAACGGATCGTAGACGACGCCGGATAGTTCATCGAGCCGCATGCCGGCGTCCCGCAGCGCCGCCGCCATTTCGGACGGTTTGACGAAACGGCGCCAATCATGCGTTCCCTTCGGTAACCAGCCGAGCACGTATTCGGCGCCCGCGATGGCCATCAGATAGGCCTTGGCGGTGCGGTTGAGCGTCGCCAAAAACATCAATCCGCCGGGCCGCACCAGCCGGGCACAATCGGCGATGAACACCGCCGGATCGGCGACATGCTCGATCACTTCCATGGTAAGCACCACATCGAACCGGGCGCCGGCTTCCGCCAGATCGGCGGCGGTGGTGAAACGGTAATCGATGGGGAGCTGCATTTGCAGCGCGTGGCTCCGCGCGATCTCTACATTCCGTTCGGTGGCGTCGATCCCGGTGACTGTCGCGCCGAGCCGCGCCATGGGCTCGGTCAGCAGGCCGCCGCCGCAGCCGATATCGGCAATTGCTAGGTCCGTGAAGGGGGAGGCGTCTTGCGGATCGCGCTGAAAATGATCTGCGATCCGGTCGCGCAGATAGGTCAAACGGACCGGATTGAACTTATGGAGCGGACGGAATTTTCCATCCGGGTCCCACCATTCCTCCGCCATCGCGGCGAATTTGGCGACTTCGTCGGCGTCGACCGTACGGTCGAGTGATCGAAGCGTCTGCTGTTCCGTCATGATCGTCTTGCGCCGCTTGCCGCGCGCCGCCTCTTGCGTACCCAGTACGCGCAGAGTATGGATACGCCGCCTTCGCGAGGCAACCTCGGACGTGGGATCTGTCGGCTGAAGGGCCAAAATTGGGCCAAATTTGGGACTGTGGCCATATGGCGCGAATCGTAATGAAATTCGGGGGCACATCGGTCGCGGATCTCGACCGCATCCGCAATGCCGCGATACGCGTTAAGGCCGAATATGAACAGGGCAACGATGTCGCGGTGGCGGTTTCGGCGATGGCGGGGGAGACGAACCGTCTGATCGAATTCGTTACCGGCATCACGAAATTGCATGATGCTCGCGAATACGATGTGGTCCTGTCGGCCGGCGAGCAGATCACAAGCGGTTTGATGGCGCTTGCGTTGCAGGATGCCGGTGTTCCGGCGCGGTCCTGGCTGGCCTGGCAAATGCCGCTGATGACCGATGATGTGCATGGCAAGGCGCGCATTGAATCGGTCGATACGAAGTTGATCGAACAGCGGTTCGCCGACCGTCAGGTCGCGGTTATCGCCGGGTTCCAGGGGCTCGCGCCCGATCGCCGGGTTACCACCTTGGGCCGCGGTGGGTCGGATACCAGTGCGGTCGCGCTGGCGGCAGCGCTGCAGGCGGCGCGGTGCGACATCTACACGGATGTGGACGGCGTCTACACGTCGGATCCGCGGATCGTCACCAAGGCGCGAAAATTGAGCCGCATCACCTACGAGGAGATGCTCGAAATGGCGTCGCAAGGCGCCAAGGTGTTGCAAACCCGGTCGGTGGAGTTGGCAATGAACGTGGGGGTCCGCCTTCAGGTATTGTCCAGTTTTTCCGGTGAACCGGGGACGTTGGTCGTTGATGAGGGCGAAATTGTGGAAAAACAGATCGTCAGTGGAATTGCCTATAGCCGTGACGAAGCGAAGATCACCCTTGTCGGCGTCTCGGACCGGCCCGGTGTCGCGGCGGGAATATTCGGGCCGCTTTCGAGCGCGAGCGTCAATGTCGACATGATCGTTCAAAGTACATCGTCGGACGGCAAGCGGACGGATATGACGTTCACCGTCACCAAAGCCGAGTTCGGCCGGGTCATGCAGTTGATGGACGGGATCAAGGCTGATGTCGGCTGGGATTCGGTTCTGTCGGATCAGAATGTCGTCAAGATATCGGTGATCGGCGTAGGTATGCGCAGCCATGCGGGCGTTGCCCAGGTGATGTTTCAGACGCTTGCCGAGAAGGGTATTAATATCCAGGTTATTTCAACCTCGGAGATTAAGATCAGTGTGTTGGTCGCCGAGGAATATACGGAGTTGGCGCTGCGCGCCTTGCATACGGCCTACGGTTTGGACGCGGATTAAGCGATTCCCGCCGTTTCGCGAAATCCCGGGCCGTGGCGCCACAAACCGGTGACGAACGGACACGTTGATGACGGACAGCACGCATTGGGTCGGGTCGAGGCAGTTGTTGCGCCGCCTCCGGGACGCCATGGCGCGCGCCGGCTCTGCCCAGGAAAGGCTTGACCGGATAGCGCAGATCATCGCACGCGGCATGGTGGCCGAGGTGTGCTCGATCTATGTCATGCGCCCGGGCGAGACGCTTGTGCTCTTCAGCACCGAGGGGTTGCGGAAAGACGCGGTATTGCGAACCCGGCTCAAGGTCGGCGAAGGCTTGGTGGGCGACATTGCCGGCGTGGCGCGGCCGCTTGCCTTGTCGGATGCGCAGGCGCACCCGCGCTTCGCCTATCGGCCCGAAACGGGCGAGGAAATATATCATTCATTTCTCGGCGTGCCGCTGCTGCGGGGCGGACGGGTGCTCGGCGTTTTGACGGTGCAGAATCAGTCGCGTCGGAACTACACCGAGGAAGAGGTCGAAACGCTCGAGACGGTTGCGATGGTCATCGCCGAACTCATCTCAAGCGGTAATTTGCCGTCACCGAATGACGGCACGGCGGCAATCCCCAGCGAACCCGTGCGATTGCAGGGCAGCCGTATCAATGGCGGTCAGGCGCGCGGTTTGGCGGTCATTCACGAACGGGGTGCCGCGATTTCTCAAACCATCGCCGAAGAACCCCGCGTGGAATTGGACCGGGTGGCCCAGGCCTTGAGCGGCATGCAGATCGCCCTCGACAGTATGGTTGCCCGGCTGGCGGATGAGAACGCTGCCGCCGAAAACGATGAATCGCTCGATATTCTGCGGACCTTCCGGATGATCGCCGACGACCGGGGTTGGATCAGCCGGATTCGCGAGGCGATTCAGAGTGGTTTGACGGCGGAAGCCGCGGTCGCAAAGGTGCAGAACGACACTAGAACGCGCATGAATCAGGTGACCGATCCCTATATCCGCGAACGGCTTCTCGATCTCGACGATCTGGCGTACCGGCTATTGCAGCATTTGACCGATGGCGCCGAAGCCGGCCCGGACATGACGGATCAACCGGACGACGTGATTTTGATCGCGCGGTCAATGGGTCCGGCGGAGCTTCTTGATTACGACCGCACGCGCATACGCGCTCTGATCTTGGATGAGGGAACGGCCGCGTCCCATGTTGCGATCGTCGCGAAAGCTCTCGAAATTCCGGTGATCGGCAATGTGCGCGGCGTGATCGGCAAGGTCGAACCGCTCGATCCGGTGCTTGTCGATGGCGACGAAGGCGTAGCCTATGTCCGGCCGGGCGACGATGTTTTGAAGAGTTTTGTCGAGGGGCTCGAGTTTCGAGAAAAGAAACGGGCTGCTTTTGCCGCCTCACGGGCGCTGCCGGCAACAAGCAAGGACGGCGTCTCGGTTTCCTTGCTTATCAACGCCGGACTGCTCATCGATCTCGATCATCTCCACGACAGCGGCGCGGCGGGCGTGGGCCTGTATCGAACGGAAATTCCATTCATGATTCGGGCGCAGTTCCCGCGGGTCGACGCCCAAACCGCGTTGTACCGCGAAATCCTCGACCGGGCGAACGGCAAGCCGGTTGTTTTCCGAACACTGGATATCGGTGGCGACAAATTACTCCCCTATTTGCGGACGGCAGGCGACGAGAACCCGGCAATGGGCTGGCGTGCCCTTCGAATTGCGTTGGACAGACCGGCAATCTTGCGGCTTCAGATCCGTGCGCTCATTCGGGCCTCGGCGGACCGTGATCTTCGCGTCATGTTTCCCATGGTTTCGGAGGTCGCCGAATTCGACGCGGCCCGCCGGCTGTTTGATTTCGAATTGGAACGCTTCGAGAAGCGCGGCGGCCGGTTGCCCGTCTCGGTTGCGGTCGGGGCGATGCTGGAGGTGCCGGCGCTTTTTTTGCAATTGCCGCAATTGCTTGAGCGGGTCGACTTCCTGTCGATCGGCTCGAACGATTTGGTGCAATTTCTGTTTGCCTGCGACCGGGGCAATGCGCGGGTAAATGAGCGCTACGATGTGTTGTCGCCGGCCGTATTTCGATTGTTGAGCGATGTCGCCAGCCGTTGCACCGCCGCCGGGGTACCGTTCAGCCTGTGCGGCGAAATGGCCGGTGAGCCTCTGGAGGCGATGGCGCTGGTCGGAATTGGCGTCCGGTCGTTGTCAATGCCGCCGGGTGCCATCGATGCGGTCCGGCACATGGTACGTCAACTCGATGTCGGCCAACTTGAGGCGGTCGTGGCCGGGATGGCGGATATGTCCGTCCACAGTCTTCGTGCGGAATTGCGCAAATTCGCCGATTCTCAAGGGGTTGAATGCTAGTCATTTGAATATAAATGGAAATTTAAGTTAGTGTGGGATGGCGGATTCCCTGGGTTGCGGAAATGCAAGCTCGATTGAGAGATTCAAATTCGCGGTCCTTTGTTGTATAATCCCCGCCGAGGGGCGACATCAGCAGAGCATTTTCCTGAGCCGGGTTAGGGTGTAGGCATGCCGGGGTTACTGTTGGATTAGGGGGCCTAAGCCAGCGATGGCGAAAAACCTTTGGAAGTTGGATCGTCGCGGCGATGAAAATCAGCCGTCGGCGGAGCCTGCCAAACCGGTTTCCCAGGAAACCGATTTTGAACCTGTCGGAGATGTCCTGCGGGCGCGACGCGAAGAACGCGGCGAGGATCTTCGTTACGTCGCGCAAATTCTCCGTATCCGGTATCCGTATCTTAAAGCCATCGAAGACAGTCTTATCGATGAATTGCCCGGTCCGACCTACGCCATCGGATTTGTCCGCACCTATGGGGAACATCTCGGTCTCGACAGTCGGGACCTTGTTACCCGGTTCAAGGCGGAGGTGGATGGCCTAAACGCACGATCGGATCTGCATTTTCCGGCCCCGATTCCCGAGGGCGGCGTTCCCAGCGGCGCGGTTTTAATTGTCGCAGTAGTCATGGCATTCGGAATATTCGGTACCTGGAGCTACCTTTCCGCTCCGGACGATACGGTTGCGGAAATCGTCCCCACCATACCGAATGATGCCAGCGACATGGCCGAAACCGGCAGCGAGATGCCTGTGGCGAGCGCGATCGGTGCCGACGAGAAATCGGCGGGTGTTGTGGATAAGGCCGCGCCGGTGTCACCGCAACAGCCACCGGCGAATGATGCGGTGGTGACGAAGAAGGACGATCCTTCTTCCGCAGTCGCAACGCCCCCGGAGCCGGCAGCGACGGCGCCAACGAGCAAGAAACCGGAACCGGCGACACTCGCCGCGACGGCCAATATTGCAGCATCGGTATCGCGCGCGCGGGCGCGCGCGGTGGTAACGCCATCGCCAAATCCTGTGGTGGATCCGGTGTCGCCGGGTTCATCTGTGGAAACACCTGCTGCCAGTGCGATTGCCGCAATACAGCCGGCAGACCCAACACAGGCGGGCAGGACGCCGAAAGACTATGGCGTCGGTCAGGGCGATAACCGCATCATGGTCGAAGCCATTGCCGATAGCTGGGTCGAAGTTCGAGATAAGAAAACCGACGAATTGTTGCTGACGCGAGTGCTGTTCAAGGGGGATCGCTATTTCGTCCCGAATCGGGACGGGCTGTCGCTCCTGACCGGCAATGCTGGCGGGCTGCGCATTTTTGTCGACGGTGAATCGGCGCCGGCGATCGGGCCGGTCGGATCGGTCCGGCGTGATGTGGCGCTCGAGCCCGACAAGCTGAAGAGTGGCGCGTCGAATGCCGGCCGCGGCAGCGCGGCGACGATCGATTCGCCAACGGATTCGACCCCGCAATAATTCGGGGTCAAGTCGCGGCACAGGCGATTTGCCGGAAACTTGGGAATGTGCTTGAACCGCGGGGCGGATTCCATGCGCCATTAGAATGCGGCAATTCCGCTGCCGTCATGGATTTGGTATCGTCGCCGCGATCTCACCCACCAGGAAAGCACTTCCGACTATGGCATCGCTGCAACCCGTCCGCGGAACCCATGATCTATTGCCCGACGCAATGCGTGCCCACCAGCGTATTGTGGATTTGGCCCGGGCGGCGGTCGAGTGCTACGGCTATGAAGAAATCGCGACGCCGATATTCGAATTCAGTCAAGTTTTCCAGCGAACGCTCGGGGACGCCTCGGATATCGTTACGAAAGAAACCTATACTTTCACCGACAAGGGAGGCGATTCGCTCACATTGCGGCCTGAAAACACGGCCAGCGTTGCGCGATGCATCATTTCCGAAGGTCTCCTCCAGCAAACCCCGCTGCGGTATTTCTACGCTGGGCCGATGTTTCGCCATGAACGACCGCAAAAGGGCCGGCTTCGCCAGTTCCATCAAATTGGCGTCGAACTGGTGGGCTTAGCGCAGCCGCAGGCGGATGTCGAAGTTATCGCGGCCGGCGCACGGGTGCTGCAGGAAATCGGTGTATGCGATCACACCACGCTGGAAATCAATACGCTCGGCGATCCGGCCAGCCGGAGTGCCTATCGGCAGGTGTTGGTGGAGTATTTTTCCGATCATCGTGACGCCTTATCGGAGGATAGCCGCGACCGCCTCGAACGGAATCCGTTGCGTATTCTCGATTCGAAGAACAAGGACGACCGCGTGGTCGTCGACGGGGCGCCGTCATTCCTGGACTATCTCAACCAAGAGAGCATCGCCTTTTTTGATACCGTCCGGCGCGGACTCGACGACATCGATATTGCGTATGTGGTCAATCCGCGTTTGGTGCGGGGCTTGGACTATTACGCGCATACCGCGTTCGAGTTTGTCTCCACGGAACTTGGCGCGCAGGGCACGGTGATGGCCGGCGGGCGGTATGACGGATTGATAAAGACGATGGGAGGACCGGAGACGCCGGGTGTCGGATGGGCTGCCGGTATCGAGCGGCTCGCCATGTTGTGCGAGATGCCGCCGCCGGCGCGGCGGCCGGTGTCGCTGGTTCCGATCGGTGACGATGCCGAGCGACATGCGCTGGCGCTTGCGGAAAAACTACGCGACGCGGGCCTGCGGGTCGATCTCGCTTATTCCGGCAATGTCGGACGGCGCATGAAGCGCGCCAACCGCATCTCGGCGGCGGCGGCTGTTATGCTGGGCGAAGACGAAATGTCGCGCGGCGCCGCGAGTGTGCGCGACATGGATACCGGCGACCAGCAGGAGGTTCCGCTGGACACGCTCGCGGACGCGCTCGACAAATACCGATAGGGTCGCCATGCCGTCGCAGAGCAATGCCCGATTATTTGTGGTCGGGGCGAGTCACCGCTCCAGTACCGCTCTGCTGCGCGATCGCTTGTTCATGGAAGAGTCTCTATTGCCGCAAATGTTTGGCCGGTTGCGCGCCGGCGGTCTGGATCAAGCCCTGATTCTCTCCACCTGCGACCGAACCGAGATCCAAGGAATTCATGACAGTCCTGAAACCGCGGCCGACCTGGTGCGCGGTCATTTTGCTGCCATCGGCAATGTCGGTTACGAGGAATTAATCGATCAATCCTACGCGCTCTACGATGGCGATGCATTGCGGCATGTCTTTGCAGTCGCATCGTCGTTGGACAGTCAGGTCGTGGGGGAACCGCAGGTCTTGGGCCAGGTGAAGGCGGGCCACCGTCTGGCAACCGAGTGCGGCATGGTCGGGCCGCAGTTGGATCGCGTGATGCAATCGGCGTATCGCACCGCAAAACGGGTACGCAGCGAAACCGGGATCGTCCGGCGGCCGGTTTCGATTGCATCCGCCGCGGCCCAGATTTGCCAGGATCTCCATGGCGACTTGACGGAGCGCGCCGGCTTAATCGTTGGGCTCGGCGAGATTGGTGAATTGATCCACGAACAATTGCGCACAGCGGGTTTACAGCGGGTGACTCTGACCGCTGCCTCGAGCCGGGCGGAGACTGTGGCACGGCGGTCCGGCATCCATTTCGTGCCATATGATGCCTTGTCCAATGCGCTGGCGGATGCGGATATCGTGGTGAGCGCCGCCGGCGCAGGCCGCCACATCATCGGCAAGGCGGATGCGGAAGCGGCCTTGAAAAGGCGCCGCCGCCGGCCAATTCTCTTCCTTGATGGCGGGGTGCCGCCTGATATAGCGCCGGAAGTGGAAGAATGCGACGGCGCCTTTCGCTATTCGCTGGACGATTTGGAGCAGGTCGCGCTTCAGGGACGCACCGAACGCGAAATTGCGGCCGCCGCGGCGTGGCAAATCGTCGACGATGAAGTCGGATCTTGGTATCAGGGACACGCCGACCGGGATGCATCCCCTGTCATTGTCGACTTGCGGAAGAAATTTACCGCGGCGCGCGAGAAGCTGCTGCTTGATCATCCGGGCATCGACGCGGCGCGCGCGACCGAATTGCTGGTCAACCGTCTGCTCGACACGCCGAGCCGGGCGTTGCGCGGCATGGCCCGGCAACCGGACGGCGATGCGGCGGAGGTAAAACGCTTGGAAGAAATGATCCGTCGGCTATTTGATGATCCGTCGGACAGGCAGGATTAAGGAAATGAGCCTCGTTGAAAAACTGCGGGCGGTGATATCGCGTCAAGAGGAACTTACTGCACTGATGTCGGCGGGGGACCTCGATCCCTCCGAATACACCGCCTTGTCGAAGGAATATTCGGAAATTTCGCCGATTGTGGCCAAGGCTGGCGAACTGCTCGATTTGCAGGCGGAGATGGCCGATCTGGCTGAAATCATGACCGATACCGGCGGCGATCAGGAAATGCGGTCGATGGCGGAGGATGAGTTCCGCGCGCTCAAGGATCGCCAGCCCGTGCTGGAGAAGGAGGTGCAGCGTCTGCTGCTGCCAAAAGATGCCGCTGACGACCGGAGCGCGATTCTCGAAGTGCGGGCCGGCACCGGCGGGGATGAAGCGTCGCTCTTCGCCGCCGACCTTTTTCGCATGTATCAACGGTATGCCGAGGCCCATGGCTGGCGATTCGAGCCAATCGAGATTGCCGAAACGGAGTTGGGTGGATTCAAGGAAGCGATCGCCGCGATCAACGGCAATGGCGTTTTTGCCCGGATGAAATTCGAATCCGGCGTTCATCGAGTACAGCGCGTGCCGGCCACTGAAAGCGGCGGGCGAATCCACACGTCGGCGGCTACCGTTGCCGTGCTTCCAGAGGCGGATGACGTCGATATCGAGGTCGACGACAAGGATTTACGGATCGATACCTACCGTGCGTCCGGCGCTGGCGGTCAACATGTCAACAAGACCGATAGCGCCATTCGCATCACGCATATGCCGACCGGCGTCGTGGTGACGTGTCAGGATGAAAAGTCGCAACACAAGAACCGGGCAAAGGCGATGAAGGTGCTGCGGGCGCGGTTGTACGACCTCGAGCGAACCCGGCTGGCGGATGAACGCGCGGAAAGCCGACGCAGCCAAGTTGGATCCGGCGACCGGTCGCAACGCATCCGCACCTATAATTTCCCGCAGGGCCGGGTCACCGATCATCGTATCGACATGACCCTTCACAAGCTCGAAAAGATCTTGAACGGGGAAGAGCTCGACGAAATCGTCGATTCGCTGATCGCCGAAGACGAGACGGCCCGGCTAACCTGACGGGTCCGATACAGATGGTGCACCGCACGGTTGGGACTTGCATAGATGAGGCGGCGGGCCTGCTCAAGGAAGCAGGGGTCGAGGCGCCGCGCGGCGACGCCCGGCTCTTGCTGGCCCATGTTCTGGGCACCGACACCGGGCGATTGATCGTCGATCCCGATGGCGTCGTACGCGAAGCCGGAGAATTTATGGACCTTGTCCGGGAGCGGGCGCGACGTGTGCCAATGGCGCAGATCCTTGGCCGCCGGGAGTTCTGGGGCCTTGATTTTCGCGTTACCCGTGACACGCTCGATCCGCGGCCGGAGAGCGAATTGTTGGTGGAAACGGCCTTGGCGGTGCTGCGTGGCGACGCGGCTGACGCACCTTTCATACTCGATTTGGGAACCGGTACCGGTTGCCTGCTGTTGTCCGTGCTCAGCGAAATCCCGGGGGCCCGGGGATTGGGCGTCGATATTTCTTGCGCGGCCCTGTCCGTCGCGAGAGCAAACGCCGAAGGGCTCGGTCTTGCCGGCCGGGCACGCTTCCTTGCGGCCGATTGGGGGGCCGGGCTGGATGCGGCATTCGACCTGATTCTCGCCAATCCGCCCTATGTGCGGCAGGATGAAATAGTCCATTTGCAGCCCGAGGTATCGCTGTTCGAGCCGCGTCATGCCCTTGATGGCGGCGCCGACGGGTTGGAGTGCTATCGACGCTTGGGGCCGGTCTTGATGGAATTTCTGGCACCGGATGGAGTGGCGGTACTCGAAATCGGCGCCGGTCAGACCAGCGATGCCATCAAAATCCTCGGCAACGCCGGGCTTTATCACGCCAAAACGGCCAAGGATTTAGCGGGCCAAGAACGATGTCTGGTTTTTCGGCATTTCGTATAGTCTTGTTAACCAAAAAAAACTGTTGGAACTGAGGACTGAACCGTTTAACTTCCTGTTGTTACCTCGTGGAATGCGTCTTGGCGCTTAAGGCCAAAGCATCCGAGGTAGAGCATTTCTTCGAAAGTTTATCTTTTGGGGAGGCCCGCGAGAAGCGGCCTGCCGCAGAATTGCGGTGTGTAAACGTCGATTCAAGCGTGGAAATTACCGAAACCAGCGTCGATGTGTAAGGAATGATGAAACAAGGGCAAGGCTCAAAACGCACGCGCGGCCGTAGTAACAGCCGTCGGAGCGGAAATCGGCAGAATCTTTTCGATAGCAATGGACCCAGCGTGCGAATTCGCGGTAACGCGTTTCAGGTGCACGAAAAATACTTGGGACTCGCGCGGGATGCCACTTCGTCCGGCGATCGCATAGCGGCCGAGAATTACTACCAGCATGCGGAACACTATTTTCGCATTCATTCCGCGGACTTGGAGGAGCGCAACCAGCGTCAGGGTGCGAATGGTCAGGGCGCCGATGGCCAGCGGCATTCTGAAGGGCAACGTCACCAAGGTGGCCGTGACTCGAGAGCAAACGGGCGGAACGTTGCGAATGGCGACGATGCCGGTCAGACGCGAAACGGTAATCAGGCGCAGGTGCAAAACGGCAATCGAGCGCAGCCGGAAATACAGACTCAAACGGAAATCGAACTGCCGGAACCGCCGGTTGTCGAGGCGGCGCCACCGAAGCCCAGAAGAAGGAAGCCGGCGGCGTCGAAGGGATCCAGGCGGCCTGCGACGACGAATGGCGGCGATACTCCCGCGGGGGATTGACCAGGCGTTCCGGTTGCGGAAGCCGGTCAATTGTCCAATCGAATTAGGCAAGGTTCTTAGTCGAAGCGCATCGCAATGATTTTTCGGTGCGACGCTTCGAAGTTTTGAATGCTGCCGATATCCGGCGCATTCGCGTATCAAGCTTTTGCGAGCGGCCTTGACCCCGTCCGGGTCATAAGGCTTGACTCCCGGGACACTGGAAATGCTGACCCGCGGGGACACCATGCCTGCAAAGGCTCTGAAAGCAAAAGATCTGCAACGACCAAAATTCGCGCCCGGCCGGGTGGCGGAAGGCGATGTCTTTTCCTTTTCCAGCCACCGGAGAGCAAGAGAAGCGCTGGAATTCGGCCTCTGCATGAAGGATCCAGGGTTCAATATGTTTGTGCTGGGTCCGGATCGGAGCGGTCGTATGACCGCGACACTGGAATATCTCGGTGAACATCTATCCTGCCAGCCGCAGCCGAGCGACTGGATCTATTTGAACAATTTTCGCCGGCGGCATCGCCCGAAACCATACCGCTTGCCAGCGGGAACCGGTCGGGCTTTTCGCGATCGCATGATCCTGCTGGTCTCGCAACTTCGCGAAGCATTGGGCCAGGCATTCACGGGCGACGAGTATCAGAAGGAACTGGGGGAACGGAGCGAGCAGCTAAACCGCGAAATCCAAAAACAGATCGAAACGCTTGCGAACGAGGCGCGCACCCACGGGCTAAACCTGGTTCAGACGCCGCAGGGTATGGTGGTTGCGGCCCAGGACGCGGCCGGCAAACCGGTTGCGCTTGAGACGCTACCGGTGGCGGACCGCCAGGTGATGCAAGAAAAAGCGAGCGACATCGGCGAACGGCTTCAGGAAATCCATCGCCATGCGGCAAAATTGCAGAGTGAATTTGCCAAGCAGATGCTCGACTTGAACCA
>CAJHYV010000323.1_pt1 | contig 59828 bp, 57 predicted proteins | sample 9198851 | NCBI WGS metagenome assembly CAJHYV01 (sample SAMEA7708375, study PRJEB35096) | sediment metagenome | biome: marine neritic benthic zone biome [ENVO:01000025]; feature: sediment [ENVO:00002007]; material: shallow marine sediment [ENVO:03000034] sea grass bed [ENVO_01000059] ...
CGCGGCCATCGCCGCGTCATCCGGGTGCAGGATTCCCTTGACGATCAGATTGCCGGGCCAGCGGTCGCGCAAGTGCTTGAGGTCGTCCCAATCCAGCGAATCGTTCTTCAGAATTGACCGCTTGAAACTCTTCGACATCAGGCTGTCCATCAGCTCGGGCGGATAATTCTCGAATTTCGGTACGCCGCGCTTGATGAATTGCTGCAACAGGCAGGTGGCGAGCCAGCCGGGCTTGGCCAGCAATTGCGCAACCAGCCGGGGCGTGTATTTCAGCGGCACCTCGAAACCGTTGCGGTGATTGTATTCCCGGTTGGACGCGACCGCGCCGTCGACGGTGACGATCAGCGTCTCGAAGCCGACCGACTTCACCCGATCGACGAATTTGAGGCTGAGCTCCTTATCGGACCACATATAGAGCTGGAACCACAATTCGCCGCCCGCCTGGTTGACGATCTCCTCCATCGGCGTCATCGCGTTGGTCGCGACCGTACACGGAATGCCGGCCTTCGCCGCCGCCTTGGCGAGCGCGACCTCGCCACCGTAGGACAGCAGCCCCGCCGTCCCGGTCGGCGCGACGCCGAACGGCATCTTGATGGTCTTGCCGAAAATCTTGGTCTCGAGGCTGCGGGTCGACACGTTGGCCAGCACGTGGGTCTTCAGCTTGATCTCCTCGAACGCCATGCGGTTGTTGCACAGCGCGACCTCGTCCTCGGTGCCGCGGTCGACGAATTCGAAGATGCCCCGCGGCAGCCGCCGCTGCGCCATCCGCCGCAGATCCTCGATGTTGTAGGCGCCAAGCTTGCTATCGGCCATCGCCGGTCCCTCCCACGGAATGATCCAGAGGACAAAACGATAGCATAGAGCCGCGCGGATCGTGCAAGCCGGCGGCCGGCCGGCCGCTCTACACTCCGTCTTCGAGCACGTCCTTCACCTTGCCGGCGAGCTGCTTGAGGCTGAAGGGCTTGGCGAGGAAGCTTACGTTTTCGGTGTTCTTGACCTCGCGCAGCACCGATTCCTGGGCATAGCCGGAGATGCAGATTACCGGCAACTGCGGCATCTTATGGCGCGCATGCGCGATCACCGCCGGGCCGTCCACCTTGGGCATCACCATGTCGGTGATCAGCAGGTCGATCGGCTCGTCGTTGAGCAGTTCGATCGCACTTTCGCCGTTGCGCGCCTCGATCACCCGGTAGCCCTTGCTGCGCAGCGCCCGCGCACCGAACAGCCGCACCGGATCCTCGTCCTCGACCAGCAGGATCGTGCCGCCACCGGTCAAGTCCTTGCCCGCGGGCGAGCCCTCCGCCGGCATGCGGATGGTCGCGTCCTCTTCCTCGCCGGAATAGCGCTGCAAATAGATGGTAAAGGTCGATCCTTTGCCGTGGCCATCGCTCTCGGCGAAGATGAATCCGCCGGTCTGCTTGATGATGCCGTAGACGGTGGCGAGTCCGAGCCCGGTCCCCGAGCCTACCTCCTTGGTGGTGAAAAACGGATCGAAAATCCGGTCGAGCAGATCGGACGACATGCCGACGCCGTTGTCGGCGACCGTGATCATGACGTAGTCGCCGGCCGGCATCAGTTCCGAATGCGCCCGGTCGATTTCCGACAGCAAGCTCGAATTGCGCGTCGAGATGGTCAGGTTGCCGCCACGCGGCATGGCGTCGCGCGCGTTGACCGCGAGGTTGATAATCACCTGTTCGAGCTGCCCCTGGTCGACCTTGACCCGACCGAGGTCGCGCCCGTGTACGAATTTCAGCTCGATCGATTCGCCCAACAAGCGATTCAGCAGGTTCGACAGTTCGGCCAGCACGTCGGTCACGTCGAGCACGCGGGGCTGCAGGGTCTGCTGGCGCGAGAAGGCGAGCAACTGGCGCACCAGACGCGCGCCCCGATTGGCGTTCTGCTTGATCTGCATGATGTCGGCGAAGCTCTGCTCGCCCGGCTGGTAGCGTTGCAGCAGCAGGTCGCAGAAACCGATCATTGCGGTCAAAAGGTTGTTGAAGTCATGCGCGATGCCGCCGGCAAGCTGGCCGACCGCCTGCATCTTCTGCGATTGCGAAAACTGGACTTCGAGCTTCTTCTTTTCGGTGGTGTCGATCAGATGCAGCGCGAGTTCGCCCGAGGACGGCGCCTCGCCGTCCGGGCTTTCCGGCAGCCGCGAGAAATAGATCGTCGCAACCCGATGCCCGGCGTCCTCGATTTCCACGTCCACCGGGATCGCCAGCAGAGCGCTGTCGGCATTGCCGGAAAAGCGCCGTTCAAGCGCCGAACGATCGGTCTCGCGTACGAATTCAGTGATCGGCCGGCCAACCGGGTCGAGACAACCGATGAGATCGCGGCACGCCGGGTTGCATTCGATAACGCACCCTTCGGCATCGACGACCGCCATGCCGACGGGAACCGTCTCGAACTGATTGCGCAGTCCGGCGAGCGCACCGTGCATCGCTTCCAGCCCGGCCTCGGCGGTAACGTCGCGGCTCGACCAGACGACTTCGCCCGGCCCGCCGGGCGCCGCCGCCACCTGGATCCGCATGGGCGACAGCCCTGCGCGCGGCAGCGTCACCTCGACCTCCGCCGCAACGCCCCTCAGCGCACTATCCCGGAGTTTCTTGACGGCGGCGGTGGTCGCGGTCTCCTCGGCAAAGACATAGAGCGTCCAAACGCCCGACTCTTCCTTGGTTTCGGCACCGCACCGCGCGAGAAATTCCATAAACCGCCGATTGGCATAAACCAGCCGGCCATCGCCCTCTTCCAGCGCCAGCCCGCTGCCATCCAACGCGCCCGCGCGCCGCAGCATATCCTCCGCCGCCTCGCGCCGGCCGCGAATGCCGCCCCACAACAGCAACAGCGATACCAATCCAAGCACGGCGACGATGGCATAGGACTGCCACCAAGTACCAGGTGCCAGGCCAGTGACTGCTTCGAAATAGTACAGCGCCCCGACGCCCGAGGCGAAAAGCAGCAGGAGCAGGAACAACCGGCCGCCACCGCCGCTAGACGATGGCGCAATATCGACCGGCAGGGGACGCACCTCGCCACCGGACGGCATCGTGGTCACGGCACTATCATGGCTCGGTTCGGGCAACGCCGAAATCGCCTCTTTCTGTTCATCCGGCACGGGGCGTCTCCACTGGCATAGAGCGGCCTTTGAGACCCCAGACATAGCTGATGACCTCGGCCACGGCCTGATAGTGCTCCGCCGGGACCTCCGCATCAAGCTCTACTGAAGAGTAAAGCGCCCGCGCCAGCGGCGGGTTTTCAACGATAGTGATATCATGCTCTTCGGCCAGTTCGCGTATGCGTTGCGCGACCAGATCCGCGCCCTTGGCGACCAGGATCGGCGCCGCCATCTCGGCCGGCTTGTATTTCAATGCGATGGCGAAATGAGTTGGGTTGGTCACCACCACATCGGCCTCCGGCACGGCCTGCATCATGCGGTTGCGGGCCCGATCCTGGCGGATTTGGCGCAACCGCTGCTTGACCACCGGGTCGCCCTCGGACTGCTTGAATTCCTCCTTCACCTCCTGTTTTGTCATCCGCATTTGCTTATGATGCTGCTGGCGCTGAAAGATTATGTCGATGAAGGCGATCACGAACAGCACAGCGACCACCGCAATAAGCATTTTCATCACCAGACCATGCAGGGTGGCCAGAAAATCGGGCAGTGAGAACGTCGGAACGATGTCGAGCGCCGATAAGGTGGGCATTACGACGATCAGGCCGACCGCCCCCACAATCGATATCTTGAACAGCCCTTTGACGAATTCCATGAGCTGCTTGACCGAAAAAACCCGTTTGACGCCTTTGATCAGGCTGATCTTTTCCGATTTTATCTCGAGCACTTTGGGCGAATAGATAAATCCGTTTTGCAAGATCGGCCCTGCCGCCGCAACGAGGAAGAAGAACAGCAAAGGCAGTAACAGCGCGCCGATCACCTCGGAAAACGCACCAAACAGAACCTGCCCCGCCACGGCGGTATCGAGGGCAAGCAAATGCGGTGTTTCGACAAAAGGCAAAAGAGATACGCGAATATCGGTCATCAGCCGGGGCGCCATCAGCCCGACAACCAGCGTTCCCACCAGCAAAGTCAACCAGGTGTTGATTTCGCGGCTTACCGCGACCTGCCCCTTCTTGCGCCCTTCCTCGAGCTTTTTGGGGGTCGGTTCTTCGGTTTTTTGTAGGTCGTCTGTTTGTTCCGACATCGTCCAAGTCCATGCCGCCTGGCGGCGGACCCTTGCGGTTAACCGGGGAGCAGTATCCGCGAGAATGAGGTTTGGTAGTAATTCAGGAACCACAAAAGTGCGGCGGGGAAAGACACCATCATGATGAACAGACCGAGCATGATCTGCGCCGGCAACGCGACAAAAAAGATCGGCATCTGCGGCATCAGGCGGGCAAGCAGGCCCATCCCGGTATAGAACACGATGCCGAACAGCAGAAACGGCATGGCGATCTGCAAGCCGATGCGAAAGCTGTCCGCCAGCAGTCGCGCGAGCGTATCGGCGAAATCGCCAAAGGCCGGCAATACGCCCGGTGCGAACAGGTTATAGCCGTCGGATAACGCCATCAGCATGAGATGATGGGTATCGGTGACAAAAATCAGCAAGAGTCCGAGAACCGACAGGAATACCGCCGGCAGCGCGCCCTGATCCGACAACATCGGATTGAACAGCAAGGCGTTCGCGAAGCCGCTCAGGAAGGCCAGCATTGCGCCACCGGTGGCCAAGGCGGACAGCAGCACCCGGGCCACCGAACCGATGAAAAAGCCGATCAGGATCTCGCCGCTCAGCAGCAGCACCAACGCTGCCGGCGCGGCCGGGATCGCCGGCAGACGCGCGGCCAATGCCGGCGTCAGCACGGCGGTGATGGTGAGCGCCAGGGCGAGCCGGATACGCGGCGACACATAGGTTTCGCCAAATCCCGGCAGCACCACCATGGTTGCGCCGATACGGGAGAACACCAACAGATAGCCAAAAATTTCAGCGGGGAGCAGGCTCGCCAGCATAGGCGGTCAGCCGATTCCCACGATGCGGGTGGCGACCGATTCCATGAAGCGCTGCATGATGCCGAACATGAACGGCATCAGAACCAAAAGCGATGCGAACACCACCAATATCTTAGGCACGAAAGTGAGCGTCATTTCCTGAATCGAAGTCAGCGCCTGGAACAGCGCGATCGCCAATCCAACAATCAACCCCACCAACATGATCGGGCTCGCCACCTTCAGGGTGGTAAATATTGCATCCCGGGCGAAATCGAGAACCTGCGCCTCGTTCATCGGACAACCGCCTCCCTCATCGGTGGCCTGGTAACGGCGAAAATAGCGCCGGCCGAGAAAAGCGCGCTACCGCGCATGTCAGATCGGCATCCGCATAATTTCCTGGTAGGCGCTGAGGACCCTGTCGCGCACCGCGACAACGGCCTGCAATGTCATTTCCGCGTTGGTGACCGCGGCAACCACATCCAGCAGCTCGGCTTCACCGACGACCGCCTTGGCGGTTACCGCTTCCGCCTCCTTACCCGTCGTCATCGCATCCTCGGCGACCTTTTCCATCAAATCTTTGAAGCTGCCCGTTTCGGGCGTCGCGCGTGCTTCCAGCCCGTCACCGCCGAGCTTGGACGCCTGATTGAACGCCTTGATGGCGTCCGCGGGATTTATCACCATGATGCCTTCCTCGCTTCACCGACGGCTGATGCCGCCCCTTCCCTATCGCAACAGATCCAAGGTCCGCGACAGCATTGATTTGGACACTTCCATCATATTGAGATTGGCTTCGTAGCTACGATGCGCTTCCCGCATATCAGTCATCTCGATCAATTTGTTGACGTTCGGCGTCTTGACATAGCCATCCTTGTTTGCCGCCGGATGTTGCGGATCGAACTGCAACTTAAAATCCGACTCATCGCCGCGAATACGGCGAACCTGAACGACGCGCATTCCGAGCTCGCGATCCAATACATTGTGGAACGTTACGATCTTGCGGCGGTACGGGTCGCCGTCGGGGCGGTCGGCGGTCGAGTTTGCGTTCGCCACGTTCTCCGCGATTACCCGCAAGCGGGTGCCTTGCGCCTTCATGGCAGCGGCAGAGACAATCATTGATTTTTCCAGCGGCATGACGCGGACTCCTTATTGACCTCGTTGTCCCAGGGCGATCCGGAACATTTGAATATGTTTGCGGTATAGCTGCGTCATCAGCGCGTAGTCGTGCCGATTTCGCGCGACCTTCGCGAGCTGTTCCTCCAGCACGACCGCATTGCCGGCGGGCAGGGTTTCATAGGGATTGGCTTGTCCCGCGGCATCGAAATCGGCCGCCGCGCCGCCGCCGGCAATATGGCGCGGATCGGTTCGCGCCAGCGCGACGCGAAAGGCATTGGCCTTTTCGAGCCGCATGAAATCGACTTCTTTCAATTCCTTTGGCCGGTATCGCGGCGTATCCGAGTTAGACACGTTTTTCGCGAGCACGGATTGACGCTCGGCAAGCCACTTCATCTTGCCGCTCATCATCCGGAATACCGGAAGATTGCTCAAATCCATGTCGCTCGCTCCCGTCACCGAACCCGGTGACATTGCCTTCCGCATTCACATCGTCAGGCGTCGCACGCGACGCCCGATAGAATAACTACACCGTCCATCCGACCAACTGCAGACCAACACGAAGTTGCACAAGATGTGCCAAGTCGACCGGCATGCATCTTCCCTTCATTGTCTGCAACGCTGTTGTCACAAAACATCCGATTGCGTCATGCTGCAGCAAACTAGCGGCATTTTATTTCCGTGTAAACAATGTCGAAAATATAAATGAAATCCTCCCAAGCGAATCATCAATATCTTTACTGCTGATTTATTCTTGAAAATTCTTTTTCCCTGGAAAAAACAATAAAAGACACGCATACTTTAAACATACACAAGGAGTCCTTGCGGAAAATTCGATGCGCTGGACTGAGGATGGGACTGCTTGTTTTACGCATCGCTTGGCGCTTCCGCATATCGTGTTGGTTGCAATTTCCCGGAAAGTTCCGGGAAGGAAGTATGAGTTGGTCAAAACGCGCCGGACCCATGGCACCGCGTCGGACAATCGTCACCGTTCCGCCGCTGCGAAAAATTCGGACTCGGCAACCCCTGCCCATGCAGACCTTGCCGCAGCGGCAGTCCGCTACGATCCGGTCGACGCCCAAAGCGCCCCATCGGTTGTTGCTTCCGGACGCGGTTGGCTGGCGGAGCGCATACTAGAGGTTGCGCGCCACCATGGAATCACGGTACGCGAGGATGCCGATCTCGTCGAAATACTCACTGCGGTCGAGATTGGTGACGAAGTTCCCGTCGAAGCCTTTGTCGCAGTTGCGGAAATCCTTCGATACATCTACGCCGCAAATGGAACCAAACCGCCGGAGTATCCAAAATCATGACTAGCAGAGAGGCGATTCTTTCCGAGATGGACGAATTATCCGACCTGATCTCGGCGGCTGGCGACCGTCTCGACCACAATGAACTCATCATGATCAAGGACATCCACGGCCGGGTGCAGGGCATGGTCGAATCGATCACCGAACTGCCGCCGGAACAGGCAATCGAATTGAGGCCGCGCCTGGTGGCGTTGCTGGACGACTTCAAGTCGTTCTCGGAAAAGATGCAAAGCAAGATTTCCGAAATCTCCGACGCCGACACGGCGAAGGAAGATGCCGGCGCATAAGCCGGGCCGGAACTCAATCGGGACCCGGCAATCCTCGCTCAAAGACCGGGACCGATCGCAGGACGGGGGCACCAGCGCGCAATTCTGATCGAGGGAGGACAACGGCAAGGTGGAGTTCGACTACCCCAGGTTTCTGCTGGCGCTCATTTTCGTCATCGGATTGATCGGGTTGCTGACGCTGCTTGCCCGGCGTTTCGGGTTCGGCGCCATTCGTCTTTCCCCGGCTTTCATGGGCAAGGGCCGCAACGGCAAATCACGTATCGCCATTATAGAGGCGACCAGCATCGACGCCCGGCGACGGCTTGTTCTGGTGCGGCGGGACGATACCGAACACCTCATCCTGATCGGCGCCAACAGCGAATTGGTGGTTGAGCGGAACATCCGGCCCCTGGTTCCGAAGGATGCGTCAGAGCCGACCTCGGCACCCGTGCCGGTACCGGACGGAAATCTCGAATGAGCCAGTGCCCCGACGGCGCTCGGCCTATGCCATACCGCGCGCGGCCTTTCACGGCATCGAAAATCGCGTTCTGTGTATTCCTCTGCGTGACCTGCCTCGCGGTCCCGGCAACTGCGCAAAATCTGTCGCTCGATCTCGGCACCGGGGGCGAGGCGACCGGCCGCATTATCCAGCTTGTCGCACTCATCACGATACTGACGCTGGCACCGGCGATACTGGTGATGGTCACCTCATTCGTCCGGATCGTGGTGGTGCTTTCACTGCTGCGCACCGCGCTCGGCACCCAAGGAACACCGCCCAACACGGTCGTCATCAGCCTCGCTCTTTTCATGACCTTTTTCATCATGCAGCCCAGCTTCGAGAAGATCTATGACCAGGGAATAGCACCGCTGATCGCCGAAAACATCGACGAAAAACAGGCCTTTGAACGAAGCGCGGCCCCGATCCGCACTTTCATGATGAACCATGTCCGCGAAAAAGATCTCGACCTGTTCCTGAACATGGCCCGTCTCGATCTTGGCGAAAAGCCGGAGGCGACCCCGTTGCGGGCCCTGATTCCCGCCTTCATGATTTCCGAGCTGCGCCGGGCCTTCGAAATCGGCTTCCTGTTATTTGTCCCGTTTCTCATCATCGATATGGTGGTCGCGTCGGTTCTTATGTCGATGGGCATGATGATGCTGCCACCGGTGATGATTTCCCTACCCTTCAAGCTGGTATTCTTTGTGCTTGTGGACGGTTGGTACATGATCGCAGGCAGCCTGGTGCAAAGCTTCGACACCGGCTGATTTCGGCCACATGATCTCGTTCGGCGATCAGCTTTGCGGCGGCGGCGGTACACGCGGCAGTTTCGCCTCGCTGGGCGATGATCCCGACCGTCCCGATTTGCCCGGACCCCCCGTCGCGATCGGCGGCTGGATCAGGCGCGCGCGATAATTCTTCAGGAAGGATTCAAATTGATCCGCTTCGGCCATCTTGCGGGTGATCGTTTGGATGTTCTTCGAATCGTCGCCCGAGGGGCTGGCGATAAAGGCGAAAGTGTCGGCGAGTTCGCTCTTGGCCATACCGGGCCCATAGAGTTCCCGTAGAAGTTTGACGCCGGCTTCGTCACGCTTGAGACGCAACGCAACCGCCCAGCTCAAAATAAACTGCGCCTGTTCCTGATCGTATCCACCTTCCGACAACGGATCTCCGGACAGACGTTGCAGAACCTTTGCGGCCTCCGAGTAATTTTGCGTGTTCCAGTAGATATCCGCACGCAGCAAATCCGCCTCCGTACTGACATCGCCGGCGAGCAGTGCGATGGCTTCCTCGTAGCGTTCCAGTTCGAGCGTTGCCTTGGCGCGAATGCGGCGGCGGTCGTCTTCCACATCCTGCGGCAGGTTTGGCTGGAAACTGTTGCGCAACGCCGACAAGGCACCCTTCGGATTGCGGTCCAGCAAGTAAATCACCGCAAGCTTCGCTCCCACCCGTGCTTTCTCTTCGCCCTTGAGACGATAGCGAACCTGATGGGCCAGCAAGTCCGCTGCCCGGTCGAGCAAATCAACCGACACCAGACGATCCGCGAGCCTTTGAATCATGCGATCGCCTTCCGGTCCGGCGGGCGTCAGCTCGCGAAAATCATCATACAGCGCGAGTGCGCGGAGCGGCGGTAACTTGTCCGCACCGCCTTCCAGATGCAACGACTTGAACGCATCCGTCATCGATTGAGCGATGCCCTTGACCGGCGCGCCGGTTGGAAAGTATGTGACGGCGGTGCGCAATGTGCTGAGGCCCTTGCGATAGTCGCCCTTGCCGAGATAGATCTCGCCGAGTTTTTTCAGGACCGCCAGTTCAAGCCGGTCGCCGCGCCACTGGTAGCGCAATCGTTCCAGCCGTTTCGCCGCTTCGCCCACGGACACGGTTTCCTGCTGCAGGCCGAGATCGATCAAGGCAAATTCAGCGCGGGCCGCGTTCCAGCGATCCTTCGATTTCTTGACGCCGTCCCAGATAGCCACTGCGCGGTCGAGATCGCGGCTTTTGCGCGCCAGCACCCCTTGGTTGTACCGCAACCGCGCCACGTCCTTGCGCAACATCGACCCGGCGGCCTTATCGAGACGCTCGAGCCAAACGGTTGCGCTCGATACGTCCAAATCCGCCATTCCCGCTTCGACGCGATCGAGCGCCAATTTGGTCCGGATGGGATTCGGATAATCGGCGAGTACCGGATCGCCGGTCCGGAACTGTGCCGCCGCTTTCTTCATTTCGCCCGCCTGCAGGAACATCGAGCCGCGCCACAGCGCGATCTCCTGAAACTTGTCGAGGCGCGGGTCCAGCAGATCTTTCCGGGCATCGGGGTAGCGGCCCATATAGACCCGCGTCGCGCCGATCAGCGCGCGGAATTCCGGCTGCGAAGACAAAACCGGGTTCGCTGCCTCGATCCGGCGCAGGACGCCGAATGCCTCGGTCGCAAGGCCGCGCGCAAAGTAAAAGCGCGCCAGATCGAGCCGGGCATCGTCACGCCGCTTCTTCGGCACCTCGACGACGGCGCGCAAGGCGACCTGGGCCGCCGCCACAGTCTCCACGTCGCCACCCGACCAGTTGCTGAAATTAAAAATTCGCGGGCCCAGAAAGCCCTTACCGTCTTGGCGAAGTGCGACGGCGGAGACATGCAAGCCCCGCTCGCCGATCACCACGACACCGCGGTTGCCGACATTCTTCAAGGCAATTGATTCGTTTCGCGGCGCGATCGCTACGCCTTGCGCCGACGGCAGGATATCGAATTCCGCGTAGCGGCGGCGCCCGTTGACGCCCTGTCCCGGCGCCCGCGTCGTTGCCACCATCAAGCGGTCGCCGACCCCTGGATCCGCCACCGTGAAAATCCGGCCGAATTCGGTGATTGGAAAAACCAGCTCGGCTCCTTCCACCGCCTCGGGCCGGACTTGAATTCGGATCGGTATTTGCGCGGTGATGGGCCAACGCCGGAACGTGATCACCCAATTATTCGCTTCGCGATAAACCTGCGGACTGACACCGGGAAGCGGCCGAACGCGGAGCACCGATCCCCCGGACATCGGTAGTTGCTCGATGCTGGAGACCATCGACTTTGCCGCCTGGCGCAAGGGCGCCAGATTAATCTGTGCACGGCGGTCGAAGACGATCCAAATGAAGGGTGCGCGCTCGAATACCGCCGCTCCAACCGTATCTGGCCAATCGAAGACCAGGCTCACCGTTTTCGCCGTGGCCTTTGCGGACACTTTGCCTTTGTCTGCGCTGGCGGCGGCGGGCTGATTTTTCGCCGATGCCGGAGCGGCCTTCATAATAGGCGATTCCGGTTTCTCCTCGGTGAGCGGCGTCGTTCCGACCTTCGATACCGGCGCCGTGGCCGGCGGCGGCGGATCGTCCGGGCTACGCGCGGGTTCTTGGCGCACCGTCTTTGCCGCACGCGCCGCGACCTTTTTCTCCGAGGATTTAACGGCCTTTTTCCGACTGCTCGCCGCCGCTTTCACATCGTCGCTTCGTTTAAAATCCAATACGACACGGGCGCCGACACGGAAATGTTGCGCGACAAGGCCCTTGCCGGTGCGAAATGACACCACAAGCTTACCGGATTCGACACGGGCGGCGGGAACGCTGACGCTCGCCGGCAACTGGCGGCGCAGGCCGGCCAGGTCGATCCGGGCCGGTGCCTGGAACCGTACGGACACCGATCGCGACGACTGATCGACCTGGTACGGAACGACCTTGGGCCAGTCGAAGACAAGCCGCGTATAACTCTTATGCCGGCCAACCCTTACTTTGATCAGCGGCGTTTTGCGTTCGGCCGACCTGACGCGGTCAATCTGGGAATATACCGGACCTTCCGCCGACCGGGACTTCGGCAGAAGGTCGAAAACGACCTCCTTGCCTCGGGCGTAGGCAACCAACCGATAGTCATCGCGAAGTGCAAATTCCGCCCGATGCCCGTCTTCAGTCTGACGCGCGCCGGACAGATATTTCCCAAGCCGTTGCACCGCCGGATGCAACGGCCCGACAAAGGGCCGGTCAAACCGCGCAACCAGCCGCCGCTCGACGATTTTCGCGGAAAAACCGACCGGCTGTCCCCAGGTCAAGACGATCCGTCCGAATTGGCCGCGTTCCATTGCCTGCACGCGCACCTCGTCCGCGCCGACCGATGCGAGCGGCATGATCAGCAAAACCGGGATCAGCGCGTACCGCCAGGCCGCACCCAGGCACCGGCGCATCAGGTCTCTCCTTCAGTCGAATGGATAACGATATCGACCCGGCGGGCGAGCGCATGGCGGCGCTCCACCGACAAATTCGGGTGCAAATGACTGAACCGGGAGTCCCCGAGCCCGAGCATCGTGACGTTCCGCGCCAGGCCCGTGCGCTTGAGTTCGCTGGCCACCGCTACCGCGCGCGCCAGCGAAAGCGTCCACTTCGAAGTAAAGGCACGTTGGGACTCGGGCGGCTTGTCGGCATGGCCATAGACGTCGATCTGGTTGCCCAGCGTTGCAACAGCGCTGGCCAGACCGAACAGCGCTTCCCGCGCCGCCGGCGTCAACACAATCTCTCCTGATTCGAAAAGCACATCCGACGGCAATGAAAGAATAACCTGACGATCGAGCCGGTGGACCATGACCCGGCTCAAGAGGGCGTGACGTTTGAATTTCTCGGCCAGGACCTGGCTTAGATAGTCGGTCGGCAGTGCGGGCGCAATGTCTTCCGTGCTCACCGTGTCCGGCGAATCCGGCGGCGGAGCCTTGGTTTCTTCACGCTGATCGACGGTCACGACGCGGGAAATCACGAATTGCCATTTTTCGGGTTCCAGCGAAGACATTGCGAACAACATGACGAAGAACGCCAGCAGAAGCGCCGTAATGTCGGCGAAGGTCATCAGCCAAACGGACGGCCGTTGGCTGGCATGGTCGATTTCTGCCGGGTATATGTCGTTCATTGAACCAGTTCGCGAAAATCGATTCGGGTCCGGGCCGCGTCGCGAACGGAAAATCGAATACGCAGCGTTCTCGGATCTCCGTCGCGAAGACCGACCGCCAAGGCGTCCGACGGCGCACTGTAGGCGACCAGCTCTTCGGCGAATACGGCGGCGCGGCGCATTTGCAAACTGCCCCCCTCTTGTATGCTAGCCGCCAATGTCCTGTCCGCCCCCAGCACCGCCTGCAATTCGCCCTTGGCATTGCCAGACCGGCGCGCCAGCACCTGAGCAATGTTCTGAAACAATTGGCGGCGGTCAGAACGAAGCTCTGCCTTGCCACCGAGAAACAATTCATTCGCCGGCATCGTCATCTGCATCACCTGTCCCGGCGAAAGGACTTCGACCTTTGCGACGGGAACCGACGTGACCCAGAGCCGCTGCATGGTTCGCAACAGTTCATCAGGCTCCGGCGTCTGTCCAAGATCCGAGATGAAAACCTCGACCGATGTATTGTCCAGCGCCGGCGAACGAAAACTCAGAGCCACCGAATTCAACACCTGCTTGGATTTCGACTCTTCAATAGTTGCTAACGTATTTAATAAGATAAAAAATGCAAGTAACAACAGAAAGAGACTCAAAATAACGGTTGGCCCGGTATTTTTCTCGACGGGGGAAGTTTGAAAAGATACTTCGTTCATTACCTGCTCTAGACTTTCATATGACCGTTGCCAATAGGCCGCGCGGCCGCGCTTCCGACCATACGGATTCCCCGAATGGCGCAGCGGTTAACGTGCAAGATGTATTCCAAAGATTCGGCAATGCCCGCGCGAACGCAGAACAACACCCGTTGGCCGGCGTTTAACGAATACAAATTCGGACTGGAATGACGCCGCGGCGGCGTTGGCGAAAATCCGCTACGGGATTGCAATCGGCCGCCGTTTAGAAATCGCCGACGACGACCGAAAGCTTGTTGCGCAGCGTCGCCGCGTTGAACGGCTTGACGATATAATTGCTCACGCCCGCTTCTTTCGCGGCGACCACGTTATCGGTCTTACTCTCCGCGGTAATCATGACAAAGGGCGTTCCTTCAAGATCGCTATCGGCGCGAACGTGCTGGAGAAGCTCCAAGCCTGTCATGGGCTCCATATTCCAGTCGGAGATCACCAGACCGTATTGCTTCTCCCGCATCTTTTCGAGCGCGGACTGCCCGTCGGTCGCTTCGTCCACATTGTTGAAGCCGATCTGCTTCAACAGATTGCGGATAATCCGAAGCATCGTCTTATAATCGTCAACGATCAGTACAGGCATTTCCAGGTCAACCGCCATCGACCACATCTCCTCCATATCGCCCGGATGAAGATGCGGTCAAAGGACCGCACCCGGTGCGGTCCCGATACAAGACCTTTTCTGTTAAATCTTGGTTAAAGCGGAGAAATTAGACCTAGCTGCCGCCCGGAACCGGCGGTGGCGACGGGGCAGCGGGGGCCGCCACCTTGCGTTTTGACAGCGCACTGGTGACCTCGCGGGCTCTGCCGGGCTTCATGGCGGCGATTACCGGCGCGACCTTGCGCGCCTTCATCCGTTCAACCACCGCCAGCAAGACGCTCATATTCAATTCGTCGAAAATTTTAGCGGCTTTCTTTGGTTTCATCGTTTCGTAAATTTTCACCAAATTGGCGATCCGCTTCTTCTCCTTGTCGTCGAGATCGCCGAGCAGGCGTTTGATTTCCGTGCGGATCGACGCGAGTTCGGCTTGCCGATCCATTAATTTCTGTTCGGCTGCTTTGAGCAATGCGTCCCGTTGGTTCAGCTGCCGTGCCCGCCGGTCGAGAAGGTCTCGCCGCTTCGATAGTTGCTGCAGCAGTTGAATTTCCGACCGGCTCAACTGGTCCGGATCCGCCAGACCCTCTTCTTGTTGTGCCGACGACGCCGATTGCCGGGGTAAGGGCGACGGCGACGGACGCGTTGGCGCGGTCTCCAGGTTCTTTGCCGCTCCCCGCGCATCGCGATCCCGGGTGCCGGCCTGATCGGCGGCGGTCTTTTCACTGGCCGCTTGCGGCGTCGCGGCTGTCTTCTCCGCCGATTGCGCCGGGCGGACGTCTACGCTGCCGTCGAGCGCCGCGATGCCTTGCCAGATATCGCCGATCTTTACCGACAGCATCATCGTGGCGACAAAGATCAACGCCGGTAAAAGACGGAATGGAAACGGCATTCGCCTATCTCACGCCTTCCAGGGCGCGTAGCAGGTTGGATTCATACGTCTCCGGCTGGACATCGCCCGCACTGTTCAGACCGTGCGCGGCAGCGGCGCCATTGCCATTGGAGACCCGCCCGGGAGCGTTCGGCCGCGTCTCCCCCACCGCCTCCACGCGGTCGGCGACCGCGCTCGCACGATCGATCAAGAAAGCCAGGTCGTCGCGAAGTTCCGTCGCCTTTGCCATATTCGCCTGCAGGATCTCCGACGCCTCGGCTGCTCCGGCGCGCAGCCGGATAACCGACTGATCGGCACGTCCGGTCGATGCATCGAAACTGGCGATGAGCTGCTGCAAATGCGCCTTATCCGCTTGCAAGGCATTGAGGCGGCGGTTCAATTGCACCGCATACAGGATCATGATCAGCAGCAGACAGGCTCCGACAACATCGAGTATGAAGGATAAATGCGGCAGCATCGATCATGTCTCCAGTTTGTCTTCGATACGGACGGCAATTTTTTCACTCTTCCGACCCATCGAACCGCGAAAAAGTTCCACCTCACCACACCGCAGATCGACCATGGAGTTCGGTGTCGCCAGCAACTCCAGGCGGGTACCGATTTCCCATTTCAGAACGTCGTTCAACGTGGTGTTGACCTTGCCCAGGACCGCCTCCAATTCAACGTCAGTGAACCACAACTCGGATGCGAGATGGTTCTCCCATATTGAATCGCGGCCGAATTTCTCACCCATGAACATCTGCAACAGCAACTCGCGGACAGGTTCGAGCGTCGCATAGGGCAACAGCAATTCGAGACGACCGCCCCGATCTTCCATATCCACACGCAGGCGGGCCACGATTGCCGCATTTGCCGGCCGCGCGATCGTCGCAAAACGCGGATTGGTCTCGAGACGATCGAACCGAAACGTCACCGAGCTCAACGGATCGAATGCTGCAGAAAAATCCGCCAAGACGACGGAAAGCATCCGCTCGACCAGATTTCGTTCAATCGTCGTATAGGGGCGACCCTCAATGCGCATCGCGGCCGTGCCACGCCGGCCTCCGAGCAACACGTCGACGATCGAATAGATCAACGTGCTATCGACCGTCATCAAGCCAAAATTGTCCCACTCTTCGGCCTTGAATACCGCGAGCATCGCGGGCAACGGGATCGAATTCAGATAGTCGCCGAACCGGATCGACGTAATGTTGTCGAGACTGACCTCGACATTGTCGGACGTGAAGTTGCGCAACGACGTCGACAACATGCGCACCAGCCGGTCGAACACGACTTCGAGCATCGGCAGCCGTTCATACGACACCATGCCGCTGTCGATAATCGCTTCGATACCCGACCGGTCGTTCCCGCCTCCGCCTTCGCGAAAGCCAAGCAGACTGTCGATCTCGTCCTGGCTCAGAACCCGGGCGGTGCCACCGTCCTCGTAGTCATCGGCCAGCGCCACCCATTCGTCGGCAAGCGCGTCGTCACCCGCTGCACCCTCGGCACCGGGCACCAGTTCGGCGGCGACATCTTCCGCGCCGTCGCCGTCCGTTTTCGTTTGTTCAGTTTCGTCTGCCATCGGCCTCCGCCTTGCGCACGCACTCTGCCCTTGCCCGGAGGCAAGCAAAACGCATGCTACTGCACGAGCATTTCCCGGAAGAGAACATCCTTTATCTTGGTCGGATGCGCCGCCGAATTCACCCGCGCCAGCAATTCCTCCTTCACGCGATACAATCCTTGAGAGCCCTGCAATTCCTCGATGCGCAGTTCCCGGAGAAAAATTTGAAAGTTGTCGATGATGCGCGGCATCACGGCCTTGATGCGGGCCTCGTCTGCAGCCCCTTCCAATTCGAGGCTCACCCGCATCTTCAGAAAGCTCGATTTACGGCCGGCACCGCCGAGCGTCACCACCAATTCGTCCAGATCGAAATAATGGGCGACGCCTTCTTGCCCGCCAACGACCCCGGCCGCAACCGAATGCGACTCCTCGCCGCCCCCGAGCAATCCGGAAAAATAAACGCCCGCTCCCGCACCGATCAGCACGACCAGGCCGATGGCACCAAACAGAATGAGCTTCTTGCCCGATTTCTTGGGGGCACCTTCGGCCTCATCGACCGCCGCGTCGTCCACCGCCCCTGCGTCATCTGTCATGTCGGAGGTCCGGCTCGATCAACTGTTTCATGAATCCCAACGTGGATTTTACAGTATAGAGTGCAAAACACGCGTGAACCTATCAGAAAGGAAAATGGGTAATCAACAAGTAATAATCATTTCTCATTTTCCGCGGCCAAGGAAAAATTCAATCTTTCGTTGGAACGTATCAGCGGCAATATTTCGTTTTACCGACGCCACTCTATGCCGCAACGGATCAATCGCAATATCCGCCGACCAATAACGGCAAGAACTACCCGGCAAAGCCTGCAACGATGGCCGTTGCCGCCAACCGGCGAACCCAGGCGCCCCATTGCAAACAATTGAAATTTATTCATTTAGCGTTGTGGCATGGTGTCTGCACCAACCGTCGACAATGAATGCGGCGAATCGCGGCCGCAAGTAATTGGGATTCGAGGAACCGTGGAATCACCAACCTACATCGCCCTGTCACGCCAGCTCGGCCTGCGCCGGCAAATGGACATGGTGGCGAACAATTTGGCGAACGTGAACACGCCGGCCTTCAAGGGCGAGAAGATGATGTTCGTGGAATTCCTCTCCGAACCGCAAAAAGACGTGCCTCTCTCCTTCGTTCAAGATCGCGGCTCGGCGCGCGACCTGAGGTCCGGCCCTCTCACCAAGACCGGCAATCCGCTTGATCTCGCAATTGCCGAAGATGGGTACTTTACCGTTCAGACGGACCGCGGGCCGCGCTTTACCCGTGCCGGACGATTCCACCTCAACAGCGATCGCCAATTGACCAATAGTCAGGGCCACGCGCTTCTGACGGCAACGGGACAGCCGATCGTCGTGCCGCCGGAAAGCAACGAAATCACCGTCGCAAGCGACGGAACCGTCTCAGCGGGGACGGAATCGGTCGGTCGCATCGGCGTCGCGAATTTTGCCAACCAGCAGGGCATGAAGCGCGAAGAGAACAATCTCTACAGCAGCGACGAGGCGCCGCAGCCGGTTGCCGACGCCCGCGTGATTCAAGGAAGCTTGGAAGAATCGAACGTCAACTCGGTGATCGAACTGACCAAGCTGATCGAGATCCACCGCACCTATGCGGCGAACCAAAAACTGCTCCAAGAAGAACATCAGCGTGTCCGGCGTGCCATCACCACCCTGACCGCTCCGCCAGGAAATTAAAGAGGTAAAGTGAATGCGTTCGCTTGATATCGGCGCCACGGGGATGCTGGCTCAACAGCTCAACGTTGAAGTCATTTCCCACAACATCGCCAACATGAATACCACCGCGTTCACGCGACGACGGGTCGAATTTCAGGATTTGCTGTATCAGACGATGCGGCGAACAGGGTCGCAATCCGCGGATGACGGGTCGATCTTGCCGGCCGGTGTGCAGATCGGCCTCGGTGTGAAAACCGCCGCGGTCTACCGAATCACCGAGCAAGGCAACTTGACGCTCACCGAGAACAGTCTCGACACCGCAATCAACGGCGAAGGGTATTTCCAGATTACCCTGCCGAACGGGGAGACGGCCTATACCCGATCCGGCGCCTTCCAGCTTAGCCAGGACGGCGAGATCGTAACTGTCGACGGATTCCTGGTCGACCCGAACCTCACGGTTCCCGCCAACGCCATCGATATCACCATCAACGCCAGCGGCGAAGTGTTGGTAAAGGTGGACGGTCAGGTCACGCCGCAGAATATCGGCCAGTTCCAACTCGCCACTTTTGCCAACGAGGCCGGGCTGCTCGCAATCGGCGACAACCTGTTCGTCGAAACCCCTGCGTCCGGATCGCCAACGACGGGCACTCCGGGCTCCGACGGTTATGGCCAAATCCAGCAAGGGTTTCTCGAAACCTCCAATGTCAACGTTGTGGAGGAGATTACCAATCTGATCAGCGCGCAGCGCGCCTATGAAATGAACTCAAAAGTCATCGAGACATCGGATCAGATGATGGCAACCGTCTCCAACATCCGATAGCGGCATGCGGATAATCAATCACCAATCGGCCCATATACATCGCACCCCCCGGCGGCGGAGACTCTTGCTGCCGGCGGCCTTGCTGTTGGCGTCAAATGCTATTCCCGCCGGTGCGGCGACGTTGCGGCCGCACGTCGTGGTCAACGGCGATCAGGTAAAGCTGGGAGATATATTCGTCGGCACCGAGGTTGTGCGCGATACCGTGTTATTCAGGGCTCCAGCGCCAGGCGGCAAAATTATTCTCAACGCAAATTGGCTGCATCGCGTTGCGCAATATTACAAACTCGATTGGCAATCGACCGGCCGGACGAACAGGTCCGTCGTCGAACGCACCAGCAACCCGGTCGACGCGGCCATCGTTCAAAATGCACTCGACGTTGCGTTGCGCAAGCAGCTGGGTGCCGCCGAACGCTTCGAAGTCGTGCTGGACAATCCGGCGATCCGCATCCACCTGCCGGTCCAGATGCCGGCGCGGGCAACAGTCCAAGCCATCAACTACGACGCACGAACACGGCGTTTCGCCGCCGTCCTGCTCGCCCCCGACAGCAGGCCCGGCTCCGTGCAAATCAGAACGGCCGGCCGCGTTCTCCGCATCGTCAACGTTCCCGTATTGACGCGGCGAGTGCGGCCCGGCGAGATCATCCGCAAGGCTGATATCATCGAGGTGCCGCGACGCGCCGACAGTCTCCGCCGCGGCATCGTGCTCGACACCGCGGCCATCCTCGGCAAGAGCTCGCGACGAATGCTGCAACCGGACCAGCCAATGCGTGGCGCGGATATACGCGAACCATTGCTGGTCAACCGCGGCGACCTGGTCACTATGGTCTTCCGATCATCCAACATGATGATCACGGCAAAGGGCAAATCCTATGGCCGTGGCGCCAAGGGCGACACTGTCCGTGTGCGCAACTCAAGCAGCGGCAAAACCGTGGAAGCCGTGATCATCGGCCCCAACAAGGTTTCGGTGGATCCCGCCGCCTTATTGGGACGTTAGGAGTAGGTTTATGGTTCGAAATTCGAACAGGCCGATGCGAAAGCCGCCGGGCCGAACCCCCGGCTGGGCGTTGCTCGCCGTTGCCGCGGTCACGATGTCAGGCTGCAATACCTTGCAACGCCTTGCCGATGTGGGGGCGCAGCCAAAGCTCAGCAAAATCGAAAATCCCGTGCAAGACCCAAGATACCGGCCGGTCAGCATGCCGATGCCGGCACCTGTGACCAACTATCGCGAACCGAACTCGCTGTGGCGGCCCGGTTCGCGCGCCTTCTTCAAGGACCTTCGCGCGTCGCGGGTCGGAGACCTCGTCACCATTATCATCGACATCGACGACAAGGGCGAATTGGACAACAAGAGCATCCGCACCCGCGACAACGTCGAAGGGGCAAAAACACCCGCATTGCTCGGATACGAACAATCCTTGAACAAAATCCTGCCTGATGCGGTCGACCCGGACAATCTGCTCGAGATAGGGTCCACGTCCAAATCGGAGGGCGACGCCACCATCGACCGTGAGGAAGATATCGAATTAAAGCTGGCTGCCGTCGTCACGCAGGTCCTGCCCAACGGCAACCTGGTGCTGCACGGCCGACAGGAAACCCGGGTCAATTACGAAGTCCGCGAACTTCAGATCGGCGGAATTATTCGTCCGGAAGACATCACCAACCAGAATACCATCGCCTATGAAAAAATCGCCGAGGCGCGACTATCCTATGGCGGCCGCGGCCACATGTCGGACGTGCAGCAGCCGCGCTACGGCCAGCAAATCGTCGACATTCTGTTTCCTTTCTAGGTCACGCCAAATGGCCTAGCGACGAACCGGAATTTGCGTCCGCTCCACCTCTCTGCTCCTCCCTGACGCGTAGGAGCGGCGCATAAGAAGAGGCCGACGTCCAATCGGGCGTCGGCCTCTTTCTTATTATATTTACGCCGCGCACGCTTTGCTGCGTACGGACGCTGGGGAGTATCGATTCAGCGGCTTAGTCGTCGCGCCGAGTACGCTCCATCCGCTCGTGTCGTTCCTGGGCCTCAAGACTGAGAGTCGCGATGGGACGCGCCTCCAGCCGCCGCAGGGAAATAGGTTCGTCCGTTTCCTCACAATAGCCATACGTGCCGTCGTCAATGCGGCGCAGCGCTTCGTCGATCTTCGCTATCAATTTACGCTGGCGGTCGCGTGTCCGCAATTCCAATGCCCGGTCGGTCTCCTTGCTCGCGCGATCAGCCATATCCGGCACCGCCAAGCTCTCGCTTTGCAAATTTTTCAACGTTTCCGTGGATTCCTGCAACAATTCGACGCGCCAAGCCTGCAGCTTGCGCCGAAAGTACTCCCGCTGACGGGCATTCATAAAGTCTTCATCATCACTAGGATGGTAATCGGGCGACAGCAACGAATTCGACATGCGTCACTCCATGCACGGTGCCGATAACGAGCGGCGCGGACTATATAAGGCACCGGCGAACCGGGCAAGCCCCGAAGAGATGACGAAATTTTGAAGGTTACAGCGCAACATTCTTGCAGATGGCGACGCGCGACATGGGCGGTATCCGCCGATCTCAGCCGCGGCGATCGCGATCGTATTTGGCCAGTTCCACCTTTGCCCGGAGCTCGATTTCATCGAGAATTGAAGAAAGGTCGGGATCATCGGTGTGGGCGCGCTGAATTTCGACCATATTGGCAATTCTTGTAAGCTCCGATTCCGGAATTACGCCACCGATTATGCCGATCCGGAGTTGATCCAGTTGATCGAGCAATTCGTTGGCCCATTTTTGCGCCTTCGCCTTACCGCCCCCGCTCGTCGCATCCTCCAACTCTTGGATCACTAGAACGGCATCCAGCGACTGCACCGGCGCAACCCCGCTGACGCCAGCCTGGCTCCCGGCGGCGCCTTCGATATGTTTCGAAAAATCGCCATCAGCCTTGCTGCTCTTGCCGCTCCGCTTGGCGGGCGTGGAAGATCTGACGGGTCCGGAACGGTCAATTTTCATTGGTATAGCATAACCCCTTTTTCCCGTTTAAGGAACTAAGCACAATCGATGCCGATCCGCCACATACTTCCGGCAATCTTTGCCTGTCATCCCGGCAGGCCTTGCCGAAATCCGCTTCACCCGCCAATCGCCTCGCCATTTTAAAAATTAAATTGTTTTATTTCAAATAGTTATGCATAGACATCTTCATTATGAACTGGCACGCGCTTCGCTATAAGCATGGTAACCAATCATCCATGCGCCTTAAGGGAGCCCATGAACCGCCAGCCTACCCACCGACCCCGGATTAAATTCCGTCGAGTCTTCGGTATCGTCGCGATCACCGCCGCCGTGGCGATGGCTGCGGTCGCCTGGAGTCCCGGCGCCGATGCCCAGTCGCGCATTAAGGACATCGTCGAATTCGAAGGCGTTCGCGAAAACCTGCTGGTCGGGTATGGACTGGTCGTCGGTCTCAACGGCACCGGTGACAGCCTGAATAACGCGGTATTCACGCGAGAAAGCCTGATCGGCATGCTTGAACGCTTGGGCGTGAACGCCCGTGACGACAGCCTCAAAACCAACAATGTCGCCGCCGTGATGGTCACGGCCACCCTACCCCCTTTCTCACGCCAGGGCAGCCGGATCGATATCGGTGTCTCGGCGTTGGGTGACGCCAAGGATTTGAATGGCGGCACGTTGTTGGTCACGCCGCTGTTGGCGGCTGACGGCGAGGTCTATGCCGTTGGCCAGGGCAGCCTGCAAATTGGCGGATTTGTGGCAAAAGGCGCGGCCGAAAAGATCACGAAAGGTGTGCCCACCAGCGCCCGTATACCCAATGGCGCGATCGTTGAACGTGAAATTCCCTACAATCTGGCACGTCAAAAAAATATTCGCCTGGCACTGCGGAATCCGGATTTTACGACGGCGCGGCGTATCGCGCGTGCGGTCAATGCCTTTGTCGGCGAGGCCTCCGCACGGGTCAGCGATCCAGGCACCGTCGAATTGCGCGTGCCGGCGAGCTATCAAAAGGCGGTTGTCGACCTCCTGACCGATGTCGAACAGCTCCGGGTCGAGCCCGATCAGACGGCAAAAATCGTCATTGACGAAAAAGCCGGCATTATTGTCATGGGCGAGAATGTCCGCATCAGCACGGTTGCGATTGCCCAGGGCAACCTGACAATTCGCATTACCGAGACGCCGCAGGTTTCCCAGCCGCAGCCCTTCTCCAATACCGGTACGACCGCGATCGTCGACCGGTCCCGGATAAAGGTGGACGAAGGCAAAGACAACAAACTTGGCGTGCTCGGCAACGGTGTCACCCTGCAAGAGCTGGTAAACGGCATCAATGCGCTCGGCATCAGCCCGCGGGACATGATTTCGATCCTTCAAGCGATCAAGGCCGCTGGCGCGTTGCAGGCCGAAATTGAGGTGCTGTAATGTCAACGACAATTCCGTTGCCGCAAACCGGGCTGGACCTATCAATCGCGCGCGCGCCCAAGCTCGACGCCCGTGCGGTGACCCCCGAATCCGCGACGAAAGCCGCCCAAGAGGTCGAAGGATTCTTCATCACGATCATGCTCGAATCCATGTTTGCCGGCATCAAGACCGACGGCCTGTTCGGCGGCGGCCATGGTGAGAAAGTTTTCCGGTCGATGATGTTCGAGGAATACGGCAAGGCCATTGCCCACACCAACGAGCTTGGCATTGCCGATTCGGTCCGCCGTGAAATTCTGCGACTCCAGGAGGTAGATGGATGACGACACCCGACAAAAGCGCACAACACCTGATCGACGCGACGAATTCCTTGATCGACGTCATCGAACAGGAAAACGATGCGCTGGGCGCGGCCCGCGTGTCCGATCTCACGGCGCTGCAGGACGCGAAACTGACGGCCTCCGAGATTTATGAGTCCCGATTGCAGGACGCAATTAGCCAGGGTGCGTCGCCCGAACGCCTGTCGCCCGCGATGCGCGCCGCCCTGGCGAAATGCCAAGCCCGGTTCGAGGACGCCACAAACCGGAATGTGAACAATTTGAAGGCGGCAATGGAATTGAACCGCCAACTGGTCGGCACCATCGCTCAATCAATCGAACGCCAGCGTATCAGTGCGGCCGGCTACACCAAGACAGGCGCCATGTCCGGCGGACCGGCGACGCACAACCCACGGGATACCGTCCCGGTTTCCCTGAACAAATCCTGTTAGGCCGCTGAGGCGTCCAAGAAAGCAAGCTCATGTCGATTTCAATTGCCCTGCAAACAGCGCTAAGCGGCCTAACGGCCACACAAGCAGCACTTAGGGCGACCTCCGACAACATCTCGAACGCCAATACGGAAGGGTATACTCGAAAAACGGTGGATCTTGAAACGCGCCGTATCCTCGACCAGGGCGCCGGCGTCCAGGCCAGTGCGATCAGCCGGATCGCCGACGAATTCGTGATTTCCCAGATCCGTAATCAACTCAGCGTGGTTGGCGAACAAAACGTTCTCGACCGTTTCCTGCAGCAAATTCAGGACACGTTCGGCACGCCGGAAAACAACCAGACGATCGCCAGCTCGATCAACGATTTGAAAAACGCGCTGGAAACCGTCGCGCTAACACCCGAATTCGCGGCGAACAGCCTAGAAGTCGCCAATATCGCCCAACAACTCGTCCAATTCTTCAATCAGCTCTCCGGCACGACGCAAGCGTTGCGGACCGAAGCGGACACCGAAATCGCGCGGCTGGTCGATATCGTCGAGGACCGGTTGAAGGCGATAGCCGACCTCAATCAGCAGATCGCCCGCGCCACCACGCTGGGCCAACCGGGCGCCGCACTGCTCGACGAACGTGACCGCGCGCTTGCCGCGATCGCCGAACATATCGACATTCACGCGGTCGACCAATCCGATGGCACCACGACCGTATTCACGGCCGGCGGCGCGCTCCTGGTCAACGGCGGTATCGCCCGCGACCTCGACCACACTGCGGCGGCGCAACTCGCGGCGGGCGTCTCTTATCTCGACCCGTCCGACCCGAACTATCCGGGGCCGGTCACCGGTATCTTCGTCGGCGGGTCGACCGCGCCGACGGACGACATTACGAACAACATTACCGGCGGCAGCATCGGCGCGCTGATCGAGCTGCGCGATACGATCCTCCCCAACCTGCAAAGCGAGATCGACAACCTCGCCCACAGCCTGACCACGGAATTCAACCGGATCCACAACACCGGCACCGCCTTTCCGCCGCCGCAATCCCTCACCGGCAGCTTCGCCTTTACCGGCGGTGATATATTTTCGGCGACCGGTTTTGTCCGCGTCGCCGTGCTCAACCAGCTTGACGGCACCGTGGTTGAGACACTCGACATCGACCTCTCCGGCTTCTCAACAGTGAATGACGTCGTTACGGCAATCGACCTTGCCATGGGCAACGCAAGCGCAACACTTAACGCACAGGGACAACTTGTCGTGTCGGCAGACAACAGCGGCCAGGGCATTGCAATCAACGAGCTGGACAGCGCGGTCACTACCGTTGGCGCGGAAACCCGGGGTCTTTCCCATTTTTTCGGTCTCAACGACCTGTTCCAATCAAACCTCGGAGGTTCGGACTACAACGCCTTCGCGACCACGCAAATCAGCGACAGCACCGTCCCGCTCGGGATCGCCGGCACCCTGACCTTTTCGGCCGCCGCGCTCGGCACCAACGTGGCCTACGCCGCCGGTGACAGCCTGGATGCCATCGCCGTCAGCATCAACGCCAACGGCGCGCTCGCAGGCGCCAATATCACGGCCCGCGTTGCCGACGACGGCAGCGGCCGCCGGCTGGTAATCGAAGATGCCGACAATGGCAACTTCGTCGTTACCGACTCTGGCACCTTCCTGTCTTCGACCGGCGCGACATCCAGCGCCATCGGCGCGTCCACCGTTCTTGCGGTGCAGCCGGACATCGCAAGCAACCCGTCCCGGCTCGCCCGGGCGCAATTGAACAACGCAGGCGGCCTCGCGGTCGGCGACTCCGGCGTTGCCGCCGGTGACGCCACCACCGCCAGTGCCCTGGCCGGATTGTTCGACAGCAATCTCACCTTCAACGCCAGCGGCGGCGCCGGCGCAGCCACGACGACGCTATCCCGCTACGCCACGACCATCATCTCGATTCAGGCCACCATGGCGTCGAGCACCAGCAATCAACTGGGCTTCAGCACGGCCTTTCTGGAAACGCTGGAATTCCGCAATGCGTCGGTTTCCGGCGTCAATATCGACGAAGAATTGGCAAATTTGGTCATTCTCGAACAAGCCTTCAACGCTTCGGCACGGGTCGTCACGGTGGCCGCCGAAATGTTCGAAGAACTCGTGAACATCGCGCGCTAGGAGGCTCCGCCATGCTTTCAAGAATTGGCACTTTCGGCCAGCAGCAACTCATTCTCGACGCCACGCTGCGCACGCAAGGCAGTCTGGTGGAGACCCAGCTGCAACTTGCCACCGGCAAGAAGACGCAGCAATTCAGCGGCATCCCGCAGGATACGCCGCGGCTGGTCAACCTGAAGAACGAGATGGCGCGGTCCGAGCAATTCCTGCTGAACATCACCCACACGGAGCGGCGGCTCGAGCTGATGAATTTCAGCCTCGAGGGGATCGACGAGCTCGGCCGGGAAATGCGTTCGGTGCTCCGAAATTCGCTGCATGGGGACGCCGCAAATACGATCAACCTTCCGAATATCGCCAATCAATTCCTGGCCCAGGCGGTCGACCTGCTGAACCAGCGCGACGATTCCCGGCATCTGTTTGCCGGTGGGAGAACCGATACGCTACCGGTCGATCTCGGAAACGGCGTCTATACCGCACCGGCGCCGCCGCCCTTCGATCCGACGCCCGACACCGGCTATTACCAGGGCGACACGACGATCCAGGAAGTACGGATCGATGAGACCTTTGTCCTCCAGTACGGCGTAACGGCCGATGAATCCGCATTCGAAAAAATCATTCGCGCCCTCGACTCCATCGCCCAGATCACCTTCTCCAGCCCGATCACGCCCGCCGAGAACCAGGTCATCGACGATGCAATCACCGCGCTTAGCGAAGCGCTGGACAACAATGGGCTGCAAAAAACCGTTTCGGATTTTTCCGCCGATGTTTCCCTCAAATTGCGCACCCTCGACGCGCAGCGGGACAAGCATAACGACTTCATCAATTTCGCCATTGATTCGATTGCCGACATCGAAAACGTGGATACCGCGGAAACGATCTCCAAGCTCAATTTCCAGCAAGTACAGCTCGAGGCGTCGTTTCAGCTCATCGCCCGGGTGACGTCGCTCTCGCTAAGCAACTTCTTACGGTAGCGGCACGCCGGGCCGCCACGATCAGCCGCTAAGCCGGCACCCAACCGAACCGGACCGCATACCCCATGGCTGCGCACGGATCGACATCGGGACCTTCGACCCTCGGCCCGGATACGCTCACCGGATCCGTTTCCGAAATCATGGGCGCCGCGCGGGACGCTTACCGCGACGAGAACTACGACCGAACCGAGACGATCCTGCGGCAGCTTCTGGAACAAAACGCAGACATCGCCAACGCCTGGCAATTACGCGGGCGGGCCGCGCTTGCTCAAGATCGCCTGACCGACGCCGCGACATGTTTGGTCCAGGCGGCGAAACTGTCGGACAAAGAGGCTTTGCCGCGCGCGTTGCTGGCGGAAATCCTCGAAAAGATGAACAGGCCCGCCGAGGCGGCCGCATCCTGGCGCGAGGCGCTCGACCGCGCGCCAGACGACCCTGCATACCACGCCCGTTTCGCCGCCGCGCTGCAGCGGCTGGGCAATTCAAGCGGTGCGATCCAACACTATCGCGCGGCACTGACGCTCCGGACAGATTGGCCGGAGATCCACAGCAATCTCGCCGCCGTGCTTCTCGACGCGGGTCAAGCGGCGGAAGCGGCCGCCGCCTGCGACGCGGCGTTGGCGCTCAATCCCGACCTGGTGCCGGCACTCAATAATCTCGGACTCGCCCTGTGCAGCCTCGACCGACACGGCGAATCGATTGTACCGCTTCGCAAGGCACTTTCGCTCGCGCCCGACAATCTGGAGACGGCGCACAACTTGGCCGTCGTACAGTATCGCCTGGGCGATATCGTCATGGCCGAAACGACGCTTCGCGCTTTGTTGGACCGTCGGCCCAATTGGCCCGAGGCGCAGCGCAGTCTCGGCAACCTGCTGCGGGAAACCGGGAAGCCGGACGAAGCGGCTCACTACTATCGCGCCGTACTCGCGGGCCTTCCGCTCGACTTCAAGACCTATGGCAACCTGGGTCTCGTCCTGCTCAACCAGAACCGACCGCAGGATGCAATCGCGGTGTACGAGAAAGCCCTCGCCCTCGAGCCGGATCAGGCCGATATCCGCATGAGCCTCGGTATCGCACAGCTTGCGGCTGGTGATTTCGACAGAGGCTGGGAAAACTATGAAGCGCGATGGAGCGCCGCAACCTTCTCGTCGCCGAAACGGGAGTTTCCGGCGCCGCGGTGGCGGGGCGAGCCGCTGGGGCCGAGCGGCGAAAATCCGGATGGCCGCCGTCTGCTGATCCACGCCGAACAAGGCTTCGGTGATACCCTGCAATTCTGCCGCTTTATCCCATTGATCGCGGACCAGGGTGGCCCGATAGTCGTCGAATGCCAGCCGGCGCTGCGGCGACTGCTCGACTCCATGGCCGCTCCGTACACCGATGGCCGCGTTACGTTTATATCGCGCGGCGACGCACTCCCGGCGATCGATTGTCATGTGCCGATGCTCAGCCTGCCGCACATCCTGCAAACGAAGCTATCGACAATTCCCGCGGCGGTCCCGTATCTGCAAGCATCAAAGCCGGAAACCCGGCAGTGGCGGCATCGCCTGGGGAGCGGATCTCTGAATGTTGGCCTGGTCTGGTCCGGCAACACAAAACGTCAAGACGACCAGATGCGGTCCTGTCCAATCGACGCCTTGCGCCCGCTGCTCGGCCTGCACGGGTTGCAGCTTTACAGCCTCCAGAAAGACCGGCGGGAACCCCTACCCGACGGCATCGAAGATCTTGCGCCGGACCTCCACGACTTCGGCGCAACCGCGGCGGCGATCGGCGCCCTCGACCTGGTAATCAGCGTAGACACCGCGGTCGCGCATCTCGCCGGTGCGATGGGCCGGCCGGTATGGGTGCTGTTGGGGTACGCCGCCGATTGGCGCTACCTGCTCAATCGAGATGACAGCCCGTGGTATCCGACCATGCGGCTGTTCCGCCAGACGCACCCCGGCGACTGGAACGCGCCGGTGCGCAACATTGCCAAGGCCATTGCCGCCTTCGGGCCGACGGACGATCGGTGATGTGATGGGTGAACGGGGACGCTAGGCTAAAAAATTGCCGCTATCCGCGCTTTCCGTTTCGGGGGTATCCGAGGCGTCATCCTCGTTCGGTTCGGCACCGGCATCTTCGATGCCCTGGCCCATCAATCCGCCCGCAATGTTCCGATTGATATCGATTAGGACGCGTAATTTTTCACCGGCCCGGTCGGCCAAGGCACCAACTGTATGCTTATCGATGAAGACGCTCAAACTAATGATATTCTCGCGAATTTCGGTCGGCAGTTCACACTCGGGCGCGGTGACATCCGCCTGAATGATCGTCCAGAGCCGCCAATTGAGACGCAACGCCGCGCGATAGGCATCCATGTCATTGGTCTCGATCGCCGCATCCATCATGCGGGCGGCCTCCAACAAGGCGCGCGCTTCGGTTTGGCGGGGGGCCGATCCCAGCTTTTGGGATGATTGATAAGCCTGGCTACTGTTGCTGGGTTGCATGTTTCAGCACCTCTTCTTCATACGTCATCAGTTTGCGACAAGTCTTCAGTGCGCCATACACATCGCCAACGACAATCTGCTTGCCGATATCAAGAATGAGAGGCGTCGAGCTTGGTACGGCGTTCACAAATTCCTTCACGAGGTTCTGGAACCTTCGCTGATACTCCTGATCCTTTTCGGGAAACATGTAGAGCATCTGCACAATGAAATAGATTCGCTTCGCGGGGCTATCCGCCCCCTTTTCAGTCATAATGTCCCGCTCGCGCAGAACGCTGGCCTTGTTTTGAACAATCAACTCGGCCTTTTCTCCGCCATTCAATATCACCGCCTGATTGATTACGGTTTTTTCCCCCGGCTTTAGTACGATCTTCAGCGGCATTTTTTCTCTACTTGTCGCCAATAAAGACAAAATATTGGACACACATATACCCAAACATACGCAATATTTATACCACGTTTCTCAATCCGCTGCTACAAATTCTGGTGATCGTATTCTTGAATTTTATTTCAATTGAAGAAAACGGGGGCCGAAACCCCCGCCTTCAACTTCCCTTCACCCTTCGGCTTAACCGAACAGGGCGAGGATCGATCGTTCGCTCTGGGCTGCCAGAGACAACGAGTTAATGCCGAGCTGCTCCCGCGTCTGCAATGCAAGCAGGTTGGCGCTTTCCTCGTTCAAATCGGCGAGCGTCAGAGTGCCCGCGCCATCTTCCAAGGTGCCCACGAGATCGTCGGTAAAGCTCAACCGTGTCTGAAGAACGGTGTTGTTCGAACCCAATGTCGCCGCATTACTGCGCAGCGTCACCAGGGCACTGTTCAAATCGGTCAAGGCCGCCGTAATGGAGGCGGCGTCACCGAAGTCGTTGGTCGAAGCCACGATGTTGAGGCCGTTGGCCCCGGTCGACGAGTCGAGACCGGTGATCGTGAGATCGCTGGTGCCCGTTTCGTTGAAGTCGACATCCAGATCGTCCGGCGTCGCCTGAATCAGGTTGGTGCCGTTGAAGCTGGAGTCGTTCGCGATATCGTTGATCTGGTTGAGCAGTTCGTCGAACTGCACCGCCAAAGACGATTGCTCGGAAGTATCACCGGTGGCTTTCGCATTGTTCGCGAGACCCTTGGCCTGCTCGACCAATTCGGTGATGCCGTCGATGCCGTTAATGCCCGCTTCGATGGTATTGATGGCAAGTTCGATATTCGATTTCAAACCTTCCAAGTCATCGGCGCGGTTGGTTAGGGCTTTCGAGGTGAAGAAGGCACTCGCGTCGTCGAGAGCCGAATTCACCTTGAGACCCGTCGACAAACGTGTCTGTACGGTACCAATCAAAGAAGACGTTCTTTGTAGGCTGAGCAGGTTGTTACGAACGCCTGCAGATAGGTTAATGGTATTGCTAGCCATAACAATTTACTCCCATTCTAGGATGATTTCCGATCGCATTCTGCGACCGGCTACCGACTCCGAGCCGATTTCTTCGGCACGGGTGGCCACGACGAAACCCCGACAAGGCCATCGGTCGCGCAAATAGACGCAACCGCCATGCCAGCCCTACCGCATGGTGGTAACTCTTTAGAATTAGGAAGAATTAGGCGCGTCGGCGCAGCCAATGCCCGGACTGACGGCAAAAATTTCCGCCCCAAACCGGCAAATACTGCCCGAGGGAGGGAATTTACTGCCTCCCGGACGCGCCCCGACTAATCCGCGGAAAATCGCGGCCGGAATGGTCGTCGCAGTCGCTAAACCTAGCCGAACAGGTTCAGGATCGCGCGCTCGCTCTGCGCCGCCAATGAGAGCGAATTCAGTCCCAATTGCTGGCGGGTTTGCAGGGCCAAAAGATTGGCGCTCTCTTCGTTCAGATCGGCCAATGTAAGTTTGGCCGAACCTTCTTCCAGAGTGTTCGCCAGTTCCTGGGTAAAATTCAATCGGCTTTGCAGAATCGTGTTGTTCGAGCCAATCGTCGCGGCGTTCGTCCGGAGCGAGGACAAGGCGCTGTTGAGCTGCGTAATCGACGCGTTAATGTCGGTGATATTGAGGAAGTTATTGGCCGATGCGCTCACGTTGATGCCGGCCGCGCCGGTGGTGGAATCCAGTCCGGTGATCGTGATATCGCTGCTGCCGTCCTCGTTGAAATCGACTTCCAGATCGTCCGGCGTTGCGCGGATCAGATTGGTGCCATTGAAGCTGGAATCATTGGCCAGATCATCGATCTGCCCCAACAATTGATCGAACTGCAAAGCCAGGCTCGACCGCTCGGATGTATCGCCGGTCGCCTTCGCGTTGTTCGCCAGGCCCTTCGCCTGCTCGACCAGCTCGGTGATCGATTCGATACCGGTTATCGCGGTCTGGAGCGCACTGATCGCAAGGTCGATATTTTCCTTGAGGTTGCTCAGGTCATCGGCCCGATTGCTTAGCGCCCGCGATGTAAAGAAGGCGCTGGCATCGTCGATGGCCGTATTCACCTTCAGCCCCGTTGAAAGACGGGTCTGGACAATCTCGATCAGGTTTGTCGTCCGCTGCAAGCTCAGGAGATTTGACCGGACACCCCCGGTTAGATTGATTTTGTCGGCGGCCATATGTCAGATCCTTTCTGGCGTTGACATTCGGCATCATATTCAGCGGCGCACGATGCGGGACCGCAGGCTGGACACCGGAAACCTTGTCTTGGTTAATGGCAAGCGACATGCCACACGCGATGGCATCTCTACATTTATGATAATAAAAAGAAAATTCGTTTCAACTGGACGGACGATCCGTTAAGGGATTCGAAAATTGCCGGGCAACTCTTGCCACAATGGCAGGTATTACCGTGCCAGGAGAATAGCCAGCGCGTCGGTGACCCGGTCGATGTCCTCGGGCCGCAAACCGGCGAAATACGGCAGGCCGATCACCCGCTCCGCCAGGGCGTCCACAGCCGCCAAATCGCCACGCGGACAGTCTGAAAACGCCGGCTCGCGATGGCATCCTTTACTCCACCATTGCCGGGCCTCAATGGCGCGGCCGCCCAAGGCGTCGATGACTGGGTCGGCGTCGGGAGTGGAAAGCGATACATTACAGGTCGAACTCACCCATCCGTCGCCAAATCCGGGCGACAGCGCCACACCGGTCAAACCGCCTAATTTGGACCGGTAACCTGCGGTAACCTCTCTGAGCACCTCTCTGTTTTCCGGCCATAGCTCCAGCGACGCGAGCGCAACGGCCGCGGCATATTCGCTTAATTTGCCATTCATGCCGGAAGCGTCCGCCCGGCGCGCAACGCGAAAACCGAAATTGGCCCGGGCAAAGATTTCCCCGATGATATCCGGGTCGCGGCTGGCGATGATCGCCCCTTCTCCAGCGGCAACCGGCTTCGTCGCGTGCAGACTGATTATGGTCGGACAGTGGCCGATGCAGGCGCTGTCAATGCCGGCCGCGGCGTCGATCACGACGGGGATCCCGGTCTCGCGCTGAAATTCGTCCCAGGCTGCGGCATCGACCGGCGCGCCGAAAACCCCCACCGGCATTACCGTGGCCACGCTGCCGTCGATCTGGTCCAGAGCGGCGTGCGCAATCGCCGGTGTCAGGTTCCATTCGGCTTCCGACACATCCGCGAACCAAGGTGTCAGCCCGGCCATCCGGGCGGCATGGCCCGTAGCCACGAAGGTAAATCCGGGCATTAGGCAGTACCCGGACGAGCCTTCAGCAACCGCCATCAGCGCCAGCGCCAAGCCGATGGTGCCATTGGCGGCGCTGGTGGCGCCGCCGGCTGGGAGGTCGAATTGCTGCTCCAGCGCGCCGATCAAGCGTCGCTCCAACGGACCGTAATTCGTGTACCAGCGGTTCCGGTCGATTTCTTCAAGGTAGGGCTGCAACACGGCGGCACCGGGCAGCCGCAACCGCATCAAAGGAATTTGATCGGTGGCCTGGCTCAAGATCGTCCCTCCTTCATGCCCGCGATACCGGGTCCGGCCTCGCCATATGCCGCCGCTTGCAGCTTCAGTGCCACTGCCACCTCGTCGAAGACATCCGACCACACGGCCACGGTCCGCTGTCGGAACAGGCGCATCGACGGATACCACGGACTGTCGTCCCGATCGGTCAGCCATCGCCAATCCGGCATCGCGGACAAGACCGTCCAAACCGGCCGCGCCAGGGCGCCTGCCAGATGTGCCGCCGCGGTATCGACCGAGACGACAAGGTCAAGCCCCGCAATAGCCCGCGCGCTGTCCGCGAAATTCCGAAAACCGGAACCGAGATCGACGATCGGAGACGCCTCGAGGGCCTGGCGGTCCACATCGGACAATTCAGTTTGCAGGCTAAAGAAGTCGGCTTCAGCGACCGCAAGCACCGGTTCGAGATCCGCCAAGGTGCACGAGCGAAATCGGCCCCGGTTGTTGGTAAGGCTGCCGCGCCACACCAACCCGACCGACAGGCGATCGCCGCCGCCGGCCGCTTCCGCCGGCGTACCCGGCATCGCGGCCGGCAATGCGAGATAGGGACATGCCGCGGGCAACGACGACATTTCCGTGCCGAAGACGCGCGGCAGGCTCATCATCGGCAACCAGCAATCGAAGGACGGGCGCGACCCGCCGTGCGGAAGAACCGAGGCGACCGCCTCCTGCGCGGCCAACAACGGCTTGAGCGGTGGCGCACATTCCAGGACGATTCGGCCCCCACGCGCCCGCACCATCGGCAAATACCGAATGAACTGCAGCGTATCGCCGAAGCCTTGTTCACACAGGATCAAAATGGTCTTGCCCGCGAGATCTGAACCGTCCCACATCGGTTGCGGGATGTCCGGCAGGTCAAGCCCGTCCACGGCACGCCAGCGCCACTCATACAGCGCCCAGCCTTCGGCATATCGACCGCTCGCCAACAGGCTGATCGCCTTGTTCCATCGGGCGTCCGGCATATCCGGCGCCAGCTCAAGAGTGCGGTCGAAGGCGGCGATTGCCGCGTCGTGCCGCCCCATCGCCTGCAGTGCAACGCCGAGGTTAACGTGGGCGTCCGCAAAACCGGGATCGATCAGAATCGCGCGCCGGTAGCTGGACTCGGCCTCCCCCGGCATCGGCGCCGCCATATAGGCGTTGCCCAGATTGTAATGTGCTGCTGCGTCATCCGGATCAGCGACCACCGCGCGTCGGCCCGCCTCGATCGCCTCGACAGTACGGCCAAGCAAAATCAACGCGCTGCAACACCCGCTCAACGCGACCGCATAGCCCGGCCTGGCCGCCAAGGCGCGGCGAAATATAGCCAGAGCACTGGTCGCATCATCCGCCTCCAACCGAAGCTGGGCAAGATTGTTGAGCGCCTCGGCGTAATTAGGCCTCAACGCCACGGCGCGTTCGAAACACGCCGCCGCATCGCCGCCCCGGCCAGTCTCCCGCAACAGATTTCCCAAATTATGGTGCGCCTCCGGCACGTCGTCTTGCGACGACAAAACATCGCGCAGAACCCTTTCCGCATCGGCAAAGCGCCCGACTGTTTGATATGCGTTCGCGAGATTGACTCGGTAGGGCACGAAGGCGGCGTTCAAACCAACGGCGCGATCAAGAAATTCCACGGCACTTTTTCCGTCGCCGCCATCCAGCGCGATCAAGCCCAGAAGTTGCCACGCATCCGATAATTGAGGATCGAGATCCAACACCGCACGGCAAAGCGACTCGGCATCGCCGATCCTGCCTTCCGCATATGCGGCAAGGGCGTTCGCAAGCGCTGACTTGATCGAGGACCGCATTACCGATCACATACAGGCACGCGGTCCACAATTGAAGATAGAAAATGATTCGGATTGCCGGTAACACTGCCGCACGATGACGACGATCGCCGTCATGCAACCCTATTTTCTGCCCTATGCAGGATATTTTCGCCTTTTCGCGGCGGCGGACCGCGTGGCGTTTTTGGATTGCGTCCAATTTCCGCGGCGCGGCTGGGTGCATCGCAATCGGCTAACCGGCGTCAATGGCGACCCCGTGTGGCTAACCTTGCCATTGCAACCGGCACCGCGCGATACGCTGATTTCGGAACTGCAATTTTCCGCTGATGCGGAACAAACGCTGGGCGAACGGTGCCGCCGATTTCCGATATTGAACGACACGACAGAGCCGCTGGTAGAAGCCTTGCACCGACCGCATGGCGATGTGGTCGACTACATTACCGGATTGCTGCGACACTGCTGCGCTGCGCTTGATCTCCCTTTCGACACCATCCGCACCAGCACGCTGTCAATCGACCCGACCGCGCGGGGCCAGGATCGGATCCTCGCAATCGCCGAAGCGCTTGGCGCGACGCGATACGTCAACTTGCAGGGAGGCAAGGCGCTTTACGATCCGGCAGCATTCTCCGCACGCGGCATCGACCTTACCATCTTCGAGGACTGGCAGGGATCGCATCGAAGCATCGCCGAACGCTTGCTGAGCGAAAGCGCCGTCACGATTGCGGAAGAAATCCGGGAACAAACCTGACCCGATCGGCCAGCGCGCCAGAATCAATTACCGGGCGATATCCTGAAGGGTTTCGGCGAAGTGTTCGACGACGCGTGTGTCATCGAACAACACGCCGCGGCGGTCGCGAATCTGCGCTGCGATACTCTCGCGATAGGCTTTGTCGGTTCCGAGGCGCAGCGCAATCTCCGCATACTCGTGGACCGACGACGCGACGCACCCCTCGATCTCCATCAGCCGGTAGTGCGCCATCCCGGCCCGGCCCCGCAGATAGCCCCCCGCCAGCGTGACGATCGGCACCCCCGCCGCAAACCCCTGGTAGCTCGTGTTGCCGCCGCCGAACGGAAAACTGTCCAGCAGCACATCCGCCGAACACAAGACTTCCATGAATCCGTCGAACCGCATCCGGGGGAGAAAACAAATCCGCTCAAGCACGTCATCCATCGTTTCACGCCACCGGTCCGACAACAGCCTGCCCAATGACTCGTCCTTGCCGTGAAAGACCGCCAAGCGCGCATCGGGATCGCCGCGCAGGATTGCCGCCAGCGGCGCGTCCATCGAGGGATGCAACTTGAACAGGCTCTGCGGGCAAACATATAGCGTCCCCTCGGCCGGCAGTCCCAGCGCCGCGCGGTCGCGAACGTGTTCCGGCATGGCCGGAAACCGGTAGCTGGTTTGAACGCCGTCGAGCCGGATCAGGGTTTCGGTGTAATGCGATGCCGCGTCCGGCGGCTCGGCCACATCGCTCGACAGGTAGTAGTCCACCGTCGGGATTCCCGTCGTCACCGGATGACCCCAGGTCGCGCATTGCACCGGGGCGAGACGCCCATGCGCGAGACAATAGCTCAACGGATCCATGCCGATATCCGCATAGACGAGTATATCCAGTTCCATCTCCGCGATGCGCCGCCGCACCGTGAGGAGATCCTTCGGCACGTGTTCCGTGCGATCCGCCGACGCCGCCAACGCAGCGTCGATTTCCGCCGGCGTAACCGTAGTGATCACCGATCTCTCGAAACGGTCTGCCGGCAGCGCCGCCAAAAGATCGCGGACCGTCCAGCACACCGCATGATCCTTGAAATGCATCGAGAAGAAACCGACACGGAGGCGGCCATCCCCGCGCGCACGCGCCTCGCAGTGCGGTGCGGTCCAGCTCAATTCCGGGCACGCCTGACGGTAGAACCGCGATAACAGCGTCATAACGTCCCGGTCGTTTTCTCCGTGATAGGCCAGATAGAAATTCATCACCGGTGCGTCGATTGCCGTGATCGGCAGCTGGATGTCGCGCGCAATCAGGTCACCGATCTCGGCCATGAACCGGTCGCGCCAAAATCGGAGATGTTCCGCCGACCGGCCGATCACCGGCAGCAGCCCGGCCCGCACCAGCCGGAACCGATTATCGTCACGCAACGCGAGCGCCCGGTCCAACCCGGCCAGGGCACCCTCCGTATCGCCCCGCGCCGCCAGCACCAGCGACCGGTTGAAATGCGCATCGGCATACACGGACAATTGCGTCCGATCGAACGATCCGAGCGCATCTTCGAACCGATCCAATGCCTCTTCTCCCCGCGCCGCCAGCGCCAGTGAACGGTTGTAATTGGCGTCCGGATGATCCGGTTTCAACGTCAGCGCACGGTCGAACGCCGCCAAGGCGTCTTCGAGACGACCCAGCTCCTTCAAGGCATTGCCGAGATTGTTCTGTGCCTCGAGATGGTTCGGCTCGATCTCCAGGGTGCGCCTGTAAAAGTCCGCCGCCTCTTCCGGCCGCCCCAGATTCATGCAGACCACGCCGAGATTGTTATGCGCCGCCGCGTTGCCGGGTTGTTCCGCCACCAAGGCGCGGTAGACCGCCTCGGCAGCAGCAAAATCGCCCGCCAATCGCAGCGCCGCCGCATAATTATTGCGCAGACCGGCGTCATCCGGATTATCCGCGAGCGCCGTCCGGTATTCCTGCAGCGCACCGTCCGTATCACCACACGCCGTCAGGACGTTCGCCAGATTGATACGCGCGCGCAGCGAGGTGGGATTACGGTCCAGGGCGTTCCGGTAGCACGATTCAGCGTCGGCCGACCGCCCGACGGCGCGGTAGGCCGTACCGAGATTGTTCAGGATGCGTGCGTCATCCGGTTTCAATGCTACCGCTTGTTCGAACCGCGCCAACGCATCGTCCTGATCGCCACGCTGGCTTGCGAGCACGCCGAGCATGTGAAACGCATCCGCATGGTCGGGTGAAAATTCGAGAACACGCCGGTACATTTGCTCTGCGGCCTCCAGGCGTCCATCGCGATGATGCAATCGGCCGTCACGGAACAGCGTTTCCGCGTCACTCACCGGGCGATGTCCTGGAGGATTTGGGCGAGGTGTTCGACGACGCGCCTGTCATCGAACAACACGTCGCGGCGGTCGCGAATCAATGCTGCAATGCCGGCACGATACGCTTTGTTCGTACCCAGCCGCAGCGCGATCTCCACATACTCCTCGGCGGACGACGCGACACATCCCTCGATCTCCATAAGGCGGTAATGCGCCAGCCCGCCGCGGCCCCGCAGATAGTCGCCCGACAGCGTGACGATCGGCACCCCTGCCGCAAACCCCTGGTAACTCGTGTTGCCGCCGCCGAACGGAAAGCTGTCCAGCAACACATCCGCCGAACACAGGACTTGCATGAACCCGTCAAACCGCATCCGGGGAAGAATGCATACCCGGTCGAACATCTCCCCGAACGCACGCCGCCACCGGTTCGACAGAGCATCAACGGCAAATTCGTCCACCCCCCAGAACACTACTAGCCGCGCATCGGGATCGCCGCGCAGGATCGCCGCCAGCGGCGCGTCCATCGACGGATGCACCTTGAACAGGCTCTGGGGACAAATATACAGCGTCCCTTCCGCCGGCAGCCCCAACGCCGCGCGGCCGCGCACATGTTCCGGCATGCGCGGAAACCGGTAACTGGTTTGAACGCCGTCAAGCCGGATCAGGGTTTCAGTGTAATGGGATGCCGCGTCCGGCGGTTCGGCCACATCGCTCGACAGATAGTAGTCCACCGTCGGGATGCCCGTCGTCACCGGATGCCCCCAGGTCGCGCATTGCACTGGCGCCAGGCGCCCATGCGCGAGGCAGTAACTCAATGCGTCCATGCCGATATCCGCATAGACGAGTATATCCAGTTCCATCTCCGCAATACGCCGCCGTACCGTGAGGAGATCCTGCGGCACATGTTCCGTGCGGTCCGCCGTCGCCACCAACGCATCGTCAATCTCCGCTGGTGTAACCGTGGTGATCACCGACCGCTCGAACCGGTCTGCCGGCAGCGCCGCCAATAGATCGCGGACCGTCCAGCACACCGCATGATCCTTAAAATACATCGAGAAGAATCCGACGCGAAGGCGGCCACCCCCACGCATCGCCGCCCCTGCCTCGCAATGCGGCGCGGTCCAGCACAGCTCCGGGCACGCCTGACGGTAGAACCGCGATAACAGCGTCATAATCTCCCGGTCGTTTTCTCCGTGATAGGCCAGATAGAAATTCATAATCGGCGCGTCGATCGCCGTGATCGGCAGCCGAACGTCGCGCGCAATCAGGTCGCCTATCTCGGCCACGAACCGATCACGCCAGTATTGAAGATGTTCCGCCGAGCGGCCGATCACCGGCAATAGCCCCGCCCTCGCCATGTGAAAGCGATCGTCGTCGCGCAACGCGAGCGCCCCATCCAGCCCGGCCAGCGCGCCTTCCGTATCGCCCCGCAACGCCAGCACCAGCGAGCGGTTGTAGCATGCGTCCGCGTAATCCGGCATCAGCGCCAACGCCCGGTCGAACGATGCCACCGCATCCCCATAACGACCCAACTGCTTCAGGGCATTGCCCAGATTGTTATGCGCTTCCGCCAGATCCGGCGACAGCGCTATCGCCTCTTCATAGGCCTCCACCGCATCGGTCACCCGTCCCAGCGAGCGCAGAACGTTGCCGAGATTGACTCGCGACGACGCGGAATTCGGATTCAACAGCGCCGCTTTTTCGAGGACCATCTGCGCGTCCTCGAATAAACACTGATGCTGCAACGCGATGCCGAGGTTGTTGAACGCATCCGACGACATTGGATCGATCTCGATCGCGCGCGTGTGCCGGGCGATAGCTCCTTCAGGGTCACCGGCGGCAAGCGCCATGACGCCCGCATTGGTGTGGAACATCGCAACATCCGGTCGAACCGCGATGGCCCGTTCCACCTCTTGCAGAGCATCGCCGGAGCGGCCCAGCGCATGCAACGACAGCCCCATCAAATGATGGGCGTCCGGGTGGTCAGGCGCGCGCTGCAATAGAACACCCAATAGCGTGAGCGCTGCTTCGTGCTCGCCATTCTGCTGATGGGCGAGCGCGGCTTGAAGCGCCTGAATTGCATCGGACATGGGACCGGAGTTTACGCCGACCCTTATCAAAGATGCCAGACACCGTTACAGTCACCGCATGCAAAAGTTGATAATCTTCGGCGCCGGCCAAATTGCCCAAGTCGCCCACTATTATTTTTCCGAAGACAGCGACTATGAGGTGACCGCATTCACGATCGACAGCGAATTTATGAATGGTGACACGGCCTTCGGCTTGCCCGTCATACCGTTCGAAGACATCGCATCCCGGTTACCGCCGGACAACCACGATCTGTTCATCGCGATGGGGTACGGCGGCGTCAACCGCCAACGTCAGGAAAAGGCCGCCGCCGCGCGTGCCAAAGGGTATCGGCTCGCCCATTACGTCTCGAGTCGCGCTTGGGTTTGGCAAGGGTTCGAGCCGCGCCAAAATCTATTCCTGCTGGAAGACAACACCATCCAGCCCTTTGTCGAAATCGGCGAGAACACCACCCTGTGGAGCGGCAACCATATCGGTCATCACAGCCGGATCGGCGACAATGTGTTCATCGCCAGCCACGTGGTTATCTCCGGCGCCGTGACGGTCGGCGACAATTGCTTTCTCGGCGTCAACGCAACGGTCGCCGACAACCTGACCATCGGCGCGCATTGTGTCATCGGTGCGGGCGCGGTGCTGACCGACAATGCGGATGAACGCGGCGTTTATCCGGGAACATCGTCGGATCGGGCCAAGATTCCCAGCAACCGGCTGCGCAATTTCTGATGAAATGGCGTAAGCTCGGCCGTATGTTCACCGCCGACGGCCAGCGGCCATGGATGCAAAGCCATTGTTCGATGCCCTATACGGAGCCACTGGAGAGCGGCCGCCACCGCGTATGGTTCACACCGCGCGATGGCGCGAACCGGTCCCATCTCGGCTGGCTGGAAATTGATCTCGCCGATCCGCAGAATGTCATCGCCCTGGCCGAGACACCGACGCTTGCCCCCGGCCCGCCCGGTAGCTTCGACGAAAACGGCGCCATGGGCTCGTGGCTGGTCACCGACGGCGCGGACCGCCGGCAATATTACATTGGCTGGAGCCAATCGACGCGCGACCCGTTCCACATCGCCATCGGCCTCGCGACCGGACATGCCGGCAGCGATGGCGGGGCCGGCACCATCTTCGACCGGTCGGGCGACGCGCCGGTTTTCGACCGTACCGCGGCCGATCCGATATTCGTCTCGACGCCCTGCGTCCTGCGGGACGGCGCGAGCTGGCGCATGTGGTACCTCTCGGCAACCCGCTGGCGCGGCACGCCGCCGAGACCCGACTACAATATCCGTCACGCCGTCAGCACGGACGGCATCACCTGGTCACCGGACGGCGTCGCGATCGATTTCGCGCATCCCCGCGAATGCGCCATCGCCCGCCCCTGCGTCGTGCGGGACGCTGCAACCTGGCGCATGTGGTACTGCTATCGGGGCGACGATTTCGCCTACCGCCTCGGCTATGCGGAATCGCCTGACAGCCGCCATTGGACACGACGGGACGAGCGCGCAGGGTTGACAGTTTCGGATTCCGGCTGGGACAGCGAGATGATCGCCTACCCTTATGTCTTCGACCATAACGGCGGACGCTATATGCTGTACGCCGGCAACGGCTTCGGCCAGTCGGGCATGGGTCTCGCGGTCCTTGTATCCGATTGAGACGCAACGCGCTGGGCACTACCGTGCAAGGCCTCCTGTTGCTATAGTCATAGGGAGTTTCGCGATAAGAGTTTTTGTCGCGGAAATTTGGCGCCTCAAACGTGGCGCGAAACCTATGAATAAGAATAAAATATAAGTAGATGAACTGAAACTCGAGATCTGGGAGATGAACATTATGTTCAGAAAATTGATGTTGACGTTTGTTCTCGGCTTGTTCGCAACGGCCGCGGCAACACTGACCGGCATCGCCGATGCAACGGCGGCCGACTTCAAGGATAAACGCATTACGGTCATCGTACCGTTTAACGAGGGCGGCGGAACCGACAGCCTGACCCGCTTCATGAAGCCGTTCCTTGAGAAGTACCTGCCAGGAAACCCGAATATCCTCATTGTCAACAAACCCGGCGCGGGCGGAATCCTCGGCGGCAACTTCTTCGAAAGGAAAGCAAAGAACGACGGCACCTGGGTGATGGCGTTGTCGACCTCGACGATCTTCAACTATGTCCTCCGCGATCCGCGGGTGAAGTTCGAAATTCCGGAATGGATCCCAATCCTCCTGGCGCCGCGCGGCAACATGATCTACACGCATGAAAAGCTCGGCGTTCACAAGGTCAATGGCCTCAAAGCCAAGGTCGAGCATCTGAAAAATATTCCGATCGAAAAACTCGTGTTCGGCGGCAAGACACCGACATCGTCGGCCATCAACAAACGGATCGCCTTTGCGTCGCTTGGCATCTACACCAAGGACGTTTGGGGCATGAAGGGCAACGGCCCGATGGCACTTGCATTCGAACGCGGCGAATTCACGATCAATTTCGACAATTCGCTGTCCTATTTGAACAACCGCAAGGCGCTCATCGACAAGGGTCTCGCCCGGCCCCTCTTCACCTTCGGTTCGTCCAAGGCGGACGGCAGTTGGGGCCGCGATCCCGTGCACCCCACCATCCCGACGATTTACGAATACTATGAAGCCGTGCATGGCAAGAAGATGGCGGGCGGCATGGGGTATGCGCTCGACGCGCTGGTTAAACTCGGCGTCGGCGCCAACAAATCCTTCCACTTGCCGAAGGGCACCCCCAACGACGTCGTGGATGCCTGGCGGTCGGCAGCCGGGAAAATGTTCAACGATCCGGAATTCCTGAAAAGGAAGAGCACCATTCTCGGGCCATACGCCGCGACCATCGGTGAGCCGGCGCGGAAACTAATCCATAGCAAGCTTCGGATTCCCGACAACGCGAAGGATTGGCTAAGGAAATTTGCCAAGAGGTCGTACGGGATCGATCTCAAGATCTAATGACGACGCGATACCGGATACGCCACGGCGTTCCGGTATCGGTACTTGACTAGGCCCTGGCGGATGCGCGTGTCGATGACACATTTGACACGCGTGCCCGCCGGGTTTTCTTGTCCTCCCCCTCACCGCACAGCATGATCCGGGGCGAACGCGCCGAACCCGTGTTAGGGTCGCGCGATGACCCGCCATATCCAATCGGAAACCGGCATTGCCCTGGGCGGTCTGATCGCGATGGCCGCCGCAGTCGGCATCGGCCGGTTCGTCTACACGCCGATCCTGCCATTCATGGAGGAAGGCCTCGGCCTGACCAAGGTCGACGCCAGCATCATCGCATCAGCCAATTTTCTTGGCTACCTGCTGGGCGCCCTCGCCGCATCGATGGACTCGCTGCCGGGCGGGCGGCGCGAGTGGTTCCTGGCGGCGCTCGCGGTCAGCGCGATCACGACCGGCGCCATGGGTCTCACGGACTCGCTGGCTGTATTCCTGGGATTGCGTTTCGTTGGCGGCGTCGCCAGCGCGTTTGTTCTGGTCTTCGCCTCGGCGCTTGTTCTCGATCGTCTCGCCGCCGCCGGGCGGCCATCCCTCTCCGCGGTGCATTTTGCCGGCGTCGGCTGCGGCATCGCGATGTCCGCGGTCATTGTCGCGGGGCTCGCCGCCTACGGCTATGGCTGGCGGGCGCAATGGTTCGCCAGCGGCGCGATGGCCCTCTTGGGCTTTTTTGCCTTGCTTCGATTAATCCCGACCGGGCCGGCGCCCGATCGTCCGGCCGCGTCGCCAGGAGCGCAAACACCGGGGCCTAATTTGATCGCGTTGATCGTCGCTTACGGCTTGTTCGGTTTCGGCTACATCATTACCGCGACCTTCATTTCGTCGATGGTGCGGGCATCGCCCGACCTTCAACCGGTCGAAGCGGTGGTCTGGCTGGCGGTCGGCTTGTCGGCGATCCCGTCGGTTGCACTGTGGACCTGGATCGGCCGCCGGCTCGGCAACCATCGCAGCTTTTCGGTCGCCTGCCTCCTCGAAAGCGCGGGCGTTGCGATGAGCGTCCTCGCCAGCGGCGCGGCCGCCATCGTCGTGGCCGCGGCGCTGCTTGGTGGGACCTTCATGGGGATCACCGCGTTAGGGCTGATAAACGCGCGCCAATTATCCTCCGGCGACCCGCGCCGCAACCTGGCCTTGATGACGGCGGCCTTCGGGCTCGGGCAAATTGTCGGGCCGTCCTTCGCCGGCTTCGCCCATGGAATCAGCGGCAGTTTTCTAGCGCCGTCGATGGTCGCCGCGGCGGCATTGGCCATCGCGGCGCTGCTGGTGATGTTGCCGCGTCGCACCGCCAACCCGCAGCCATAAAGCACGGAAAAATTCCGCACTGCTGTTTTGCCCGGCCGGCACACCTCCAGCTATTCCTTGCCGAATATATCCTGCAGGTCCTCCGTCGCCGGAAAATCCGGGACGAGCAAATCTTCCCGTGGCCGGTAAATGTAGGGATTGGGAAAGTCGCGCTCGGCGAAGCTTGGCTCGTCGAGATTGTTGTACCGAAAACTGGCCGACCACCGGACGCCGGACGATTGCCGCGCGCCCGTCCGATGAACCAGGAACATCGAGAACACCACCACATCACCCGGAGCGGCAAGCACCGGAAGAAAATCCGCCTCATCCACCGCGCCGTCGGCGACCCGGTTGCCGAAGGGATCGGACTGCGCCGGATACAGGCCGTGCCGGTGGCTCCCCGGAATGACTTCCAGCGGCGCCGAATCGGATCCGGCTTCGACCAGCGGCAGCCAAACCACGACCGCGTCGAGACTGCCCTGGACACTGCGCCAATCCTGATGCGGTGGCGTACGGTGATAGCCGCCCGGCACACGCAATTCTTCGCCCACGATATGCATGACCGGCCGGGTTGAAATGACTGGATGGACGATGCCAAGCCGCCCGAGCAGACCGAGAACCGCATCCGAAGTGCCGAGCCGATGCAGCGACGGCAAATATTGCGTCAGCTTCGCGGCCGCCAGATAGCTTGGCATCGCAATGCGAAACAGATCGAGCAATGCAACATCCGGTGCCGCATCCGGATCAACCTTGCCGCCGTGCCGGCGGAGCTGGCGGTGAATGAGATCGCGGCATTGCTCCAGCACGATTTGAAGTGGCGCGCGATCTATCGCTCCCGGAAGCAGCACGTAGCCATCCCGGTCGAAGGATTTTCTGAGTTCGGCATCAACCATGGCGGGAGTCTACGCGATGCGCCGAACGCTTCCAAATTCCCTCTGGCTGTGCAAGCCTGCGGCGTATGACCGGATATCCCGAAGACAAGAGTTACCGCCGCATCGTCACCCATTACGAGGATTGCCTCGAACGCCATGGAGATACCCATCTTGGCGTCGATTGGCCCGATCCTGCAGATGCGGCGACTCGCTATGCAACGATGCTTGGCGTGATTCGCGACGCGCCGGGCACTTCGGTGAGCCTGCTCGACTTCGGCTGCGGCGCCGGGCACCTGCTGGATTACATTCGGCATGCCGATCAACCCGGCATCGAATACCGCGGTCTCGACATTTCAGAGAAATTCATCGCACTGTGCCGCGATAAATTTCCGGGCATCTCCTTTACCGCCGCGGATATCCTCGAAGACCAAGACGCCGTTGAGCCCGCCGACTACGTGGTGGCGAACGGTGTCTTCACGGAAAAGCGCGATCTGACGCAAGACGAGATGATGCGCTACCTGCAAGACACGCTGCGCGCGCTCTGGCCAATCGCCCGCAAGGGGCTCGCTTTCAATGCCATGTCCAAACACGTGGATTGGGAGCGCGACGACCTATTTCACCTGCCATTAGACGACCTTGCCGGATTCCTTACCCGGGACCTGACGCGGCATTTCATCTTGCGGCAGGATTACGGTTTGTACGAGTACACGGTCTACCTGTACCGCACGGCCGCCGGCTGAACCCGGCAAATCTTGCCCGGCAAAGGCCCTCGCTGCCCCGGCAAATATTGCCGGAGTCGGCATTCGCATTGCCCCGCAGGGTTGAAGATCTATCGAAGCTGCACCCGTTGCGCATCCGAAGACGGCTACGGCACGCCGAACGGCGCGGCGTATCGCCGATTATAGCAATTATCTTCAATGGTTTAAGGGAGATATGCGAAGATTTCCAGGTGCTAGATGTCTTGGGCCGCATCAAGTCTCCTCCCGGGCGTGGACAGGGCCAAATCTGGCACACGGGTTGCATATACTTAATCGCAAGCCGGTGGCAGCAAAGCCCTTGACCTAAATAGATTTTAAGGAGCTTTAAGCATCGGAACGCAAGGTCGGACAGGACAGAATATCCGGAACGACATTGCGTCGAGAATACCAGACGAAGATGCGCGGAATTCAGGAGCATGATCGACCGCGTAACGAGGCCAAATCCGGGCCTGTATTGAATTCGCAGAACGCGGATTCAGGAGGACGACATGGAAATACAAATTACGCCGAATACCGCGTTGCCCGGCGGCTCCCAATCGGGACAACAGCAGAGCAACGCCACGACCGCCGACAAAGCCGCGGCCGGTCCGACGATTCAGACCAATCCGTCGACTGTCGTGACCGTCACGCAGGAAACCGCGGAACAGCGCAACGAACGCCGTGACGACAATTTGGGCAAACAGCCGGACGAATCGGTTACGGCGCAGCAGGCAATTGAAAGCCTGCGGCTGACCAGTCGGCGAACCCAATTGGATTTCAACAAGGAATTGAACACCGTTTTCCTGCAGGTCGTCGATACCCGCACCGACGAGATAGTTGAGACGATCCCGCCGGAAGAACTGGTTCGCCAGCTCAAAGAAAGTATCGAGCCGTCCAGCCGTTTCCACCCAGATGATTCCGGCGGTGCGGTGGTCGACCAGTCGGTTTAGGCACCATCGGGACAGGTGCTGTTCGGCTACAGCGGGCCGCGCCCTGCCCGATCCGCCGCCGACGGGCATTTTGTTCCAGGCTGGCGCAGCAGAAATTGCCTGAATGGCAAAATATGCCTCTAGCACCCCTCCCTTAAATTCCGTTTTTTATTATATATCAGCTAGTTATATAGTGGCCCAAAGGTTGCTCCGTTGATCATCGAACTTGCAGCCAATGGGTTAGATGATGACCGTTCTCGTGACCGCCACGCCTCAGGAAGTCCCGCTTCACGCGGGATCGGGCGGGACGCACAAGACCAAGGATAGCGACCGCGCCGCGCTTGCCGGCGTGCCCGGCGGCGCGTCCTTGTCACAATTGGCATTTAGCCGCTTTCTGCAGGGCTTCTCAAACGGACTCAGCGAAACCGCCCACGCCGCACCCGCGCCGCGACCATCGCTGCAGGCTTCGGCCGGCCAGTCCCGCGACGTCATCGATATCGATCGGCTCGACCAGGACACCGTGGCTGCGCCCGCGGTCTCACCGCGTGACAGGCCCGAGACACGAGCGTCCCGCCCGATCGAGGACACGCGGTCCAGCAATACGGCGGAATCCCGCCACACGCAGGATTCCGCGGCACATACCCGGCCCACCCACCAAACCGCCAGGGCAGACGCCGGCGCCTCTCGGCCCCTAACCGCGCAGGTGACGCAGGATGCCCCGATCCTCGTTTCGCAACCGGCGAGCGCGCTGTCAGCGCGCGCGGCGGTTGCAGCTCAGGCGGCGTCATCCACGCCGGCAGGCGGTGCGGCGGGCGATGGTAAGACATCCGCTGCGGGCACTGCCCTGCAACAGGCGCTTCTGCACCAACATCCAAAGGGACGTTCCGACCGCCTGGGAAGCAATGGCCAGCCGTCCACCGCTTCGCTCATTGCCGGCGCGAAGATTGCCTCGGGAGCTCTGACCCCGAATGCCGTTGGGCCGACCCAGGGGTTAAACGCTTCAGCCGCCGGGCTTGCGAACGCCGGACAGAACGGCCAGGCCGTCCGTCAACAGATCCTGCCGTCAACCGTCAACGCCGATCTCGGCAGTGCCTCCGGCGCCGATTTTGCCGCACGGCGCGTAAGCGGGCCGCCGCCCCTGCCGCGTCCGCCCGTTCCCATTCCGCCGCGCCTGGTAACCAATCAGATATCCGTGCAGATCCAGAAAGCCGTCGGCCAGGGCGTCGACCAAATTCGCATTCACCTCAAACCCGCCGATCTTGGCCGTGTCGACGTGAAGCTCGACGTCGCACCGGACGGCCGCGTCAACGTGGCAGTGTCCGTCGAAAATCCGGAAACCCTGGAGCTCCTTCAGCGGGACGCCCGGGCGCTGCAAAACGCCTTGCAGGATGCGGGACTGCGGGCCGAATCCGAAAACCTGCAATTCGCCCTGAAAGGGCATGGCAAGGAAATTAGTGACGGCGAGGAGCCTGCTACGCCCGACGAAAACGGCGCCCCCGACGATCAAGCGGACCAATCGGATCAAGCGACAGACTTGGCAACCGGCCAAACCGGCGACGGCCGGATCGACATCGAAGTTTAACAGGAGCCGCACCGCGGATCGCAGCATGGAAATCAACCCCGCCGCCTCTTCAACGACGCAATCGAACTCTCAGTCCAACAGCAGCAGCGCGCTGACCGGGCTGGCAGACAATTTGGACAACTTCCTGACCATCCTGACCACCCAACTCCAGCATCAGGATCCATTGTCGCCGCTCGACACTCATGAATTCACTAATCAACTGGTCCTGTTCGCCGGCGTCGAACAGGACATTCAGGGAAACAGCAGTCTGGAGAAGCTGATCGCCCTGCAACAGAACAACGTGGCCGTCGGCGCGGTCTCCTATATCGGCCAGAACATCGACGCCACCGGCCAGACAAATATGTTGCGCAACGGCGAGGCGAAGTTCGGCTACACGCTGCCTGGGAACGCCAAGTCCGCGGCCCTGCAAATCAGTGATGCAAGCGGTAAACCCATCCTCACAACGCCGGCGCAGACAACCGCCGGGCGGCACGAATTCGTTTGGGACGGCAAGGATACCCAGGGCAATCCCGTACCCGAAGGGCCGTACAGCATCACCGTATTGGCCGTGGATGCGGACGATCAGCCGATTCCGGTGACCTACAGCGTGTCCGGTCGCGTCACCGGCGTCGAAATGATCAACGGCGATGCGACCCTCAGCCTCGGCGATGTGGCCATTCCGCTGACGCAGGTTACCCGAATTCGAGAGGCCAGTGACGAGGCGGGCGCCCCATGACAGAAGTCACGGACGGCACAGTCCTGCGCAATGAATAGAATAGAGGTACGATAACATGAGCATCTTCGGTGGATTGCGGTCCGCAGTGACCGGCTTGTCCGCGCAAAGCCAGGCTTTGGGCATCATCGCGGACAATATTTCGAATGTGAACACGGTCGGCTACAAGGAGTCGCAACCGCAGTTTTCGACGCTCGTCACCGTACAGGCGACCAAGTCCCTGCATTCTCCCGGCGGCGTCACGACCAATGTGTTGCGCGGCATCGAGGAGCAAGGCCTCCTGGAAGCGTCGAGTTCGCCCACGGACATCGCGGTATCCGGAAACGGGTTCTTCGTCGTCAACCAAAATGCCGCCGGTACCGGCGATATCCTGTTCACCCGCGCCGGCTCATTCCGCCCGGATAGGGACGGAAATCTGGTCAATACGGCAGGCTTCTACCTCACCGGCTGGCCGATCACGGGTGGCGTGGTGCAGCAGACAAACGTACTGAGCGCTATGACCGTCCTCAACGTGGGCAACCTCACCGCCATCCCGCAGGCGACATCGAACGTGTCGATCGGCGCCAATCTTTCCGGCTCGGCCCAATCCGGCGATACATTCGACCTTGCCGTGCAGGTTTTCGACCTGCAGGGCGGTCCGCGAAACCTGACCCTGACCTTCACGAAAACGGTCAATCCGAACGAATGGACGCTCGACGGCTCGGTGCAAAACGCCGTGTTCTCGAATGGCCTCAACACGGGAGCGCTCGGAACCGTTACCTTCAATGCCGATGGAACGCTAGGCGCCGTCGCCAATGGCGCGCAGGCCGCGTTGAGCGGCGACGACCTCGTTGTAACAATGGATTATGACAGCAACTTCGCCACGCTACCGGATCAGGTACCCGTAACGTTCGACCTCGGCACACTCGGCGTGGTCGATGGATTGACCCAGTTCGCGGGGGCCAGCGTCCCCAACTTCGTAAATCAGGACGGCCGCCAGTTCGGATCGTTCGATTCCGTATCAATAGGCGAAGACGGGCGAGTTACCGTATTGTTCGACAACGGTTCTTCGCGCGAGGTCTATCAAATCCCGTTAGTCACGTTTAACAACCCGAACGGCCTGACCGAGCGATCGGGCAATGTTTTCGTCGAAACCAGCTTCTCGGGCACACCGACGGCGCACGCGCCGAGTACCGGGGGCGCGGGCACGATCGCCTCGTCGGCCCTGGAAGCCTCAACCGTCGATATCGCGGATGAATTTACACGGATGATCATCACCCAGCGGGCCTTTTCCGCCAATACGCGCGTTATTACCACCGGCGACGAAATGCTGGACGAACTCGTCCGGATCATCCGATAGAGGGTGTTTCCTTGCCTCCCAGCGGGGCGGTCCTTTGAGCTCTCCACCGGCCCGGCGCTATCGCCGGGCCGTTTTGCCGCGTACCCGCATAGCAAACTGATAGTAAACCGATTTTATTCCTAGCAACGGCGAATTGCCAAGCAACTTTAGCCATTTGTTAAAGAATGCCGCGTATAGCTAGGAGCATATTTCGATCAACTATCAGCCAATGCTGCGGTCTTCATGAACCACGCTGAATTAAAGGGCACCGTCACGGTCGTCGGCCCCGACGGAAGGGCAATGACCATCAACGATCTGCCGCCGCCGGACACGACCCGATGGGTTGTGCGCCGCAAGGCGCAGGTTGTATTTGGTGTTCAGGCGGGCCTGATTTCGCTCGAAGACGCCTGCAAGCGATACAGCCTAACGCCCGAGGAGTTTGCTACCTGGGAGCGCATGATCGAGCGTCATGGCATTCGTGGGCTGCGCGTGACACGGCTCAAGGAATATCGGGAATCCGACAAACCCGAAAAATCCGAGAATATCGATGTACTCAGCGATTAGCTGGCTGGACCGGATCCCGAGACCCGGTCAATCGAAGTAAAAAACTTCCCCGATTTCTCATTCGATTTATTAATAAAATGGAATCCCGACTGAGTCCGGGATTCTAGTTTTATTCAGTTTTGGAGTTCTTCGCATCCCGAGCATTCGGGGCAAAATTTAGCGGTTTGTCTGTATAAATTCATCGGCTCGGCAATTTTTGCCTGTTTTATATTTATTTCTATTCCGAACTAGTCTAGTTTCGCCTTTAGAGAGAATTGGTGGAGAGGATGATTCATCTATTCGGCGAATCATTTACTGGAAAAAGCTTCCTTATCAACCAATGGGTTAATTATACGGCGTCTCATTAAACGCCAAATAGAATGATGCGAGGGGGATAGGCAAAGCACGTTGAATGCTTTTCTTGAAACTGTAAAAAACCTGGGCGCAGGGCGGTTGGCGGCCGCGGCGGGCCTTACCATCGGTCTGGTGGTATTCTTCGTCTTTTTGGCCACACGCCTCTCCACATCACAACTGGCGCTCCTGTTCGACAACCTTGATCCGCAGGATACGGTCCGCATTACCCGCGAACTGGATTCGATGGGGCTGCCCTACGAGGTTGCGGCGAACAAGCAACAAATCCGGGTGCCATCGGATCAGGTTGCACGCCTCCGATTGACCTTCGCCGAACAAGGCCTGCCCGAGGACGGCTCAATCGGATATGAGATATTTGACAGGGACCAGGCGCTCGGCACATCCAGCTTCATTCAAAACATCAATCACGTCCGCGCGTTGGAAGGCGAGCTTGCCCGAACGATCGCCACGATTTCCTCGGTAAAGGGGGCCCGCGTACATCTTGTCCTGCCGCGCCGGGAGATTTTCAGCCGCCAACGGCTCGATCCAAGCGCGTCGATCGTCCTCAAGATGCGCGGCGTCACGCGATTGGACCGAAGTCAAATCCAAGGCATTCAGCACCTCGTCGCGACCGCTGTCTCCGGCCTGCGGCCAGACCGCATCTCCATCGTCGACGACCGCGGCACCCTGCTATCCCGCGGCGGCGGAGCGGACGACCAGGAACTGGCGGCGCTCAATGCCGAGGAACGCCGCACGACGTTCGAACGGCGCCTGAACAAAACGCTCGAACAATTGCTTGAGCCGAGCGTCGGCATCGGCAACGTCCGAGCCGAGGTTAGGGCGGACATGGATTTCGACCGGATTGTTACCAATGAAGAGATCTTCGATCCGGAAGGTCAGGTCGTCCGGTCGACCCAGAGCATCAGCGAAGAGAACCAGAACGCGGAGCGTGACTCCGGCGCCGTCAGCGTCGGGCAAAATTTGCCGGATAGCGGCAATCCGGACAACGCCAACAAATCCCAATCGACCACCAATCGCACCGAAGAAGCGACAAACTTCGAGATTTCCAAGAAAATCAGCAAGCACATCCGGGAAAGCGGCAAGATCAAGGCTCTCTCGGTCGCCGTGCTTGTCAACGACCGTGTCAGTGAAGGCGAAGACGGCAAGGTCAATTTTGAGCCGCGCGGAAAGGAAGAGTTGGCCAATATCGAAAAACTGGTCAAGTCCGCCGTCGGTTTCAACGCCAAACGGGGCGATACGATCGAAGTCGTGAATATGCGCTTCGCCGAAGCGCCGGGGTTGCTGGGCGGTGTGGACGATGGTCTCTTCCTCGGCTTCTCGACAACGGATATCCGCCGGCTGGTGGAAGTGCTCATCCTCGCGGTGGTCGGAATCCTGATAATCCTCCTGGTCGTTCGGCCGTTGATCGCCAAAATTTTCGAAGCGTCACCCACCGGTATGGCTCCGGCGGCGATCGGACCAGATGGACGTCCGATGCTGACCGACCAGACCAGCAACGCGCTTGGGGCGCTCTCGAGTCCGAACGAGGACGGCGCCCTAGCCCGCGCCGGCGAACCGGAAAGCGCGCTCGACGTAGACCAGGTGGACGGACGCGTAAAGGCCTCATCTCTAAAGAAAATCGGTGACATTATCGAGAAACATCCGGAAGAAGCCGTCTCGATAATTCGGAGCTGGATTTACCAGGACCAGGCGTAAGAGACACCATGCGAGTACGCGAAGACTACCGCAGCCTGAACGGCACTGAGAAAGCAGCAATTTTATTGCTGTCCCTCGGCGAAGACCATGTGACGCGCATGTTCGAACTGATGGATGACGACGAGATTCGCGAACTCTCCTCGACCATGGCGAGCCTCGGAACCGTTTCGGCGACGCTGGTCGAGCGGCTGTTCATGGAATTTGCCGAGAAGATTTCCTCGACCGGCTCGCTGGTCGGCACCTATGACAGCACGGAACGCTTGCTTGGCCGCGTGCTCGGCGGCGACCGCGTCGGTCAGATCATGGAAGAAATTCGCGGTCCGGCCGGCCGCACCATGTGGGACAAACTCGCAAACGTTAATGAGCTGGTGCTCGCAAATTACCTGAAGAACGAATATCCCCAAACCGTCGCCGTCGTGCTGTCCAAGATCAAGCCGGACAATGCGGCACGGGTGCTGGCCTGCCTGCCCGAAAGCTTCGCCATGGAAGTCATCATGCGCATGCTGCGCATGGAAGCCGTCCAAAAAGAAGTCATCGACGATGTGGAACGCACTTTGCGTAACGAATTCATGTCAAACCTCGCCCGATCTCAGGGCCGCGATGCACATGAAGTAATGGCGGAAATATTCAACAACCTGGACCGCAGCACCGAAGATCGGTTCATCTCTATGCTGGAAGACCGCAACCGCGATGCGGCGGACCGGATCAAACAACTGATGTTCACCTTCGAAGATCTCGCCAAGGTCGATTCGGCGGGTATTCAGACGCTTTTGCGGTCCGTCGACAAGGACAAGCTTGGAATTGCCCTCAAGGGCTCGTCGGAAATCGTCCGCGAGCTGTTTTTCAACAATATGTCGGAACGGGCGGCAAAAATCCTGCGCGAGGATATGAATGCGATGGGACCGGTGCGGCTGCGCGATGTGGAAGAAGCACAGGTCGAGATGGTTCTCGTAGCCAAGGATCTTGCATCGCGAGGCGAAATCAACATCGCCGAGGGCGATGCCGAAGACGAGCTCGTCTATTGACGCAGCGATCAACCGAAACACCTTTGGAGGATTCCAGGTGGATCAAGAAACACGGCTGATGACCGAGGAAAAATCGGCACGCCGCTTCTTGTTCGAAACGTCGTTCGACGCCGACCCCGAGGTCGATACGCCAAGCGAACAGGAAGAAGAGCAACCGCCGGAGCCGACCTTCAGCCAGGAAGAGCTGGATGCTGCGCGGCAGGACGGCTATGGCGATGGCCACGAAGCTGGAATGGCGGCGGCGTTGGACACCATAGAAGCAGCCATCGCCGCACATCTTGAATCCATATGGTCGCAGCTGCCCCGCATCGAGCAAGCCCAGACCGCGGCGCACGAAAAATTAGCGCACGACGGCGTGTCCCTGGCTACGACGATAACCGCGAAAATCCTGCCCACCCTGGCAATGCGGCACGGCACGGACGAAATCGAAGCACTGGTCACCGATTGCCTTGCACGGCTTGTGGAAGAACCGAAGATTTCCGTTTCGGTAGCGCCCGACGCCGGCGCGGTATTGACGGAAAAACTTGACGAATTCATCGAAAGATCAGGTTTTGAAGGCCGCTTTGTGGTTCGCACCGAGGAGGAGATGGGGCCCGCCGATTGCCGCATCGAATGGGGCGACGGCACGGCCACACGGAATCTCGACGCTGTCTGGTCTGAAATCGACGCAACGGTGAGCCGGTTTCTCTCAAACGACGATGGCAATCCTGAGATCGACGACGCCGGGCAAAAGAGTCCGGACGACGAGGGTGAGGCACCGCCTACCGCCGCTGCACAGCCGGTTGGCGAGGATGCCAACCCTTTGGAAGCGGAAGCGGACACAGAAATCGGCTCGGCGGCCGACGCCGAAGCAATCAAGCCCGATATCGAGCCGAGCGCATGAGCATCTCTAATATCTGGAGGCAGCAATGGCCGAAGACGAAAATCTAGAACTAAACGAACTCGAGTCACCCCCGGATGCCGAGCCCACCAGCCCCGATGACCCGCATGATACCGGCGAGTTGCAAAGCACGGGAGATCTCGAGGCGGTCTATGACATTCCGGTGCAGGTCTCGGCGGTTCTTGGCAAGGCGACGATGCAGGTCAATCAACTGCTCAAACTTGGCCGCGGCGCGGTCGTCGAACTCGATCGGAAAGTCGGCGAAGCGATAGACATCTATGTCAACAATCGTTTGGTGGCGCGCGGCGAAGTCGTGGTCGTCGAGGACAAACTCGGGGTGACCATGACTGAAATCATAAAGTCCGACCGCACCCCGTAACCGCAACCACCGAGATCGGAATCCCATAAGCATGGCTTACGGCACGGATACGGTAGCACGAGCCCGAACATCGGCCCCGCTGGAGACGCCACAGGCGCGCCGGTCATTCGATATTGCAACGGTATTCGGCATTTCAGCGGCGGCAATTCTTATCGCGACGGCAATCTTTCTCGGCGGCTCGCCTGGCGCGTTTATCGACTTGCCGGCGATATTCATCGTCCTCGGCGGCACCTTTGGCGTTACAACCGCGTGCTTTTCCATTCAGGACATGTTTGTTGCGATCCGGGTGGTGTCTCAGGCCTTCCATCGCTCGTCGCACGACCCGTCGTCCGCCGCGCGGCATGTCATACAGCTCGCCGACATTTCGCGGCGCAGAGGCATGCTCTCGCTCCAAGACTATCTCCCCGATTTGGCAAAAAGCGGTCTCCTCTTCCGGGGAATTTCCATGGTGGTCGACGGCAACCCCGCCGACGATGTTGAACGCATTTTGCAGCGCGCGTTGCAATCGACAACACAGCGGCATATGCGCACCGTCGGCATATTGCGAAAGGCGGCGGAAATTTCGCCGGCAATGGGATTGATCGGCACGCTTGTCGGTCTGGTGCAAATGCTCGGCAACCTCGAAAATCCGAGCGCCATCGGTCCCAGCATGGCGGTCGCGCTCTTGACGACCTTTTACGGGGCGGTACTGGCGAATGTCGTGTTTACACCACTCGCCGCCAAGCTGGAACGAAACGCCGTGGAAGAAATGCTGATCAATCAGCTTTACCTGATGGCTTCGATCTCTATCGCCCGGCAGGAAAATCCGCGCCGACTTGAAATGCTGCTCAATACCGTCCTGCCGCCGGGACACCGTGTCGCATATTTTCGTTAATCGATGGAAGGTGACGCGGCCAGCAAGGCCGATGCAGGAAAACTCCCCGCAACTCTGGAACCACGGGATGAATAAATGAGATTGTTGATCGTAGGCGACTTGGATGGACACATCACCACCGCCGGGAAAATTGCGCTCTCGCGCGGCGCCAAGGTGAGCCACGTGCATTCGGTAAGCGAAGCACTTTCGGCGCTGCGCTCAGGCCAAGGCGCGGAGCTCTTGATGATCGACGTCAAACTGGATATTGGCGCGCTTGTTACGCAGCTTGCCACGGAACGCTTCAGCATCCCGGTCGTCGCATGCGGCATCGGCACGGACGCCGATATCGCTGTCGCGAGCATCCGGGCCGGTGCCAAGGAATACATACCCTTGCCGCCCGACGCCGAGTTGATCGCCGCCGTGCTGGAAGCCGTATCGGAAGAAAGCAGCACCATCATCCACCAGGATCCGTCGATGCGGACGGTGCTGGAACTGGTCGACAGGATTGCGCCATCCGATGCATCGGTATTGGTGACCGGCGAATCCGGCACCGGCAAGGAGCTAATGGCGCGGCATATTCATCTGAAAAGCAAACGCGCCAAGAACCAGTTCGTCGCCGTGAACTGCGCGGCGATTCCTGAAAATTTGCTGGAATCCGAACTGTTCGGCCATGAAAAAGGGTCATTCACCGGCGCCATAGCGCGGCGCATCGGAAAGTTCGAGGAAGCGAATGGCGGCACTTTGCTGCTGGATGAAATCAGCGAGATGCACCCGCGGCTTCAGGCCAAGCTGCTGCGGGCGATCCAGGAGCGTGAAATCGACCGGGTCGGCGGTAGCCAGCCGGTTTCGATCGACGTGCGTATCCTCGCCACGTCCAATCGCAACCTGGAAGACGCGGTGAAGGCGGGAGACTTTCGCGAAGATTTGTTTTTCCGGTTGAACGTGGTCAACGTACAGGTCCCTCCACTGCGCGAGCGTCCCGAGGATATCATGCTGCTCGCCGAATTCTTTTCCGAAAAATATGCCGCTGCGAACGGCGTCGCATATCGGCCATTCAGCCGCGAAGCCACGGCCCGGTTGTCCGGGCACAGCTGGCGCGGCAACGTCCGTGAATTGGAGAACACCATTCATCGCGCCATTCTGCTGGCGCAAGGCGACGAAATCGACAGTGACGCAATCAGCCTGAACCTGACGCAAGAATCGTCCGAGGGAAATGCCGCAGCGTCCGAAGCCGGCGCAGGCGCCCGGATGATCGGTAAAACCGTCGCCGAAGTCGAGCGCGATCTGATAATCGAGACACTGCAGCATTGCCTGGGCAACCGCACGCACGCGGCCAACATCCTGGGAATCTCCATCCGCACTTTGCGCAACAAACTGAAGCAGTACACGCAAGAAGGCATCAGTGTCCCCATGCCGGGCGGAACCTGATCCGCAAACGATCAAGTATCGGACTTGGATAAGCAGTGACTGACACCACCACCGAACCAGGCAGGGCCGATCCGGCAACCGCTGCCACGGAGGGACTCCGGGAGTCGTTTCGTCCACTCGCAATGCTGACCCGGCGCAATGACATTGCGCTTGCCCTGGGTATCATCTGCATTCTCGTCGTGCTGCTGCTGCCGATGCCGACCTGGATGCTGGATTTCAGTCTCGCCCTGTCGATTACGTTTTCGGTGGTCATTCTGATGGCGGTGCTGTTTATCCGGACCCCGCTCGAACTCAACACATTCCCAACCATTCTGTTGCTGGCAACCATGTTGCGGCTGGCGCTGAACATGGCGTCGACCCGATTGATCCTGTCGGACGGCTATCAGGGAACGGCGGCCGCGGGACACGTCATTGAAGCGTTCGGCAACTTCGTGGTCGGCGGCAACTACGTAATTGGCATCATCATTTTCGCGATCCTGATCATCGTGAATTTCGTCGTTATCACCAAAGGCGCCGGCCGCATTGCCGAGGTCGCAGCGCGCTTCAGCCTTGACGCAATGCCCGGCAAACAGATGGCGATCGACGCTGACCTCTCCGCCGGGCTGGTCAATGAAGACCAGGCCCGGGACCGGCGATCGACGCTCGAGGCGGAAAGCTCCTTTTATGGCTCCATGGACGGTGCTTCCAAATTCGTCCGCGGCGATGCCATCGCCGGCCTGCTGATCACCTTCATTAATATCGTCGGCGGCATCATCATCGGCGTCGCGCAGCAGGATTTGAAACTTGGCCAGGCGGCGGAAACCTACACGCTTCTGACTGTTGGCGACGGGCTGGTAACGCAAATACCGGCGCTGATCGTCTCCACCGCCGCCGGCATGTTGGTTACCAAATCCGGTGTTTCGGGGGGCAAGGAAACCAAGGTCTTCGAGCAACTCGGCGGCTATCCCACCGCGCTCGGCATTTGCTCGGTCGTTCTGTTTTGTATTGCCCTGTTGCCGGGCATTCCGTCGATACCCTTTGTGCTCCTGTCCGCATTCACCGGCGGGATGACCTATATGGCCTACCGCCGCGACCAGTCCGCCGAGGCCGAACAGCGTAAAAAAGAAGATATCGCCGACGCGCCGGAAGCGGACGCCGAGGAACCAATTTCAACGGCGTTACAGATTGACAGCATTCGTCTGGAGTTGGGATACGGCCTGCTCGCCTTGATCAACAATCCACAGGAACGCCGCCTGACCGATCAGATCAAAGCGCTCCGCCGTCAACTCGCCACGGAAATGGGCTTCGTTATGCCGCCGGTCCGCATACAGGACAA
>CAJHYV010000048.1_pt1 | contig 59732 bp, 48 predicted proteins | sample 9198851 | NCBI WGS metagenome assembly CAJHYV01 (sample SAMEA7708375, study PRJEB35096) | sediment metagenome | biome: marine neritic benthic zone biome [ENVO:01000025]; feature: sediment [ENVO:00002007]; material: shallow marine sediment [ENVO:03000034] sea grass bed [ENVO_01000059] ...
CGGGGCCGACCACGCGTCGTAGCCGTAGACGGTCTCGATTTCGGCCTTGATCTTTTCCATGTCGTTGAGCCGGGAGATTTGCTGGATGCGCGCCGTGCGGTCCTGCCGGCTGGCTTCATAGCGGCGTAGTGCCGGCGCGGCTCCGTCGCGGTCGACGCCGTCCAGGCAGCGCGACAACACGGCGGCGTCCTCGATCGACGTGGCCGCGCCTTGCGCCATATAGGGCGTCATCGGATGGCACGCGTCGCCCAGCAGCGTGATCCGGCCGTCGCCCCACCGGGGCATCGGATCGCGTTCGTAGAGCGCCCATTTATGAACCTCCGGCGCGGCGGCCAGCACGGCGCACACCCGCGGATGAAAATCCGCGTAGGCGCGTCGCAATTGATCGAGGTCGCCCTTGGCGGACCAGGACTCCAGCTCGAAGTCGGGCTCGGGCGTGCTGGTGACGAAATAGATCTCGTCGCGGCGCGGATTGACGTAATAGATGACGATGTGCCGGTCGGGCCCCCACCATTTGGCGCAATCGTCGATCTCCGCATCGCCCAGCAACGCCGCCGGAAACGTCGTGCGGTACGCGACGCGGCCGGTAAACCGTGCCTTTTCGCCGCCCAGCAGGATTTCCCGTACCACCGAATGCACGCCGTCCGCGCCGATTGCAATGTCGGCGTCCGCGCGGCTGCCATCGGCAAAGTCGAGAGTGACGCCGTCGCCGGTTTGGCTCAATCCCACCAGCTTGCGGTTTCGATGAACAGAGTCGTCCGGCACCGTCCCGGCCAGCGCCGCATGCAGGTCGCCCCGGTGCATATACAAATACGGCGCGCCGTACTTTTGCTCCACCGTGTCGCCGAGCGGCCGCTCCCAGGTGATCTCGCCAGTGTCCGATTGCCGGTTCAGCGCGGAGTCCGGCCGCAGCGCCAGCGTCCGCAACCGCGCTTCCAAGCCCAATTCCCGCAGAACCTTGACCGCGTTGGGGCTCTGCTGAATGCCGGCGCCGATGCGTTTGAAGGCTCTGGCCTGCTCATAAATTCGTACTTCATGCCCGACCCGCCGCAGTGTCGCCGCCGCGGCCAGCCCGCCGATGCCGGCGCCTACGATTGCGATGGAAAGTCCGCGTCCGGTCAAGGGATCAGGTTCTCGCGGCGCATCAACGTCCAGTACAAATATTTTGTTTCAGACGCTCCGGCATGATCCGTCTCATCCAATTTCACATCGGCGGTATTTATTATTCCATACTTTTTTCTTGCCGGGCCCACCCGGTTTGAAAATCGATCTGTATGGGTAAACGGAACGAGACCATTCCATTGAATATTGGTTGTCGTTTAATTTTCTGATCGCCCATTCGGAGTATGATTTGCCGGATTTCAATTCATATGGATTCTTGACGGTAGGGTATTGAATGCGCGTCAACATGTAGAGGCCGTCCTTGCGCCGAACTGCATGGAACGACGTAGAGTTGCTCGCGCCGTACGATGAACTACCACTGCTATACGAGATTTTTCGAATACGCCCGTTATTAAGAATTTCGTATCGGTGAAAATTTTTGCCGCTCGTCCCAATGCACCAAATACCGCTTAGCCAGGCGTGCTCCGGAAATTTTCGCAGTGGTGCCCTGTTGTTCCGCAACGCCAGCCGGTGTTCGCGGGTCCAGCGCTTTCGTATATCGCGGGCTGCGGCCACACGGGCCTGTTCTTCCTTTTTTCGTTGAGCCGCATACCTCTTACTGGCCGCGGCACGTTTCCGTTTCTCGGCGGGGCTGTTGTATTTTTTGAGCCGTTCCGGAGTCCAATATTTGTCATGGGCCGCTTTTGCCTTGGCGGCGGCGCGTTCGCGCTCGAATTTCTTGTAGCTCGCGCTTTCCTCGAGACGACGGTTCGGCTGTTTGTATGCCACGCAAACTCGCTGATAGGTGGTGGTGGGGGTCCCGCTGGCGCAGTATTTCAAATAGCTTGGGCAGCTCGAAGAATAGGTCGTTACCGGTTTCGTTTCGTACCGAAGGCACTCACGGCTGTCACAGGCCGCCAGGATCAGGACACAAAAACACAGGGTAATCATTCGCAACGGAAGCCTGGTCACCGCGCCAAAATTCCTCGCGCATTGATGGGTTTGCCGTTTTGTCGCGGCCCGACGGACCGCCATTGTCCGAAGCAGATACCCGATGTTCAATCGCTCCACGCCTGCCAGTCCTTCCTTAATGCATTTGAAGATCTGCAACGGTATCTATTTACTCCAAATCCCGATCGCCGACCACCAGTCACCTCTAACTCCGGTAACATCGGACTGACCGGTGCGCCATTGGCAGGCGGCTCTCACGCCGTAAATTCAGGGCCCCGATATTTTGCCCCCGGCGGCGATGGTATAGATTCGACCGTGCGAACCCGCCTCGGAGCTAGGCGATCGGACAATTTCCAGCCTGGGAGTGAGAGGCGTCATGACATGCGTATTGGATGGGATCACCGTTCTCGACCTTGGGACCGGACCGGCGGCGGCGCTGGCCACCATGTTCCTGAGCGATCAGGGCGCCCGGGTCATTCGTGTGGCCGGTCCCGAGCAACCGCCCCTGCGCGCCGGCGGATTTGTGATCTGGGATCGCGGCAAGGAGTGCGTCGCGCTGGATCTGGATACGGCGGCCCGGGAAATTGGCGGCGGCCAGATCCCGGCGCCGGACACGGCCGGGGCGCTTTTCCAACGGTTGGTGGCGGGTTCCGATGTTCTGGTGGAAGATTTTGCGCCGGGCTCGAGCAATCAACGCCTGGTGACTCCGGAATGGCTTGCGCGGGTGAACGCGCGCTTGGTGCATTGCTCGATCACGGCCTATGGCAAGAAGGGGCCGCTCAAGGACGAACCGCCGATCGACGATCTGGTGCTCGCCCGGCTAGGCGTGCTCGGCGGCATGCCGGGATTTCGCCCCGCGCCGGTTCATGTGGTGCATCCGCTGCCGAGCGCCGGCGCGGCGATCCTCGCGGATATCGGCATTGCCGCGGCGCTGCTCGCGCGCGAGGAAACCGGCCGCGGCCGTGCCGTCGAAACCACGTTGATGGCGGGCGCGCTGCTCTATCACCCGAAGGTCACCGGCGAGCGCCTGAAGCGCCACGTTTTCCAAACCCACCCATCAGGCAGCGCGCCGTTTTATAGCGTCTATGAATGCGCGGACGGCAAATGGGTGCAACTCGGCTGTGTGCATACCCGCTTCATTGCCATTGCGGCCGGTCTGATGGGGATCGGCGATCTCGTCGCGGAGCCGAGGTTCGATGGCGGGCGCCCGGCCGGTGTGGAAGAAGACGCTGAGCTGCGCGACACGCTGACTCGCATTCTTCGAACCAAGCCGTATGCGGATTGGGCCGAGGCTTTCGAAGCCGCCGATGTGCCGTTCGCACCGTCGCGCCTGACGGAGGACGGCATGGCGGACCCGCAAGTGATTCACAACGGTATGGTGGTGTCGCTCGAAGACCCGGAGGCCGGCCCAGTGGCCCAAATGGGCGTGCCGATCCATTTCAGTGAGACACCGGGACACGTGAAGGGACCTCGGGTTGGCATCGCCCTATCGAACCTTCCGGACGGGTTTCCCGCCGCACCCGAAACAGCTCAATCCGTTCCGGACTCGCCCGACCCGTTGCCGCTGTCCGGCATTCGCATCCTCGAAATCACCAACCTGATCGCTGGCCCCACCGGTGGACGGTTGCTTGCCGATCTTGGGGCCGACGTCATCAAGCTCGAGCCGCATGCGGGGGATCTCTCGCGGCCGATCGGGCGGACCTATTTCTACAATATCAACTTCGACAAGCGCTCGGTGTGCGTCGACACCGGGACCGATGCAGGCAAGGCGATAGTGCAGAGGATTGCCGGCTCGGCGGATGCGCTGCTCGCCAATCTGCGGCCTCACGCGACCGAACGCATGGGAATCGGCGCCGCGATCAATCCCCGGCTGATCGAGACGCATATCACGGGATACGGCTGGACCGGTCCCTATGCGCATCGTCCCGGCATCGATCCCCTGGCGCAGGCGCTGATGGGGCTGGAACGGGCGCAGGGCGGGCCGGACAATCCGCCGGTGTTTCCCGCACAACTGGCGCCGACCGATTTCACCACCGGCGCGATGGGGGCGCTCGGCACGATCCTGGCGATCTATGCGCGGCAGCGCACCGGCGTTGTGCAGCGCGTGGATTGCAACCTCTTGAACGGTGCGGTCGTCCTCAGCTCGGCCTGGTTCTCGCAGTATGCCGGCAAGCCGATACGGCCTTTGGCCGATAAGGCGCAGTACGGGTTGGGTCCGTTCCACCGATTGTACCAGGTGCGCGACGGATGGATCTACGTGGTTGCCGAAAGCGATGACGCGCGGCGCGCGCTGTGTGCGGCGGCCGGGTTTGGCGATGCCAATCTCGACGCGGCGGCGCCGTCAGCGGGCCAACATCCCAACGACACGCAATTTGCGCGGTCGCTTGCGGAGTCCTTCGCGGGGCAGGGAATCAAGGAAACGCTGGCCGATCTAAACCGCGCTGGCGTACCGTGCGCACCCGCGCAAGCGGGCGACAGCGAATTGTTTCTCGAGGATCCCCAGGCAACGGCGAACGGCATGGTGGCGACGCGGCAACACCCGTCCGCCGGTACGCTGAGCGTTGCGTGGCGCTATGTCCAATTCGGCAACACCGAGCCGGCGCCCGGTCGCCCGACGCCTTTGCTCGGTGAGCACAATGACGAAGTTCTGCGCGAGGTTGGGTACGACGACGACGCGATCCGCCGTCTTCACGCGGATGGGGTCGTGAAGACCGAGACGGTTTAAGCCGGAAGCGCCGGATCGCAGATATTTTTAATCTTCCGCTGGCATTAGCGCGTGGCGCACCGTCTCACAGGTCTTTCGAAGGTGGTCTTTCAGGATACGTCCCAACATGGCGCCGTCGCGGCTTTCTAGGGCGGCGAGAATCCGCTCATGTTCCTCGACTGCTTCGGCCCAACGCGCGCGCGAGATGTTGGCGATATAGCGGGCGCGCCGCAGCCGTCCGGACAGACCCCGGTACACCTTGACCAGGGTTTCGTTGCCGCTGGCCGCGAAGATCTTTTCGTGGATTTGCTGGTTCAATCGGAAGTACGGCATCCGTTCGCCACGGGTAAAATGGAGCGCCATTTGATAGTGCAGGGCACGCAGCTCGGCCAAATCTTCTTCCGTAAGTTTGCGCGCTGCCAATTCGCCGGCGAGGCTTTCGAGCGCGCCCATCACCTGAAACATTTCTTCGATGTCGTCTTCGGTGAGGTCGACGATGCGGGCGCCGCGGTTCGGCAGGAGGTCGATCAGCCCTTCGGACGCCAGCACTTTGAGGGCCTCGCGCAGCGGGGTTCGCGATACGCCGAACTTGTCGCACAAGACGCGTTCCGGTACGCGGCTGCCGGGCGCAAGCTCGCCTTCGACAATCAGATCGCGGATGCCGGAGACGACGTCTCCGTAGCGGGGGCGATCGGCTCGCCGGTTGCTTTCACGATCTGCGTCCGGCATCGCCATCGATCCCTACGGCAAGGCCCGTTCGAGCACGCGGGCGACATGCACCGCGCGCCGTTCGGACCCGTCGGCGATTTGGTGACGGCAGCTCGTTCCGTCGGCAACGAGCAGCGTGTCCTCCGGCGCGTCCCGCACCGCGGGCAGAAGCGACAGTTCCGCCATTTTCATCGACACGTCATAGGTGTCCGCAGCGTATCCGAAGGCGCCCGCCATGCCGCAGCAGCTCGATTGAATACGCTCGACATCGAGGTCGGGCACCAGCCGCAACGTGGTCTCGACTGCATCCATTGCGGCAAACGCTTTCTGGTGGCAGTGGCCGTGCAGCAGCGTGCGCTTTTCCGCGAGCGGTTCGAGCGTCAGGTTCAGCCGGCCGGCATCCGCCTCGGCGCCCAGGAATTCCTCGAACAGCACGGCGGACCGCGCGAGCGCGTCGGTCGCCGCACCGGGCAGCATTGCCGCGAATTCGTCGCGCAGCGTGAACAGGCAGGAAGGCTCCAGCCCGATGACCGGCACGCCCTTTTCGATAAAGGGTTTCAGGGCGGCGAGCATGCGGCGAGCTTCCTGTTTCGCTTCGTCGACAAGGCCGACCGACAGGAATGTCCGGCCGCAGCAGAGCGGGCGGTCGCCGTCCTCGGCATGGGGCAAGTGAATCCGGTATCCCGCAGCCTCGAGGACTTTCAGCGCGGCCCGGGCATTTTCAGGCTCAAAATACCGGTTAAAGGTGTCGGCGAGGAAAACGATGTCGCGCCCGCCCGGGTCGCCTGTTTCGGTTTCCGAGGGTAGAAAGGCGTCACGATGCCATGCGGGCAGGCGCCGCCGGGCGCTGAACCCGGTGAGTTTTTCCGAGAGCCATGCCAGCCCCGGCAGCCGATCGCGCAAATTTGCGACGCCGCTGAACCGGGCCGCCAGAGGCGCATAGCGCGGCAAATATCCGACCAGCCGGTCATGCAGCGAGAGGCCGTGGCGCGCGGTGTAATGGTGCAGGAACTCGACCTTCATCCGCGCCATGTCGACGCCCGTCGGGCATTCGCGCTTGCAGCCCTTGCAGCCGACGCAGAGTTTCATCGTCTCGCGCATCGCCTCGGAAGTGAGGGCGTCTTCGCCGAGCTGCCCCGAAATCGCGAGGCGCAGCGTGTTGGCGCGGCCGCGCGTGAGGTGTTTTTCATCCTGGGTCGCACGGAAGGAGGGGCACATAACGTTGGCGTCGAACTTTCGGCACGCGCCGTTGTTGTTGCACATTTCGACCGCGCCGCCGAAGCCGCCCCAATCCGACCAGTCGAGCGCGGTATCCATCTGCGGCACCGTATAGCCCGGCTTGAAACGGAACAGCGCGCGGTCGTCCATGCGGGGCGGCCGGACGATCTTTCCGGGATTGAACAACCCGTCGGGATCGAGCAGGTCCTTCACCTCCTCGAAATTGCGGACCATGCGCGACCCGAACATCGCCTCGTGGAATTCCGAACGCACGAGACCATCGCCATGTTCGCCGGAATGCGAGCCCTTGTATTCGCGCACCATGGCGAAGGCTTCCTCGGCGATCGCGCGCATTTTCTTTGCACCGTCCTCTTCCTTCAGATTGACCACCGGTCGCACGTGCAGGCAGCCGACGGACGCATGCGCATACCAGGTGCCCTTGGTGCCATGTTTCTCGAAGACGCGGGTCAATCGATCGGTGTATTCGGCGAGGTCTTCCAGCGGCACCGCACAATCCTCGATGAAGGAGATCGGCTTCCCGTCGCCTTTCATCGACATCATGATATTGAGGCCCGACTTGCGGACTTCCCAGAATTCGCGCTGATCGGCCGGGTCGGTGGCTTTGACCACCGCGTTAGGGAAGCCGAGGTCGCCGAGCAGCTCTTCCAGTTGGTGCAGTTTGCGCAATAGCTCGTCCGCGTTCTCGCCGGCGAACTCGACCAGCAGCAGCGCATCCGGCGCGCCGACGACGAATTTTTCGATGGTCCGCCGGAACATCGGGATGTCCCGCGCCAGATCCATCATCGTGCGGTCGACCAATTCGACGGCGTTCGGCGCCAGCTTGACGATCTCCTTGGTGGCTTCCATCGCCTTATAGAAAGTCGGGAAATGGCAAATCCCCAGGACCTTGTGCGCGGGCAGCCGATGCAGCGCGAGGTCGATCCTGGTCGAAAATCCGAGTGTCCCCTCCGATCCGACCAGCAGGTGCGCGAGATTGATCCTTTCGCTGCCGGGCCGGTTCGACATGCCGGGCACCAGGGCATCGATATTGTATCCGCCGACCCGCCGCATCAGCGGCGGGAAGCGCTCGCGGATTTCGGCCTGTTCGCGCTCGCCGAGGGCCGTAAGTTGGGCCGCCAGGCGGCGATAGCCCGGCGGCAAGCCGCCTTCGTTCAGGTCGAGGGGCAATTCGCCGAAGCGGTATGCGCGGCCATCGGCCATGATCGCGTCGATCGCGCGAACGTTGTCCCGCATGGTGCCGTAACGGATCGATCGGGCGCCGCAGCTGTTGTTGCCGGCCATGCCGCCGATCGTCGCCCGGCTGGAGGTCGAGACGTCGACCATGAACATGTAGCCCTGACGGTTGAGGAATCCGTTGAGCTGGTCCAGCGCAATACCCGGCTCGACCGTGATCGTTTCGTTGTCCGGATCGAAGTCGAGGATTTGGTCGAGGTGCTTGCTGACGTCGACCACCAGGGCCTCGCCCACCGTTTGGCCGCATTGCGAGGTGCCGCCGCCCCGCGGCAGGATGGGGACGCCATGGTCCTGGCCAATTTGGATTGCCCGGGCGATGTCTTCGGTATTGCGGGCGACGACGACGCCGACCGGTTCGATCTGATAGTGCGAGGCATCGGTGCTGTATCGGCCGCGGCTGAACGGGTCGAACAAGACTTCGCCCTCGATCTCGCGGCGCAAGTCTTCTGCTAGCGCGCTGTCACCTATGGTCGATCGGCTTGCCATCACGTTTCCCGGCCGGATTTTTCACCAGTCTCTGGCTTCAAAATACCATTTTGAATGCAAAATGCAATTCTCTATTGCCGAATGATCGTCAAAAATCACTTAATAACAATGAATAAAATAGCCTTTGAACTAGGATTAAATTTTTCGTATAAATTGCATGCAAAATAAAGAGGTGCATCATGTCATTCAGAAGCGGCAGGCATTTCCTGCAGATTCCCGGCCCAACCAACGTGCCGGATCGGGTGTTGCGGGCGATCGATCACGCCACAATCGACCATCGGGGACCGGAATTTGGCCGTCTCGGCGGCGAAGTGCTGGAAGGCATGAAAGGAATATTCAAGACCGGGCAAGAGGTCTTCATCTTTCCATCCTCGGGCACCGGAGCGTGGGAAGCCGCCTTGGTGAATACGCTTTCGTCGGGTGATCGGGTCTTGATGTATGAGACCGGCCAGTTCGCTACCCTGTGGAACGAGCTTGCCCTGCGCCTCGGCTTGCAACCCGAATTCATCACCGGGGATTGGCGGCACGGCGCGGATCCGGAAGCGATCGAGGCGCGGCTTGCCGAAGATAGTGCGCATGAAATCAAGGCGGTGTGCGTCGTTCACAACGAAACCTCGACCGGCTGCACCACCCGCGTCGATGCGGTGCGCGAAGCCATCGATCGGGCCAAGCATCCGGCCTTGCTCATGATCGATACGATTTCGTCGCTCGGGTCGATCGACTACCGGCACGACGAATGGGGCGTCGACGTGACCGTGGGTGGATCGCAAAAGGGCCTGATGTTGCCGCCGGGGCTGAGCTTCAACGCCGTCAGCGGGAAAGCGGCGAAAGCCGAAGCCGCCTCGACCCTCGCCAAATCATATTGGTCCTGGGACGCCATGCGCGGGCCCAACGCGACCGGGTTTTTTCCCTATACACCGGCAACAAACCTTTTGTTCGGCCTGCGCGAGGCAATCGCCATGCTGATGGAGGAGGGGCTCGACGATGTTTTCGCCCGGCATGCGCGCTTCGGGGAAGCGACCCGGCGGGCGGTACGCGGATGGGATCTGGAAATCCTATGTCAGGATGAACGCGAATATTCCGGCGCGCTCACCGCCGTCCTGCTGCCGGACGGCCACGACGCGGACGCCTTCCGGAAGGTCGTGCTGGAGAATTTCGACATGTCGCTCGGCAACGGCCTCGGCAAGGTTGCGGGCAAGGTGTTCCGCATCGGGCATCTGGGCGATTTCAACGAGCTGATGCTGGCCGGGACGCTCTGTGGCGTGGAAATGGGGCTGGGACTTGCGGGCGTGCCGCACCAGAAAAAAGGTGTTTCCGCGGCGCTCGACTATCTGGCGCATGGCGGTAATGCCGCGGCTGCAGGCTAGCGGGATTTAATCCCCGCCGTTTTCCGCTAACCCCTGTACGCCGACATAGTCGATCTTTCCCGTGCCGAGCAGCGGTACTTCGTCGGCGACAATTACCGATTTCGGAACCATCAGCTCAACAATGCCATTCGATTGCGCGTCTGCCAGCAAGGCTTCGCGCGAGGCTCCGGGATTGTCGGTGACGAGGATGATCGCTTCGCCCTTGCGTTCATCCGGGATACTGACCACCGCATGCTGGTGATCGGGCCAAAGCACGGCGGCCTGACTTTCCGCGGCCGCGAGAGAGACCATTTCGCCGCCGATCTTTGCGAAACGCTTGGCCCGGCCGGTGATAGTGATGTAGCCGGTTTCGTCGATCTCGACGATATCGCCGGTATCGTACCAACCTTCTTCCGAAGGCTCGAGCACGCCCGGATTTTCCGCCCGCAGATACCCCAGCATGATATTGGCGCCGGACACGATCAACCGTCCGCCCTGTTCGATGCCCGGAATCGCTTCGATCCGGTACGCGATGCCCGGCAGGAACCGTCCGACGGTTCCCGGGCGGTAATGCATCTGCGTGTTGATGGCGAGCACCGGCGAGGTTTCAGTCGCGCCATAGCCTTCGAGGATGCGCAGCCCAAATTTATGCGACCAGATGCGGCGCGTCTCGTCCTTGACCCGCTCGGCGCCGGCGAAAATATAGCGGATGCTGTAAAAATCGTAGGGATGCGCCATCCGCGCATAGCCTGACAGGAAAGTGTCCGTCCCGAACATGATGGTGGCATTAATGTCGTAGACCAGTTCCGGGACGATCCGGTAGTGCAGGGGTGAGGGGTAGAGAAAGCTCTTGATGCCTGACAGAACCGGCAACAGCATGCCGCCGGTAAGTCCGAAGGAATGGAACACCGGCAAGGCGTTAAACACGATATCGGTGGGATTAAAATCGACCTTGGCGCCGAGTTGCTGGATGTTCGACAGCAAATTCCGATGGCTGAGCACGACACCTTTCGGTTGGCCTTCCGATCCGGAGGTAAAGAGCACGACCGACGGATCGTCGGCGGCCTTGCGCGTGTGCGGGCCGATGAATCCGGCGAAGCGGCTGGCAATCAGCCCGTAGAGCTTGTCCAACGCGCCGATCTCTTTTCGCATATCTTCGAGATAGACGATCTCGGCTTTCTCCTCGAGGCTGGCGATGGTCTCTTCCAGCTTGGCCATTTGGACGAACAGGCGCGACGTCAGAATGGTTTTGACCTGCGCGGTTTTGCACGCGGACAGCATGTTGTTGAGACCGGTGGAGAAGTTCAGCATCGCGGGGACCCGGCCCATTGCCTGCAGCGCGAAAAAGGTGACGGCGGCGCCGGTGGAATTCGGCAACAACACGCCAACGCGTTCGTCCATTACGGTGATCGCCGCAATTCGTCGGCCGAGCACGTAGCTGCGTGTGATCAGCGCTTGATAGGACAGCGGCGCACGTTCGATATCCTCCACAACGTTGCATTTGCGGCCATGTACGCCGCGGCCGTCGACCAGCGCCTGGAACAGCGTCATGTCTGTGTTGCAGGTGGCGAAGATCATTTCGGTCATCATGTCGTAGAGCTGCAAGGACGCCATTTCCCGGCGGTCGCGCCCGCGGACGTGATCGGGAATCTGGAATTCCTGCGGCTCGAGGACGGTGAGGGTGATTTTCGGGAACCACCGCGTCCGCACCTTGTCGCGTATGCGGGAAAACGGAGAGAACTGCGCCCCATCGATGCGGACCGGGATGATCGGCGCGTCGGTCTTTTCGGCGACCATGCCGGGCCCCTCATAGACCTTCATGAGCGCGCCGGTGACCGTGATCCGGCCTTCCGGGAAAATGACGCATTTCTTGCCGGACTGGACCGCCTTGATGAGCGACTTGGCGGCCATCGGCTTGGTGGGGTCGAGCGGCAGCGCGTCGATCAGCCCGAGGAAAGGTTTTACCCACCATTTTTGCGCGATTTGCGTGTTGATGGCGAAGGTTGCCTCGCCGGGAAGAAAGGCCGCGAGCAGCGCGGCGTCCAGGAACGAGACATGATTGACGATAATGACGGCGCGATTGCCCGCCGCCTTGTAATGGTCGAGCCCCTTTACCTCGACCCGGTAGGCGAGGCGCATCAAGCCGGCGGCCACAACCTTGACCAGTTCGTCGGGAAGCAATCCGCAAATATAGACCGCGACCACGACGGTCGCGCACGCCATCGCAAGGAAGACTTGCGGGATCGTGAAATCGAACGCGAGCATGATTGTCGCGGCAAGGCTGCCAACCACCATGAACAGGGCGTTTAGGACGTTGTTTCCCGCTATGACGCGCGATCGCTGGGCGGGATCGGCACGATGCTGCATCAGCGTATAGAGCGGCACGGTAAAAATACCGCCGAACATGGCGACCAGCGCCATATCGGCGCAGATGCGCCAATTTTCCGGTGCATCGAGAAACCGTGGAATGTCGAGCAGCGTCGCCGCGGTTCCCGTCGCCGCCGCGCCGGACGCGAAATACAGGTCGATCGTGAAGACGGCCATGCCGATCGCCCCGAACGGCACGAACCGTGCGCTAATTTCGCCTTTCGAGAGATGGGCGCAGAGTATCGAACCGGCGCCGATGCCGATCGAAATGATGGCAAGCAGCAAGGTGGCGACATTGTCGTCCGCCAGCAGGTAATCCTTCGACAACGGCGCGATCTGGGTCAGTAATACCGCGCCGAACAGCCAGAACCACGAAATGCCGATGATGACCAGAAACAGGTCCCGTCGTTGCCGGGTAAGCTTCAAGAGCGCCCAGGTTTCGGTCAGGAGATTGAGATTAATTTCCAAGCCGGGATCCGCGGGCCCCGCTTCCGGGATGAAGCGGCTGCCGACCCAGCCGAGCACGGCGATTGCGATCAAGCCGCCGGACACGATTTCCCACCCGGTACCTGCGGCGCCGTCGATGATAATGCCGGCGGCGATCGTGCCTATCAGGATGGCAAGGAAGGTCCCGCCTTCGACTAGGGCGTTGCCGGCGACCAGATCTTGCTGCGCGAGATGATCGGGAATGATGCTGTACTTGACCGGACCGAAGAACGCCGACTGGGCGCCCATTAGAAACAACACGCCGAGCAGGAGGTAGACGTTCTGTAGGGCGAACGCGAAAACCGCCAAGGCCATGATGGCGATTTCGCACAGTTTGATGAGCCGGATGATCCGGCTTTTTTCGTATTTATCGGCGAGTTGTCCGGCGGTGGCGGAAAATAGGAAGAACGGCAGGACGAACAGCGCGGTTCCGATGTTCACCAGGATCGCGCCGTCGAGGCCGGCCAGATTGGCGAGGCTGAAGGACGTCAACAGGAAGACGGTGTTCTTGTAGAAGTTATCGTTGGTGGCGCCCAGAAATTGGGTCATGAAAAGCGGCAGGAAGTTCCTGTGGCGCATCAACGTCAGGGGGGCGGACCGTTCCGTCATCGCCGGAATTCCTCCTGGAGTCAGCTGGCGGCGCGATCCGCGTCTTGCCGGAAGCAGCCATTGCGCAGGAAGCTGATCGTGGAATCGATGGTAATCGGATGGTCGTCGAGCAGTCCATGCGTCGTATTCACGATCATATGGTCGCGGGCGCCGTCGAGCCAAGTCTCCGCCACGGTGACGAAGCCGTCGTCATCACCGGTAAGCAAGGGGTTGAAGCCGACGTCGTTGCCGCGGCCGCCGGCGATGATCCCAAATTCCGCATCCGGTGTCGGAAGTATGGAGGCGACACCGCTCGACAATTCCCGTCCCGATTCGCCAGTCAGAAACTGATAGCCGGGGACGTGGCGCAACCTTTCGGCCAGGTGAGAGCCCTGATTGGGGGGTGCGATCATAACGATTCGATGGACCTGCAAGCGGGATTTCCAGGCGCTGTCCCGGGACAGCATGTCCCGGATGACCAGTCCGCCCATGCTGTGGGTCACGAAGGAAATTGTATCGACCCCTTCGAGCGCGTCAATCAGGTGTTCCAGGTTTGCTGCATGTGCCGTGATACTTTGCCGGGTGCTTGGATAGTTGACGCTAGCCGCATCATAGCCGGCCTGGCGCAAGGCTTCCTGCATCTGGTTGAACGCGTCCGCAGAACGGCCAAGCCCGTGGATCAGGAGGACGATGTGCCGCGTCCGTGGTTCGACGGTGAGCTGTTGCCGTTGCCGGTCGAAGACCGCGCGGCAGTGTTCGTACGTACCCCAGCAACGACGAATATTGTTCCGGTCGAGCAAACGGCAATGTCCGGTATAGACGTTGCGCTGAATACGCCATTCGCCGTGAATGAAGAGGTCTGCCCAAATCTGCTTGCCGCCCAGGGTTGGCCAGGGGACGTTCGAGAAGGGCGTGCGCTCGGGCAAATCGATCATCGCCGGCAATTCGAGCCGGTTCATGCCGCCGCGTCCGAACTGCAGTAAATCCTTGATGGGGCGTTCCGTGCCTTCACTCCGTTTCAAATGCCGCCATCTAGCCATTTTGCTGTCCCATGCCGATCCGGCTGCGCAGCCCGGCCAGAAAATTTACAATCAGGGATTCCGCCATTTGCGAATTTGACTGGTCGCTGATCAGGCACAGCCGGCCGTCCTTCGCCAATGTGCAGACGCCGTGCAGGCTCGACCAAAGGATGCCTGCCGCCTGTTGCCGGGCGGCGCTTTCGCTATCCGCGAACAGCGGCGCAATCGCCTCTTCGACGGAGGTCATCAGCTTGCCGACCTTTTCCCGGTACCAGTCGGGAAGGTGATCTTCGCCCGGCGAGCGGAATTCGAATATCGCCGTCCAAAGCGCCGTGTTTTCCTCCAGAAACGCAAGGTAGATGCGTAACATCGCCTTGAGATCCTTTTCCGGTTCACCGGTCCGCTTTACCGACGAGATTGCGTCATATAGGGCGTCGAGCGTCGTCGCGTTGAGGTGGATGATCAATTCATCCAGGTTTTCAAATAAGTTATACAGCGTCCCCGGGGAATACCCGATCGCCGCGGCGATATTCCGCGCCGTGAGGTTCCGCAATCCATCCTGCTCGACGATGGCACGGGCGGTATCCATCACCATTTCGTAGAGTTCTTGGCGGCTGTGGTCAGATCGCCGGGCCATGGTATTTGCGGGTCCAATCATGATTTACCGAGGAAGCGCCATGTATATAAATTGAACGATGTTTATTTTCAAGGGGAAACGTAATTTTTGACGGCGTGGAAATGCCTGACTTTCCGGCATCAAGCGGATTGATTGGGGATTTTGCGGCGCGAATTGAGCATCGGCGCAAGATGGCATGCAGGCGTTAAATGCGCGTTAAGGAAGCTTAAGTTTTTGCAGTTGGCGGTTAAAGATTTCGGATTATTGGCGTGCGATGGGCGTCTTCTATAAGGATTGCGGCGTTATCCGCTGGGGCACAGTGGGCGATGCGGAATGGTATGCGTATTCGGCCGCCTGGATCGTTCTCGCCGCTGTCTTCCTCGCACTCTCGCTGTATCGTTATGTGGCGGAATTCCGCCACGTATCGCTGGGATTGCTCCTGCTTGCCGTGGCAAAGGTCTTTCTGTTCGACATGGCGGGCCTGGACGGCTTGTACCGGGTCGCGTCCTTCTTCGGTCTCGGCATCGTCCTTCTAACCGTCGGTTTCCTCTATCAGCGGTTCGTTTACGCGGGACCGGCATCGTCGGTGGAAGAGGGTGGGGAAGGCGTCGCATCGTAACGTGCATCGCGAAAGACGGCGAAGTGCCGAGGCTAAATCCGTTCGCCGCCCTGCAAGGGAGCGAATCGCACGGGCAGGATATTATGCTGGCGCACCTGGCCATTCTTATCCTTGGTTACAAGCTTGAGCATTTGCGCTTGGTCGAGCGGCCCCACCGGAATGACCATTCGACCGCCGCGCTTGAGTTGGTTCAGGAGCGGCGGCGGGATATGGTGCACGGCTTCCTTGACGATGATGGCGTCGAACGGTCCTTTTTCTGACCAGCCGTAATATCCGTCGGCAGCCTTGATCTCCACCGAATTGACCCCCAAGCCTTGCAGGCGCTGGGCTGCCTGCGTCGCAAGCGGCCGCACCACTTCGACGCTGTAGACGCGCTTCGCGAGGCGGGCCAGTATCGCCGCTTGGTAGCCGGCGCCGGTGCCGGTTTCGAAGACCACATGGTCGCGTTCCACCGCGGCCAGATGGGTCATCAGGGCGACAAGAAACGGTTGCGGAATATTCTGTTTGTGGCCCAGCGGCAGGGGAATATCAATATAGGCCAGTTCGCGCAGTGGCGGCGGGACGAACTCATGGCGGGGAATCTCGCCGATGATCCGCAGGACCTTGGGGTCAAGCGCGGCGATCCCGGTATGTTTTTCCGTCGCCTCGACATGGCGCCTGATGGACATCAGCAACGCGGCGCGCATGGTTTGCGGATTGACGATACCCGCCGATGATTCTGGGGGCGTTTCCGGCTCGCCATTCGCGGTTCCGCAGGCGCTCAGGAACAGGGCAAGACAGAAAATCGCGGAAAAAACTTTTTGCATCATCAGACGATACCGCTACGCCGCCGAAACGGGGAGTCCCGAAACCGGATATCAGCTGTTGTTACGACGGTGATTGGCCCTCGGCGGTTTTGTCTTTTTCGATAAAGGCGCGCACTGCCGCTTCGGCATTCGGGCTTTCCGGCAACATGCGGATGGAACCGTCCGGACGGCGCACCGCGATCAACCCGGTTGATTCGATTACAGCGTACTGGTAACCGTCGATTTCCTGTTCCGCCATGGCTGTTACTATAGTCCGGCCATTCAAAAAACGCATGAAATCCCAAAGGGAGCCGAGACATGCGCCTAATCGCCTTTGACAAAGCCGGCAAGCCGGCCCTGGGTCTTCGCCGCGGTGATGAGATCGTTGACCTGGCGATTGCCGATCCGAAACTGCCGCAGGATATGCCCGCCCTGCTGGCCGCGGGTGACGACGCGCTGGCGCGGCTGAGCGCGCTGGCGGCGGATCCGCCGGCGGAAGCAGTCTCTTCTGCCGCGGGTCTGATCTACCATCCGCCTGTGTGGAACCCCGGAAAGATTATTTGCGTCGGCCTGAACTATGCGGACCATGCGGCGGAAAGCAGCCTTGAGAAGCCCGACTACCCGGTGCTTTTTTTGCGGGTCGTCACGTCGCTGGTTGCCCATGAACAGCCCTTGATCGTTCCTACCTGCTCGGACCAATTCGATTACGAAGCGGAGATGGTGGTGGTCATCGGCACGGCGGGGCGGAACATTTCCGCCGACCGGGCGCTCGATCATATCGCCGGGTATTCGGTCTTCAACGAAGGGTCGGTTCGGGACTACCAGTTCAAGAGTCAGACCTGGACGTCCGGCAAGAATTTCGACGGTTCGGGCGGGTTCGGTCCGGATATGGTCACCGCGGACGAAATTCCGGCCGGCGGCCAGGGGCTGCGCATTCAAACCCGCCTCAATGGGGAAACGCTTCAGGATGCAAATACCCGTGACATGATGTTCGATGTGCCGGAGCTGATCCGGACGATTTCGGAAGTCATGACCCTGTTGCCGGGCGATATCATTGTGTCGGGCACGCCCTCGGGCGTCGGGTTTGCGCGGAAACCGCCAATCTTCATGAAGGCCGGCGACCGGTGCGAAGTGGAAGTCGAAGGCATTGGATTGCTGGTCAATCCGGTGGCGGCCGCCGGCTGACGCGGTCGCCTTAGCCGGCCAAACCCTGCAACTCGTCATACAGCGCCTGCGGCAGCGCGACACCGTCGCGGGCGGCGGCTTCCCGCAATTCGTACCGCCGCAGACCCGGCAGCCGGGTGCCCGGCTGATCCAGGATTGCCTGCAAGAGGTTTTCCAGCCGGTCTGCGAATGTCTTTCGCGAGAAAAGTGCCGGGTCGATGGCAATCATGAATTGGCCGATATGGGGTGGATCGCCTTCACCGGTAAAAAATGAGCTCGCTTCATAGCCGAACTGCGAGCCGGTCAGCGCAGCAGCCAAGATTTCCACCATCAGGACGAGTTGCGCGCCCTTGGCGTCGCCGAGTGGCAGCATAGTGCCGGCGAGCGCCGCTTCCGGATCGGTTGTCGCGGCGCCGCTTGCATCCACCGCCCATCCTTCCGGGATCGTTTCGCCTTTTTGGGCGGCCACGTTGACCTTGCCGCGCGCCACCTTGCTCATGCTCATGTCGATCACGAGCGGCGATGTGCCGCGGCGCGGCGCGGCGAACGCGATGGGATTGGTGCCGAAAAGTCCGCGATTGCCGCCCCATGGTGCGATGCCTTGCGGGCCATTGCCGAAACTAATTCCAATCAAACCACGCCGCGCGATCGGCTCGACGTGATGTCCGGCAACGCCGGAATGATGCGAATTGGCGATTGCGACCGCGGCAATCCCGGTTTCCTGCGTTAATTCCGTCAACGCTTCGGCGGCCAGGTTGATTGCGGGAGAGGCGAAACCGCTTCGGGCATCGACACGAAGTGCGGCAGGGCCGATTTTGCTGAGTTTCGGATTTGCGTGGCCGTTGACCTTGCCGGACTTTGATTGCGCTGAATAGGAAGGGATGCGCGATGCACCATGTCCTTTCTGGCCATCGGCTTCGGCTGCCACAAGCGCGGCTGCGACCTGTTCGGCATTAATCGGACTGGTGTCATGCGCAATGAGAATTTGTAGCGTCAGCGCGTGAAGGTCTTTCAGCGATAGGGTGACGGTGCTCATGCCTTGCCTTCCAGTGCATGCGGGATAGCGGTATCTGCTGCCGCGCCGGTAAAATTGGTGATGACGAAACCGCGCATTCTTCTAAGTCTCGCCGAGCGGCCTTAGGATCTTGAACATCTCGGATTTCAGCTCCACGCCGATGCCGGGCGCGTCGGGCGGCGTGGTGTAGCCGTCCTCGATCACGGCGTCGTCGGCGAATCCCCCGAACGGCTGGAACACGAGAGGATAGGATTCGGTCCCGCCGAGTTGCAGTCCGGCGGCCAGGTTGAGGCCAAGCTGATGGCCGCCATGGGGGATATGGCGCCGATGATGCCAACCCAGCGGCGCGAGCGCGTCCACCATCCGGAGAAATTCAGTAAGCCCATAGGCGAGCGCGGGGTCGATCTGTATCCAATCCTTTTCCGGCCGCATGCCGCCATACAGTGCGAGGTTCTTCGCATCCTGCGCCGAAAACAGATTTTCACCGGTGGCGATCGACCCGTCATACCGGCCGATCAATTCCGCATTGAGCGCGAAGTCCAGGGGATCGCCCGGTTCCTCGAACCATGCGAGATCGAGGGGGGCGATGGCGTCGCCGAACGCAATGGCCTCCTCCAGTCCAAAGCGGCCGTTGGCGTCGACCGCGAGGTTGTCGCCGGAACCGACGATGTCCAGCACCGCCTCAATCCGCTTCAGGTCCGCCGCGGTATCCGCGCCGCCGACCTTCATCTTCACGATGCGGTACCCCAGATCCCGGTACCCTTTCATCTCCGACTGGAGTTGTTCGATTTCTTTCCCGGGGTAGTAGTAGCCTCCGCCGGGATAGACCAGTACGCGGTTATCATAGGCGCCGCCGTTAAACCGTTCGGCCAGGACCTTCCAAAGTGGCTTTTCTTCGATCTTCGCGACCGCGTCCCACACTGCCATGTCGACCACGGCGGCGGCCACGGCGCGGTCGCCATGACCGCCGGGCTTTTCATTGCGCATCATGCAGGCCTGAATTCGGAACGGGTCGAGATTATCCCGATCCCGGTCGATCAGGTCGTCCGGGTCCGCTTCGAGGATCCGCGGCAGCAGCCGTTCGCGAAGAATGCCGCCCTGTGCGTAGCGGCCATTCGAGCCGCAGCCGTATCCGACCACGCGTTCGCCGTTTCGGGTAACGTCGGTAACGACCGCGACCGCACTGGTGGTCATTTTCGAGAAATCGATCACCGCGTTGCGCATGCTCGATTCGAGCTTCGCCGTTGTTTCGCGGATATCGATAATTCGCATCGTGGCGTTTTCCTTCGGTCGATCGCTTTTCGTGCTACGCGGCCGGATGCCACCGCCATTACCCCAGTGTCGCCTGCTCTAATTGCGCGGCGGTCTCGTGAGGATGCTGCGGACAATTGCCGTCATACGAAGTCATGCGCATGCGGAATAGTGGGGCCGTCGACCGGCATCGCGGCCCCACATAGCCGTATCAGGCGCTTCGGTACAGTTTTGTCATGACGAACTCATTGTGGCCCAACGACTCGGCGCAGGTTAGCCGGCCGTTGCATGTCCTGATCATAATATCGATCAAGGCGTCGCCGGCCTGGTCGAAATTCATCTCGCGCCGCAATACGCCGGAAACGTCGAGATCGACGTGCTCGCTCATTTCGCGGGCGGTTCGTGGATTCGCGGTCAGCTTGACGACCGGTTCGATCGGATTGCCGATGACGTTGCCCTGGCCGGTGGGGAACAAATGCACGGCGAAGCCGGCGGCGGCCTGCAAGGTCACGCATTCGGCCGCAGCCGACGACGTGTCCATGAAATAAAGACCCGCACCCTTGGTCGGTTCCTCCGCCGGTTCGAGAATATCGATATACTTGGTCTTCTTGCCGATTTTTTCGAGATTGCCGAAGGCCTTCTCCTCGATCGTCGTCAGACCGCCTTCGATATTCCCCTTGGTCGGCTGGCTTTCGGACAGGTCGTCGGTCTTGAACGGCTCGATCACCTCGTCCATGTAGGCTTTCCAGGTGTCGTAGAACTTCTGGCCGATTGCCGGAGTTACGCCGCGTTCCTTGCAGACGTCCTCGGCACCGGTGATTTCCGACGTTTCGCCGAAGCAGCTCGTGACGCCGAGGGGATCGAGCTTGTCGATCAGATTGCCGACCGTCGGATTCGAGCCGATGCCGGATGTCGTGTCCGATTCGCCGCATTTCACCGACACCCACAAATCGGATATCGGGCATTCCTCCCGGTGGATTTCGGAAGCGTCCTGCGAGAACTTCTGCGCGGCCCAGCTCGCGTTCATGACGGTTTTGTGCTCACCGTTCCGTTCGAGCGCGAAGCCCTCGACCGGCTTGCCCGTCTTGGCGATGCCGTCGACGACGCGCCCGGTCCAGCCGGGTTCGATGCCGATTACCACCACCGCAGCGACGTTCGGATTGCATCCGGCGCCGATCAGGGTCCTGAAATGCAGCTCGAGGTCTTCGCCGAATTGCAGCCTGCCGTAGTGATGCGGGATGGCGATCGTGCCCTTGACGTTGTTCGCAACCTTTTCGCAGGCAGCGTTGGACAGATCGTCGAGCGGCAACAGGATAACGTGATTGCGGATACCGACACGGCCATTTTGCCGCCGGTAACCCATGAATGATTTTGGGGTTGCCATTTTGCCTACCACTTCGTTGTCTTGAGGTTGTGGACATGTACGTGATGGCCTTTGCCGATCTTCTCGACAGTTTTACCGATCGAGTGCCCGTACTTTAAAATCGTTTCGTCCTTGCCGATGTCCAGCAAGGCGACCTTGTGCCCGATGGGGATGGCGTCCAGGGCAGTGACCGAGATCGTTTCGTCGGTTTCCATCACCCAACCGGACATCTCGGTTTTCGGCTCAACGTTCTCGACGACGACAACACCGACGCTGTCGGTCTTGTCATGAACCACAAAATGCGGGGCAGCCATTGCTCCTCCTATGCTCCTTTGTTATCCGGCGCGGCCCTCGCCGGTGGCGGTATGGGGCGATATCGGCGTTTGACCCGAAGGGTCCACAAACACCGGCCCTCAAGGCCTATTGTTCGCGCATATATAGGACACCTGAGTGATGCGACGTCAATCGCGGCGGTCGTACCCGCGGCAATCTATCTCGAATCAGCGGCTGCGGCCGATTTGGATCAGTCTGCGCCCGGTTCGGCCGCCCTTTGCAAATCCTGGCGCCGCAGTGCTTGGCCGGGCCGGGCGCCGGTGGCGGCACCGGATCGCATGACCGCCGCACCGTTCACGAAGACCGCGTCGATGCCGGCCGCGGGCTGGGTCGGGTTCTCGAAATCGGCCTTGTCGATCACCGTGGCCGGATCGAACACGACAAGATCGGCCGCATAGCCTTCGCGCAGGGATCCGCGGCCGGTCAGTCCGAAAACCGAGGCGGGCAGGCTGGTCATGCGGCGGACCGCTTCTTCCAGCGAAAGCAGTCCCCGTTCCCGGCTGTAGTGACCCAGGACGCGTGGAAAGGTTCCCCAAAGGCGGGGGTGAGGATGGTTGTCATTGGGCAGCCCATCGGAGGCGATCATGCTGTGCGGATAGGCTATGACCCGTTGCACGTCGTCTTCGTCCATCATGAAATAGATCGCCCCGCCCGGTTGCAGCCGCTCTGCCGCCTCCTCGGGCGAGCACCCCATCTCGCCGGCGATCTCGGAAAGTTCCCGTCCCGCATGTTCGGGATATGCCTCGGACCACGTGATCAGCACCCGTTTGGACTTGCTGACGCGGGCGGCGGTGATGACGGTGGAAGCGGCAGTATACGGGTATACGTCGAGGTCCACCTTTTGCCGGCGCCGCGCCGCGTCGATCATCGGCAACGTCACTTTCGTCCGACCGAAATTGGTCTCTCCCGCCACCTTGTGATGCGACAACACGACGGCGGCGTCCGACTCGCGTCCGATCCGAAACGCTTCTTCCATCGCTTCCTCGATCCGTTCCTCCTCGTAGCGCAGATGCGTCGTATAGAGGCCGCCGGTGGGACCGAGCAGGGTGGCCAGCTGGATGATTTCCTCGGTCGGCGCAGGCATTGCCGGCGCGTAGGCGAGGCCGGTCGACAAACCGACCGCGCCGGCGTCCAGGGCTTCGGCAAGCTGGTCGCGCATGGCCGCGATTTCGTCGTCCTTTGCCGGCCGGTCGACGCTGTCCATCGCGCCGAGGCGGAGTGTCGTGTGGCCGCACAGCACTGCCGCGTTTGTCGCCGGCGGATCGATTGCGAGCCGATCGAAGAAATCGCTCATGCGCGGAAATTCGAACCGGCTTCCGAGCAGGTCCAGCGGCGGCAAGGCCCGATCGCCGCGCAACTGATAGGGGGCGAGGCTGATGCCGCAATTGCCGACCACCACCGTGGTTACGCCCTGGCTCGTCTTGTAGTACATGTCGGGCCGGTCGAGCAGCGAGTTGTCATCGTGGGTATGCACGTCGATGAATCCGGGTGCCACCACCCGCCCGGCTGCATCGATCTCGGTCCCGCAACGGACCGCCGCCAAGCTGCCGATCGCGGCGATTTTGCCATCGCGGACACCAATGTCGGCTTTGCGCCGCGCCGTGCCCTCGCCATCGATGACATCGCCGTTTCGAATGATCAGGTCGTAGCGGTCTTCGGACATGTTATTCTCCCATGAAAGGCCGGTGCGCGGTATTTCGGTCATCGCAGGACCGCACCAATCGGTTATAAAGAGCCGGAAGGTTGGCGTCACGGCGGTTGGAAAGGGCCCGGCGGGGATCGGGGTGCAGTTCATGAATGATCGGCCAAGTCGATACTGGCAGGAATGGACCACGGCGGATTTCGAGGCTGCGGATTGCAGTCGCCTGATCGCGCTCTTGCCGGTGGCGGCCATTGAGCAGCACGGCCCGCACCTGCCGCTCGAAGTCGATGCCTGCATCAATGCCGGACTTATTGCCGAGACGCTCGGCCGCTTGCCGCCGGAAATCCCCCTGGTGGTCCTGCCCGCGCAAAACATCGGCTGGAGCGATGAGCACGGCCGCTTCCCCGGGACGCTGAGCATTGCACCGGACACGCTGATGGCAATGTGGCGGGAAATTGCGGCGAATGTTGCCAGGATCGGCATCCGCAAATTCATCCTGTTCAACAGCCATGGCGGGCAGAACGAATTGATCAAGATCGTGACGCGGCAGCTCCGCATCGATCATGGCATGCTCGCGACCGCCTTGAACTGGTATGCACTGGCGGATCAGGCCGCAATGTTCGGCGCGGATGAGCGCCGTTTCGGCATTCACGGTGGCGCGGTCGAGACGTCGCTGATGCTGCATCTGCGGCCGGACCTTGTGCGGACGGAATTGGCGGAGGATTTCGTCTCGACCGCCGTGGAGCAGTCACGAAATTTCCAACATCTCGGGCCGACCGGCCAGGTTTCATATGGCTGGGAAACGCAGGATTTGCACCCGTCGGGCGTGGTCGGCGACGCGACCGCGGCAACGGCGGGGAAAGGGCGTGCCCTGGCGGATCAAGTGGCCGGCCGGATGGTTGAAGTCTTGCAGGACATCGACGGCTTTGATTTGGCGCGGCTTGCGGACCGCTAGCTAGTCGTCGTATTCGATCAGGGTCGAGATCGGAACGTCCAACTTGTCGCGACCTTTCAAGAATAGCAGTTCGATGATGAAGGCTGCCGCCCGCACATCGCCGCCGGCTTGATTGAGCAATTTGATGGCGGCGCTGGCCGTCCCGCCGGTTGCGAGCAGATCGTCGAGCACGACGAGCCGTTGGCCGGGCTGCACCGCATCCGCCTGAATTTCGATGGTATCCGTGCCGTATTCCAGGTCGTAGTCGAAACCTACAGTCTTGCCGGGCAGCTTGCCTTTCTTGCGGACCATGATGAAGCCGCAGCCGAGTTGGAGGGCGAGCGGCGCCGCGGTTAAAAACCCGCGGGACTCGATGCCCACGAGCAGATCCGGTTTATGCGGCGCGACCGCCTCCGCCAATTGTGCGACGCAGTTGTGCCAGGCATCTGGATGCGCCAGCAAGGTGGAGATGTCGTAAAATGAGATGCCAGGCTTCGGAAAATCCGGAATGCTGCGAATATGGTCTTTGAGGTTCATGAAGAGAATCTTTCGTTCCGGCGGGAAAATGCGATGGTATCTGTGGCGGCGTTTGACCGCAACGCGAGAAGCCGCAGCGGTCAAGTGCGCTATGATCGCGCCGCTCGCTATGATATCCGATAGCGGCTTGTGATTTTTGGCATCCGGGAAAACGGTGTTTGCATGGACGACGCGACCGCTTGGCTGAAGACGTCCCGGGATGGCGGCCGGCTGATATTGGCGGCCGGAGGTTCGTGGACCATTCGCGACGCCGCGATCCTGGAGTCGGCGCTGGTGGAGGTGCCCGCCAATGGCGTTGACGCCGCGTCGATCGAGCTATCGCAGGTGACCGAGATGGATACCGCCGGCGCCTGGCTCGTACGCCGGACGGCAATGACTTTCGAGGCGGCCGGCGTGCCGACCGATATCAGCGGGATGGCGGACGACTTTCTGCCGCTGGGGCGGATCGTGGAACGGACGGCGGACTGCGCGACCCAGCCGGTCTCCACTGGCTACAATTACTGGAGCGCCATGGTCGAGCGGGTCGGACGCACGACGGTCGAATGCTGGGCCGAAGGCAAGGCGCTGTTGAGCTTCTATGGGCAGACCATCGTGGGATTCGGCGCGCTGGTGCGGCGGCCGGGACGCTTGCGCTTCACTGCCCTGGTGAACCAGGTCGAATTAACCGGGCTGAACGCCATTCCGATCGTTTGCCTGCTGTCGTTTCTTGTCGGCATCGTCATTGCGTTTGTCGGTGCCGATCAATTGCGGCGGTTCGGGGCGGAAATCTTCACGGTCAATTTATTGGGTGTGATCATGCTCCGCGAAATCGGCGTATTGATGACTGCGATCATGGTGGCGGGACGGTCCGGTTCCGCTTATACCGCGCAAATCGGCACGATGCAGGTCAATGAGGAAATCGATGCCTTGCGGACCCTGGGATTGGACCCGATGGACGTGCTGGTGCTACCGCGCGTCGGTGGTTTGCTGATCAGCTTGCCGATTCTTGCATTTCTCGCAGAAATCGCCGGTCTGCTGGGCGGTGCGATGATGGCGACGATGGTGCTCGACGTGACCTTCACCCAATTCATCCGCCAGTTGGAATCCGTTGTGACTCTCAACCATTTCGCCGTGGGCATGGTGAAGGCGCCCGTCTTCGCGTATATCATCGCGATCGTTGGTTGCTACGAAGGCTTGCGTGTGGGCGGAAGCGCCGAGAGCGTGGGTCGTATGACGACGAAATCGGTCGTGACATCGATATTCCTGGTGATAATTGCGGATGCGATTTTCTCGGTGATCTTTTCGACGATGAGGATTTAGGTGTGGCGACCGACGATAATGTCATACGGGTGAGCGGTTTGCAGACGCGGTTTGGCGCTAACGTCATCCACGATGATTTGGATCTGGAGGTGCGGCGGGGCGAGGTGCTGGGATTGGTCGGCGGGTCCGGCAGCGGGAAATCCGTATTGCTGCGCACAATCGTCGGGTTGATGCGGCCGGCGGCGGGCGAAATTGAGGTGCTCGGCGTTTCTCCGCATCGGGCGACACCTGCCGAACGGCGGCGCGTTCAGACTCGATATGGGGTCTTGTTCCAGGATGGCGCGTTGTTCTCATCGCTCACCGTTGCGGAAAACATACAGGTGCCGATGCGAGAGCATCTTGAATTGCCGCAGGCGCTGATGAATCAATTGGCTGCGATCAAGGTCGGCATGGTCGGATTGGATTCCGATGCGTGTATGAAGTTTCCGTCCGAGTTGTCCGGCGGCATGCGGAAACGGGCCGGTCTTGCCCGGGCGTTGTCCCTGGATCCTGAAATTCTGTTTCTCGACGAACCGACCGCCGGTCTCGATCCGATTGGCGCGGCGGCGTTTGATCAGCTAATTCGCGATATGAAAGTGAGCCTGGGATTGACGGTGTTTATGGTGACCCACGACCTCGACAGCCTTACCGCAATTTGCGATCGAATTGCCGTTCTCGTCGACAAACGCGTTCGTGTCGGTACGATGGCCGAACACATGCATGACGATCATCCGTGGATTCACGACTATTTTCACGGACCGCGCGCACGTGCGGTTACGGCGCACAGCTGAGGCCGCGGCAGGGGGGCCATATGGAAACACGCGCCAGCTATTTGCTTGTCGGTTCGTTTGCACTGCTGGTGATGGTGATCTTCGCCGCTGCCGTAATATGGATGGCGGGCGTCAACTTGCAGGAGGATTTCACCTATTATGACATCTACTTCGATGGGTCGGTGACCGGTCTGAAGCCCGGCAACGCGGTTCGGTATCGCGGTGTGCCGGTTGGCGTGGTCAGCGACATTGTTATCAGCCCAAGCAATGTCGAGCAGGTGCGGGCGACAATCGAAGTGCCGGCGCATACGCCGATCAAGACCGATACGGTTGCGTCACTGGAATATCAGGGCATCACCGGTGTGGCTTACGTGCAGTTGTCGGGTGGCACACATGACGCGGCGTTGTTGGAAAAAAAACCGGACGAAGATCGGCCGCGCATCCAGGCCAAGGCATCGCAATTGCAGGAGTTGTTCGAATCGGCGCCGGAATTGATCTCCAGCATCACCGCCTTGGTTGGGCGGGCCAACCAGTTGCTCAATCCCGCGAACCGCGAAAATCTTTCGAAGATTATCGAGAATGTCCAAGTTTTCTCGAAAGTTCTGTCAGAGCGGTCGCAGGATATCGGCGAAACGATGAAAAATCTGCGCACGGCGTCCGATGAGGCGGCCGGGACGTTGCGCACGCTCAATAAAAATTCCGGCACATTGGCCGCCGATGCCGTCGCCACGCTCCGGAATGTGCGCGAATTGGCTGTCGACATGCGCAAACTCTCAAAGGCCTTGAACAAAGAGGTCGGCGGGGTCGGTGGCGAGGCAAAGCAGGCCTTGTCGGAAGTCCGGAAAACCGCCGTTGAATTCCGTCGCGCGGCATTCGTGCTTTCCGACCTGATCGAAGCCAACCGGGACCCGGTCGATGCTTTTGCCTCTTCGGGACTTTTTGAGCTAACCCAGCTATTGTCCGAGACGCGGGTGCTGGTCAGTGCCTTGTCGCGCATTTCCGCGCAGATCGAACGGGATCCGGCCCGGTTCCTCTTTGGTCGTACGCAGCCGGGCGTCAAAGTGAAATAGTCATGGGAAATGGCGTAAGAATGGTCGGTCGGTTTCTTCTGGTAGCGGCCATGTGCGTTGGTTTCGTCGCATGTGTCGAGCTTCCGGGTGCAAAGGACGAACCGCCAAGGCTGTATGTGCTGACACCGAAAAGCACGTTCCCGAAGGACCTGAAAACGGTCAATTGGCAGCTTCTGGTGGATTCGCCCATATCGCCGGCGGGGTTGAATACGGCGCGCATTGCCCTGCAGGACAGCCCGATCGAGTTGCGCTATTTCCAACTTGCCAATTGGACCGATTTCGCGCCGAAGATGGTGCAAGCCCTGGTCATCGAATCATTCGAAAATTCCGGCCGAATCGTCTCGGTCGGCCGCGAGCAAATCGGCCTTCGCTCGGATTTCGTGCTGAAGACCGAATTGCGCGAGTTTCAGGCGGAATACGCCCAGCGGCTACCCGATGGGACGAAGGCCTTGGGGCCGAACGCCCCCGCCCCGTGGGCGCGCGTGAGGATCAACGTCAAGTTGGTCAAGATGCCGCTGCGTGAGATCATTGCAACGCAGACCTTCGAACGCCGTGTCCGTGCGAAGGAGAACACGATGTCAGAAATCATCGGTGCATTCGATGCCGCGCTAGGGGGGACTTTGAAATCCATTGTCGTTTGGACCCTGAAGACCGGCGAAAAACGAAAGGCGCCTCGAAAAAGGAAGCGTCAATGACGCACATCCTGCACCGTCACGCCCATTGGGATCTGCCTCAGGCTGCGGGTGGCGAGGGGATCTATATCATCGATGAGACGGGCAAGCGCTATCTCGATGCGTCGGGCGGCGCGGCGGTGTCGTGCCTCGGCCATGGCCATCCGCGGGTGATCGAGGCGATTAAACGGCAGGCCGACGAAATCGCGTTTGCGCATTCCGGCTTTTTCACTTCGGCGGCGGCGGAAGAATTGGCGTCGCATCTTGCTGGCAGGGCCCCGGGAAACCTGGACTACGTCTACCTCGTCTCCGGCGGTTCCGAGGCCGTCGAAGCGGCAATCAAGCTGGCGCGTCAATACTTTATCGAAATCGGCCAACCGCAACGGCGTCACCTGATCGGGCGATGGCAGAGTTATCACGGCAATACGCTGGGCGCGTTGTCGACCGGCGGCAACCGCTGGCGGCGGGAGCAATTTGCGCCTCTACTCGTGGAATCGCACCATATTGCGCCGTGTTTTCCCTACCGGTACCGCGCGGATGACGAGAACGAGGAGGCTTACGGCCTTCGTGTCGCGGACGAGCTCGAGGCAAAGATCCAGGAGTTGGGGCCGGAAAACGTGATCGCCTTCGTCGCCGAACCGGTGGTCGGTGCAACAGCGGGCGCGGTGCCGCCGGTACCAGGGTATTTCCGCCGCGTGCGCGAAATCTGCGACCGCCACGGCGTGCTTTTGATCTTGGACGAAGTGATGTGCGGCATGGGGCGCACGGGTAGCCTGTTTGCCTGCGAGCAAGACGAAGTGGTTCCGGACCTTCTGTGTATGGCGAAGGGGCTCGGCGCCGGCTACCAGCCGATCGGCGCGGTGATGCTGTCCGCTGCCATTTACGATGCCATCCGCGACGGGAGCGGGATGTTCCAGCACGGCCATACCTATATGGGACATCCGATCGCGTGTGCAGCGGCGTTGGCGGTTCAGCACGCCATCGAAGAAGAGGGACTTATTGAACAGGTCCAGGAAATGGGGGTGGAATTATCCGACCGATTGACGGAACGGCTCGGCAACCATCGTCATGTCGGGGATATCCGTGGGCGCGGCCTGTTTATGGGCATTGAACTGGTGCACGACCGGGCCTCCAAAGAATCCTTTGATCCGGCAGCCAAACTGCATCTCAAGATCAAGCAGGAAGCGATGGCGCGGGGCCTGATCTGTTATCCCGGCGGCGGAACGATCGATGGACAGCGCGGCGACCATGTTCTTCTTGCGCCGCCGTTTATTATCCAGCGGCCCGAAGTTGCCGAACTGGTCGATCGATTGGGTGCATCCATTGATGCGGCGATCGCTGCGGTTTCATAGTCCGCATGCGCGGTGTAAGTGGTTGACGGACCGGAAATTACCGGCGCATAGTTATCGCAATTGAACGGCATTGACGCCGGACGGGCCAGTCGGGGCAGGTCTAGGGGCGCTTTTTCGGAGAGATATGCCAACGAAAGCACACGGGAGACCCGTAAAGGTGTCGTGTCGTGGTTCGTCGGCTGTGAAATCTGGGATCATCGAAAAGGATGATCTGATTCGGCTTTGCATGGGGCTCGACCCCAACGCGGGCGATGCGATGTGCTGCCGACCGGCGGTGCGACCAACACCCTCAGACAAATTGTGGACCGCGGGCCTGAATTCCGTGCCGCTCGGATGTTATCGAAGTTCGAGGAATCCTTTCGAGCATAGCTTGCGAAGGGCGACTCCTCTCAATGGTGTTGAGGCGGGGTCGCCCGTTTCAATTGGGTAAAATCAAACAACTCGGGAGTACAGATACGTGTTGAAAAAATCTACCATCTGCCTTGCGGCGGCGTTTGCAGCCTCCGTATCACTGGGCGCAACCGTGGCGAACGCCAAGGACAAGTTCGTCACCATCGGCACCGGCGGCCAGACCGGCGTCTATTTCGTCGTGGGCCAGTCGATCTGCAAGCTGGTGAACCGCAATACCAAGAAACATGGCATCAAATGCACGGCGCCGTCGACCGGTGGGTCGATCGCGAATATCAACGCGATCAAGGCCGGCAACCAGGACATGGGCGTCGCCCAGTCGGACTGGCAATATCACGCCTATCATGGAACGTCGAAATTCGCCAAATCCGGCGCCTTCAAGGACCTCCGCGCGGTCTTCTCGGTCCATGGGGAACCCTTCACGGTGGTGGCCCGGCGGGATTCCGGCATCAAGACTTTCAGTGATCTGAAAGGCAAGCGCGTTAATGTCGGCAATCCGGGATCGGGCCAGCGGGCGACGATGTCCGTGGTTCTGGATGCCCTGGGGTGGACCGAGAAGGAATTCTCGCTGGCTTCCGAACTGAAATCTTCCGAGCAGTCCGCGGCGCTCGGCGATAACAAGGTTGACGCCATTGTATTTACCGTCGGCCATCCGAACGGCTCGATCCAGGAAGCTACCACGACCACCGACGCGATCCTTGTTCCGGTGACCGGTAAGGCAATCGACAACCTCGTCTCGAAGAATGCCTATTACGCCGCAGCGGCGATACCGGGCGGGATGTACAAGGGCAATAAGAAAGACGTTAAGACCTTTGGCGTGAAGGCGACCTTCGTCAGTTCCGCCAAAGTATCCGACGATACCATCTATCAGGTGGTGAAGTCGGTCTTCGATAACTTCCGCCGGTTCAAAAAGCTTCATCCGGCATTCGCACATCTTAAGGAGTCCGAAATGATTTCGGGCGGCTTGTCCGCACCGCTCCATCCGGGCGCCGTGAAGTACTACAAGGAAAAAGGCTGGTTGAAGTAAGCCACACCGAAATCCCCCGCCAATTCTATTGGCGGGGGATTATTTCCAAAACACGACCGGTCGGACTTGGGGGTGAAGTACCGGCTGAGCGCTGAAGAGCGACCGCCTCTTCGGGCGGATATGGGGGGAGCCGAAATGAGCGAGCAAAATGTGGATGCGAATACATCCGCTGACGCACCCGATCTCGATGACTTGGTTGCATCGACGGATACGGGCGGGCGAAATCCCGGGCCGGTAGCGTCGGCGGTTATCTTTTACGTGGCGCTAGTTTGGGCTCTATTTCAGCTGTGGTTTGCCTCGCCGTTGCCCTTCGCCTTCCGGATCGGAGTTTTCAACGACACGGAAGCCCGTTCCATTCATCTCGCTTTCGCGATTTTTCTCGCCTTTCTCGCCTATCCCGCTTTCAAGGGGTCGCCGCGGGACCGCATCCCGATCCTCGACATAGTCTTCGCCTTTCTTGCTGCGGCATCGGCGTCATACCTCTTCGTTTTCTATCGGGAGATCGCCGGCCGCGTGGGTGCCCCGATCCAGCAGGATTACGTGGTCGCCATCATCGGAATTCTCTTGTTGCTGGAGGCGACGCGACGCGCACTCGGGCCGGCGCTGGCGATCGTCGCAACGTTGTTTCTCGTCTACACCTTCCTCGGCCCGTACATGCCGTCGATTATCGCGCACAAGGGCAACAATCTGGCCGAAGTCGTGAACCATCACTGGATTACGACAGAAGGCGTCTTCGGTATTGCGTTGGGCGTGTCCACGAGTTTCGTCTTCCTGTTCGTGCTGTTCGGTGCCTTGCTCGACAAGGCGGGCGCCGGCAATTATTTCATCCAGGTGGCCTTTTCCCTGATGGGGCATATGCGAGGCGGTCCTGCGAAAGCAGCCGTTGTCGCCTCGGCGATGACCGGTCTGATATCCGGGTCTTCCATTGCCAACGTCGTCACGACCGGCACCTTTACCATTCCGCTCATGAAGCGGGTCGGCTTTTCCGCCGAGAAAGCGGGCGCGGTTGAAGTCGGCTCTTCCGTGAATGGCCAGATCATGCCGCCGGTGATGGGGGCGGCGGCGTTTCTGATGGTCGAGTATGTCGGAATCCCGTATTTCGACGTTGTCATCCACGCGTTTCTACCGGCGGTGATCAGCTATATCGCGCTGGTCTATATCGTCCATCTCGAAGCATCGAAAGCCGGCATGGAAGGTCTTCCCCGCGCCGTCGCGCCGAAGCCATGGCTCCAACGTTTAATTGGGCTGGTGTTCGGCGTAGCGGTGGTGAGCGGGTTATCCCTGGCAGTCTATTACGGACTCGGATGGCTGCGTCCTGTTTTGGGCGGGTTCGCGTCCGTCGTCGTCGCCATCGGCATTTTCGTCGTATATGTCGCGCTTGTGCGATTCGCCGCCAACTATCCCGATCTCAAGATGGAGGATCCGAATCAACCGGTCCTCAAATTGCCGGAACCGGGCGTCACGATAAAATCGGGCCTGCACTTCCTGCTGCCGGTTGTCGTCCTGGTCTGGTGCCTAATGGTCGAGCAGCTTTCGCCCGGCCTATCGGCGCTTTGGGGTTCGGCGTTGATGATCTTCATCCTGTTGACGCAACGCCCACTCTTTGCGTATTTCCGCGGCGATTCGCAGCTGGCGGACCAGGTTAAACGGGGCTGGCACGAACTGCTCGACGGTCTCGTGACCGGCGCCCGGAATATGATCGGCATCGGCATCGCCACCGCGACCGCCGGCATCATCGTCGGCGCCGTCAGCCAGACCGGCGTGGGCTCGGCGCTCGCCGAGGTGGTTGAAGTCCTGTCCGGTGGAAATTTGCTGGCGATCCTGTTCCTGACGGCGATCCTGTCGCTCATCCTGGGCATGGGGTTGCCGACTACGGCAAACTACATCGTCGTCTCGGCGCTCCTCGCGCCGGTTATCGTGACGCTCGGACAGCAGAGCGGTCTGATCGTGCCGCTGATCGCGGTTCACATGTTTGTCTTCTACTTCGGCATCATGGCGGACGTGACGCCGCCTGTGGGGCTGGCCTCCTTTGCGGCGGCGGCGGTTTCCGGCGGGGATCCGATTCGAACCGGATTCGTTGCTTTCTTCTATTCGCTCAGAACGGCCGCATTACCGTTCCTGTTCATTTTCAACACCGACCTGCTATTGATTGGCGTTGATTTCGCTCATGGTGTCTTCGTGTTTGTCGTGGCTACAGTGGCGATGCTCTTGTTCGCGGCGGCGACACAAGGCTGGTTCCTGACCAAGAACAGGATGTGGGAGACGGTGGTCTTGTTGCTGCTTGCCTTCACCTTCTTCCGGCCGGGGTTCTGGATGGATATGGTTTATCCGCCCTTCCTGGATCGCCCCGCGGCGGAATTGGCGGCGGCCGCCGAAGCAACGCCTGCCGGCGAAAACCTGCGCCTTCGCATTAACGGCAAGGACGAAGTGGGCAATGACCGTTCATGGGTGGTGTTATTGAAGGTAGGCGCCGGGAAAACCGGTGCGGAGAAGGTCAAGGGAATGGGACTTGAGTTGCGCACCGAAGACGGCAAGGTGTTCATCGACGAGGTCGGATTCGATTCGGCGGCGAAGAAGGCGGGTCTCGATTGGGATCAGGAGATCGCCAAGGTCCTGCAACCAATCGACCAGCCTACGAAGTATCTGGTCTACATACCCGCGCTCCTCGTCCTGGGTCTGTTGGTGTTGCTGCAGCGGCGGCGTGCCGGTCAACCTGGTCGGATGAGCGAACCGGCGGAACAAACCTGAGGGATTGGGACAATGTTTAAAAACATCCTGCTACCGGTCGATTTGAATCAACAGGGATCTTGGGAAAAGGCACTGCCCGCCGCGATCGAACTTGCGCAAAACTTCAAGGCGCAGTTGCATGTGGTGTCCATTGTGCCGGATGTCGGTATGAGCATCGTCAGCCAATACCTGCCGAAAGACTTCGAGAAGAAGGCGGTTGAAAGCGCGGGAGCCGGCGTGCGGGAGTTTGCGAGCAATAACGTGCCCGCCGGCTTGAAAGCCAAAAGCCATGTCGCCCATGGCGTCGTTCGCCATGAAATCATCAGGGCGGCCGAAAAGCTTGGCTGCGATCTAATCGTCATGGCGCCGCATCGGCCGGAAGTGATGGATATCCTGATCAGTCCGAAGACGAACTACGTCGTCGAGCATTTCAAAGGATCGGTGCTGGTGGTCCGAAACTAGCCGGACGACAAGCGGGCGCCGATCGTCAGACTTAACCCGACAATTCGGATCACGACGGCGCGAGAATGCAACCCTGGGGCATGCCAATTCCCATATGTTCATGCTATGGCAACGCCTGCCATCGGTGTGAGTCGCATCAGGGAAGAGGAATTCCATGCAACCGGACAGCTGCAGAGCAGCCATTTTGGCTGTTTTCCTTGGATTGCCCACGGCTTGCGGCCCAACGATGGCCGAACCGGGTTTCGCCGCACCCGAGGTTATCGAGATTCCCGGCGGAACTTTTGTGTTCGGATCGGACCGGGCCGAACGCGAGGCCGCGTACCGGCTGGACGAAGCCGCTTACGGTCACAGTGTTACGCGCGAGCAGCGTTGGTATGAGAGCGAAGCCAAGCGCCACCATGTGCGCATCGATCGCTTTCAAATCGCCAAAAACCTCATCACCAATGCCCAGTATCATGCTTTCGTCCGGAGCACCGGCCACCGGTCGCCGGGCGTCGATCGTCAGACCTGGAAGGGCTACGGGCTGATTCATCCCTATTCGCGCACCCGGCGGCATGCCTGGAAAGACGGACACCCGCCCAAGGGTCGGCGCGATCATCCGGTTGTCCTGGTAAGCCATCAGGATGCGGCCGCATATGCGGCATGGCTCGGCCGAAACACGCGCTACAACTGGCGTCTGCCGACCGAAAAGGAGTGGGAAAAGGCTGCGCGCGGCGCAGCGGGTTGGCGTTTTCCGTGGGGCGGCAAATATGCTCCTGCACGGCTGAACAGCCATGACGAAGGGCCTTTCGATACCATGCCGGTCGGCCGGTTTCCAGCGGGCGCGAGTCCCTATGGATTGCTCGATCCGGCGGGTCAGGTGTTTGAATGGACTGCGACCGCAGCGGGTGCCGGACGCCGGATCGTCAAGGGCGGATCTTGGGACGACAAGGGCTGCGGGGTCTGCCGGCCGGCGGCCCGGCATTCGAGACCCGTTGGCCTGAAGCATATCCTGGTCGGGTTTCGCCTGGTCCGGGAGGAAAAATAACGCGTTGTCCCCCGGGGTAGCCAAAATTTGGCCGCTGTCATCGTTCGGTTTCGGAGATATATTTAACAGTATGAAACAGATGGACGGGATCGATTTTTCAACGCTCGCACGGGACGAGTTGGAACAGATGCGCGACGCTGGCGAGTGGGTCCGCGAGATCTATCGCGTCCTGAGCGTAACCGACGACAATGTGGTCGGCGAATTGCTCAGGGGCGAGGAAACTTTCTACGAGTGGAACCACTATCCGGATGGCGACATCTACGATTCTACGAGCCATTCGCAATATTACTACCACGCCCATCCGGAAGAGGAACGCGGCGGCGAGCATGGGCATTTCCACACATTCCTGCGTCCCGACGGGATGCCGCCCGAGGTGGCACCGGCGCCGGTCGCGGACTACGAGCCGCCGGAAGACCCCGACGACGCGTTAAGCCATATCGTCGCCATATCCATGGACGGCAAGGGCTTTCCGATTAAACTCTTCACTACAAATCGCTGGGTGACCGGCGAAATCTGGTACACGGCGAGCGACGTTTGCCGATTGCTGTATCTCTTCAAAATCGACCATATCCATCCGTCATGGCCGGTCAATATCTGGATCACCAATATGCTGATTCTGTTCCGGCCGCAGATCAAGCAGCTGATTTATGCCCGCGATGATGTGATCGAGCGGTGGCAAAGCAAAGATCCCGACACCAGCGTGTTCGAGGACCGCGATCTCGAAGTCGCGGCGGAAATCAGCATCGACGTCGATGAGCAGCTCACCCGGGTTCAGCAGGCGCTGGAACAAAAAGGGCGGTAATGGTGCGCCGGTGGTTGGTCGGCGAGCGGCGGCGGCGCAGTTCCTAACAATCCGGGCAGGGATCCACCGGAAGGCCGCGATTTAGCCATCCGGGCTGATTCTTGCCTCGCCCGAACATCCCTTCGGTAACATCCTGAACGTTGGTGAACCCGGCCTTGCTAAGGTAGCGTTGAGCCCACCCCGAACGGCCGCCAACGGCGCAAATCAAGGCGATTGGGCGCTCCTTGTCGCCTTTGGCCGCGGCGAGGATTGCCTTTTTGAAGGCTTCCTTGCCGCCGGGATGGTGCATGGAAATAGGCACGGATCCGCGTGGAATCCCCGATTTTCGCCATTCTTGTGGTGTGCGGACATCGATCAACGTCAACTCACCGGCGGAGGTTCGGCGATATGCCTCGTCCGCACCAATACTGGGTTCGGCCGTATGGCCCGCCGAAACGGCCAGCACCAGCATCGTGACCCCGAGGATGACGGCAGCGATGGATTGTATCTTCATCCCTACAAAATAGGCACGCCTATGAGGGCGATCAATGCACAGCAATTCAAATTCCCGTTAACGGGGCAAATTAACGCAATCGCAACGAATAAAGGCTTAGATTTGCGAGAATTGTGGTGAATCGGCGCCGGAATGAGGCGTCTTGGCAGACGGCTATAGATAGGTTGCAAGGCACATGACGTCCAAAGGCTCGAAGACGGGAGAGTCGGCGAACGCTCCGAATCTGGATCAATCGGATGTGACGCGGCTCTTGTCGGATCCCTCCGCCGAAGTTCGTGCGGAAACTGCGACCAAGGTCGCGGCGGAATTTGGCACGGGTGTGTTGTCCGACGGCGAGCGTGTACTCGCCGAGGAAATCTTCCGCGTAATGGCGAAAGACGTGGAAATACTGGTGCGGGAAACGCTATCCCAGAGCATCCGCGATATCCCAGATGTATCCAGCGATATCGCGCGTGTTCTGGCGGAAGATGAAAACGACAGCGTCGCACTGCCGATCCTGGAGTTTTCGCGGGCGTTGTCCGATGAAGACCTGGTTGAACTCATCGAGGTTTGCAAGCCCAATCGGCATGTTGCGATTGCGCATCGGGAAACGGTTTCCGAAGAGGTGTCCGAAGCGATTGTCGAGAAGGGCCACGAAGATGCAGTTGTGGCGCTGGTTTCCAATCGCGGCGCGGTGATCGAGGAAAAGACTTTCGAAAAGGTCGTCGATAAGTTCGGCGACAGCGCACGCGTGCAGGAACCCCTGGTCAAGCGCGAGCGGTTGCCGCTGACCGTGGCGGAAAAGCTGGTCGCGAAAGTATCCGACAGCCTCAAAGAGTATCTCGTCACCCATCATGAGCTTTCGGCGGAAGTGGCCAGCGACCTGCTGCTTGAAAGCCGCGAGCGCGCGATGGTGCGCCTGTTGTCCGATGACGACGATCATCCCGATGTTGTCGAGCTTGTCGAGCAGATGGCGGAGAATGGACGTCTGACCGCATCGATCATTTTGCGGGCGCTGTGCACCGGCGACCTGTCGTTTTTCGAGGCGGCGCTGGCGAACAAGGCCGAAGTGCCGCTGCAAAATGCACGGGTATTGATCCATGATGACGGCGGCCTGGGCTTGCACGCCTTGTATGAAAAGGCGTCGATGCCCGAACGGCTCTATCCGGCATTTCGGGGCGCCGTCGATATCGCGAAGGATTTCGAAAGCGAACGCAGCGACCGTGACCCGGATTGGCGGTCGCGGCTGATCATGGAGCGAATCCTAACGCAGTTCGAGGACGCCATAGAATTCGACAGCGACGATGTCGACTATCTGTTGGGCCGGCTGGCACGGTCGGTCGAAAGCGGGACCGCTTCCGCCGCCTGATCGTGCGACGGTACGATAATTGCGCTACGGCGCGCCAAAATGCCCGGACGATTGTTCGGGCATTTTCTGTTTCCGGTTCAGTCTTGACCTCAATACGTCCCCATGGCCGATTGTGCCTTGGATCGGTAATTCGTGGCATGTATGGGGGGAGCGGTCTATGGCGGGCAAACCGGTGGTGCTGGTTACACGGAAGTTGCCCGGAGAAGTGGAAGCGCGGCTGCAGCGTGATTATGAGCCCCGGCTGAACGAAGACGACAGGCTCTACTCCGGCGAAGATGTCATACGCCTCGCCGAGGGCGCGGTCGCGATACTGCCCTGCCACACCGAGCATTTCACCGCCGATGTGATCGCGGCCTTGCCGGAGAGCGTGCGCGCGATCACCAATTTTTCGGTCGGTGTGGATCATTGCGACCTCGCCGCTGCGCGGGCGCGCGGCCTGATCGTCACCAACACGCCGGATGTACTGAGCGACGCCACCGCTGAAATCGCCATGCTCCTGATGCTGGGCGCCGCCCGGCGCGCGGCCGAAGGGGAGATGCTGGTCCGGACTGGCGGCTGGCGCGATTGGAGCCCGAGCTTCATGGTGGGCACGCAAGTTACCGGGAAACGGCTCGGCATCATTGGCATGGGCCGTGTCGGCCAGGTCGTTGCGCATCGGGCACGCGGCTTCGGGATGGAGATTCACTATCACAACCGTCGCCGGCTCGATGCGGAAGCGGAGATCGGCGCGATTTATCACGATGATTTGAACGATCTGCTTGCCGCCTCGCAGTTCCTGTCGATTCACTGCCCAGCGACGGACGATAGCCGGGGTCTGCTCAATGCCGAGCGAATTGCCCGGCTGCCGGACGGTGCGGTCGTGGTGAACACGGCGCGGGGTGCCGTGGTTGACGACGGCGCCTTGATTGCGGCGCTTCGGTCGGGCAAGCTGGCCGGCGCGGGGCTCGACGTTTTCAACAATGAGCCGGCAATTGACGCGCGTTACAAAAAACTTTGGAACGCCTTCCTCCTGCCGCACGTTGGCAGTGCGACCGCAGAAACCCGAATCGCAATGGGGGACCGGGCGCTCGACAACCTTGATGCCATCGTTGCGGGGCGCGAACCGCGGGACCGCGTTGCGTAAGCACTCGGAAAAAAAAGCCAAGGAACAACCTGCCGGTACCCCGGAAAACGCGCCGGTCAGGAGTTTATTGACTCCCTCCCGTGAATCCCGGAGTGTAAGATTCACGCGCTTTGAGAGCTTGCTTTGTCCGGACAAATTGTCCGCGTTTCCTAGGGCTTGAAGGGAGATTGGCGGTAAGGACCGACGGCTTTTGCGCGCAGGAATACAACAGAGTGTTCGTGGTAAAATCGTTGCTGTATGAGCGGATTGCATAACCGGGAGAGAGTTCACATGACGACAAAAGAAATCAAGGCGAAATCCAGCGCAACGCGTCGCCGTTTCATGAAGGGTGCCCTAGCGGGTGGCGCCGGAGCGGCGGCGGTGGTCGCAATGCCAAACGTGTCGCGTGCGAAGACGACGACGTTGAAGATGCAGGGATCGTGGGGCGCGAAAAGCGTCTTCACCGATATGGCGAAACAGTATGTCGAGCGCGTCGAGAAAATGTCCGGCGGCCGCCTCAAGATCGACTACCTGCCGTCTGGCGCGGTGGTTAAGGCGTTTCAGGTTCAAGACGCGTGTCACAAAGGTGTGCTGGATGGCGCCCATACGGTGACGGCGTATTGGTACGGCAAGAACAAGGCGGCATCGCTGTTCGGTACCGGCCCCGTGTTCGGCTGTAACGCATCGCAGATCCTGGCCTGGATTCACTATGGCGGCGGCAAGGAGCTCTACAACGAATTGGTCCAGAAGCGGCTGAAGCTGAATCTGGTCGGTTTCTTTGCCATGCCGATGCCGACGCAGCCGCTTGGCTGGTTCAAGAAGCCCGTCAAGAACGTCGGCGACATGAAGGGGTTGAAATACCGCACGGTCGGTCTGGCCACCGATATCATGCAGGGTATGGGCCTCAAGGTGACGCAGCTTCCGGGCGGCGAAATCATGCCGGCTCTTGAAAAAGGCGTTATCGAGGCCTTTGAATTCAACAACCCGACGGCCGATAGCCAGTTCGGCGCGCAGGATGTCTCGAAGCATTACCACATGGGCAGCTATCATCAGGCTGCGGAATTCTTCGAGATCATCTTCAACAAGCGCCGGTTCGACGGTCTGCCCAAGGAAGTCCAGGCAATCCTCGAATATGGCGCCGAAGCTGCAAACACCGCCAACTACGGTTACGCGATGGACTTGTACTCGAAAGATCTGCAAAAGCTGATCAAGGAGTCCAAGGTCAACGTGTATCGCACCGACAAATCGATCATGCAGGCGCAGCTGAAATCCTGGGATACGGTGCTCGGCCGGCTTAACAAGGACCCGTTCTTCAAGAAGGTCGTTGACAGCCAGCGGGCATGGTCCGAGCGGGTCGCCTTTTACGACCTGGTCAATGCGGCCGACTATAAACTGGCCTACGATCACTACTTCCCGAAGAAGCTGCCTTTCTAAGGGTAGAAGTCGGGTAGGCCAATATTTCCGCGGATATCGGGGCGGCGCTGAATGCGCCGCCCCTCCCGTGTTTAGTCGAGGGGGTGGCAGGGAAATCCGATGGAACGTTTGATTTTCATCATCGATAGTATTTCCGCCTGGGTTGGAAAGGCATTCTCCTGGTGCATTCTGATCCTGGCATTCGGCGTCGGTTACGAAGTATTCGTCCGATATGTGTTGGACGATCCCACGTCATGGGCCTTCGACATCAGCTATATGATGTACGGCACGCTGTTCATGATGGCCGGCGCCTATACCCTGTCGCGCGACGGGCATGTTCGCGGCGACGTGGTCTACCGGTTGTGGAAGCCGCAGACGCAGGCCAAGGTCGAACTGGTCCTGTATCTCGTATTCTTTTTCCCCGGCGTCACCGCGCTGATCGTTGCCGGGCTGGACTACGCACTTGAGTCCTGGTCCTACAATGGCGGGCTGGGCGAAGTCAGCGTGATGAGCCCGGCCAACGTCCCGATCTTCCAATTCAAGCTGATCATTCCGGCGGCCGGCGCGCTGTTGTTCCTGCAAGGAATTGCGCAGGTTTGCCGCTGCATACTCTGTATCAAGAGCGGCGAATGGCCGGCGCATATGGAGGATGTCGAGGAAATGGAAACCGTGCTGCAGCATTTGCATGAGGACCAGGAAGCGGCGGGCGGCGCGACAGAACAAAAAGCCGGGGGAACCGACACGTGAGCAATCCCGAAATCGCCGTCTTCATGCTCGGCATCTTCATTCTGACCATCATGCTCGGTTTTCCCATCTGCTTCACGCTGATCGCGATGGGGTTGGGCTTCGGCTACTACGCCTATTACGACCCGGAGCGGATGCAGACCCTGTTCGACAACCGCATCTTCGATCTGCTGGTGAATCAAACCTATTCGGTCATGGCGAACGATGTTTTGACCGCGGTGCCGCTGTTCCTGTTCATGGGCTATATCGTCGAGCGGTCGAATATCGTCGATCGTCTGTTCTTTACGTTGCAGCTTGCCGCCAAGCGGTTGCCCGGGTCGATGGCGATCGCGGCGCTCGCAACCTGCGCCTTGTTTGCGACGGCGACGGGCATTATCGGCGCTGTCGTCACCTTGATGGGACTGTTGGCCTTTCCGTCCATGCTCAAGGCGCGCTACGACACGAGCTTCGCCGCGGGCGTGATTTGCGCGGGCGGCTGTCTCGGCATCCTGATTCCGCCGAGCATCATGCTGATCGTCTACGCGGCGACGTCGAACGTATCGGTCGTGCGGCTTTATGCCGGCGCGATTATTCCCGGATTCATGCTGGCCGGCCTTTATATCCTTTATGTCATCGGGCGGGCCTGGTGGAATCCGTCGATCGCACCGAAACCGCAGGTCGAGGAAGGCGCTCCGGAGCTCAGCGGCGGGCAGGTGTTCATGATGATGGTCACCTCGTTCTTTCCGCTCGCTTTCCTCATTCTGTCGGTGCTGGGCGCAATCCTGTTCGGGTTGGCGACGCCGTCGGAGGCGGCGTCCATGGGGGCGATTGGCGGTCTCGTTCTGGCGATCAGCTATCGCGCGCTGACCTGGGATCGGTTGAAGGAATCGGTCTATTTGACGGTTCGCACCTCCGCCATGGTGTGCTGGTTGTTCGTCGGCTCGTGGACTTTCTCGTCGGTGTTCTCGTATCTCGGCGGGCATGATTTGATTCGGGACTGGGTGCTGGCGATGGAACTCAGCCCGATCATGTTCCTGATCCTGGCGCAGCTCATCATCTTCATGTTGGGATGGCCGCTGGAGTGGTCCGAGATCATCATTATTTTCGTGCCTATTTTTCTGCCGATGCTGCCGCATTTCGGCATCGATCCCCTGTTTTTCGGCATTCTGGTTGCGCTCAATCTGCAGACGTCCTTCCTGACACCACCGATGGCAATGGCGGCCTACTATTTGAAAGGTGTCGCGCCGCCGCATGTGAAGCTGGTCGAGATCTTCAAGGGGGTGCTGCCTTTCCTGTCGATGGTCTTCCTGGCCATGGGTATTTTGTACGTCTTCCCGCAAGTTGCCTTGTGGCTGCCCACATTGGTGTACGGAAAGTGATGGCCGGTAATGCGAGCCTCGCAATCGGAACGACGTCATGAGCCTGGTTGAACTCAGCACCGTCGACCTCGCGCAACAGCTCCGCGACGGCGCCGTGACGGCCGAGCAGGTGGTCGTGGCGCATCTTGAGCGGATCGAGGCGGTGGACGGCGAAATCGAGGCGTGGGCGGCGCTCGATCCGGAATACGCGCTGGAACAGGCGCGTGCCGTCGACGCCATTCGGGCGTCGGGGATGCCGTGTGGCCCGCTGCATGGAATGCCGGTCGGCGTGAAGGACATATTCGACACGTTGGACCTGCCGACCGAGAATGGCACCGTTATCGATGGCGGCCGCCAGCCGACCGAGGACGCCGCGGTGGTCGCCCTGCTGAAGCAAGCCGGTGCGGTGATCATGGGCAAAACGGTCACGACGGAATTGGCCTGTTATGCGCCCGGCAAGACACGCAATCCCCATAACCCGGGCCATACGCCGGGCGGCTCGTCGAGCGGATCCGCGGCGGCGGTCGCCGCCCATATGGTGCCGCTTGCCATCGGGTCGCAGACCAACGGGTCGGTTATCCGGCCGGCGGCCTATTGCGGTACGGTCGGGTATAAGCCGACGCATGGTCTGATTTCCCGGCATGGCGTGCTGCCGATCTCACGGCAGCTCGACACGGTCGGTGTGTTTGCCCGTGACCTGGGGGGCGTGGCCATGCTTACCGATGCGTTGACCGCCTATGACGCCCGTGATCGGGATATGCGACCGCGCGGGCGGCCCCATTTGTTCGATACAGCCTCCGCCGAACCGCCGCTCGATCCGGTTTTTGCTTTTGCGCCGACGCCGATATGGGATCATGCCTCGGAGGATGCGCGCGAGGGCTTTTCCGAACTGGTCGAATTTCTTGGTGAGCGCTGCGACACGATTTCATTGCCTGAACCGTTCGAGCGCGCGATCGATTGGCATCGGCTCATCATGTGCGCGGATATTGCCAAGAGTTTCGTCGGCTATGCGGAGCGCGGCGCCGACCGCCTGAGCCCGACACTGCGCGATATGATCGACGAAGGCCGGGAGGTCCTGGCCGTCGACTACAACCGTGCCGTCGAATGGATCGACGTTCTCAATGGGGGCCTCGATGAGGTATTCGACCGCTACGATGCGATTTTGACCCCTGCGACGACCGGCGAGGCTCCCGCCGGCCTTGAGAGTACCGGCAGTCCGATGTTTTGCAGCCTGTGGACGCTATGCGGCGTGCCGGCGGTGACGCTGCCGCTGTTGGAAGGGGAAAACGGTCTGCCGATCGGTGGTCAGTTGATCGGACGCCGGGGCGATGATGGCCGGTTGTTGCGAACGGCGCGTTGGCTGGGCCAACATATCGCCACGGCGTCGGACGAGGAATGAACGGAAGCGGTGATTGATCATGTTGGATAAAGTTTTAGCGTCACTTTCCTTGCTCGCGCTCATCCTGTTCTTGAGTGTCGTCGTACGATTTGTCGCCGAACCGGCCTTATGGGTTGTGATCCTGATCGTCGTTTCGATGGCGACGTACGATTTCTGGCGCGCGGTCTTCAGAAAGGGTCCGAACGGCACATCATCCGAATAGCGGAAGATCGAGACGCTGCGCGGCCCATCTGGCGGTCGCCACGAGCCGTTCTTCTGCGCCTGTCCGGGCGGCCAGCGTAATCCCGAGCGGAAGGCCCTGCGGTCCGTTGCGGACGGGCAGATGCAGGCACGGCACGTGCAGCGACGTCCACATCCGGTTGAAAATCGCGTCGCCGGTCGATGCGAGGCCGGCCGGGGCCTCGCCCGGGGCGCTTGGGGTTAGAATGACATCGGGTGAGTCCACGCACTGCAAAAGCCTCTCGCGGGCCTGTTCGAGCACCAGCCGCGCCGCCGTTATCGTCTCCTGCGGGCAGGCCTCACCGGCCTCGATATAGGATTGGGTCGGCGGGCTGATCATCGCCCAATTGTCGCGCCGTTCGACCGCCAGATGACGCGCCATCTCATAGCTCATCACCATGGTATGGGCATCGAAGATCTCCGCGAATATGGGGTCGAGGTCGAGATCGTTTACCGTCGCGCCGGCGGCGGCCAATCGATCCGCGGTTTCTTCGAGGATCGCCTTACCTGCCGGGGTTGCCTCGTTCCAGGCCGGCGTGCGGCACACCAGGATACGCGGCGCGTCGGAGAGCGCGCCGCCCGCCGGGCCCGGCAGGAGCGTTGCATTCAAAACGCGATGAACCAGGGGGAGGTCGTCCAGGCTGCGGACGTAGTATCCTAGCGTATCCAGGGAGGCGGATAGGTTTTTGACGCCGTTGAAATTTGTCCAGCCGAAGCTGGGTTTGAAGCCGATCACGCCGCAAAAGGCGGCAGGACGGATCACCGAACCGGCCGTCTGGGTGCCGAAAGCGAGTGGCGTCATGAAATCGGCCGTGGCCGCCGCGGACCCGCTCGACGAGCCGCCCGGCGTATGCGCCGGATTTCGCGGATTGGCGGTCTTGCCCGGTGTGCGGTGTGCGAACTGCGTGGTGACGGTCTTGCCGAGAACGACCGCCCCGGCGGCGCGCAGCCGCTGGGTGATCAGGGCATCTTCGCTCGGCATGTGATCCTGATAGATTGGCGATCCATAGGTCGTCGGCATGTCGGCGGTCTCGATCACGTCCTTCAGACCGACGGGGATGCCGTGCAGCGGGCTACGCGAGGGTGTGGCATCGCGCTCCGCCGCCTGGGCGAGCGCCTGGTCGGGGTTGAGATATTGCCACGCACCGACGGTGTCTTCCCGTTCGGCGATACGCGCGAGGCAGGCCTGGACGATTTCGGTTGAACTCGTCGAGCCTTCGGAAATCATTCTGGATAAAGTACTTACGGACAGTTCGTTCGGCCGGCTCATTCTGTCCTCCCCCGCTTCGATGTAGCATTAGACGCATAGGCTCCAGCCGTTGCCAAGGCTTTGTCCCCGGTATATAAGGCACGCTCTTGGCGGGGAGTAGCTCAGCCTGGTAGAGCACTACGTTCGGGACGTAGGGGCCGGAGGTTCGAATCCTCTCTCCCCGACCAGCAAAACAAGTGGAACAGGGCTTCAATTTGGAGGCGTTGTTTCTGTCGGGATCGGGGCCAGGCCTGACCGGACCTTGCCGTCGCCGGACCCGAGGATATCGCGGGCACGTCACGCGATCGCCGAATTTTCGATAAAATTCGAGACAGGCCGGAAATGCGATGCGTCGACCGTATCGGCTTATGCCGATACGGTCGAAGACGCTGTACGCCGGTTTGGCGAGCTTCATGGCGCTCACTCTGCCGGCAGGTGCGGAGATTACGGCTTGGGTTTAGAAGGCGCCGCGCATGGTGAACATAATGTTGTGCGTATGATAGGTGGCATCCACGCCCGCGCCGGTGGCCGTGTCGCTGAACTCCATTTCCAGGGTTCTGAAATATCGGTAGTCGAGCGAAAATGTCAGAAAATCGCCATGCAAATAGGCAATGCCGACGCCAAGCTGAGCCGCAAATTGGGTATCCGAGCCATCGATGAGATTGAGACCCGAGCCATCGCTGCTGATCGAGGCATAGGTAACACCGGCCCCGCCGCCAACATAGGGAACCCATGACGGCGTCACATGAAAATCAAACCAGCCGTTCAGCATTCCGGACATGGACCATATTGTGCCGCCCGAGCTGACCGTGGTGTTGCTAAGATCGCCGAATCCCAGCGCCGTGCCCAGGCCGCCGTCATTTTCGACTTCCAAGGTGTCGAGGCTATTGCGCCGGTAGGTAAATTCGGCCTCTACGCGCGGGCCGAAGGGGAACTTGTATCCGAAGACGCCGCCGAAGGTGAATCCTGTTTCATAAGACTGGTTGCCCGAAAAGCTGTTCGTGCCGTCGATGTCCTCGTCGGGCGCGACGACAACGCCCCCGAGCAGTCCGAAATAGAACTTATCACCACCCGGTGTGGGTTTCTGTGCCGCCGCCGGGCTCGATAAAACCAGGCAAAACAGGCATGTGGCCAAAAATCCGCTACGCATTAATACCTCCAATAGTAAGCGAATCCATTGCCGCGTTTGCTAATTTCATGTGCGTCCCCTCCGCGGCTCCCGTGTTCTAAACGGACATGGATATGGATTCGCCGAGACACTCGGCGGTAAATTGGCACTAAATTCGTTAGTATTTGGTTATTTTTCAGGCGTTCCGCTTCAATGGCCGCATTGGAAAAATGCATGCCCGCCTAGCAAGGAAGTGCGGAAATCGTCGTTGCCGACGCTAATAGGCGCGTTCGATGGCAAAATCGATCGCTTCGGTCATGGCTCTTTTTACTTTGCCGTCCGGGAATATCCCCAGCGCGTCGCGGGCGATGGCGCCGTAGTGACGCGCCCGCTCGACCGTATCCTTCAGCGCGCCCCGCTTTGCCATCAACTCGACGGCATGATCGAAATCGCCGTCTTCCTGTTCGAGTTTCTCGAGCGTCCGGCGCCAGAAGGCCCGCTCTTCCGGACTGCCGCGGCGCCAGGCCAGCACAACTGGCAGGCTGATTTTTCCTTCCCGGAAGTCGTCGCCAACGGTCTTGCCAAGCTCCGCCTGCACCGCCGAATAGTCCAGGACATCATCAATGAGCTGGAAGGCGATCCCCAAATTCATGCCATAGCTCTCGAGCGCCTGTTCCTCGACCCGCGGACGGTCGGCGACCACGGCGCCAATCCGCGCCGCCGCCGCGAACAGGGTAGCGGTCTTGGCCCGGATGACCTGCAGGTAGTCTTCCTCGCTGGTCGCGGTATCATTCGTCGTCATGAGCTGCATGACCTCGCCCTCGGCGATGACCGACGACGCATGCGAAAGAATCTGTAACACACGAATTGAGCCGTCCATGACCATCAGTTCGAACGATCGCGAAAACAGAAAGTCGCCGACCAGGACGCAGGGCTGATTTCCCCAAACCGCATTGGCGCTGTCACGGCCGCGCCGAAGCATGGATTCATCGACGACGTCGTCGTGCAGCAGCGTGGCCGTATGAATGAATTCGACACAGGCGGCGAGGGCTATCTGCCGATTTCCGTCGTATCCGCAAAGCTTTGCCGACGCCAGGGTCAGCACCGGCCGGAGCCGTTTTCCTCCGGCCGCTACAAGATGGCCGGCAAGCTGCGGTATCAGCGTGACCGGGCTATCCATGTTATCCACGATAACCTGGTTGACCTCTGTCAGCTCATCGCGGACAAGGCTATGAATGGCTTCAAGGCTGGGCTTTCGGCCCCGCCGCGAGCCGTCTAGGCTGACCACGGTGCCCAATGGTTCGCTCTCCCGACCTTGACGTCTCGACTAGGTTGCAGGGAGCATAGTGCAACCCTTCGGCGGGTCAAGAGCAGCGGATGCACCATGGACTGGTCGGGGACGGAATGCGTGAAATCCTAAGAACCAACGATCTAGTGCGGTTGTCGTGGTTTCAGGCCTTGCTGTCCGAGCGGAGCATCAACTCGGTGGTGCTCGACAGCCATACAAGCGTTCTCGAAGGATCGGTTTCCGCCATACCGCGGCGCCTCATGGTACGGGCAGAAGATTTCTCGATCGCCATGCGCCTGCTGGAGGAGTATGGCGCGCTCGACGGCGGCAGGGTGACGGGGGCGACCGGCCGGTTGCTCGATGGAAGGATCACCCTGCTGCAACCGTCCTCGGGCTACCGGGCGGCCATCGATCCGGTTCTGCTGGCGGCTGCCGTTCCCGCCGTTTCGCCGGATCAAGCGGTGTTGGATGTCGGCTGTGGTGGCGGAGCGGCGGCGCTCTGCTATGCGGAACGCGTGCCCGCCGACCGGATTACCGGTTTGGAAATACAGCCGCTGCGAGCCCAGGAAGCGCGCGAGAACGCCCGCATCAATATGATGGACCAGCGGGTTGTCATCTTGATTGGGAGCCTGCTTCACCCGCCGCCGGAATTGAAGCCGGGAAGTTTTGCCCAGGTCTTTGCGAACCCACCCTACCTGCAGCAATCGCGGGCCGATCGCCGTGCGTCGCCGGATGATGCGATAGAGACGGTGGAAGGCGATGCCAAACTTGCAGACTGGATCGCGTTTTGCGCCGAGATGGCGGCGCCCAAGGGCGGGATCACGCTCATCCACAGAGCCGATCGGCTGGATGAAATCGTTGCGCTCCTGCGGAAGCGGGCGGGCGGGATTGTTGTCTTTCCGCTCTGGCCGCGTGCGTCGGATAGCGGCGCGCCGGGAGAGGCAAAGCGCGTGTTGATCCACGCCAGAAAGGGATCGAAGGCGCCCCTGCGGCTGACCGGGGGGATGATCTTGCATGACAGCGACGGCGGTTATACGCCCGCCGCCGAGGCGGTGCTCCGGCACGGCGAGGCGCTGTCATATTAGAACGCAACCTTGGCAAATCGCCGTTGATACACCAAGTTAGCGCACATGAGAGAGAATAAGTTGAAATCTTGGGTAGGCTGCGTCCCGGTGGTGGGGCCGCGACTTGCCAAATGCTTCGAGCGCGCGCCGACTGTTGCCGTATTGCGATTGTCCGGGGTTATCGGGCAACTCGGTGGTATCCGGCGTGGTGGCCTAACGCTGGACGATTTGGCGGGACCGATCGAAAAGGCATTCGACATGCCACGGCTCAAAGCGGTCGCTCTGGCGGTCAATTCTCCAGGCGGATCGCCGGTGCAATCGGCTTTGATCGCCGGACGAATTCGCGATCTGGCCGTGGAGAAATCCGTGCCGGTGTACGCTTTTTGCGAGGATGTTGCGGCGTCGGGCGGGTATTGGCTGGCCTGCGCGGCGGACGAGGTTTATGCGAACGGCGCATCGATTGTCGGTTCTATCGGCGTTATCAGCGCCGGCTTCGGTTTTACCGGTCTGCTTGAAAAAGTCGGTGTCGAACGGCGGGTCTACGCCGCCGGCGACCGGAAGGCGCAACTCGATCCCTTTCAGCCGGAGAACGCGAAGGATGTGCGTCATCTGAAGGGAATTCAGAAGGATCTGCATGAGCAGTTCACCGAATTCGTCCGCAGCCGCCGCGGCGAGAAATTGAACGGTGCCGACAAGGCGATGTTTTCCGGCGATTTTTGGAGCGGCCGGCAAGCCGCGGAGATGGGATTGATCGACGGGATCGCCGATCTTAGGCCGAAAATGCGGGAATTATTTGGCGAAAAGGTTCGATTGCAGCGCGTTGACCCGTCGCGTAGCTGGATTCAGCGGAAGCTGCGCATGGATGGCCGTCAATTGACGTGGGCACGGGACATGGTCGGTGCGATCGAGGAACGTGGTATATGGAGCCGATACGGGCTCTGAGCCAATCTTGCCGGTGCGGTTCGGCCCGTGCGGGTGTCTCAAGGAAATCGTGTCATGTTTGGATTCGGACTGGGAAAGCTCCTGATACTCGTTCTTGTCGTGCTTGGCGTCTGGTATGGCTTCAAATTCGTCAGTCGGTTGGATGAAAAACGCAAGAAACGGCTGGAACAGGAAAACATGAAGGATTCTCAGGTATCGGGGGAAATGAGCGAATGTCCGGTTTGTGGCACCTTCGTCGTCGCGAAATCGGCAAAGGATTGCGGCAAGGAGGGTTGTCCTTATTGACCGGTCAGCGGGGCCTGAGTATGTTGCGCCGCGTCACACCGGGGCCGCACGGGGACAGGCCGAACAATGGCCTCCGACAATAGCTTTCAATCGCTTATCTTGACGCTCCAGCAGTTTTGGGCGGGTCACGGCTGTGTCATCCTCCAGCCCTATGATATGGAGGTCGGCGCAGGCACCTTTCATTGGGCGACGACCCTGCGATCGCTTGGACCGGAACCCTGGAATGTCGCCTATGTGCAGCCGTCGCGGCGGCCGACCGATGGACGATACGGCGAAAATCCCAACCGGCTGCAGCATTATTACCAGTTCCAGGTCATCCTGAAGCCGTCGCCGGCGGACAGTCAGGCGCTCTACCTCGGCAGCCTGGAGGCGCTGGGCATCGATCCGATGCAGCACGATATCCGTTTCGTCGAGGACGATTGGGAGAGCCCGACGCTGGGCGCCTGGGGCTTGGGCTGGGAGGTCTGGTGCGATGGGATGGAAGTCAGCCAATTTACCTATTTTCAGCAAGTCGGCGGGTTCGACTGCAATCCCGTCTGTACCGAGCTGACCTATGGCCTCGAACGGCTCGCCATGTATGTCCAGGGCGTCGAACGGGTGTATGACCTCGATTGGGACGGTGTGCCCGCCGATAAGGGCGGCAAGAGCTACGGCGATGTCTATCTGGAGGCGGAGCGGCAATACTCCGCCTATAATTTCGAACGCGCCGATACGGCGATGCTCTTGCGTCATTTCGCGGACGCAGAGCGTGAATGCATCGCGCTGACCGAGGCGAAACTGCCGCTTCCGGCGTATGACCACTGCCTCAAAGCCAGTCATTTGTTCAATCTGCTCGATGCCCGCGGCGTGATCAGCGTGACCGAACGGCAGTCCTATATTCTCCGGGTGCGGGAGCTGGCCAAGTCGTGCTGCGCCAGCTGGCTGCAAAGCCAGGGGCATCTGTAATGCCGGAGTTGCTGCTCGAAATTCTGTCCGAAGAAATTCCCGCCCGCATGCAGGGACGGGCGGCCGAGGATTTGCGCCGTCTGGTGGCCGAGGGATTGGACAAGGCGGGGCTGGAGAATGCCGGGGCGCGGAGCTACGCCACACCGCGGCGGCTTGTGCTGGTTGTCGAGAGCATACCCGCCACGCAGCCGGATCTTCGCGAAGAACGGCGCGGTCCGCGAAACGATGCCCCGGACAAAGCGATCCAAGGGTTTCTCGGCAGCGTCGGCCTCGAGTCGATCGATCAATGCGAACAACGCGAAACGCCGAAAGGCACGTTTCTGTTCGCCGTGACCGAGCGCAAAGGGCTGGCAAGCGCGGATGTGTTGCCGGCGGTTGTGACCGATGCAATCGCAAAGCTATCCTGGCCGAAATCCATGCGTTGGGCGGATACCGGATTTCGCTGGGTCCGGCCGCTCCACTCGGTGCTCGCGGTATTCGATGGAAAACCGCTCGACGGCGCCGTCGATCTTCAGGGCGGTAGTCTGCCGATGACCAACGCTACCGTTGGCCATCGGTTCCATGCGCCGGCGGCGGTCGCCGTCAAATCGTTCAAGCAGTACCGGGACAAGCTTGAAAAGGCCAAGGTCATCGTCGATCCGGCCGAACGGCGGTCGCGCGTCCAGGAAGGTTTAAACGCGCTCGCCGCTGCGAAGAATCTGGCGGTAAGAGAGGATCCGGCCTTGCTGGACGAGGTGAGCGGCCTTGTCGAATGGCCGGTAGTGTTGATCGGCGAAATCGACGACGCCTTCATGGACGTGCCCCATGAGGTCTTAACGTCGTCGATGCGGACGCATCAGAAATATTTTTCGCTGCTGGATAAGGACGGTGCGCTCGCGCCGCGATTCGGCATGGTTGCCAATATCGAAACCGCGGATGGCGGCGCGCGCATCGTCGCGGGGAATGAACGGGTGCTGCGGGCGCGCCTGGCGGATGCCAAATTTTTCTGGGACCAGGATTGCAAGGTGAGCCTCGCCAGCCGGGTGCCGCAGCTCGAACACATCGTGTTTCATGCCAAGCTGGGCACGCTCGACCACAAAGTGGACCGCCTGCAGGCGCTCGCGGTCTCGCTGGCGCCGCATGTGCCGGGCGCCGATCGGGACCGGGTTGCGTCGGCGGCGCGGCTCTGCAAGGCGGACCTCGTCACCGGAATGGTCGGTGAATTCCCCGAATTGCAGGGGATCATGGGGCGGTACTACGCCCTGAATGATGGCGAGCATCCGGAAGTCGCGACCGCAATCGCCCAGCATTATTCCCCGCTTGGTCCGAACGACCAATGCCCGACGGCGCCGGTATCGGTCTGTGTGGCGCTTGCGGACAAGATCGACACCGTTGCGGGCTTTTTCGCGATCGACGAAAAGCCGACCGGCTCGCGCGATCCCTACGGGTTGCGCCGCGCCGCCCTGGGCGTAATCCGTCTAGTACGGGAGAACGATCTTCGACTGTCCTTAGGAGATGTATTCCAAACCGCCATAACGGGTTACCTAAATCAGGACAACGCCGCGGTGCGCGCCGGAATAGGGCCGGAGGCGACAGGTGACGGCGGTCAGGCCGGTCGCGGACGTCAATTGGGCGATCTTCTCGAATTTTTCGCCGACCGGTTGAAGGTGAGTTTGCGGGACCATGGCGTCCGTCACGACCTGATTTCCGCGGTTTTCGCAGTGGATCGCCCGGGTGGCGGGACGGAAGACGATTTGGTTCGGCTCCTGGCGCGGGCGGAGGCGCTCGAAAAGTTCCTGGGGGCGGACGATGGCGCTAATTTGCTGGTCGCCTATAAGCGGGCGGCGAATATCGTGAGGATCGAGGAAAAGAAGGATAAGACCGAATACGACGGCGGCGTGGACAAGACCGTCTTCGCTCAAAAGGAGGAAACCGCTCTTTATTCCGCGCTCGAGAATGTATCGGCGTCGGCCAATTCATCGCTCGAAAATGAGGATTTCTCGGCAGCGATGAGTGCGATGGCAGGACTGCGAAAGCCGGTCGATGATTTCTTTGAGTGCGTTACCGTAAATGTCGACGAAGGGGCGTTACGCGAAAACAGATTGCGTTTGCTGTCGGCGATTGGCGAAACGCTCCGGCATGCAGCAGATTTCTCGAAGATCGAGGGTTAATTCATATTATGGAAAAATGGGTTTACAGCTTTGGCGATGGATCGGCGGAAGGCCGGGCCGAAATGCGCAATCTTCTCGGCGGCAAGGGGGCCAATCTCGCCGAGATGTCGAATTTGGGCCTGCCCGTGCCGCCCGGATTCACGATTACCACCGAGCTGTGCACCTATTTCTATGACAAGGGGAAGGCATTCCCCGACGCGTTCGTGCAGGAAGTCGAGGCGGCGCTGGCCCGGATCGAGCAGGAAGTCGATGCGCGATTCGGTGATCTGGAAAACCCATTGCTGGTTTCCGTGCGATCCGGTGCCCGGGTATCGATGCCGGGCATGATGGATACCGTGCTGAACCTCGGGCTGAATGACGCAACGGTCGAGGGGCTCGCCAAACGCAGCGGCGATGCCCGCTTTGCCTATGACAGCTATCGACGGTTTATTCAGATGTATAGCGATGTCGTTCTGGGCGTCGATCACTATCATTTCGAAGACCTGATGGATTTGCATAAGGAGGATCGGGGCGTTTTCCTCGATACGGAGCTTACCGCCGACGATCTGAAATCTCTTGTGGCCGCGTATTTGGAAAAAGTGGCCGCGGAGTTGGGACGTCCCTTTCCGCAGGATCCGAAAGAACAGCTTTGGGGCGCGATCAAGGCCGTCTTCAACAGCTGGATGATTCCGCGTGCCGTGACCTATCGGCGCTTGCATGGCATCCCGGAAAATTGGGGCACCGCGGTCAATGTTCAGGCGATGGTGTTTGGGAATATGGGAGAGGATTGCGCGACCGGTGTCGCGTTTACCCGAGATCCCTCAACCGGGAACAACCTGTTCTATGGCGAATACCTGGTCAACGCGCAGGGCGAGGATGTGGTTGCCGGCATTCGCACGCCGCAGCATTTGACCCTCGAAGGCAAGCGGCAGAACGGGTCCGACCTGCCCGCCATGGAAGAGGTCATGCCGGAGGTGTTCGGGCAGCTCGACGGCGTCCGCAAGAGTCTGGAAACGCATTACACCGATATGCAGGACATCGAATTCACGGTGCAGCGGGGCAAGCTTTACATGCTGCAGACCCGTGCCGGGAAGCGCACCGCGGCAGCGGCGCTCAAAATTGCGGCCGATATGGTCGATGAAGGGTTGATTGACCGGAAAACGGCGGTTTCGCGGATTGAACCGTCTTCGCTTGATCAACTGCTGCACCCGACACTGGATCCCGATGCGGATCGCAAGGTGGTTGCCCGGGGTCTTCCGGCGTCACCGGGCGCAGCATCGGGCCGGGTGGTGTTCAGCGCGGATCAGGCCGAAAAAGCCGCCGAAGATGGGGCCAAAGTCGTGCTCGTGCGGATCGAGACCAGCCCGGAAGATATTCACGGCATGCACGCGGCGCAGGGAATTCTGACCACTCGGGGCGGTATGACCAGTCATGCTGCTGTGGTGGCGCGTGGGATGGGCCGGCCCTGCGTTGCCGGCGCCGGAGAATTGCGTGTCGATTATCGCACCAAAGTCATGTTGGTCGGCGATCTTTCGATTAAGGAAGGCGAAGAAATCACGATTGATGGCGCCACCGGTGAAGTGATGCTGGGTCGGGTGCCGACAATCCAGCCGGAACTGTCCGGCGATTTCGCGCGCATTATGGCGTGGGCGGACGAGATCCGGCGGATGCGCATCCGCACAAACGCCGAGACGCCGGAAGATTGCCGAACCGCCCTCGAATTCGGCGCGGAAGGAATTGGCCTGTGCCGGACCGAGCACATGTTTTTCGACGCCGACCGAATTGTCGCGATGCGGGAAATGATCGTAGGCGCCGACGAGAAGTCGCGCCGCGCCGCACTGAGCAAGATATTGCCGATGCAGCGCGCCGATTTCACCGAGCTATTTAAGATCATGAAAGGGTTGCCGGTTACCATCCGGTTGCTGGATCCGCCGCTGCACGAGTTTCTTCCCAAGGGTGACGAAGAACTTGCCGAGGTTGCCAAGGCTTCCGGCATGACCGTGGATAGGGTGCGCCAGCGGGCGTTGCAGTTGGAAGAGGCCAACCCGATGCTGGGTCATCGCGGATGCCGACTCGCTATCAGCTATCCGGAAATACCCGAGATGCAGGCGCGGGCAATCTTCGAGGCTGCGCTGGAGGTCCGCGAAAAGACCGGCGAGGCGGTGCAACTCGAAATCATGGTGCCGTTGGTTGCAACGCTCCGCGAGTTGGAAATTCTCAAAACAGTAATCGACCGCGTCGCGGATGCCGTCACGAGCGAGCGCGGACAGCGGCCGGACTATATGGTCGGTACGATGATCGAACTGCCCCGGGCCGCGTTGCGTAGCGGGGATATCGCGGGTGCGGCGGAATTCTTCAGCTTCGGCACCAACGACCTGACCCAAACGACGTATGGGTTGAGCCGCGACGATGCGGCCAGCTTCATGCAAGCCTATGAACGTCAAGGTATCCTCGCCCACGACCCCTTCGTATCGATCGATGAATCGGGTGTTGGCGAGTTGGTCAAGATTTCCGCTGATCGCGGCCGCGAGACCCGGGCGACTATTAAGCTGGGCATTTGCGGCGAGCACGGCGGCGATCCCGCATCGATCACGTTTTGCGAATCCGTCCGCCTGGATTATGTTTCCTGCTCGCCATTCCGGGTGCCGATTGCCCGGCTCGCAGCGGCCCAGGCAACCATCGTCGCCGAGTAAGACCGCCTGCTTGGTACGGGATATTTCCGGCCTGCGGTGAGGATCGACCCCGGAATATCCGTCCGGCGGCTGCTGGTCGTGCCATCCTTCCGACTGAATCCGTACTAATTTTTGCAACCTGTGACCGGTGTCATAGGATAATTTTCTCTTTGTGCGAATAATGATAAATGCTTGATAGTTCAGTATTAATTGAATTTTAGACAAATTTTATGTTTACGCCCATGGTGAGGGCGCTCGCTGGGGAGACTGGTCGATGGACGGATTGATAAAGTCGGGCGCGAATATTCTTCTCGCAGATGGCGATGCCTATATGCGGCAGAGTTTTCGCAATGCGCTGACCAATGACGGATATCGGAATATTCGCGCGATAAGCCGCCTGTCGTTGCTGACGGAAATTCTGAATACGACGGGGGCCGACCTGCTGATACTCGACGTGGACATGCCGGATGGCGATGCGACCGAGCTGGTGCGCGACATTCGGAGCGGCAAAGTCGGCGGCAATCCGTTTATCGCGATTATCATTACAAGTTGGCGGTCCGACCGCTATCTTGTGCGGCGTATCATCGACAGCGGCGCCGATACCTTGCTGGTCAAGCCGCTGGCGCCGGCCCAACTTTTTTCGCGTATCGAGAACATTGTGAACGGGCGCAACCTTTTCGTGGTCACCGCCGATTATTTTGGTCCGGACCGTCGTGACCGGTTGAACACAGTTGGATCGACGCAGTTCCAGGTGCCCAATACGCTGAAAGACAAACTGGAAGGGCGTCAAATCGATACCGACTCTCTGAATATGGAAATTGCGGCGTTAATGGCGGAAATGAATGAAACGCGATTGATCAGGGCCTCGTATCAAATCGCGTTTCTGATCGGTATGGTCCTAAACGCCTTTGACGAAGGTACGATTACGAGCGAGACCAAATCGCAATTGGGCCGGATAATATCGATAGTCGAAGATGCCATGCCACGCATCGTTGAGACTCGGTTTGCCGGCATCGCCGGCGATTTTCAGGCTCTGCTCCAAATTGTGGAAAAGATCCATGTTCGTCCACGCCGCGCCGACCGCAAGCTGGTCGCGCAGCTCAAGCCGCTTGCCAGCGTAATTCTGAAGAGTACCTATTCGGGCAGCGACGCGACGTTCGCCTTGATGGAAATCGCCACGGCGGTGGAAGATCTGGCACAGCGAAAGAAAGCGCAACCGGGACCGGAGCTTCATACGCCGGAAGTTTCCAACCTCGCCCACTAAACGTCGGTGGCAGGCACCAGACTGTCATTGAACCGCATCGGCCGGCCCGTTGGCGCATCGCTCGGCGTATCCTCCCGCATGGCAATTTGGCCACGCAGCAGGGTGGCGACCGGCCAGCCCCTTACCTGCATGCCGTCATAGGGCGTCCAGCCGCATATACTTTCAATCCAGCTATTCTCGATCGTCCGTTTTGCCGCCATGTCGACAATCGTAAAATCAGCGTCATAGCCGATTGCGATCCGGCCCTTGCCGGCAATTCCGAACAGGCGTTGCGGCCCGGCGGCGGTCAAATCGACGAAGCGTTCCAGGCTCAACTTTCCCGCATTGACGTGGTTGAGCATGATCGGCACCAGCGTCTGCACCCCCGGCATGCTGGAGGGGCTGCGGGGATAGGGGCTCGATTTTTCCTCAAGGGAGTGGGGCGCATGGTCGGAACCGATGACGTCCACGATCCCGGTTTGCAGCCCGTGCCACAACCCGGCCCTGTGATGGCCATCCCGGATCGGCGGGTTCATCTGCGCCAGGGCGCCCAGGCGGTCGTAGCAGTCGGGCGCTTCAAGCGTCAGGTGCTGCGGTGTCGCTTCGACCGTGGCGATGTCCTTGTTCTCGCCGAGAAACACGATTTCCTCGGCGGTCGAAATGTGCAGCACATGCACGGGATGTCCCGTCTTGCGGGCGAGCCGAACGATCCGTTGGGTTGCCAAGAGCGCCGGGAGCGGATCGCGCCAATCGGGATGCGCCCGTGAATGGCCGCCTTTCTCGGCGAGTTCAAACCGGTCGCGCAGGCGAAATTCATCCTCCGCATGGACCGAGCACCGGCGGCGGCTGGCGCGCAGCACTTTTTCCAAAGTCTCATCGTCTTCGACCAGCAGATTGCCGGTGGATGACCCCATGAAGATCTTGACGCCGCAACAACCGGGAAACAGTTCCAATTCGCGTAGCTGGGATGCGTTTTCCCCGGTCGCACCGACGAAGAAAGCGTGATCGGTCTAGGCGCGTCCCGCCGCCCGCTTGAATTTTTCGGCGAGCGCTTCCGCTGAATCCGTGAGCGGGGATGTATTGGGCATCTCGAACACGCAGGTGACGCCGCCTTTCACTGCTGCGCGTGTTCCGCTCTCCAGATTTTCCTTGTGCTCCATTCCCGGTTCGCGGAAATGCACCTGCGTGTCGATGACGCCGGGCAGAACATGCAATCCTTTGGCATCGAATACGGTTTCCGCGGCGACGTCCGATGACACGCCAATATCGACGATTTTGCCATCGCGGACGCCGATATTCGCCTCCGCCGTGCCGCTTGGAGTTACGCAGTTTCCGTTGGTGATGAGCAGGTCATAGGATTGCGTCATTGCGCGCCTCTCGTCTGTTTGGCGTCAACCGGTCATTGGTGCGCCAGCATGTCGAAAACGTCCCCCTCAACGGTTATGCCCTCCATATGCCGCCGATGCCAGAGTGCATAAAAAAGGAGTGTCCAGGCGGCGAACCTCGTGCGCTTGTTATTCGCGGCGAATAATCGTGTAACCGTATCTGGTTTTGCAATTTCCTCAATGGCCGGCGCCGCGGCAACAAGCGGGGCGAGCCGGTCTGCCTGACGATTGATCCATTCGCCCACGGGAACGGTAAAGCCGCGTTTTCGCTCGAACGGTTTTGCGTCCGGTATCGCGCCGCCGAGCCAGCGTCGCAGCAGCCATTTTCCCTTGCCTTCGCGAATTTTGAGATGATCGGGCAGGTTGAATGCGAAGGTGGCGACACGTCGATCGAGAAAAGGCGTCCGTCCTTCCATGCCATGCGCCATCAGGCAGCGATCCAGTTTGGTCAGCAGGTCATTCGGAAGCCAATCCGCACAATCGGTTGCTTGCGCGATTTGGAGCCGCGTTCGTCCCCGACTGGCCGCCATGGCCTCGGATGCGGTAAGTCCGTCCCGCCAGCGGTTGCTCTCCTCGCGGAGCACGCCGAGTCCGTCCAGGATGCCCCGCGCCCGGATCGCCCGTCCTCCGAGCCACCATGGCCGAAGCAGAGTCCGGTATCTTCCGTAGCCGGCAAACAGTTCGTCGCCGCCTTCGCCGCACAACACGACTTTGAGATCTCGTGCGGCGGTCTGCGCCAGCTTCCACGTCGGCAGGATCGCGTAATCCGCGGCCGGATCATCCATGTCGGCCGCGATCCGCGGCAATAACGACCAGAAGTCGGATTCGTCAAATTCGACCTCGACATGCTCGGCGGATACCGATTGTGCGAGGCGCCGGGCATGGTCGCGTTCGTCGTGAACCCTTGTGCCGCTGAATCCCGCTGTGAACGTGCGAACCGGGCGTTCATTGAGCCGGTGCATCAGTGCCAGGATCGCGCTCGAATCTATCCCACCGGAAAGGAACAGTCCGTAGGGAACGTCGGAACGCTGATGGATCTCGACGCTATCCTCGAGAATTTGGTCAAGCTGGGTTAGCGATTCACCAACATTGACGGTGTTGCGCTCGTCGTCGCGAAGGGCGGATTGGCGCAACCGGTCGACGATGCGGCCGTTGCGCACGATCAGGGTTTCGCCAGGCAACACCCGATTGATCCCGCGGTAGATCGTTTCGCGACCACAGGTAAATTGGACCTGCAGCAATTCGTCGCGCCGCTCGGGCACCAGTTCGGCGGCGATCAATCCGGC
>CAJHYV010000060.1_pt1 | contig 44840 bp, 32 predicted proteins | sample 9198851 | NCBI WGS metagenome assembly CAJHYV01 (sample SAMEA7708375, study PRJEB35096) | sediment metagenome | biome: marine neritic benthic zone biome [ENVO:01000025]; feature: sediment [ENVO:00002007]; material: shallow marine sediment [ENVO:03000034] sea grass bed [ENVO_01000059] ...
CGACCCGCACGCTCGTTCACTGAATGCCTTCGCGGCACTCTTCCGGAGTGTCATCCGGGCGAGCGCGGTATCGGCGTCGCTCTGCGGTTCGGTGTCGCCGTCCATCGGGCGTGGCGTGAAGATAACGTTGCCCGTCAGACGCAGAGCAGGGCGGCCAAGGCCGCCGCGTGCCATATTTGCGCGGGCGATCGTCACGCGAACCGCCGTGTGGCCGCGCGCCGCAACGATGCGAAGGCTTCGGGCAAGCGGAATCGGAACCTGCTGGCCGCGTGGTCCTTCAGCGACGACTTCCAGTGATTTCGGTTCAAGCAGCGTATAGGGCGTGCCGCGGGCTGGATCGGATCGATAAGGTTGCAGGCAGATCGTGCCGATTTCCGCCTCGCAATGGCGGGTATCGCATCGCATCGGAACCGTGTTCTCGGACGCGACGGCAAGCAGGATTTGTGGCGCGGCCGCCGCGGGCAGGTCGAAAGACGCGACAGCAATGAGCGGGAGTAAGCAGCGGAGAAAGTGGCGCATTGTCTGTTCTCCATCCCCGGCGACCGGTAAGCGAACGGCGCAACCGATGCACCGATGGTTGTTCTTACCCGCGCAGTGTTATCACAAATTCGACCGGAACTTCCACGTTTCCGGGTCGGTTGATCGATTCGCCGGGTCTATGCCAAAGCAAAATTTCATGTCCATCGGCAAGACAGCCGAGGCGGCTTCCGGTCATCGCTGATCTCCAGGTGAAATACTGCCTGTTTGGAGCCAACGGCCGAAGCTGCCATGATAACGCGCTATGTTGCTCGTGCCGCGTGTTCGGAGCGAGGCACTGCTCGCTGGAGAGGCGGGCGAGACCAAGATGGCAAACCCGTCGCCGCACGCCTGTCGGCGGCAATTTATTGGGGACATAATACCTGGTTGCGACGACGGATTGGAAGGCACCATGGCGGCACAAGATGAACGTTCCATAGACTCCGAGTTCACGGCCCGGCCCGGAGCGTTGTCTGGCATCCGTGTGATCGAACTGGCCGACGAAAAAGCGGAGTACTGCGGGCTGACGTTGGCGGGATTGGGCGCCGATGTCGTGAAGGTGGAGCCGCCCGGCGGCAGCCCCACGCGCCGCATCGGGCCGTTCTACCAGGACCGGGAAGATCCCGAGGGCTCCTTGTTTTTTTGGCAGTACAACAGGGGAAAGCGCTCCATCGAGCTGGATTTGAACCGGGAAGAGGACCGGGCGCATTTTCGATCGTTGTTGGCTTCCGCCGATATTCTGCTTGAGTCCACGCCGAAGGGGGAACTCGACGCGCTGGGGTTGGGCGCACAACCATTGGCGCAGGAATTGCCTGCCCTGATCCATGCGCGCGTAACACCCTTTGGGGATCACGGTCCTTGGAGCGACTTCAAGGCCTCGGATCTGGTGCACCTGGCGTTGGGCGGCGTCATGATGAATTGCGGCTACGACCCCGCCCCCGACGGGACCTATGACCTGCCGCCGATCGCCCCGCAAATGTGGCACGCCTATCACGTCGCCGGCGAACAGCTCAGCATGGCGATTCTCGCCGCGCTGATCTTTCGCTTCCGCACGGGCAAGGGCCAGCAGGTGTCCTGCGCGATCCATGAAGCCGTGGCGAAATGTACGGAAGTCGATCTCATGTCCTGGGTCATGCGGCGGTCACCGATTTTGCGCCAGACCTGCCGCCACGCCCGCGAAACGATTTCGCCACACCCCACAATTGTCCACACGAAAGACGGGCGCTGGGTCATGGCGAGCCTCGGTACGAGGCCCGGCGATGGCGACCGCCTCATCGAACTCCTGGAGCGCTACGGCATCGAGTCCGGCCTGGATCCGGAGAAAAGCGATATTTCGAAGGGCGGGCGGTTCGTTCCGGGAACGGGGCCGATACAGGAAAAACGCGACGTGGCCATGGAAGCGATGCAGCGCTTCGTGCGGTGCTTTACCTATGACAATTTGCCGTGGCGGGAAGCGCAGGAACTGGGAATGCTTTGGGCGCCGCTCCGCAAACCGCACGAGAATGCGCTTGACCCGCATTGGCTCGCGCGCAAGAGCTGCACCGATATCGAGCATCCCGAACTGGGTAAATCGTTCCGCTATGCGACCAGCAAATGGATCGGCACCGCAACCGGCTGGTCGCCGGGCCGGCGCGCGCCGCTCCTGAACGAGGACGCGGACACCGTGGACACGCCGCGTCCAAGCCCGTCACCCGTCATTGGCGCGAATGCCGACGCGACGCAGACCGGGCAGAATTCGAAACGCGGAAAACCGTTCGCTCTCGACGGTATTCGTATTCTGGACTTCACCTGGTTCCTGGCGTCCGCCGGCGGCACGCGCTTCATGAGCGCATTCGGTGCGGAAAGCCTCAAGGTCGAGTTGAAAAGCCATCCGGATACCCGCATGGCGTCGATGGCCCCGGTCGGCGGCCGCGAAGCGCGGGAGAAGGCAACCGTCCCGTTAAAAGGTGTCACCGATCCCGACATGGGCGGACAATTCAACAACAAGAACCCTGGCAAGCGGGGTATCTCGCTCAATGTCCGCCATCCGAAGGGATTGGACATCGCCCGCAAGCTGGTGGCGATGTCCGATATCGTCGCCGAAGGTTTCTCGCCCGGCGTATTGGAGAGTTGGGGCCTCGGATACGATGCGCTGAAAGAGATAAAGCCGGACATCATTTACGTGCAGCAATCCGGTATGGGCGCGCAGGGAAAGTACGGTCGTTTCCGGACCGTCGGCCCGATTGCCAATTCCTTCTCGGGCCTGTCCGAGATGTCGGGCCTGCCCGAACCGGCGATGCCGGCCGGGTGGGGCTACTCCTACCTGGACTGGATGGGTGCGTATAGTTTCGCGCTTGCCATGCTCAGTGCCGTGTTTCATCGCGACCGCACGGGTGAGGGCCAATGGATCGATGCTTCGCAGACCGAGGTCGGACTCTTTATCAATGGCACGACGCTGCTCGACTGGTCGGCGAATGGCCGCGTCTGGTCGCGCACCGGCAATCGCTCGCCGCACAAGCCGGCCGCGCCGCACGGCGCGTATCCCTGCGCCGGTTCGGACCGCTGGATCGCCATCGCCTGCTTTACCGATGCCGAATGGCGCGCGCTGACAGAGGTCGCAAATATGCCCGACTGGGCGGCGGACGACCGCTTTGCCGACCTCGCAGGGCGGCTCGCGAACCAGGATGCTCTCGATGCGCTGGTCGGCGAATGGACCCGGTCCTGTGATGCGCGTGAGTTGATGCTGATGCTGCAACAGGCGGGCGTGCCTGCGGGCGTGTGCCAGAGTACCGAAGACCGCTGCGACAACGACCCGCAGCTTGTGGCGCTCGAGTGGCTGACCGAAGTCACCGGCACAAAGATCGGCCGGTGGCCGGTCGCCGAAGTGCCGGTCAAGCTGAGCGAGAGCCCGGCCTATGCCGGCGGACGCATCGACCGGGGCGCGCCGTGCTACGGCGAAGATAACGAGTTCGTGTACGGTGAGCTGCTCGGCATGTCGACCAAGGAGATCGAGGAACTGGCCGCCGACGGCGTGTTCTAGACCATTTCTTGTTTAAATTGACTCAAGTGAAATGGTCTATCCTTTTGTTTTTATGCGAATACGTCGTCGCGAACCGTTCCGGTTCGCTCGGGATTTGCTCTAATACGGGTCACCGACGAAGATGAAGGTGGTGCCCGTGACGATGGGGGCGCTGGCGCCGACGAACGACACATTGGCGCCCTTCACCTGGCGGCTTCCCGCCCGTCCCGATGCTTGCAGCGCACCCTCGATGATGTGCCACAGGCCGTGAATGCGCCCCGTGCCGAGGCTGCCGCCGAAGGTATTGAGCGGCAACGCGCCGTCCAACTCGATCCGGCCTTCCTGGATAAAATCCAGTGCCTCTCCTTCCGCGCAGAAGCCGTAGGATTCCAAGCCGTAGATAACGGAGGCGGAGAAGCCGTCATAGATTTGCGCCACATCAACATCTTTCGGCGTAAAGCCTGAACGCTCCCATGTCAGTTGAGAGGAGCTGCTGCCGCCCTCCATATAGCTGCTCAGGCTGCCGATCCGGCCGGCCACTTCGAAATGGAGACGCTGACCATAGCCCGCGATATAGGCTGGCGTTGGCTCGAGATCCTTTGCCCGGTCCGCCGTGGTCAGCACAATCGCCACGGCGCCTTGCACCGGAATGTCGCAATCGAACAGGCAGAACGGATAGGCGACCATCCGAGAGGACAGGTAATCCTCTTTGGTAAGTTCCGTACCGTAAAAATAGGCGTGCGGGTTGTGCTGCGTGTGACGGCGCTGCGTGACCGCAAGCGTCGCCATCTTCTCGCGATTCTGATTGTGAGTCTCGAGCCAGCGGGTATAGGCAACCGCCATGCCTTGTCCCGGACCGCCGAAGCCGAAGGGTGCGGTGAACTGCGTCGCGCCCTGTGCGTGGGTGCCGGGCAGGTTTTGATAGGTGCCGCGCGGATTGTGCATCGCCCGCCACACCACCGCATATTTGCAGACACCGGCCAGCAGCGCATTCGTCGCCTGCTGTACCGCGCCGCCGATATTCGTCGTACCGACCTGAATATGCCAGGTCAGGTTGGGCAGTTTCAGCATCGCCATCATGCAGTTGACGGACACGACGGAGATACCGTCCACTTCGGCGTGCCCTGTCGCCGGCAGTTCCGGATAGGTCGACAGCCCATCGATATCCGACATCTCGAGACCCGAGTCCGCGACCGCCCCCTTCACCGCTTCCAGGGCGTGTGCGGCCAACGGAATGTCAGCCGATCGCGTGACCTTGGAAAATCCCACGCCGCTGACGGCGACCTTGCATCGGTTTTCCCACATCCGGAGCGTCCCCCTTATTCGGCCGGCGGTGTATTCGCCAACCGAAACAGCGGCAGCGTGATATCGTCGTTCAGCGGCTCGAACACCACCTCGACGCGGCGACCCACTTTCGCCTCGGTATAGGGGGCATCAAGCAGATTGCCCGCCATGAGCGCGCCGGGCGCGTCGTCCAACTCCACGATAATGCTGGCATAGGGAACGGCGCTGGCAAATCGCTTGTCGCCGTCATGATACATGATGGTGTAGGCGTAGATTGTGCCCGCGCCGCCGACCGGCTCGAACTTCAGGTCGATGGACATGCAGTTCACGCAGGTGGGATACGGCGGATGCTGAAAGTGCCCGCAACTTTGGCAGCGTTGCAGCTCCAGCGATTCCCGCTTGGCCGCGTCCCAAAAGGGCTTCGTCCATTCATCGGGGACCGGAATTGGCCTGGTCGCCTTGCTCCAATCGCTCATGCTCGTCGCCTTGTTCAGCCTGTTCGAACGCTAAACCTACACCGCCGCAAGGAGCTGGGACAATGTCACGGGCGTCGGCGTTTTTAGGCAGGGAATGGCTATCCTGGGGGGCCGTGGCGTTTTGCCTGTTGCGGGAGGCTGGGCGCCCCGGATTTTCTTCCGGCGTAGCTTTACGTTTGGTTTACCACTGATTGCGTATGGTACCGGCACCTGGACATTAACGAAAATTAACGAATCGATTGATTAATCTTCCAAGGTTAAACACGAAGGAAATGCCATGACTGTCACGAAGACTCAGCTTGCCGACGCGTATTCCGCTGCCCTGACCAAGCAACTCGGCCCCGATTGGGATTGCGAATTCAGCCGCAGGGACGCGAGCAAGATGCTCGACCTCCTGTGGCCGGTCGTCTCCGAGCTCGCGCTCAAGGACACCAAAAAGACGAAGCCCGGTAGTGTGCCTCTCGGCCATCTCGGCCGCATCAAGATGCGCTACAAGGCGGCCACCAAGTCCCGCAAGGGTACCAACCCGTTCACCGGCGAGCCGGCTACCTTCAAGGCGAAGCCCGCGACGTTGCAGCCGCGCTTCACCGCCGGCAAGGCGCTCAAGGACGAGGCCGGCAAGTACTTCAAACGGAAAATGAAGTAAGACGCCTCAAACCCTGAGGATACATAGCGGCCATGGTCGCTGATTTAACCCCGGCTTTGGCCGGGGTTAATTTATTGTGCAATTGTCTTCCCGACCGGGCAAGCTGGTTCGCGTCGCGCATTTGGCGTCATTGCCCGACGCTGGTAGCGTGTTTTGAGAACACAACAGCGAAGGAGCAACCGGATGAAGTTCGGCTTGTTCGGCGGTGCGACGGCGAAGGGCGGCGGACACGACACGCCGGCCGGCGGCGCGCGGCTTGGTTATTCCCAGTCCGACGACAGCCACGGCTACCGGCAGCTGATTGACGGCGTCGTGGAAGCCGAGCGCCTCGGATTCCACAGTATCTTTCTCGTTGAGCACCATTTTACGGGCAGCGCCCAGGTTTCCGCCTCGCTCAACCTTCTCACCTACCTCGCCGCGCGGACGACGACGATCCGGCTCGGCACCGCCGTCATCGTCGTGCCCTGGCACAATCCTGTGCTGTTGGCGGAACAGGCGGCGACCGTGGATGTGCTATCGAACGGGCGGCTCGATTTCGGTGTCGGCAAGGGCTACCGGCCGAACGAGTTCGAGCGGTTCTGTATTCCGCTGGAAGAGGCGACCGAGCGGTTCGAGGAATCGATGCAGCTGATCCGACAGTCGCTGACCTCCGACGAGCGCTTTTCGCACCACAGCGCGCGCTGGAATTTCGAGGACATCATCGTGGAACCGCCACCGGTGCAACGCCCGCATCCGCCGTTGTGGCTCGCCGCGGGCCGGCCGGAGTCGCTGCGCAAGGCGGCCGAAGATGGCTACTCGCTGCTGCTGGACCAATTCGCCACCTTCGACTTGACGCTCGAACGGCTCCGGATTTACCGCGAGGCGGTCGAAGCGGCGGGCCGCCCCTTCGATCCGATGTCCGTCGCGGTGGCACGCGGCATTGCAATCGTCCGGAACGACGACGAACGCGAGCATGCGCTCGAGCGCCGCACGAAGGCATTGGGGCGGATGAACGCGCTGGCGACATCCGCGGATCGCAGCTACGTCTCCAGCATGGCGTCCGACCCCAACCTCCGGCTGGCGGCGGAGAACGGCACCCTGATCGGGACGCCGGACGAGATCATCGCAATGATCCAGCGCCTGCGCGACGGCGGCGTCGCCTATATCCTGTTATCCGGCACCTTTAGGACGCCGGGGCTGATGCAGGGTTTCGCCGGGGAGATCATGCCCGCTTTCGCCTGAGCGTGTCCCCGATGCGCGGTAATGCCGTATTTCGTCGCCTGCAAGGCTGGCCGGTGCGTGCGACGCTATCCGTCGCGGGCTGGTATTGCAAACAATGCCAACCGCCTACCGCCACAGCAGATTGCGGTACGGCACCATACCGCCCTGCTCGATATCGTCGAGCAATGTCACCTCCCATTCCAGATAGTCGATGACGTTGCGGCGCACCTCGCCCGGTCGTTCGGAGGCGGCAAGCCAGTGGTCGTCGCGCGCCGACGCCAGTTCGCCGGCGTCGGTTGAGAGCTCGAAGCCAGCACCGCGCCACGCCGCGTTGCCGCCGGCGAGAACCGATAAGCCCGGCGGTGCGCCGAGATCGTCCGCCGCGAGCTGGGCCAAAGCACCGGTCTCGGAGGTGAGCACGGTCGGCCGGTCCTTCGATCCGTCTGGCGGCCGCTCGCGCAACAGATCGCCGAGCGCGCCGCGCGCGCACCAGACGGCGTCCGGCAGGTGGCCGGCAAGGTAGGCGTCGGAAATGCCGACATCGATGACGCGCACCGGCGAATCGGCGCGGAGTGCGGCGAGGTCGCGCGGCGTAATTTCCGCCGCCGTCGGCAGCGCCACGCCCGGCGCGATGTCGGACGCCGGCTCGGAGCCGGTCTGAATAGATCCGCTCTCCAGGCCGCCCACCAGCACTGCGACTTCGCCCCAGCCCATCTGCGCAAGCCACAGGGCGGTAACGGTCGCGCGCACCGAATCGTCGTCGACCAACACGATTCGCGCCTTCAGGGTGGCGAAATACCGGTCGGGGCCCATCACGATCGATCCTTCCGGCGCGTTGGATGACCCGGCGAGGTGGCCGGCGGCGAATTCGTCCGCCGTGCGCACGTCGAACACATAGGTGGTGCGCTCGGGATCGCCGCGCCAGCGCGCCAGCGTTTCGGCGTCGATGCGGGCGATGCCCGCGCGCTCGGCGATGCGCGCCGCGCGCTCCCGCGCGCGGTCGATCGCGGCGGCCGACGGCGGTTCAGGAAAGCGACTGGCGTTCCTTTCGAGGTCGAAGCCGTCGAGCAGCCATCCCCGCGTGCCGTGATGCAGCACGCGCACCTCGTTGGGGACGCCGGCCGCGACCAGGCTCAGCCCGCCCAGGATGCCGCGCGTCGCGCTCATACAGTTGACGACGACCTTTGTCGACGGGTCCGGCACCAGATCGTCGAACCAGCGCAGGACGTCGGCCCCGGGCGCGTCGATGCTGCCGGGGATATTGCCGTTCCGGTATTCGGCGCGGGGCCGGCTGTCGAGCACGATCCAATCCTCGTTCGACCGCAGCGCGCGATCCAGTTCGTCCGGCTCGATGAAATTGGGCCGGCCGTATCGCTTGGCGAATGCGCCGAAGCCCTTGGTCGGCACCTCGATTTCCGGGAACAGCGCCTGTCCCGCCGCCGCCCAGGCCGGTGCGCCGCCGTCGAGCACCACGACATCCGAGTAGCCGAGCCGCGTGAGCCGTCCGGCCGCCAGCGCGGCATGACCGCCGCCGCCATCGGTGAGGACGATGCGCGTCGTGCGTCGCGGCACCAGATTGCAGATCGACAATTCCAGGCGCGACAGCGGCAGGTTCGCCGCCAGTAACGGGTGGCCCGAACCGAAGGGCACGATCTCGCGGACGTCGAGAAAGGCAAGTTCGTGCTGGTCCGCCAGCATATCGACGACGTCCGGGACAGAGATGATACGGGTCATGGTAAAGCTCCCCTGATCGAATTATCTCGGTTGGCCGCGACGCCGAATTAGTCGGGCTGGCGGCGGGCGCTCCTGGATAATTCCACTGGTCCGCAATCGGATCACGCCTTGACCTCTGTCACAAGGCGCGCGTAGCGATGGAGACGGTGGCTGATTGCCCGCGAATACTGGAAACTGTAAATCTTATGTTGAAACGATGGATGAATGGATTTCCCGTGATGCAGGGAACTGAGCACCATGACCGATGACCGCGTGGTAATCGCGGGCGCCGGCCCGGCCGGTCTCGTCGGCGCAACCATTCTGGCGCGGGCGGGCGTTGCGGTCACGGTGCTGGAAGCGGAACCGTCGCTTCCACTCAATTTGCGCGCGTCGACTTTTCATCCACCGACGCTCGACATGCTGGATGAGCTGGGTGCCGCGCAGCCGCTGATCGATCAGGGGCTGAAGGCGCCGACGTTGCAGTTTCGCGACCGGCCGACCGGATTGATCGCCCAGTTCGATTTCGGCCTGATCGGCGACCTGACCCGCCATCCCTATCGCGTGCAATGCGAACAGTATCGCTTGAATCAGGCGCTGCTGGCGTTATTGCAGCAGATGCCGGTTGCCGATATCCGCTTCGATGCCGAGGTCGTCGGTGTCGAACAGGACGCGGACGGCGTGACCGCGATGCTGCGCGGCGGCGGATCCGTGACGGGCCGTTATCTTATCGGCGCCGACGGCGCGACCAGCGCGGTTCGGGAGGCGACGGGCATATCCTTCGAGGGCTTCACCTGGCCGGAACGCTTTTTGGTGGTCAGCACCCCATTCGATTTTACCGGGCCGTTTCCCGATCTGTGCCTGGTCAACTACGTCGCCGATCCGGAGGAATGGTATTTCCTGCTGCAGGTGCCGGGGCTTTGGCGCGTCATGTTTCCGACCGGGCCCGACGAGGACGACGATACGATCATGGCCGATGCGACGGCGCAGCGCCGGCTAGCGCGGGTCTACGACACGGGCACGCCGTATACGGTTGCCCACAAGACGCTCTACCGCGTCCATCAGCGTGTCGCCGACCGGTATCGGGCGGGCCGCGCCTTTCTGGCGGGTGATGCGGCACACATCAACAATCCGCTCGGCGGTATGGGCATGAATGGCGGCATCCACGACGCGCACAATATCGCGGGCAAGCTGGCTCGGGTCATGACCGGGGCGGCGGCGCCCGACCTGCTCGACCGGTACGAGCCGGAACGCCGTCCCGTGGCGCTCGAATACATCAACAAGCACACGATCCGGAACAAGCGGAATCTCGAGACAGACGATCCGGCCGAGCAAGCGGCCTTTCGCGCCGAGCTGCGCGACACGCTCGCCGATCCGGTGAAAACCCGCAACTATCTGCGGCGCGTCTCGATGATCGCGAGCCTGGAGGGCGCCACCGCCTGATCGGTTATCGCCGCCCCGTCGGCGCGCCCATGATTTCGATCAGTTCATCGAGGCTGTCCTGCATCTCCAACGCCTCGACGATGGCGACCACGCGGTCGATGGTGTCCGCCGCCAGACACGACTTCACCACGTCTTGGAACTTGCGTTCGATTTCGTCGGGTGTCAGCGGATTCTCCGCGCTGCCGCGCCGGTTGAGCCTCTCGGCCGTCAGGGTGCGGCCGTCGCGGGTCGTCACGGTGACGCGCGCCGCATGCCGGAAGGTCGCCCCCATCGCCTCGATCTCCGGGTCGACGCGGGCGCCGACGCGTTTGATGAAGTCCAGGACGTTCGGATCCTGCAACCGGTCTTCGCGATACTGTTCGACGAAGGCGTTGCCGTCGATCGCGATCAGCGCCAGGCCGAAATACAGGTTCATTTGCGCGGCGGTGAGGCCTTGGGCTTTGTATTCCCAGGCGCAGTGCACATAGGTTGCCTGGCTGACGGCGGCATCGACGCTGGTGATATCGTCCGCGCTCAAGCCGTGCTCGCGCATGATGTGCAGCAGGGCGTCCAGCGCCGTATGGATGGAGGTGACCGCCGCATAGGGTTTGTAGCCGACATTCTGTATTTCCCACACGCTCCCGAGTCCGGCGGTGAGTTTTTCGGAGGCGGGCGCGCCGGAATGCGTCGCCAGGAAGCCGCCATACGCCGCTTCGAGTACGTCCTCGACACCGGTAAAACCACGCTGCGCCAGCCGGGCCGAATAGATCCCGCTCTGCGCGGCACGCCCGGAATGAAAGCGCTTCACCATCGCGCCTTCCTGCGCGGCCATCAGCCCGCCCGCCTGCGAGCCGACAATGCCGAGGCAGTGCAGGGTCTGGTGCGAATCGAGTCCCAGCATGCGGGCGGCGGTCGCCGCGGCGACGAAAGCGCCAGAGGTGCCTTGCGGATGGAAGCCGTCGAGCAGTAATTGCACCGTGGCGGCGTTGCCGACACGCGCACCGACTTCGTAGCCTGCAACGATCGCGGTGATCAGATCGCGGCCGCCGGCTCCGCCTTTCGCTTCGGCCAGTGCCAGCGCCACGGGTAGAGCCAGAGATCCGGGATGAATGATCGAGTCCTTGTGGATATCGTCCAGCTCAAACGCATGGCCAGCGGTGCTGTTGACCAGAACGGCGTTTGCGGCGGAGGTCTTGCGGCCGCTGCCGAAGATCGAAGCCTCCGCGCGCGCCTCCTCGGCGTCGACCATCGCCTGGACATGCCGGGTCCAGGGTAACGTGACGCCGTGCAGGCACACACCGATGCTGTCCAGGACGGAAAGCTTCAGGTGTTCGATCGCGGCGGCGGGAATTTGATCGAATGTCAATTCGGCCGCGAAACGCGCCAGGTCGCGGGTAGCATTGAGAAGCAGGGGCGGTTCGGAAGCGGTCATGGTTGCTTTGCTCGGATTTGATTGCATGGCGTTCTTTGCATTTGCGCCTTCGCGGCAAAGTCTAGCATGCAGGCGCATGATTCTCCCGCCCCGGCGCCCGGAGTTGCCGCTGGCCGCGTCGCCCTTTAGGGTGCCGCGCCATGTCCGCGCGCACGCAATCGTCGTCGCCCGCCGGTAGCGCCGGCCTCGCCTATCTGCTGTTGGTCCTGTGCACGGTGTTCTGGGGCGGCAACATGGTGGTCGGCCGCGCGGCCGTCACGGAAGTGCCGCCATTTGGGCTCGCCTTCTGGCGCAACCTGATCGCGCTGGCGGTTCTGCTGCCCTTAACCTGGCGCGATCTTCTGACCCTATGGCCGATGTTGCGGCGCAATGCGCCCGTGCTGCTCGGGCTGGGCGTGCTCGGCACGGCGATGTTCAACAGCGTGATGTATATGGGACTGCACACGACGACGGCGATCAACGGCGCGCTGTTCATGTCGCTGACGCCGGTTGCCGTCCCGATCTTCTCGCTGATGCTGATCGGCGAACGCCTGACCCGGTGGCAGGCCGCCGGAATCCTGGTGTCGCTGATCGGCGTCGGCATCATCCTGGCCCGGGGCGATTGGCAGGTCGTCGCGGCATTCGAATTCCGCGCCGGCGACTGGCTGGTGATCACCGCCATGCTGTGCTGGGCGTACTATTCGGTGCACGCCAAACAGCGGCCGCCGGAAATGTCGCCCTATGCGTTTCTGACGGCGATCCTGGCGGTGGCCACGGTGGTGCTGATTCCCTTTTATGCCTGGGAGACGGCGAGTGGAAAACCGATGCCGGTGACCATGGGATCGATCCTGGCGGCGGGCTATGTGGGTCTCTTCCCGACCGCGGTGGCGCTGATCCTGTTCAACCGGGCGGTTGCGATCATCGGGCCGAACCGGACCGGCCCGTTCAACCACCTGGTACCGGTCGTGGCGACCATCCTCGCCATCATTTTCCTGGGCGAGCGGTTGCAGCTCTACCATTTTGCCGGGGTGGTCGCGATCGTATTCGGCGTCTACCTGGCGTCGATCGCATCGGCGAGCACCAAAAAACGCAAGGGGCCGCCGGGCCGCACCGTATCGAACGGATAGCAGGTGACCAGTGCGAGCCGCGCGCCGATTCGGTCATTGGCAAGGCCTTCCCGCCGCGAATCGACGACACGGGTTTCGGCCGTGCGGTAGCGGCGCGACACGCCGTCTCCATCGGTCAAATCAATCATGTCTCCCGGCTTCAGGGCGCGCAGAAAAGAGAAATGCGTATCCCGGTGCCCGGTCAGCACGGTCAGGCCTTCGGACAGGGGGCGCGCGGTGCCGTCCATATGACCAGGCCCAAAAGCCAGGGTGCGGCCGCTGGAGCCTGCCAGAACGATCTGGTCGATCGCAAGCCGCGGCACGGCGAGTCGGGCGACCGGCCAGGTGTCGGCCCAGGACCACGGGCGGACCCGCCGCGCGCCGGACCGGGTGTCGTCCCAGGCCTGCTGGATCAGGGTCTGCGCCAGCAGCGCCTTACCGTGAATCCAGATGGCCTCGCCGAACTGCCACCCGCCCAGGGCGAGCAGCAGAACGGCGAGAGCGCTCGCCATACGGGAGCTCATCTGGCGAGGCGCTTGCGGAGGTACCAGATCATGAAGGCAAACCACATCGACAGTGCGGCGATCAGGAGATGGATCCGCGCCGGCGTGGCGGTTTGGGCGTTCAGGCGAATCATCGGACCGCCCAGGTGGGGTTGATGCACTGCCGGCGGGCCGGTCTGCTTGCTGGCCGCGTCGGCGAAGTGGCGCATGCCCTTCGTGGTTTGCGCGCGCCGCTGAAGGCGCTTTTGGTGGTCCGTAGGCGGCGGCGTCCAGCCTGCGGGCGGGTTCGATGGCACGGCCTGGCGGGTCAGCGACGCTTCGGTTGGGCGGCTAACCGGCCGGTCGATCGCGACCAGGCTGGTGTAGTGGCTCATGAGCTGATGGGGCAGCGCCACGGCGAGGACGTCGCGGCGCACCGTGTCGGGCGAAACACCTTCGTGCAGCCCGTCCATCACGGTTTCGATCTTGCGCCGCGCCCACAGCTTGGCGATGCCACGGCCGTCATGCGCGGTTGCAAGGGAGACGCGCGTTGTCCAGGGCTGTCCCGCGAGCCGGCCGGAGATTACCAAATCGCCCTCGGCCTTCGGCAATCGGGCGCTGACGACAATCGGTGCGCCGCGATACAGGTCGGGCATGCGGTTCGGATGGGCGTCGGTGTTCGCGGGGTCGGGGAAGTCGACGGCGATATCGGTCATCACCGGCTCGCTCAACTTGGCGAGCAGCGCGTTCATCTTCTTGGCGACTTCTTCCGGCTTGCCGATGAAGGTGAAGCTGCCGCGGCCGAATTTTGCAGCCTTGCCCATGAAATGACCGTTCGGCGCGCTGCCGATGCCGACGGTGAACAGGCGGCTGTCGCCGAGGCCCCGCCGGATCATGCGGAACAGTTCCGCTTCGTTGCCGACGCTGCCGTCGGTCAACAGGACCAACTGCCGGAGACGGCTCGCATCGATGCGGTCGTCGAGCGATAGTTCCAGGGCGCGGCGCATTTCCGTCCCGCCATCCGCCTTCAGGCTGTTGAGAAATATCCGCGCCGTGGCGACCGATTGCCGGTCGGCCATGGCCGCCGTCGCGAACAGCGCCGTTGGCGCGCTGGCGAAGGCGATGACATTGAAGCGGTCGTCCGGTCGCAGCCGGTCCAGCGCGAAATGCAGCGCTTGTTTGGCCTGATCGATCGATGCGCCATGCATCGAGCCGGACGTGTCGAGAATAAAGATCACTTCGCGCGGCAGCCGTTCGGTCTCAAGGGTTTTGGGCCGAGGCGGCGGCATGATCATGGCGAGCAGGTAGGTTTCGTCCCCGGCTACTTCCTTGAACACGACCGGCTTCGGCAGCGGTCCGCTAACCGGACGCCACTCCAGCACGAAATCGCGGTTCGCGGGTACCGCGCCGTCCTTGAGCGAAACCTGATAGCGCGCCGGCACGGTCTCGGAGATCTGTACCGGGTGATAGGGGCTGCGCAGCGAGTCGACCGGCATGCCGGCGTCCAAGGTGACCGACAATTCCACCGGGTTGGCCAAACCTTCGGCCGGATCGCGCACCGCCGGGGTGATCCGTTCCGCATCGGGCACGGTTGCGGTGTTCGCGGCCCAACCCATGCCGCCCACGCCGGCGACTTGTTTCCCTTTCGGGATGTAGCGGGGCGTTGCGACCATGGGGAAGCGGAGCGAGAACAAACCGTCCGTGACGCCGACCGGTTCCTGATACGAGATTTCGATCGAAATCGATCCGTTGGGTGGAATATTGGCGACCGAGACAGTGAAAAGGTTGGCCCGTTCCTGCTCGACCAGGCTGGCCTTGCGGCCGCGTCGCTTCGCCGTGTCGTACTTCTTTTGTGCCGCGGCGCGCTCGTCGATGCGGCCTTCGATTTCGCGGTCGCCGATCCGCATCAGGAGATGGTCGATCGCCGCCTTGCGACTGAGCGGAAAGACATAGACGCCTTCGACCCATTTCGCGTTCGGGTTCTTGAAGATCTGCCGAAGCTTGACCCGTGTTGTCACGCCGCTGACGGTGATCGACACCGTGCTTTTGACGCCGGGTGCCGGTGCGCCGAACGTGCCGCCGCCGGGACCGCGCAGAAAGAGTCCGCTGTGAGGACGTTTGCCGTCGCCGTCGGGCACCGGGGCGGCTTCCGCCACCAGGGCGACGATTCCAATGCCGACAAAAATAAGCGCGCCGATGATCAACAGCGCGAAATCCTGAATAGTGCGATGTCTACGCCGGCGTCTGCCGGATGCAAATTGTGTGATTGCCGGGTTACCAGTCAGTTTGCGCATATTCCCTGTCTCCTTTTATGCGTCTTGTGCCGGCTACAAGGAGAGGGGTGTATTGCGGCTTCGGTGGGGAGACTTTTTGGCGTTCTCGCGGAGAATTGCGGCAATCTGTTGGCGCGGTCAGTCCGGGATGTTCATCCAGAAGATCCCGGCGGCGATGACGACGGCGGCGAAGACGCGCCGCTTGCCGAAGGATTCACCCATGAAGAACGCGCCGATCAAGGCGGCGAACACGACGCTGGTTTCCTTCAACGCGGAGACCGCGCCCATGCCGCTGAAGCTGAGCGCCCACAACACGATGCCGAAGTTCACCACGCTGACCATGCCGCAGGCGACGCCGGTCTTCCAGCGGTCGCGAAGCAGCGTATAGATACGGTCGCCGCGCCACAGCCGTGCGATGATCAGCATGATAAGGCCGTCGAGCACGAACAGCCAGGCGACATAGCTGAGCGCCGCTCCCGGCACGCGCACTCCAAGGCCGTCGACCACCGTGTACGCGCTCATAACCACGCCGGCGAGCAACGCCAGCAACAATGCCCGCAGCCGCGCATGTGAGAGAGCGCCCCGTTCCAGTGCGAAGAACATGAGGCCGACACAAACCAGGGCAATGCCCGACATGCCGTTGACACCCGGCAATTCGCCGGCTGCGGGGATCGCAATCAGCGTGACCAGCAGGGGCGCCACGCCGCGCGAAACCGGATAGACGTGGCTGAGGTCGCCATGGCGGAACATCGACACCAGGGCAATCTTGTAGACGCCGTGCAGCAGCAGGTGCAGCGCGAGCAGGAACCAGACCGTGGCCGGCGGCAAGCCGACAAAAGGCAGCGCGGGAAGCAGCAGGATCGCACCGGTGCCGTAGATCGTCGTCGCCATCGCAACCGGGTCGCGCGCATCCTTGATGAAAGCGTTCCAGGACGCGTGCATGACCGCGGCAAGCAGCAGCAGCAGGGTGACCCCAAGCGTCATGTCGAACGTTCGGTATTACCGCAACGCCGCCTACCCCCGAACCGGATCAATGGCGCCGCCGCACCATTGCGATGCCCTCCGGTCAAGAGTCGCTGACCACGCTTCCCTCGCCGCGGTAGGCGCCCTGGTCGGTGCCTTGATAGATGAAGCCTTCGCGGGTTTGCGTGATGCGGTCGTGCAGCGCGACCGCGTCCGGATGCATGTCCGCCTTGGGCGGCGTCTCGGCCTCGAAATTGCCGTACCGGTCCTCGCCGCGCACCAGCATGGCGCTGTCCGGCACGCCGGTGATCTGTTTCACATGCGGGGCGATGTAGCGGATGGCGAAACCGATGCGCCGGTCGTCGGATCGGTTCGGCGCCGACGCATGCGCGATCATCACATGGTGCAACGAAATTTCGCCCGGCTGCAGCAAGACATCCACCGTTTTGGACTTGTCGACCTCGACGCCGATTTCCTGGCCGCGGGTTAGCAGATTGTTCGGATCGAAGGTGTCCTTGTGCGGCAACTGGTCCAGCTTGTGCGTGCCCAGCGCCATCTTCATTGCGCCGCTTTCCAGCGTGCTCGGGCTGAGCGCCAGCCAGGCGGTGCAGACGTCGGGCGTGCTGAGCCCCCAATAGGTGGAGTCCTGGTGCCAGGAGACATGGCCCTTCCTGTCCGGTTCCTTGATGAAGAAGGCGGACTGCCAGCATAAAAGGTCCGGGCCGAGGATGCCCTCGACGGCGTCGAGAATGCGCGGATGGCGGACCAGCTCGTTCGCCCAGGTCAGCAGCAAATAGAGCTTCTGGCGCTTCCGTCCCAGGATCGTGCCGCCCTGGCTCGCCTCGAATGCCTCCAGCTTTTGCCGGTACCCGGCGGCTTCTTCCGGCGACAGGACGGAAACCGGGAAATGGATTCCGTCTTCGCGGTATTGCTGGATTTCCTGTTCGGTCAGTGATGCCGGCATGGCTCGGCCTTTCGGGCTGCGGTCGCGTGGCTGCACTCTACGGAGCCGGTGAAGGAGCGGTCAAGCGCGCCGGTGAATAGGTTCGGCGCCGTCTTGGTGGCGGCGCGGTCTCCGGTCGAAAATATCGTCAAAAATCACGCAGTGTCGCCGCATAGGGTGTTGAATGCGCGTTGGCATGGGCGTAGGTTTTGCCGCTTCCCTGTAATTCTCCAACGCCTGAATTGAGAGGTGTGTCATGTCTGTCGTCGCGTCCCGACTGGGTCGAATCAAGCCTTCTCCCACCATGGCGGCTACCGCAATTGCCGAGGAACTCAAACGGGCCGGCCGGGATATTATCGGGCTGGGCGCCGGTGAGCCGGATTTCGATACACCGCAATTTATCAAGGATGCGGCGGTTGCGGCAATGGACCGCGGCGAGACGAAATACACCCCGCCATCGGGACTTTTCGAGCTGCGCGAAGCGGCCTGCCGCAAGCTGAAACGGGAAAACAATCTCGACTATACGCCGGACCAGATCAGCATCGGCGTCGGCGGAAAGCAGATCATCTTCAACACGATGATGGCGACGCTGAACCCGGGCGACGAGGTGATCGTGCCGGCGCCCTATTGGGTCAGCTACACCGATATTGCCGTGCTCGCCGAAGGAAAACCTGTCATCGTCGATACGACGCAAGAGAGCGGCTTCCTGATGACGCCGGAGCAGCTCGAGGCGGCGATCACGCCCAAGACGAAGTGGCTCGTCTTCAATTCGCCGAGCAACCCCACCGGCGCCGCCTATACGCGGGATCAGATCAAGGCCCTGACCGATGTGCTGCTGCGCCATCCGCATGTCTGGGTCTTCACCGACGATATCTACGAGCACATCATCTATGACGATTTCAAGTTCTACAGCGTTGCCGAGGTCGAGCCGGCGCTGAAGGACCGCACCCTGACGCTGAACGGCGTATCCAAGGCATATTGCATGACCGGATGGCGCGTCGGATTCGGGGCCGGCCCGACCGAGCTGATCAAGGCGATCAATGCGGTCCAGTCGCAGAACTGCAGCAGCACGTCGACGATCAGTCAATGGGCGGCGGTGGCCGCGCTGGACGGCGATCAGAGCTTCATCCAGGAGAATGTCCGGGTCTTCAAGGAGCGGCGGGATCTCGTGGTGTCGATGCTGAACCAGGCCAACGGGATCGAGTGCGCCTCGCCGGCCGGCGCCTTCTACGTCTATCCGTCCTGTGCCGGCTGTATCGGTATGAAGACGCCCGACGGCAAAACGATCGAGACCGACGAGGACTTCGTCACCTACCTGCTCGAAGCCGAGGGCGTCGCAGTGGTGCACGGCGAAGCCTTCGGCCTGTCGCCGTTCCTGCGGATCTCCTACGCGGCGGCGACGGAGGTTCTTGAAGATGCCTGCGCGCGCATCCAGAGGGCTTGCGCCGCGTTGACATAACCCGAGGGAGGCGGCCGTGAAATTCGCTGTATTCGGCGCCGGCGCAGTGGGCGCCTATATCGGCGGCCGCCTCGCGGAAGCCGGACAGGATGTTGCCTTTATCGCCCGCGGCGCGCATCTGGCGGCGATCCGGGAGCGCGGCCTGCGGGTCGAGAGTCCCAACGGGGACATGCACATCCATCCGGCCCAGGTCACCGATGATCCCGCCGACATCGGGCCGGTCGATTACATCCTGTTCGCTGTCAAACTGTTCGATACCGAGGCGGTTGCCCGTGCCTGCGCGCCGATGATCGGGGCCGATACCACGGTGGTCGCATTGCAGAATGGCGTGGATTCGGAATCGGCGATCGGCGCCATCGTCGGGCCCGAGCGGGTGATGGGAGGCACCGTCTATATCGCCTCCGTCGTCGCTGAACCCGGCGTGATCCGGCAGACCGGCCAGTTCGCCAAGGTCATATTCGGTGAAATGGACGGCAGATCCTCGGCACGCGGTGCGCAGCTTGAGATGGCGTGCCGCGAGGCCGGCCTCGATGTCGTTTGCAGCCCGGCGGTGGAAACAGAAATCTGGATGAAATTCATCGTTCTGGCGGCGTTGAGCGGCGTCACCACCGCAACCCGTAAGCCGGTAGGCCTGTTACGCACTGACCCGGACACACGGGCACTATTCGAAAAGGCGATCGCCGAGGCGGTTGCCGTGGGCCTCGCCCGGGGCGTCGCCCTGCCCGACGATGCCGCGGCACGCCAAATGGCCACGATCGACGGTTTTCCCGAAACCATGGTGGCGTCCATGCTGCACGACCTCGATGGAGGGCGGCGTCTCGAATTGGATCACCTTTCCGGCGCGGTTTGCCGGCTTGGGCGCGAAACCGGTGTCTCGACACCCGTCCATGACGTGCTCTATGCCGTCCTAAAGCCCTACCTTATGGGTCGGATGGATTAATCCCGCCCGTTTTTGCTTGCATCGCCGTCCCCGGCTTGGAACCATACCTGTATAATGGGAGGTAACATCCTGCGTCTCCCTGGACGATGGGATGAAACATAATCATACGGCAGAACTATAGCCGAAAAGGAGGTTTCGAATGTCAGGGCGTACCCCGTCGGCACCTCGATGTGCCGCCATCGTCGGATCCTATCTCAGCGGAAAAACCACGCTACTCGAATCGTTGCTCTTTGCCTGCGGCGCCATTCACCGTAAGGGCACCGTCAAGGATGGCAACACCGTGGGCGATGCGTCTCCGGAAGCCCGCGCGCGCGACATGAGCGTCGAGGTGACCGCCGCCGCCGCCGAATTTTTGGGCGAACAGTGGCATTTTCTCGATTGTCCCGGTTCGGTCGAGTTTTCTCAGGATACCTATGCCGGTCTGATGGTTGCCGACGTTGCGGTCGTCGTCTGCGAACCCGAAGCCAGCCGCGCATTGACGCTGGCGCCGCTCTTCCATTTTCTCGATCAGCGCAATATTCCGCATATGGTGTTCATCAATAAAATGGACACGGCGAACGACCGTGTGCGCGAGGTGCTCGAGGCACTTCAATCGGTATCCGACCGTACGCTTGCGTTGCGCCATGTGCCGATCCGCGACGGCGATCAAATCACCGGATATGTCGATCTGGCGTCGGAACGCGCCTATCAATACAAACCCGGACAAGCGTCCTCGCTGATTGAAGTGCCGGAGGATGCGCAGGGCCGAAACGAATCCGCGCGCCAGGAATTGTTGGAAACCCTGGCCGATTTCGATGACGAGCTGCTCGAACAACTGCTCGAGGATGTGGTTCCGCCCAAAGACGAAATCTACCAGTATCTGACCCGCGAATTACAAGAGACTAAGATCGTGCCGGTCTTTTTGGGCGCGGCCGAGCAGGATCACGGCGTGCGCCGGCTGATGAAGGCGCTTCGGCACGAAACCCCTACTCCCGACGTAACATTGGAGCGGCTGGGCGGCGCTGACGGCGATCCCCTGGTGCAGGTTTTCAAGACCTATCATCTGGCGCATACCGGCAAGCTATCCCTTGCCAGGATTTGGCGCGGTTCGGTCGAAGACGGCATGTCCTTCGGTGAACACCGGGTGAGCGGTCTGTCGCAAATGAAGGGGCACGCGCTCGATAAGATCACCAAGGCCTATGCCGGCGATGTGGTGGGGCTTGGCCGCCTGGAAGCCGTCAAATCGGGTGATGTCCTCACCGCCGACGGCATTTCCAACAAGGCCCTGCCGTGGCTCGATCCTTTGCCGCCCGTATTCTCGGCGGCGATTGCGGCGGAGAAACGCGAGGACGAGGTGAAGTTGTCAACCGGCATCGCCAGGGTCGTGGAAGAAGACCCTTCGATCGTAGTGGAGCATAACGAAGATACCCATGAGCTGGTGCTGTGGGGGCAGGGCAACATTCATCTGCAGGTCGTCGCCGATAAATTGCGCGAACGTTACAACGTCAGCGTATCGATGAAGCGTCCGCAAGTTCCCTACAAGGAAACCATCCGCAAGCCGATCCAGCAGCATGCGCGCCACAAGAAACAATCCGGCGGTCACGGCGAGTTCGGCGATGTGCACCTGGAAATAAAGCCGGTGTCGCGCGGAGCGGGGTTCGAGTTCATCGACAAGATTTCCGGCGGCGTCGTGCCGCGCCAATACATCCCGGCAGTGGAACACGGCGTTAAGGAATATATGACCGAGGGCCCTCTCGGCTTTCCGGTGATCGACATTTCGGTGACCTTGTATGACGGCCAGCACCATTCGGTCGATTCATCGGATATGGCATTCCGGCGCGCCGGCATTCTGGCCATGAAGGATGCGTTGCCCCAATGCGGCCCGGTTTTGCTGGAGCCGATCGCCACTGTCGACATTTCCGTCCCAAGCGAATTTACAGGCCAGGCGCAAAGCGTTATCAGCAAGCGCCGTGGACAGATCCTGGGCTTCGATGCCAAGGCGGGCTGGGGCGGCTGGGATGAAGTCAAGGCGCACATGCCGCAGTCCGAGTTGCACGACCTTATCGTGGACTTGCGTTCATTGACGCTCGGGGTCGGTACTTTCGAATGGAAATTCGATCATCTCGCGGAATTAACCGGCCGGGACGCGGAGGCGATCGTGGCGCATCGCAAGGAAGCCGCCGAATAGACGCCGGGCAATCAGGAACGATGAGGTGTCGCGGCCGGTCGGGGCGGTCGCGACGGTCCCTAACGTAATGGGCTAACCGCTGGTGCCCGGGCACCGCTTTTGTCGAGCCATCACCTCAATTCTACTCTTAAGGAGCAGAAATAATGACAGACCCGTCCAAATTGGCGGACATGCTCGTGGCCGCGCGTCGCAAGGACACTATTGTGAAACTGCCGGAAATTCCCGAATCCCTCGAGGAAAGTTATGCGGTGCAGGACGCAATTATCGGACGAATTCAAGATCGTGTGCTCGGCTGGAAGGCCGCGTTCACGAACAGTGCGGCGATGGAGAAAATGAAAACGCACGAGCCGGCGCTTGGCCCTCTCTTCGCCTCTTGGATGTTCGAAAGCGGCGCGCGCGTGTCGACGCCGGAAAATTGCGCCCGCCGGATCGAAAGCGAGTATGCCTTCAAAATGGCGCGCGATCTCCCGGTCCGGCCAGAGGCCTACGATCGTGATGAGGTGGTCGACGCCGTGGCGTCGCTGCATCCGGCAATCGAGATCGTGCATACCCGGGTCGATGGCGGTTTCGATATCGGCGCGCGGGTCCTGATCGCCGATCATTGCGTGAATTTCGGCTTCATTCTGGGTGAAGGCGTAACCGATTGGCAGGGCCTGGATCTGACCGGCCAAACCGTCACGCTGTCGGTCGATGGTGACGTTGCGGCGCGCGGAAGCGGCGCCGAAGTCATGGGCGACCCGGTCGACTCGCTGACCTGGCTGGCGAACAAGCTGCGCGAGCAGGGCAAGGAATTGAAGGCCGGGGATGTGGTGACGACGGGGTCATGCACCGGGATGCATCCGGTTCCGCGCGAATGCGCGCTGGTCGCCGATTTCGGGCCGCTTGGTCAATGCGCCGCGACATGCGTCGCCTGAAACATCTGCCGGTAGGGCAACAAATAAACAAATAAAGAGAGAGGAATATCTTGGCCATGGTTGATGCTGAAAAAGCGGCGGCGCTGCTGATCGCGGCCCGGCGCGACGGCGCCAGAATCGACGCGCTGCCTGCGGGGGCCCAGCCGGCGACGCTGGATGATGCTTATGCAATCCAGGATGCGATTATTGCCGGCATCGATGTGACACTGGCCGGTTGGAAGGTCGCGCTCACCAATGACGAGGCGCAGCGCCGCGCGAAGGCGGACGAACCCGCGGCCGGGCCGCTCTTCGCCCCATTCATTCATATCAGCCCGAATGTCATCGACCGGGACGCGGATTGCGTCAGCGGATTTGAGTGTGAATTCGCCGTTCAACTGGCCGCGGACCTGCCCGCGAGCGGCGCTCCGTACGACGCCAATTCCGTGGCCGTGGCCGTCGCGTCGTTGCACCCGGCGATCGAGGTGACGGGCATCAGGCTCGGCAACAGGGCGTCGCTTGGAGTGCTCGGGACGGTGACCGACCATGCGGGCAATTTCAGTCTTGTCTGCGGTCCGGCGGTCGAAAACTGGCGGGACCTCGATTTGCCCGCGTGCACGGTGCGGCACCTTGTCGATGGCGATGAAATAGCCGCCAGCGACGGGGCGAATGTGCTTGGCAACCCGCTGAACGCGCTGGCGTGGCTGGCGAACCACCTGGCGGGCCGGGGCCATGAGCTCAAGGCAGGCCAATGGATCACGACGGGGGCGGCGACCGGGCCGCTGCCAGCCCCGGTGGGAAGCACGGTTACCGCCGATTTCGCCGATCTCGGCACCGTCGAAGTCCGCTTTCAGGGTTAGGCGGCGGCTTGATCGAGCGCATTCACGCAAGGTTTATTTGTCTTCTCCGGAGGACCGTTTAAATACATTGATACCGCAAACGGAAGCAGGACGATTTAGATGCTGGTACGAACGAAAAAAGCTTGGGAACTCCCGGAATCCGCCGTGACGGACGAGGCGGTCTTCCTGCAACGCCGGGAGTTGGTCAAAAATATAGGACTGGGGACGGTATTGCTGTCCGGCGGCCTCGGCGGTGTTGCCGGGAACGCCCTCGCGGCGGCCGAAGCCGGCGACCCCTCCGCATCGCTTTATCCGGTAAAACGCAATGACCGATACAAGCTCGACCGCCCCGTCACCGAAGAAAAATACGCGGTAACCTATAATAATTTCTATGAATTCGGCAGTCACAAGCGGATCGCCGATGCCGCCCAAACCCTAAAGATCAGGCCATGGCAGGTGGTGATCGACGGGCTGGTTGAAAAGAAGATGACCATCGACATCGATACCCTGCTGCGAAAGATGCCGCTGGAAGAAAGGCTTTACCGCCACCGCTGCGTCGAGGCCTGGTCGATGGCGGTGCCGTGGAGCGGTTTTCCGTTCAAGGCGCTGGTCGATTTCGCCCGCCCGCTTGGCACCGCCAAATATGTCAGCATGGAGACGCTGGCCGACAAGGCGACCATGCCCGGCCTTAAACAGGTCTGGTATCCGTGGCCCTATCTGGAAGGGCTGTCGATTCCGGAAGCGACGAATGAGTTGGCGTTCCTCGCCACCGGGCTCTATGGCAAGCCGATACCGAAGCAAAACGGTGCGCCGCTCCGGCTTGCCGTGCCGTGGAAATATGGCTTCAAGTCGATCAAGTCGATCGTTCGCTTTACCTTCACCGATAAGCGGCCGGTCAGCTTCTGGGAGCGGATTCAGGGCAAGGAATACGGGTTTTGGGCCAATGTGAACCCGAAAGTCGATCATCCGCGCTGGAGCCAGGCGTCGGAGCGGGTGCTCGGCAAGAGCGGCCGGGTCCCGACGCTGCTGTATAACGGATATGGCGAATTCGTCGCCAGCCTCTATGCGGGCATGGAAAAGACCGAAGGCGACCGGTTGTTCCGGTAGCCCGGTCGGGTGCCGCCAATTGCCGCATTTTGCCAATGCGGCTCCATTAAAATAAAGAAGCCGGGCCCTGAGAGGCCCGGCTCAAGTAAACAGGGAGGCTTTACGTCTGGGAGACGTTAAGCAATGGCGCGCCTTACGGCCTAGACCGCGCTGGAAGCGCCATGGAATTCGTCGCTGCATTGCAACAACCTGAATAACAAATAGTGCGAGTTTGCGCGCGTAGATATGGTAAATTCGGCATCCCACCTATGCGTAAAACGCATAGCTCGATGCAGATCTTCGAAGGCGATTGTTTTTTCTGAACGAAATTCAACCTATTGCGTTGTCATTGCATCGACCGCATAGATTAAAAAACGTCTTCGGCGACCTTCTGCAGCAGGAAGTCGCGGAAGATCGCGATTCGTTTGGAATGGCGCAGCTCTTCGGGATACACAAAATACGCCCGATACGACGGGCCGCTGATGTCCGGCAAAACCCGCACCAAATTGACGCCTTCCGGAATCGAATAGTCCGGCAGGCCCGCAAGTCCTAGCCCACTCCGGCAGGCCCGGTAAATTCCGTAGAGGTTGTTGACCCGCAAGACGGGGCGCCGCTGAAAACCTGGCCGGGTGCCGAGATCCAGAACCCAATTTATCTGCGGCACCGGTGCCCATGCTTCGGAGCCGTAGACGACCAATTTGTGATCGTCGAGGTCTTTCGTCGTTTCGGGCGTGCCGAATTCCTCCAGATACTCGACGGAACCGTAAATATGGGCATGCACTGTCATGAGCTGCCGCTGAATCAGGTCGGGCTGTTTCGGTTCGGTCAGCCGAATGGCGATATCGGCTTCGCGCATGCTCACGTCCAATTCGGTGTCGGTCAGCAGCAGCGAGACTTCGACGTCTGGGTAGAGTTCGATGAATTCCTTGATGTGCGTCGTCAGCCACAGCGATCCGAAGCCGATCGTCGTGGTGATTTGCAGCGGGCCGGAGGGCCGATCCTTACTTTCCGTAAGCTGTGCTTCGGTCATTGCCAGCTTGTGGAATACCTCATGGGCGGTGCGATACAGGAGTTCCCCCTGTTCGGTCAGGATAAGACCCCGCGCGTGACGGTGGAAGAGAGTCGTCTCAAGGCTGCTTTCAAGCGTGCTGATCTGCCTGCTGACCGCAGACTGGCTCAGATTCAGCGTCTCACCGGCATGGGTGAAGCTGCCGACTTCGGCGACCGTATGGAAGACGCGCAGCTTGTCCCAGTCCATCAGAATCCGAACATGTGGTCGAGGCTGAAACCGCCCTCGTCGTTGATCAATCCGTGATAACCGAACAGGCGGCAGGTCGTATCGCGGATGAGGATATAGCCGTCGCGTCCCGCTTGCCGGCGTTTCGAGGCATCGAAGATCTCATTATAGCGCCAATGCATGGAACCATTGCACGGAATGCGCAACGATTGCGCAGCGACCTCGTTGCCGTCGCCGTCATGCAGAATCAAGCTCGTGTCGCTCTCCGCATGCCAGGGGGTCGACGCGGCGTAGATGAGGTGGCAGAAGCTGTCCAGCGGCGGCGGACCGAGGCGCAGGAACAGCCGCGTGCTGATGCCCGGCGCCGGGCCGGTATAGGATTGCGGTTCGTTGCGGTAGGTGAGGACGGTATTGAAGATATGGGCGCCAAAACTCGTTTCGGCCGCATGGCCGCTTTGCAGCGCCTCGTATCGAAACAATCCGTGCAGCCAACCGTCCGCCTCGCCACCGTCACTAAAGTCGTAAACCAGTTCCATATGGCCGTAACCATCCGGCAAGGCGCCGCTCGCGCCGGCGCCGTTGATCAGGCTGCTGGCGTCGAGTACCGCCGCGTGATCGCGCGGCAGGCAGCCGAAACGGTGGCGCGCGATTTCCTGACCGTTGCGGTTATAAATGATCGCCGCGACCGGCAGCGTGTGTTGCGTGGTCGCCATGGGTGTCGGCAGGGCGATGCTGCGGAATTGATCGATCGGCATAATCGGCGCCGGCAGCAGGTAGGATTTCCCCAACAAATTGTCGAGTTCGGGAATGCGCCGATCCGGCTTGAGGTCGATGCGTTCCACATTGGCGTGTGCCATCCGTTGCCGGCCGTTCGCGGCGATCACTTCATACCGGGGCCGGACGAAATGTTTCCCGGCGGCGATTTCGATCTGCGCGGGCCATTCGAGACCGGGCAGCAGGTTTGAGACGTCCAGCGGATAACTGCCAAAGGCCGGGACTTCCGTCGCTAAGGAACCGCTGTCCGTGCCGCCCATGCGCGCCATCGTGACGCTGTTCGGCGGAATCGCGCAGGGATGGCTGTTTTGAATCCAGAGAATGACCTTTTCATCGGCTTTCGGAGCCGGAAGCCCGGCATAGAAATCCGCCGGCCACGCATTCGCATCGTGGGTGCAGGACAGTACCGACGGGTCGTCGCCATAGGTGTCCAGCGCGTATTTCACCACGTCGTGGCCGGCGCCGTTCACCACATGCAGGAAGAGCTGGCCGGTAAAGTCGCCGAGATTGAAGCGGTCGCGCACGACCGCGCTATCGACCGAGATCGACTCGACGGCGGACGACAACGGCTCGTTCCAGCGTGCCAATTCCTGGCCGTCGGCGTCGAACAGACAAAACCAAACCATGGTGTCGTGGCCGCCATAGCCGGCCCAGTAATTCGCCGTGACAAGACGGGTGTGATGGCCGCCTGCGTCGCGAAAGAACGCGAAATTCGTTGCGAAGTTCAGCGGCTCCAGATACCGGTGTCGGTTGGTCAGCAGGGCGTCGTCGAGACGCATGCCGTCGAGACTTCGAATCTCAACCCTATCGGGCACCAGATGCCGGATATGATCGATCAGGCGTTCGGCATCGAAGGCAACGACGAATACCGTTTTCACCGAAGCGCCGGCGAGATCGGTGATCGGCGCTGCGGGCACGCCGAGAATGGTCTCGCCAATATCCGACAGGTCCTGGACAAACGCCGCCGTTACGTCCAGGGCGCCGCAGTCGTGCAATTCCGCGAAGGCGTTGGCGAATCCGTGTGGATCGTAGATCCCGACCGGACCGGCGGCGGCGATTTCGGCGATGAGGGACTTGGCCTGGTCCGCAACGAAAGGGTGGCCGACCGCCTTGAAGAAACTGAAACCGCCGGACTGGTTGCTGAACGTGTCGATGTTTAGGGTCATGCAATCCGGGCTTTCTTGAAGAGGGCCGAGACGCTGTGCCGGAAGCGCTCCTTGCGCAGATATCCGCTGTTGCGCACCCAGTTTAGTTGGATTGAGCGCCGCTTGCCCTCGAAGGATTTGTGACCATGCCAGGCATTCTCTGTGCAACGGAATGCCAGCATGGTGCCGCATGCGGGCGGAACCTCGACCGCGAAGTCTTCGATGTCATCGGGAGTGCGCAACAGGCGCAGCCGCCCGCCGTCGGTATCCCACGACTCATTCAGGTAAAGCAGCACAGTGACGAGCTTTCCGTTCGAATCGGTATGGATTTTACCGTCGCTGGGTCGGCACTGGCCGCGCACGGTGATCATCGTTGGGCGATTCGATAGCGAAATATCGAACTTTTCACTGATCGCCGCCGTCATCTCTTCACCCTGCAAGATGTCGGCCAATGCCGAGCAGGCGCCGCCGCTCCGAAGCGCATGCAGCGGATAGCTGCCTGCGCTGTCGACCGCGGGGAAATCCTCCATCACGCGCTGCAGTTCTTCCGCCGGAACAAAGTCCGGAACCACGACGTGATCGAAAGGGTCGTGCCGCAACGGCGTTTCCTGCAAGGCCGCGAGATTTAACATGGAACTGGGCATGCGCCTTCCTTCGACTGTCGCCGCATTGGTTGGTATAGGAAATGCCTCGTCCGATGGCAATGTGGCACCTGTCCGAAGCGGCTACGGGGACAATCCCAGGCGGCGCCGAATTTCCTCGGCGACTCGGGCAGTTTCGTTCAACGGCGCATAGGACCAGCGGTCCAGGGCGCCTTCGAAGGGCCGGACAATTCCCATTGTTGTCAGCATTTCGCGAAAATCCCGGAACTTGCTGTGTTTCTTCCCGTCGAGCTCGACAATGTAAACGGGTTTCCCTGTGGCGCAGGCTTCGGACATCATGTTTACCGAGTCGCAGGTCACGACGATGGCGTCGGCAATACCGAGGTAGCCGAGATATGGGTTTTCACCATTGCCATCCCACATCACGGCGGGCGCATCGGCCAGGCCCGCGCGCAATTGGCGTTCGGCGGCTTTGCCTGTCCGCCGCGAGGGGGTAACCATCAGGGCCGCGCCAAATTCCGTGCACATCGTGGACAAATCGGCCGCGAGCCGGGCGACGACACCGTCCGTCAACGTGTAGACGCTGTTGGACCCCCCGACCAGTACGGCGACCAGCGGTCGGGGCAAATGTGCAAGTGTCGGTGCAATCCGCGCGGCCGCCGCATCCAATCGTGGACGGGTCACCCGATGCAGGGATCCCCGGATCGGGAGGACATTGGGACCGGTAAGCCGGTCGTGGTCGGGTGCGAACACCAGATCGAACCGCGCCGGGTTGATGCGCGGATGTTGAATGTGAACGGCAAAGCTACGGCCCTGACTTTGTTCCTTGATCCAGAGTGCCGGCCGGATCGCATGACGGCCGCAGCTGATGATAAGGCGCGGCAGCGGCGGCACGAGCGGATCGCTGCCGGTGCCGGCGCCGGACACGACGGACGGCCAGATTCCCGGAGGAAACCATTTCCAGGGCGCCGCAGGCCGGATCGTTTTCTCGACAACCGGTAATCCGACCGCTTCCGCCAGGCCGAGCGCCTGGCTGACCATGCCGATTTTGCCGTCCGTAATCGTCCAGGTGGTATCCAGTGCGATGCTCGGGGAATTTGTCATAAGGTGGGCAGTGATCCGTCGTCGCGCCAAGCGCTCGATGCAGGGTGCCGCCGGGGCGCTGCGGGCGGCAATCTGGTATTCGGTAACTTTATTTCGTCTCGTCCTAGTTTGTAATAATATTACTCAGCGAAACCACGGGGACGGTCCAACATATGCGCCGGGTAAAACTGGACAAGATCGATTTGCGCATCATGCGTGACTTGCAGGCCGACGGCCGCATGACGAATGTGGATTTGGCGAAGCGCGCCGGTATTTCGGCGCCGCCATGTCTGCGCCGCGTTCGCGCGCTGGAAGAATCCGGCTATATCCGCGGTTATCATGCGGATGTGAACGCCGAAGCCTTGGGGTATGGCGTGACGGTGTTCGCCCAGGTCGGTTTGTCGAGTCAGGCGGAATCGGACCTGGTCGCGTTCGAAACGCTGGTCGCGCAATGGCCGCAAGTGCGTGAATGCTACATGCTGGCGGGCGAAACGGACTTTCTTCTGCGGATCGTCGCGACCGATTGGGACAGCTATAACCGCTTTCTGACATCGGCGCTGACTTCGGCGCCGAATGTCAGCCACGTCAAGTCGGCCCTGGCGATCCGCGCGTCGAAGCAGGAATTCGGCGTGCCGATCGACGTTACGGCCGAGCCGCCGCCGGGTGCGGATTCCTGATCGGGTGAGGCGAGAACCCATCGACAGGTGGCGTGCTGTCGCCCCGCCTATTTGAACGAAACTTTGATGAGTTCGTAGTCTTTCTGGCCGCCCGGCGTCATGACTTCCACCGAATCGCCGACGGTGCGGCCGATCAGCGCACGGGCGATTGGTGACGTAATCGAGATGCGGCCCGCCGCCGGATCCGCTTCGTATTCGCCGACAAGCTGGTAAGTCTTTTCTTCGTCGGTTTCTTCGTCCGCAACGGTGACGGTTGCCCCGAACTTGACCTCTTTGCCCTTGAGCGCAGAGACGTCGATAATTTGAATCCGGCTGGCATGATCTTCCAGTTCGAGGATGCGGCCCTCGATAAAGCTCTGATTCTCGCGCGCGGCATGATACTCGGCATTTTCCGACAAATCGCCGTGTTCGCGCGCGGCTGCGATAGCCTTAATGACGGTGGGGCGCTCGACCGTTTTCAGCGTCTTGAGCTCTTCCTGGAGCCGTGCTGCGCCATCTGCCGTAATAGGGATCTTGTCCATCGTTTTCACCTGAATTGAAGCAATAGCGGCCTTTGGTCTGCTTCACGCCAGCCAAACCATGTCGCGCTTCGGAGTTACGGAAAAGTGTTCTCTACCGGTTTATAAAATAGGACTGCAAGGGGGCGACATCAAGAGAGCCGTCCTGCAGGGCGGCGATCGCCTGAACCGCCGCCCTGGCACCGGCGACGGTGGTGAAATAAGGAATTTTATGAATTAGGGCGGACCGGCGCAAGCTGAAGCTGTCTGCGATCGCCTGGGCGCCTTCGGTTGTGTTGAAGACCAGTTGTATTTCGCCGTTGATCATCCCGTCGACGATATGCGGTTGTCCTTCGCGCACCTTGTTGATGATATCGACCGAGATCTCCTGCGATTCCAGGAATGCCGCCGTACCGCGGGTGGCAACGATGCGGAAACCGAGTTCGATCATTTTTCGGGCGGGGCCGACGATCGTCTCTTTGTCGCGGTCCTTGACCGAGACGAAGACCCGGCCTTCGGTCGGCAGAATGACGCCGCCGCCGAGTTGCGATTTCGCGAACGCACGGCCGAAATCGGTATCGAGCCCCATGACTTCGCCCGTCGATTTCATTTCCGGCCCCAATACTACATCGACACCGGGGAAGCGCGCGAAGGGGAACACCGCCTCCTTAACCGCGACATGACTGCCGACGGGATCGGGCTTCAGATCGAATGCGGAAAGCGGTTCGCCCGCCATGACGCGCGCGGCAATCTTGGCTATGGGGACACCGGTCGCCTTGGCGACGAATGGGACGGTACGGCTTGCCCGGGGGTTGACCTCGATCAGATAGACTTCGCCATCCTTGATCGCATACTGCACATTCATCAGCCCAACGACGTGTAAGGCCTTGGCCAGCGCCTCGGTTTGCCGGGCGATCTCCTCCACCACGGCGGCGTCCAACGAATAGGGCGGCAACGAACAAGCGCTGTCGCCGGAATGGATGCCCGCCTCCTCGATGTGTTCCATGATGCCGGCCACGTGCACATGCTCGCCGTCGGACAGGGCGTCCACATCGACCTCGATGGCGTCGCGCAGGAAATGATCGACCAGGACCGGATGATCGCCGGATACCTGCACCGCGGTCCGCATATATCGCTTCAACCCCTCGACGTCATGCACCAGTTCCATCGCCCGGCCGCCGAGCACATAGGAAGGACGCAGCAAGACGGGATAGCCGATTTCGTTGGCGATTCGTTGCGCGTCTTCCAGGGATGTTGCGATGCCGTTCGGTGGCTGACGCAGGCTGAGGCGGTTGACGAGTTGCTGAAAACGCTCGCGATCCTCGGCGAGGTCGATCGCGTCGGGCGACGTGCCGAGGATGGGAATATTCTCGTCCTCCAGCGCCTTCGCCAGCTTCAGCGGAGTCTGGCCGCCGAACTGAACGATGATCCCCTTCAGAGTGCCTTTCCGTTGTTCGACCCGGACCAGCGAGATGACGTCCTCGGCGGTCAGCGGCTCGAAATACAAGCGGTCGGACGTGTCGTAGTCGGTGGATACGGTTTCCGGGTTGCAGTTGACCATGATCGTCTCGTACCCGGCCTCGCGCAGCGCATAGACGGCGTGAACGCAGCAATAGTCGAACTCGATGCCTTGGCCGATTCGGTTCGGGCCGCCGCCGAGGATGACGATCTTGTTGCGGTCGCTCTCGTCGGCTTCGCATTCCGCCGGGGTGAAGCCGTCACCCTCGTAGGCGGAGTACATATAGGGCGTCTGCGAGGCGAATTCCGCAGCGCAGGTGTCGATTCGCTTGTACACCGGCGTGACCGCCAGTGCCCGCCGCCGTGCCGCGACATCCGGTTCGGTGTGCCCGGTCAGCGCGGCCAGCCTTGCATCGGAAAAGCCCTGCTTCTTGAGTTTTAAGAGACCCGGCGTGTCTTCCGGCAAGCCATTTGAGGACACGTCCGCTTCGCTTTGCACGATCTCCTCGATCTGGCGCAGGAACCAGCGATCGATCTTGCAGGCTTCGTAAATTTTTTCGACCGTAAGGCCGTACCGGAATGCCTGTGCCACCAGCAGCAGCCGATCCGGCGCAGGAATGCGCAATGCGTTCGCCACTGCATCCGCACCGTCCCCGCCAAGTCCTTCGACCTCGACAGGGTCGAAACCGGTCAGTCCGGTCTCCATCGACCGGAGAACTTTCTGGACACTTTCCTTGAACGTCCGGCCGATCGACATGGCTTCCCCGACCGATTTCATCGCGGTGGTGAGCAGCGGTTCGGCGCCGGGAAATTTCTCGAAGGTAAAGCGCGGCATTTTCGTGACCACGTAGTCGATGGTCGGCTCGAAGCTTGCCGGCGTTACTTTCGTTATGTCGTTGTCTAACTCGTCGAGCGTGTATCCGACGGCAAGTTTCGCGGCAATCTTGGCAATCGGAAATCCGGTCGCCTTAGACGCCAAGGCGGAAGACCGTGAAACACGGGGGTTCATTTCGATCATCGCCAGCCGGCCAGTGTCGGGACATACCGCGAACTGGACGTTCGACCCGCCGGTATCGACGCCGATCTCACGCAGACACGCGATCGAAGCGTCGCGCATGATCTGGTATTCCTTGTCGGTCAACGTCAACGCCGGCGCGACCGTTACCGAATCTCCGGTATGGATACCCATCGGATCGATGTTTTCGATCGAACAGATGATGATGCAATTGTCCGCCTTGTCGCGAACCACCTCCATTTCGAATTCTTTCCAGCCGAGCACCGATTCTTCGACCAGCACTTCCTGCACCGGAGAGGCGCGCAGGCCCGAGGTGAGCAACTCGAAATATTCATCGCGGTTGTAGGCAATGCCGCCGCCGGTGCCGCCGAGCGTAAAGGACGGCCGAAGGATCGCCGGCAATCCCACGTCATCGAGCGCCGTCGCGCCATCCTCTATGGTGCGCACCAGCACGCTGCGCGGGCATTCCAGGTCGATCGCCTTCATCGACTCGCGGAACAGCTGGCGGTCCTCGGCCTTGGCGATGACATCGGCCTTGGCGCCGATCATCTCGACACCGTACCGGTCGAGCGCGCCGTTTTCCCAAAGCGACATCGCGGTGTTCAGCGCCGTCTGGCCGCCCATGGTCGGCAGCAGCGCGTCCGGCCGTTCGCGGTCGATAATTTTTTCGACCGTCTCGGGCGTGATCGGCTCCACATAGGTCGCATCCGCCATGTCCGGGTCGGTCATGATGGTGGCCGGATTCGAGTTCACCAGGATCACGCGGTAGCCTTCGTCGCGCAAAGCCTGGCAGGCCTGCGTGCCCGAATAATCGAACTCGCACGCCTGACCGATCACGATCGGCCCGGCGCCGATGATCATGATCGACTTTATGTCGGTGCGCTTCGGCATGACTCTCCGACTTACCTCTGCCTATTTTTCATCCATCATCGCGACGAACCGTTCGAACAGGTAATGGCTGTCCTGCGGTCCGGGCGAGGCTTCGGGGTGGTGCTGCACGCCGAACACCGGGCGGCCGGCCGCGGCGATGCCTTCGACCGTGCCGTCGAACAGGGAAACATGGGTGACCGCCACGCTGTCCGGCAGGGAGTCCGCCGCGATGACGAAGCCATGGTTCTGGCTGGTGATCTCGACCTTGCCGGTGGTCAGGTCCTTGACCGGGTGGTTTGCGCCGCGATGGCCATGATGCATTTTCTCGGTCTTGGCGCCGAGCGCCAGGGCCAGCATCTGGTGACCGAGGCAGATACCGAAAACCGGCAGCCCGGACTTCAGGATGCCCTTAATCATCGGCACCGCGTATTCGCCGGTCGCCGCGGGATCGCCCGGACCGTTGGAAAGGAATACGCCGTCGGGTTCGTGTCGCAGCACGTCGTCGGCGGTGGCCGTCGCCGGGACCACGGTGACGCGGCACCCGAGATCGGCGAGGCTGCGGAGGATGTTTCGTTTGGCGCCGAAATCGACCGCCACCACATGCCGCTGCGGTGTCTCAAGCGCGCCATACCCTTTACCCAGCGTCCAGCGGGTCTCCTGCCAACCGTAGCTCTGTGTGCAGCTCACGACCTTGGCCAGGTCCATGCCTTCGAGGCCGGGCCACTCGGCCGCCGTTGCGACTAGGGCGGCGACATCGAAGCGGCCGTCCGGCGCATGCGCCAGGCAGCCGCTGGCGGCGCCCAAATCGCGCAGCCGCCGTGTGAGACGCCGTGTGTCGACGCCTGCGATGCCGATCAATCCGTTGGATTTCAGCCAGGCCTCGAAATGCTGCGCGGCGCGCCAATTCGAGGACTCGGTGATGTCGGCGCGCAGGATGCAGCCGAGCGCTGCCGGGGTGGCGGTTTCGATATCTTCGGGGTTCGCGCCGGTATTGCCGATATGCGGGAAGGTAAAGGTGATGATCTGCCCGGCATAGGACGGGTCGGTCATGATTTCCTGATACCCGGTGATCGAGGTATTGAAACAAACCTCGCCGACCGCGTTGCCGGTCGCACCGATGCCTTTGCCCCAGAAAATCGTGCCATCGGCCAGCGCCAGGGCGGCTGTTGCGCCGGGTGGCGGGGTGGGCGTTTGTGAGGGCTTGTCCGCCATCGGCTCGATGATTTCCCTGGGCCAGGCTGGAAGTTTAAGGCGAGACTCCGATGGAGCGCCCATGGCGTTATGTAAATTGCGGTGGTTCTAAGCAAAAGCCGTACCGCCGTCAAGGATTCATTAACAAATAAAATGTGTTATTTCAAAGAGTTAAGTTATCGTTTCCTGTTGCGTTAACGATTGTCTTTCGTGTACGGTTGCTGCTTGTCGCGAATTACGGGCAAGATTGGATTTATGTTGCGCGAAAATTTAGGCGAGTCGCTGAAAGAAGCGACCTTGGCGAAGGATTCCTGTGCGACGGCAACGATTCGCCTGATTCTCGCCGCGCTGAAGGATCGCGACATCGCGGCACGGTCGAAAGACAATACTGCGGGGATCAGCGACGACGAAATCCTCGGATTGCTGCAGACCATGGTGAAGCAGCGTCGCGAAAGCATCGAGATGTATGAAAAGGGTAATCGTCAGGAGCTCGCGGACCGCGAAGCCCGCGAGATCGAGGTCATTCAACGCTTCCTGCCGGAACAGATGGACGATCAGGGGATTGCCGACGCGGTGGCGCAAGTGATCTCGGAGACCGGCGCCGGCGGCCTCAAGGATATGGGCAAGGTTATGGGCGCGCTGCGGGCCCAATTCGCGGGCCGGATGGACTTCTCCAAGGCCAGCGTGGCGGCGAAACAAAAACTGTCCTGAGCATCGAGGCCGAGTCGGCGGCCTTCGCAGGATGGCGCGACGCCGCGGCGTCTTTATGGTCCGCCGCGACTGGTATAGATTGACCGCCGACCAAATGGACCGCGCCGATGGCCTTCCCACCCAACTTCCTGGACGAGATCCGGACCCGTATTTCGGTGTCGGATGTGTGCGGCCGCAAGGTGAAGCTGATCCGCCGCGGCCGGGAATTCGTCGGCCTCAGCCCGTTCAACAACGAAAAGACGCCGTCCTTCACCGTCAATGACGAGAAGGGCTTCTACCACTGCTTCAGCAGCGGCAAGCACGGCGACATCTTTTCTTATGTGATGGAAACCGAAGGGCTCAGCTTTCCTGAGGCGGTGGAGAAATTCGCCGACGAGGCGGGGCTGGAAATGCCGCGCCAGACGCCCCGCGACCGGGCTCAGGAGGAACGCCGCAAGGGGCTGCACGATGTCCTGGAGGATGCCTGTACGTGGTTTGAGGCCCGCCTGCGCGGCGGCGGGCAGGGCGCGGCGGCGCACGCCTATCTGACGGAACGCGGCCTGGACGAGGAGACGATCCGCGCCTTCCGGCTCGGCTACGCGCCGGACGGCCCCGCCTTTGCACGGGCGATGCAGCAGAAAGGCCATAGCGAGGCGATGCTGGTTGAGGCGGGGCTGATGCGCCGGCCCGATGACGGGCGGGCGGCCTATGCGTTTTTTCGCGACCGGGTGATGTTTCCGATTGCCGACCGGAGCGGCAAGGTGATCGCCTTTGGCGGCCGGCTGATGGGAGACGCCAAGGCGGCGAAATACATCAATTCGCCGGACACGCCGCTCTTCGACAAGGGGCGGACGCTGTACAATCTGGGACCGGCGCGGCAAGCGGCGCATGACGCGGGCCGGCTGCTGGTCACCGAAGGGTATATGGACGTAATCGCGCTGGCGCGCGCCGGCTTTGCCGAGGCGGTGGCGCCGCTCGGCACCGCGATGACCGAGACGCAATTGCGGGAGGTCTGGCGCATGGTGCCGGAGCCGATCCTGTGTTTCGACGGCGACGCCGCCGGGCAGCGGGCGGCGGAACGCGCGGCGGAGCGGGCGCTGCCCCTGCTGGAGCCGGGTAAATCGCTGCAATTCGCCTATCTGCCATCCGGCGAGGATCCGGATAGCCTGATCCAGACGCAGGGCCGCGCGGCAATGGATCAGGTGGTGCAGGGCGCCCGACCGCTGATCGACCTGGTGTGGACCATGGAGGTTCAGGCGCGGCCAATTGACACGCCGGAGCGGCGCGCGGATCTGGAAACGCGGCTCCGCAAGCGGGTTGGCCAAATTTCCGATGGGACGGTACGTCAGTACTACTCGGAAATGCTTCGCAATCGGCTATGGGAGGCGTTCCGCGGCCAGCGGCGGCCGGATTCGGTCCGGCGGCGCCAGGCGGGCACCCTGCCCCGGCAAGCCGCCCAATGGGGCGCGCGCACCAATTTGGCCAGTCCGGTCCGCGCCGCCGCGCGCCGCCGCCAGCAGGTTTTGCTCGCCACGATGGTTAACAATCCCGGTCTTTACGAAGAATTCGCGGAATCCCTGGCCCAGGTGGAATTCGACTCCGATCTTGACAAATTCCGCCAGGATATTCATGACGTGCTGTCGTCGACGCCAGACCTTGACTCTGAGGGTCTTCAACGCCACCTCTCTGAGACGGTAAATTTGCGCATTCTTAAGAGTTTGCTTAGTAAGGATGTGCTATTACATGCTTCCCGCCCCGGTACGCCGATCGACGAGGTGCAAACCAATATCCGAGAGCTTTTGGCACGGATGCAGGGGTCGATACAGGGACGGGAGTTGCGGGAGCAGGGCCGAATCGCGGGGACGGAAGGAACGGCGGACGCCGAAGCACGGTTTCTGCGCCTTCGCGACGAGGTTGAGCGGGTGGAAAGCGATATCAGTAAGCTGGAAGATTAACGGATATTCATCGAAATAGCGCCGGTTCCGGAAGATTTCGGGACATTAATGCATTAAATTGACGGAAAAATCGGGGGCGATCGCCAATGGCAGCCAAAGCAGCGCGGGAAGTAAGCAGTACGGAGCGGGAAGAAGAGCCGGGTGACAGCCCGCTGCTCGACAGCGTGAGCGCAGCCGTCAAGAAACTTGTCACCAAGGGCAAGGAACGCGGCTTCATCACTATCGACGAACTCAACGCGGCAATGCCGCAAGAACAGGTCTCCTCCGAGCAGATCGAGGATACGATGACGATGATGTCGGTGCTCGGCATCAACGTGGTCGAAAGCGAGGACGCGGACGAGGCCACCGACGCGAAGCCCGGCGAGAACGGCACAGCGGTGACGCGCGCCAGCGGCAACCTGGACGACGACGATATCGGCCGCACCGACGATCCGGTCCGTATGTATCTGCGCGAGATGGGCAGCGTCGAATTGCTGTCCCGCGAGGGCGAAATCGCGATTGCCAAGCGGATCGAGGCGGGCCGCGAAAAAATGATCGGCGCGCTGTGCGAAAGCCCGTTAACCATGCGCGCGATCGCGCGCTGGCACGATGCGCTGGTCAACGAAGAAATCCTACTGCGGGATATCATCGACCTGGACGCGACCTATGGCGGCACGCCGGAGGACCACAGTGCGAACCCGCCGATGCAGCAGAACCAGAATGGCGGGAACGGCGCCGTACGGGTCGGCCCGAACGGCGGCGCCCCGGCTGGAGCCAACGGTGCCGCGCCGGCAAATGCCGCGGCAGGCACGAATGGCGCGAGTCCGGCCAAGACCGCCGCGGATGGCGAGGCAACCACTGCAGAGAGCGCGGACACCGACGATGACGAGGATGACGACGAGGAGGCCTCGGTCTCGCTGGCGGTTATGGAAGCGGCGCTGAAACCGGAAATCATCAAGATCTTCAAGAATGTGGCGGCGACCTATACCAAGTTGCAGCGGTCCCAGGACAAGCGCCTGTTGACCCAGCAGAAGGGCGAGGAAGTCTCCAAATCGACCGAACGGACATATGAGCGCCATCGCCGCGAGCTGATCGAATTGCTGGACGGCGTGCGGCTCAACAACGCGCGGATCGAACAGCTCGTCCATCAGCTTTACGACTTCAACAAGGCGCTGACCCGGAACGAAGGGCGGTTGCTGCGACTCGCCGTCGATTGCGGCGTCGACCGGGAATCCTTCCTGGAACATTATTTCGGCTATGAGCTGGACCCGAACTGGCTCGACCAGGTGTCCGAGCTCAGCAAGCGCGGCTGGAAGACCTTCGTCAAGAAGCGCCGCAAGGAAATCGAAGAGCTGCGGAGCGAGATTGCCACGGTCGCCGGCGAGGCGAACATGCCGATGTCCGAGTTCCGCCGCATCGTACAGGCGGTGCAACAGGGCGAGCGCCAGGCTGGCCGTGCCAAGAAGGAAATGGTCGAGGCCAATCTGCGGCTGGTCATTTCTATCGCCAAGAAATACACCAACCGCGGCCTGCAATTCCTCGACCTGATTCAGGAAGGCAATATCGGCCTGATGAAGGCGGTCGATAAGTTCGAATACCGCCGCGGCTATAAGTTCTCGACCTATGCCACATGGTGGATCCGTCAGGCGATCACCCGCTCGATCGCCGATCAGGCGCGCACCATCCGCATCCCCGTGCATATGATCGAGACGATCAACAAGCTGGTGCGCACTTCGCGCCAGATGCTGCACGAGATCGGCCGCGAGCCGACCCCGGAGGAACTCTCCGAGAAGCTGCACATGCCGCTGGAAAAAGTGCGCAAGGTGCTGAAGATCGCCAAGGAGCCGATCAGCCTGGAAACGCCGATCGGCGACGAGGAAGACAGCCATCTCGGCGACTTCATCGAGGACAAGAACGCGGTGCTGCCGTCGGAGGCGGCGATCCACTCCAATCTGCGCGAAACCACGACGCGGGTGCTGTCCAGCCTGACGCCCCGCGAGGAACGCGTGCTGCGCATGCGCTTCGGCATCGGCATGAACACCGACCATACGCTGGAAGAGGTCGGCCAGCAGTTCTCGGTCACGCGCGAGCGCATACGCCAGATCGAAGCCAAGGCGCTGCGCAAGCTCAAGCACCCGAGCCGGTCGCGCAAACTGCGCAGCTTCCTCGATTACTAGATCAACCCGCCGCCGAAATCACCGGTGACAATGGGGCTACGACAGGGCCGGGGCCGCAAAGCCCTTGCCCGCCTCCGCCCGTCCGTGATATCGCCCGGCGGTGGAGACGCTTCCCGTCGCCCGGGCCCGTAGTTCAGTTGGTCAGAACGGACCGCTCATAACGGTCATGTCGCAGGTTCGAGTCCTGCCGGGCCCACCACCCATACGCGAAATAAAGTTTCTGGAAAAATTTGCAGCCCGGGTCGCCGGAGAACAGCGCCGGGATCCATCGCGCCGGACACTCGGCAATTCCGATTCCCCGTTCGGGAATTTCGAGATCGCGATTCGGCGCTCGCAGCGATCCGGTCATCCCACTCGCCCGTCGCGCAGATCGATAATTTTCCAGGCGCCGGCGTTTCAGCAGGCTTGGCAGCAACCAATGCCGGACGGGCCTTGGAAAATTCGCGTGGTCTACCGAAGGGAAAAGCGTGAAAAGCCTCCCGCACGCGGCGCTTTCTTGTCGTCATCGACAAATAGGCACTACTACGAAATAAAAAAGCACGTCTAAATAACATTGCTACCAAATATGAAATTGGAATTACTTTGCCGCCTATTCAATCTGGGGGGATGATATGCGGTGCAAATTCTGCCTCACGATAGGCATGTCCCTTGCCGTTCTCTCTACCTCGTCCATCGAGGCAACGCTGCTTCCCGGCAATTGCATCGTCGAGCGCGCCGGGGACGACATCGAAGGGCGCCACACCGGTGGCGAAATAGCGATCCATGCGGGCGCCGGCTGCGGGGTCGGTCACGTACTCGAAATCGATCTGCTGACCGGGATTGCCGGTGCGAACGTTTTTTCCGGCGCGCGCGACAGGGCGCTTCCCCACGACCCGTCGGGCGTGACGCTGTACAGCGGCATTGTGAAACCTGAATTGCGCGTCATTGCCATCGGAGGCTCCGTCGCCGGGACCCGGGATTGCGATTTCGCGCGTTGCGCGTCGGCAGCGGAAAGACCGGGATTGCCATTCGGCGCCCGACCGGATTCCGGCGCACCGAGCCCGGCGGTCCTCTGGTTATTCCTGGCGCTGCTCTGGCTGTTCGCGATTGTCCTGCGGGAATTGCTGGCAAGGCTCGACCCGGCATCGCCAAAGGCACCGTTGCGGAGCGTCGAACCCAACGGCTGACGCCGCAGGGCCCGGTCCCCGAGCCGGTGACCGCACGCCTGCCACACCATCCTTCCGTTCGTTTTTGTCGCAGCGGGGGCAGGTCTGCGCGCAAGTCGTGCCTTAAAGCTGCGTCGTTTATAGCGAACGCGCAGGCGGGTCGGCCTGGCCGAACTTCTGGGAAACCGAACAATCGTCGACCCTGCGACGCTGGCGGCGCTGTTTGCGAGCAGGGCGCGGGTTGGTTTGGGCATGGTTTGTCGCGGCCAAGTTCGGAAATTTCTCACCGTAGTAGGGAAACCATCGGCGATTTATGAATGAACGAATTTTGAATTTTCGGGGTCAGGGGCAATCGAGGCACGTATTTTGCTTTGAGTACGTAAAAATAGCCCGACAGGGCTAATACTCGGAGTAGGTACAATGATGTTTCGTCCAATGCCGGTTGCTGCACTTTCCGCGCTGATGCTTTTCGGCGCTCCAGGCTTCGCCGTCGCCGGGGATCTCGGTCCCCGACTGGCCGCCGCCGATTTGGTATCGGGGTTTCAGTCGTCCGCCAGTTTGGATGAAACGGAACTCGGTTCGGTTTCGGGGTTCGGTCCCGGTCAGCAATCCGTTCCGAATGTCACAAAACAGCAAGATATCTCGGTGATTTTGTTCGATGAACTGGGCAAACCCAAAGGCGGAGGCATTTCCGCGGGCACCGGCAGGGCGTCAACGGTCGCGAACAGTGTGAACGTCGGCGGCGGACGCTAGACACCCCCAAGAGCGTCGATTTGGCCCGCAACCGGGTCAATGGAAAAGGCAACGCGGTGATCCCCAGGAAGCTCGCGCCGATGGCCATTGCCGTTGTCGAAGGCGAATCCAAACCTCTTATTTTTTTAGAGGCAGAAGCGACATTTAAGACTCAGCCGCCTATCAATTCACTCCGTTTCCCGTAAAAATTATCATTGTAAATCATTGGTTTATGGTTATTTTCTGCGCAAAGGGCAAGGTGCGCTAATTTTAGCCGCAAGCGAGTCTAAATTTCTTGATACTTTACAGTCGGGGTTAACACTTTGGACTCATTTGATTTACACTTTGGACTCGGTCAACCTATACTTTAGACTCTATTTCCGATACTTTCGCTCCGTTTCAGGCGAATATTATCCTTTTTAATCAGATTATTGTGGCTGGCTATCCATAGATCGAATATGGCGTCCGCTCTTTTGTCGAGCGTGAGTCTTAATTTCCTGAGCTTTACAGTCGGAGCTAACACTTCGGACTCCACCAGCCGGTACTTTAGACTCAATCCAAGACGCTTTTGCGCCGTTTCTGGCAAATATTATCGATTCAAATCAAAATCTTACGGTTTAATTCCCCAAATCAGATGGATAGTGCGCTTTTGTGTCGAGCGTGAGTCTTAATTTCCTGAGCTTTACAGTTGGAGTTAACACTTCGGACTCCGGCATCTAACACTTCGGACTCGGCCTCTAAAAATTTTTATCTCTTTAACTCAAATACTTGCGGCCATGCAGCCACAGATTGAGCAAGTGGCACGTTCCTTGCCCTTCTCCGGTCAGTAACCTTTTCGTTGGCGGATCCATTCGCGAACGAGGGGCAGTCTGCTTCGGCCAAGCCTTCGGATTGCGGGCCGGACGGATCATTTCAATAGGACATATGTGAAGAGGAGTTCTAAAGCTATGTCGTTCAGAACCAAACTTCTAGGCTCGGCCTCGGCCGTGCTGCTCATCGGGGCGGCGTCGGGCGCCGCGTTTGCGGACCCTAGCGTTCAGAATCAGGATAATTGGACCCTCGAGATGGTGGACTTGGATCATCAAACGATGCGTCAGGTCGTTGATGGAGACAATGCGCTAGAGAACACCACAGATAGTGGCTCCCGACGCGTTAACAGGATGATTGGCGATTACAGCAACACCATGCTCGGCCTCAGTCACGACCAGCAGAACAACGGCAACAACAACGCCATCGGCGCGGCGAGCAACGTTCTGGTGAATACGGGCGATGGCGACGACATCGACCAGAACCTTTATATCAGGGGAATATCGCGAAACGGGACTTATATCGATGTTCCGGAGATGAATCCGTCTGACACGGCGGTGCGGAGCAACCTGATCCGCAATGCATATCAGGACGTGCAGGGCGTATTCGACGTGCAGCAGAACAATGGCGACGGCAACGTCATGGGAATCGGCGACGTGGTCTCCGCCAACCTTGGCGGCCCGACGTTTGGGCAGAATGGCGAGGCCCACCGCAGCAGCACGCAGAAAGTCCGCGTGTCGGGATTGGTTGACAACAACAATTCGACGGACACGGACTTTTTTAACAGTGCATCGGCTCAGACCGGTGAACGGCTCAACAGGATCGATGGCCTCGCCTTCGAAAACTTCCTCGGCCTGGCGTCGGTGCAGCAGAACAACGGCAACGGCAACGTCATTCAGGCCGGCACCGCCGTGATCGCCGATATCGGAACGACGAACGCCCCGACGGGTGACGAGATCGCGGCCCTCGAAATTAAGGCCGATGGCAGGGTGCGGAACAGTACCGCGACATCCACGTTTGAGAGTGGCGGTCCGCCGCCATCGGACCGCAACAACCTGATCACCAACGCGTTCACGGGTCCGGTGATGGGCATTGTCAACGTTCAGCAGAACAACGGCGACAACAACAGCATGAATGTCGCGAACGCCGTTCGCGCTGTCTACAACGCCCAGGCCGATATCGACGTTGTCGGCGCAAGCAGCGTTTGGACTGTCGGCGAATCCTCGGGCAATATGGCGATCGATACCGATCAGGACCGCAACAACCTGGTCGGTGGGGGCGCCTTCGTTGGGGCGACGGGCATGTTCACGGTGCAGCAGAACAATGGCGATAACAATGCCATGAATTCTGCGACCGGCGTCGTTGCGTCCCTCTTCACGGGTAATGTCGAGGGTGCCGGTGTGATGGCAGGCGCCGCCGCAAGAGCAACGGTGAGCGATAATACGTCGATTGTGACCAGCAATTCGGACCGTCTCAACACTCTGAACGGTAACGTGTTCGACAACGCCCTCGGCATCGCCACGGTGCAGCAGAACAACGGTGACAACAACGTCATCAACGCATCCAAGGCGATCGTCGCTGCTGTCAGTTCGGACGGTGACTTCACCGGCTTCGACGGTAATGTCATGACCGACGCTTTGCTCACCGCGACCGTCACCGGAAACACGGCGACGATTTCTCCGACCAACAGTGCTCCGGGGTATGAGAACGTGCTGACGAACTCGTTCGAGGGCTTCAAGGGCATCAAGACGGTGCAGCAGAACAACGGTGACAACAACGCCATCAACGCCGCCAAGGCGGTTGTCGTGAGCGTCGGGGGTGAAGGTCACACTGGCTTCAACGGCAATATCATGGCCGACACGGCACTTACCGCCACGGTCACCGGTAACACCGTGATTGTCCCTTACACCAGCGTACCGCCGGGGTATGAGAACGTGCTTACCAACTCGTTCCAAGGCTTCAGTGGCATCAAGACGGTTCAGCAAAACAACGGCA
>CAJHYV010000081.1_pt1 | contig 41695 bp, 35 predicted proteins | sample 9198851 | NCBI WGS metagenome assembly CAJHYV01 (sample SAMEA7708375, study PRJEB35096) | sediment metagenome | biome: marine neritic benthic zone biome [ENVO:01000025]; feature: sediment [ENVO:00002007]; material: shallow marine sediment [ENVO:03000034] sea grass bed [ENVO_01000059] ...
CCGATAACCGCGCATTCGGCGACATCGGGATGGGCCGCCAGAACCTCCTCGATGGCGCCAGTGGACAGCCGGTGGCCCGCGACGTTGATCACATCGTCGGTGCGGGTCATCACGAAGATATAGCCGTCCTCGTCGAGATAGCCGGCATCGCCCGATTTGTAGTAACCGGGAAACTCCGCCATGTAGGACTCGATATAACGCTGATCGGCATTCCACAATGTGGGGAAACAGGATGGCGGCAACGGCAGTTTGACGCAGATCGCCCCCATTTCGCCGCGCGGCAATTCGCTGCCGTCATTGTCCAGAATTCGAATGTCGTAGCCCGGCGCCGCGCGGGTCGGCGACCCCGGCTTGACCGGCAGCATTTCGATACCGATGCAATTCGCGCCGATCGACCAGCCGGTTTCGGTCTGCCACCAATGATCGATCACCGGCACCTTGAGCTGATCTTCCGCCCAGTGCAGCGTGTCCGGGTCGGTCCGTTCGCCGGCCAAAAACAGCGTGCGGAAATGGCCCAGGTCGTAATTCTTGATCAGCTTGCCTTCCGGGTCTTCCCGCTTGATCGCGCGGAAAGCAGTCGGCGCGGTGAACATGGTGCAGACCTTGTGCTCGGCAATGACACGCCAGAAAACGCCCGCATCCGGCGTGCCGACCGGTTTCCCCTCGAAGATGATCGAGGTGCAGCCGTGGAACAACGGCGCATAGACGATGTAGGAATGCCCGACCACCCAGCCGACGTCGGACGCCGCCCAATACACTTCACCCGGCTCGACGCCGTAAATGTTTTTCATCGACCATTTCAGCGCGACAATATGGCCGCCGGTGTCGCGGACAACGCCCTTGGGCTGCCCGGTGGTCCCGGACGTATAGAGAATGTACAGCGGATCGGTTGCCTCTACCGGCACGCAATCGGCCGGCTCCGCCGCCGCCATCCTCTCGTGCCAGTCGACGTCGCGCCCTGCCGCCAGTTCATAGGGCTGCTGCTCGCGCTGCAGCACCACAACTTGATCGACCTTGTGCTTTGAGAGCTTGATCGCCTCGTTGACCATCGGCATGTATTCGATGACCCGGCCGGGTTCGATGCCGCAGGTCGCGGCGACGATCAGTTTCGCTTTGCTGTCCTCGATGCGGGTCGCCAATTCTTGCGGCGCGAACCCACCGAAAACCACGCAATGGACCGCGCCGATCCGGGCGCATCCCAGCATGGCAATCGCCGCCTCCGGTACCATCGGCATGTAGAGGATCACCCGGTCGCCATAGCCTACACCGTGGGATTTCAAGACGCCGGCGAAACGCGCCGCCTCATCCTGCAATGCCGCATAGGTGATCTTGCGCTGGCCGCCGCCGGTGATCGGGCTGTCATGGATGAATGCCACCCGATCGCCGTGCCCCGCTTCCACATGCCGATCGACCGCGTTGTAACAGGTGTTCGTCGTAGCCCCGACGAACCAACGGTAAAATGGCGGCTTTTCGTCGTCGAGGACCCGGTCCCATTTCTTATACCAGTGGACATCCTCGGCCGCCTCGGCCCAGAATCCTTCCCGATCGGATATTGAACGGTCGTAAACCGCATCAAATTTGCTGGTCATGACTGGCGCACCTCGCTCCACATTTTGTCACGCCGGGCCGGACCGCCACATTTCGGTTCAACGACTGGGCGCGCGCGCATTCTACGATTACAGGAACACCGAAGCCTTTGCAAAATGGCGGTCAGGTGGCACATTTTCGCTGCAACACATTGCAGGGATCGCCCGCGAGGACAGGGTAATGACGACGACTCAATACGACACCGATCTCGACAAGAACGCCGCCAATTTCGTGCCATTGAGCCCGCTCAGCTTCCTTCGGCGGGCCGCCGCCGTCTATCCCAATCGGCTGGCGGTTCAACATGGCGATTGGCGTATTACCTGGTCAGAGGCCTATACCCGCGCCCGCCGGCTGGCGAGTGCCCTGCAACGGCGCGGCATCGGCAAGAACGACACCGTCGCCATGGTGGCGCCCAACGTGCCCGCGCTACACGACGCGCATTTCGGCGTGCCGATGGCCGGCGCCGTCCTGAATCCGCTTAACACGCGCCTCGACCCGGATGCGATTGCCTTCATCCTCGATCACGGCGACGCCAAGGCGCTGATTACCGATCGCGAGTTGTCGCCGACCATCAAGGAAGCGCTCGGCAGGTGCACGGTGAAGCCGCTGGTGATTGACATCGACGACCCGCTCGGCAAGGACGGCGAGGCGCTGGGGGAACGGGACTACGAAGCCTTCCTCGAGGAAGGCGATCCCGGGTTCGACTGGTCCCTGCCGGAGAGCGAGTGGGATGCGATTTCGCTGAACTACACGTCGGGCACGACCGGCAATCCGAAAGGCGTGGTCTACCATCACCGGGGCGCCTACCTGCTCGCACTCGGCAATCTTCAGTCCTGGAACATGCCACTGCACGGCGTCTACCTGTGGACGCTGCCGATGTTCCATTGCAACGGCTGGTGCTTTCCGTGGGCGTTGGCGGCCAATGCGGGCACCAGCGTCTGCCTCCGACAGGTCGAACCGGCGGCAATCTTCAAGGCGATCGAGCAGGACGGCGTGACCCATTTCTGCGGCGCGCCGGTGGTGCTCAACATGATCATCAATGCCGACGCGAAGGACCGCCGGCCGCTGCCACGCACCGTCGAGGTCATGACCGCCGCGGCGCCACCGCCGCCCGCCGTGCTGCAACGGATGGAGGAGGATGGCTTTCATATTACCCATGTCTACGGGCTGACCGAATGCTACGGGCCGTCGGTCGTCTGCGCCTGGCACGATGAATGGGACGCCCTGTCGGCGGACGAGCAGGCACAGAAGAAATCGCGCCAGGGCGTACCCTACCCGGTGTTGGAAGACCTGATGGTCGCCGACCCGAAATCGCTCGCGCCGGTGCCGCGCGACGGCGAGACCATGGGCGAGGTGTTCATGCGCGGCAATGTGGTGATGAAGGGATATCTGAAAAATCCGGTGGCGACGCAGGAAGCGTTCGACGGCGGCTGGTTTCATACCGGCGACCTCGGCGTGTGGGAGCCCGACGGCTACATCGCGCTGAAGGACCGCTCGAAGGACATCATCATTTCCGGCGGCGAGAATATTTCGACCATCGAGGTCGAAGGCATGCTCTTCAAGCACCCGAAGGTGCTGGAGGCCGCCGTGGTCGCCAAGCCCGACGACCATTGGGGCGAGGTGCCGTGCGCCTTCGTCACGCTGAAGGACGGCGAGAACGCCGACGAAGCGGAAATCATCGCCTTTTGCCGGGACAACATGGCTCACTTCAAATGTCCTAAATCGGTGGTGTTCGGCCCGCTGCCGAAAACATCGACCGGCAAGGTGCAGAAATACGTGCTGCGCGAACGGGTGACCGAAACATGATCACCGGCCGCGCGAAATTGCATGACAGGTTTCGATGCGCCGGATACGATCTTTGTAACGCGTCTGCGAAACGCGGCCTGGGCGCGACGCCACACGACGTGACAGACGCGGGCATCTAAGAACCCCCAAATATAAACGCGCTGCACCGGACCGACCGTGTTGAGGCCGCCGGTCCGTGAGCGACAGGACACCGATGATGTTTGGAAAGGGGCTCCAATGGTTGCATTTATCCTGAACGGCAAGCGGGTATCGGTGAATGCCGAACCGGAAACGCCGCTGCTCTGGGCGATCCGGGAGCATCTGCGGCTCACCGGCACCAAATACGGCTGCGGCGCCGGGCTGTGCGGCGCATGCACCGTACACATCGACGGCAAAGCCGTGAAATCCTGCCAGACGGCCCTGTCGGATGCCGCCCATACGTCGGTGACAACGATCGAAGGATTGTCGTCGAATGCGAGCCATCCGCTGCAGAAGGCCTGGGTCGCCGAACAGGTCCCGCAATGCGGCTACTGCCAGTCCGGCCAGATCATGAAGGCGGCCGAACTGCTGCGGCAGACTCCCAACCCGTCGCGCGATCAGATCGTAACCCACATGAACGGCAACATCTGCCGCTGCGGCACCTACACGCGGATCGTCGCGGCGATCCAGCGCGCCGCGAAGGAGGGTTAGGCCATGAATATCATCGAACGCAACGGACCACAGATTTCCCGCCGCGCACTCCTCGGCGCCGCCGGCGGGCTCAGCTTCGCGGTTGCCATCGGCGCGAAGGGCCTCATCATCCTGCCGGAAGCCGAAGCCAGGGCAGCCGGGCACGACATCGGCGCCTGGGTGCGAATCCAGCCGGATAATTCGATCACGATCATCACGCCCGCGGCCGAAATGGGCCAGGGCTCGATGACCGGCGTGCCCGCGGCACTCGCCGAGGAGTTGGATGCCGATTGGTCCACCGTCACCCTGGAAATGGCGCCCGCCGAACCGGCGATTTACGGTTATGGCGGTCCGGGCCGCAAAAGCATGGGGATCTACGGCAGCCGCGCCGTCATGCGGTATTTCAACCAGATGCGGGTCGCCGGCGCGCAGGTGCGCAAGGTTCTGCTGGCCGGCGCCGCGGCGCACTGGCGGGTCGATCCCAACGACCTTACGACCGAACCCAGCGTCATCGTCCATGCCGCTTCCCGGCGTCGCATGACCTATGGGGAAGCCGCCGCCATCACGACCGTTCCGGCGGCCATGCCACGGATCGAGAAGTCGGAACTGAAGAATAAATCCCAGTTCCGCATCATCGGCAAATCCGTCCCGCGCCGGGATATTCCGGAAAAAGTCGACGGCTCGGCGCAATATTCCATCGACGTGCATCTGCCCGGCATGGTCTACGCCAGCACGATGCACGCGCCGGTACAGCTCGCCGAACCCGTGCGCTGGAACGACGCCAAGGTCCGCGCGATGAAGGGCGTGATCGACATCGTCAAACTCGAACAGGGCGTCGCCGTTGTCGCCGATACCTTCGAACACGTGCTCACCGCGCGCGACGCGCTGGAAGTCGAATGGACAAAGACTGCGGCCGCCCAGGGCTTCAATTCGGAAACGGCGCTCAATAGCGCCTACCCGGCAATGGCCGAAAGCAGAAATACGAATGTCCAGACCGTCGGTAGCAAGGGCAACGCCGATGCCGCCTTCTCGGGCGCCGCAAAAATCTACAAGGCGAATTTCAAAAGCGACTACGGGTATCACGCCCAGATGGAACCCCTGAACGGGGTCGCCCGTTTCAACGCGGCGGGGGACCGGTTGGAAATCTGGGAAGGCACCCAGGCGCCGGGCCGGTCGCGCCAGAAGATTGCGCAGGCGTTGGGCTTAAAAACCAGCCAGGTCATCCATCACCAGCATTATCTGGGCGGCGGTTTCGGGCGGCGGTCGATCACCGATTATTCCATCGAAGCGGCGCTGGTCGCGCGCGAAATCAAACGGCCGGTAAAGATGATCTGGACACGCGAGGAAGATCTCGCCTTCGGCATGTTCCGCCCGCAAACTTTCCAATGTGTCGAAGCGGCACTGGACGACAGCGGAAAGATCGCCGGCTGGCGGCATTGCGTCGTCGGGGACGGCGGGAGGCTGGTATTTTCGGGAATCAAGATCGACAAGTACTACCGGATTCCCAATCAGCACATCGAGCAACGCGGCGCGTCGCACGGCATCCGACTGAAACATTGGCGGGCGGTGGCCCATCCCTTCAACATCTTCGCGATCGAAGGACTGGTCGATGAGATGGCGGCGAAGGAAGGGCTCGACCCGTTCACCTTCCGCCGCCAGCGCATGGCGATCACGTCAAAGGCGAAGCGCGTCTTCGATACGGTGGAGAAAATGTCCGATTGGCGGGCCAAGCGGCCCGAGGGCCGCGCCTTGGGGCTGTCGGTCAGCGAACGGTCCGGTTCGCTCGGCGCGGGCGTGGTGGAAATTTCGCTCGACAAGAAGAGCGGCAAAATCCACGTGCACAAAGTATGGGTCGCGGTAGATGGCGGCACGATCGTGCAGCCGGAAATGGCGCGGCGGAACATCGAGAGCGGCGTCGTCTATGGACTGTCGAGCGTGCTGAAGGAACGCGCCACGATCAAGGGCGGCGCGGTGGAACAATCCAACTTCCACGATTACGAAGTCCTGCGGATGTCGGAAGCGCCAGAGGAAATCAACGTCACGTTCCTCGACCGCGATACCAGGCCGACCGGCATTGGCGAGATCGGCAACCCCTTCATCGCGGCTGCGGTCGCCAACGCATTTTTCGCGCTCACCGGCAAACGGCTCTATCACATGCCGTTCACGCCGGACCGGGTGTTGGAGGTGCTCAAGGCCTGAACCACACCGGCATTGGTGCACGAAGGCTAGGCGCGGCCGTCCATGGCGGCGCCGGCCTGCGCCACTGCCGTCAGGTCGCGGACGCGGATTCCCGCACCGGGCCCGACATTATCCCCTTTTATCCATCCGTGCCGTCGGCGGCTTGCGCGACCGTGACACCGTCGCGCAGCAGGCGGGCAATATCCTCATCGCTATAGCCGGCCTCCCGTAAAATTTCCACGCTGTGCTGGCCCAATTCCGGCGCCGGCCGCCGCGGACCGCCGGGGCTGCCGTGGAACTGCACGGGAAGGTCGGGATAGCGGATCGTGCCTTGGGTCGGATGTTCGTCGGTGCGGAAGAAGCCGATCGCCTTGAGATGCGGATCGTCGGGCAAATCGCCGAAGTCGTTGACCGGCGCGCAGGGGACGTCGACCTTCTGCAGCGCTTCGAGAAGGTCCGCGGTATTCCAATCGGCGACCAATTCGCCGATCAGGGCATAGAGCTCGCCGGTCGCCCGATAGCGGACCGCCGGGTCCGTCACCCGCTCGTCATCCGCCAGTTCGGGCCGGCCGATCGCGCCAAAGAACGCGCGCCAATGCTTCACCGACCCCGCGAGCAGGCAAATATGGCCGTCCCGCGTCTTGTGCGGCCGCCGATGCGGCAGCTTGGCGCGAACGTATCCCGCCTCACCCACCGGCGGCTGATAGATCATGTCGGCGAAGTGCTCCATCAGATTGAAATGGGTGTTGGTCTCGAACATCGGCACGTCGACCCGCTGCCCTTCGCCTGTGCGCTCGCGATGCAGCAGCGCCGCCAGCACCGCATTCGCAACATAGAGGCCGCTCGTCTTGTCGCATGGCATGGCCGGCATGTAACGGGGCTCGCCCGTGACCCAGCCCAGATTGGCCACGGTGCCGCTCAAGCCTTGAATAATGTCGTCATAGGCCGGCCGCGCCGCGTAGGGCCCGTCCTGCCGAAACCCGAAGGCGCCGCAATAGACCAGATCCGGCTTGACCCGGCGGCAGTCGTCATAGGTCAGGCCGAGGCGCGCCATGGCCTGCGGCCGGATCGAATACAGCAGGACATCCGCGTCGCGCATCAGCCGCAGCAAGGCATCCCGTCCATCCGGCGCCTTCAGATCGAGCACGATGCTGCGCTTGTTCTTGTTGAGGTTCAAGAATATCGCGCCCATGCCGAAATTTTTGGCCTGCGCGTAGTATCGGGTCTGATCGCCGTTGGGTGCTTCGACCTTCACCACTTCCGCGCCCATCTCCGACAGCACCATCGACGCCATCGGGCCCATGATGATGGTCGTCATTTCAAGTATGCGGTATCCAGCGAGTGGACCGGGCATCCGTAGTTTCCTTCTTGTTACGCCGCAATCACAGAACGGCGTTGGGTCGGTTCAGGTATCGTCCGATCCGCCGTCCCGAACCGCGCCCTCGCTGATCATCGCGGCAATCTCCTCCTCCGAATATCCCGCTTCGCGCAGGACTTCCACGCTGTGCTCGCCGAGACGCGGCGCCAATCGGCGAATTTCACCGGGCGACCGCGAAAATTCGATCGGAATGTCGGCAACCATGATCGGCCCCTCGCTGGGATGCTCCATGCGTCGGAAGAAGTTCGTGGCGACGAGTTGCGGGTCGTCGAATAGCGCGTCGAGCCGGTTGACCGGCCCCGCCGGGATGTCGGCCTCGTCGAGCGCCTTCAGCAAGTCGCCGGTTGTCCAGTTCGCCACCAATTCCGTAACGATGGTATACAATTCATCGATCGACCGGCTGCGGGTTGCCGCATCCGTCACACGCGGATCGTCGAGCATCTCAGGACGGTCCATCATGCTGAAGAAACTGCGCCAGTGTCGGGTCGTGTAGGGCAGCATGCAGACATGACCGTCGCGCGTCGCGAAGGGCCGGCGATTGGGCGCCTTCGCCCGCGCGTAACCGGGTTCGCCCAGCGGCGGATCGAACACCATGCCGGCGCCATGCTCCAAATAGTTGAACGCCACCATGCATTCCAGCATGGGTACGTCCACCTTCTGCCCCTCGCCGGTCCGTTCCCGGTGCAGCAATGCCATCGTGATTGCGTATGTCAGGTGCACGGCCACGACCTTGTCGACGATCGATGATGGAACATACCGGGGTTCGCCGGTGGTGAAAGCTTGCGTCGCGACGAGGCCCGACAGGCCCTGAATGATGTCGTCATAGGCGGCCTTGTCGGAATACGGGCCACCCGGGCGAAAGCCGAGCGCGCCGGCATAGATGATGTCTGGATTTACCGCGCGGCAATCATCATAGGAAAGCCCAAGCCGTTCCATCGCCTTGGGCCGCAAGGAATACACGACGACATCCGCATCCCGGACCAGCCGCAGCAACGCATCCCGACCGGCCGGCGATTTGAGGTCAAGCACAATACTGCGCTTGTTCCGATTGGCATTGAGCAATACCGATCCCATGCCGGGATTTCGCGCAGGCTGAATGTCGCGGGTAATGTCGCCCTCGGGCGTTTCGACCTTAATTACGTCCGCGCCGTTATCTGCAAGATTTTGTGTCGCAAGCGGACCGAAAAAGACGGATGTAAGATCGACTATGCGATAACCGTTTAGGGAACCGGGCATGGCGAAAAACGTTTCGTGAAGTCTGCTTTAAATTGGGTCGACTGACCCCGTTCGGCCAGCGAGTGCGGGCCGCAGACTATCCTCTACTCGACGCCCTATCGTCAAACGAGACCGGGCGCCAACGCCATTCGCCTCGATTCAAAAGATGAAATCAGTCATCCGATAGTTGGGCAATTTCATCCTTGATCGCAAGTTTCTGTCGTTTCAACGTGGCAATTGTGAGCGAGTCAGGCAATGGTCGTGCTTCTTCTTGCCTCAATTTAGCATCGATCTGAATGTGCTGTTCCTTCAGCGACTGCACTCGATCATGCATTGACGAAACACCATCTTCGCCGATAACGCCCATTTGCTCCATGGAATCCTCCAATGGTTGATTTAAACGACTGCGACCCTCTTCTCCATTAATCGGCTGCCCACCGCAGCACCAAATATTGTATCGGTTACGCCGCCAAATGTCATCATCTGCGATGCTATCCGCGGTCGAAATTATGGGCCAGGACCCCCGCCAAAACCCGACACGAGATATCAAGCGTCACGACAACACTCTAGAATCAAGCCACAATCGGCCTTGGCGTCTTCATCCAAGTGAGCCCCGATAGCATCGAGGTAGCCCGTGAGGTTTTGCCGGGCGGCAGCCGCCGCGGCCGGGCTCGGTGTGCTCGAAACAACATTGGGGCTCGAATCGAAGAGCGCGGCCTGCTGCAACCGTTCGGCATCGAGCTCTATCCGCTTGACCTCGCTCCGCACGGCGTCCGAGCCGGTGCGATCGAAGCCGTCAATTCCAGGTTTCAAATACCGGCGCACGGCCCGCAGTGGTCGGACGACACTTTCCCGCCACTCCTCGACCAGGCGCATCGCCGCATCGATATCGGATTGCGACATTGCCGTACCCTCGACAGTGCCCCGCCAGCAGCAATACAGCAGGAGATTTACATCGACGTCATATTCGTCCTGCAGCCGCAAACAGGCCGGTGCCACACCCGGACGCCGATAAACCCGCAACGAAAACGCCCAGAATTGATTATCGAACGGTGCGCTCATCGGTCGCCCAGGCAAATACCCAACGCACGCGCCGTGCGCACGATCGGTCCATCAACCTCGACAACCTTGGGCGCGGCGATGACCTCGGCGAGTGGCACGTCTACAACCGACCGGTCGCGCCAGGCAACCATGCGATCGAACCGGCCTTCCGCGATCAGATCGACGGCGTGAACGCCGAAGGCGGACGCCATGAGCCGGTCGCGGGCGTCCGGCGAACCGCCACGCTGGATATGGCCAAGCACGGTCACGCGAACCTCCGCGCCGGTCATCGCCGCCAGTTTCTCGCCGAGGTAATGGCCGATCCCGCCGTAGCGTATCTTCCCGCCCGACATGCGCCCCACCCGCTTGCCGTCTTCGCTGCGCACCGCTTCCGCGACAACGATCAGAAGGAAGTTGTGGCCGTGTTCCGTGACGTGCTAGATCTTGTCGGCGACAGCAGCCAGCGTGTAAGGAATCTCCGGGATCAGGATGACGTCGGCGCCGCCGGCGATCCCGGCGGCAATGGCGATGTGGCCGGCATCTCGCCCCATAACTTCCAAGATCATGACCCGGCGATGGCTCGCCGCCGTCGGCTGCAGACTATCGAGCGCTTCGGTGGCGGCTTGCACGGCGGTATCATATCCGATCGAGACTTCTGTAAGGCCGATATCGTTATCGATGGTCTTGGGGATACAGACGAGGTTGATCCCGCCTTTCTGTGCCAGCTGACGGAGAATTGCCTGACTGCCGTCCCCGCCGATACCGATCAGGGCGTCGAGTCCCAAATCGCGGCAGCCGTCGATCACCTCCTGCGACCGGTCCTGGAACCCGCCTTCCGGGAGCGGATATTTGAACGGATTGCCGCTGTTCGTGGTTCCCAGAATGGTGCCGCCGCGGCGCAGTATCGTGCCGTCGAACGCCTCGACCGTGAGGTTCCGGACGCGGAGCGGACGCTCCATCAGCCCCGCCGTCCCCTGTTCGATCCCCATGATCTCCCAATCATAGCCAAGAACCGCGCGGTGAACCGCCGCACGCAACACGGCGTTCAGCCCGGCGCAGTCGCCGCCGCTCGTCAGAATGCCGATGCGTCGAATGTCACCCATCATCCCCCCAATCGCCAGTCGTCCGGAAAATCACCGACCGAAAATAAAGAGTTCCTCATCCCCGCCGGTATTTTGCTAGTATCGCATACTAGGGAGAAACGTCATCAATTGAACAATACGATGGACGATAAAGAAGCAACTCGCAGCCGATTGGAAGAGCTGCGCCTCGAACATCGTGATCTGGACGATGCGATTGCCCGCGTTACCGAAAGTCCGCCTTTCGACCAGATTACGATCCAGCGCCTGAAGAAGCGAAAGCTCGGATTGAAGGACGAGATAGCGCGGCTGGAAGACGCCCTGCTACCTGACATCATTGCTTAAATTTCGCGCAAATTCAGGAATTTGAGGACTACTTTCCGACGGTCGGTCAGCCCAAAGAAAACGCCCACCGGTGACCGGTGGGCGCGTCCCGTACTATCCGGAACTCGGCGAGGCCGCGCTCAGAACTGCGCGGACTCGGTGGAGCCGGCCATGGCGGTGGTGGAAGACTGACCGCCAGAAACAGTATTGGAAACCGCATCGAAGTAGCCGGTCCCGACTTCCCGCTGGTGGCGAGTCGCCGAGTACCCTTCCGCTTCGGCGGCGAATTCCGCCTCCTGCAATTCGGAATAGGCGGCCATGCCGCGATCGCGATAAGCGCGCGCCAGCATGAAGGTGGTGTAGTTCAAGCTATGGAAGCCGGCGAGGGTGATGAACTGGTACTTGTAGCCCATCGCCGCCAATTCGCGCTGGAACCGCTCCATTTCGGACTTTCCAAGATGCTTCGCCCAATTGAAGGAGGGCGAGCAGTTATAGGCAAACATTTGGCCCGGGTACTCTTTCCGGATCGATTCGGCGAACCGCTTCGCCTCCGCGAGATCGGGCGTCGAAGTCTCGCACCAGATCAAATCCGCATAGGGTGCGTAGGCGAGCCCACGGGCAATCGCCATATCGATTCCACCGGTGATCTGGTGGAAGCCTTCCGCCGTCCGCTCACCGGTCAGGAACGGCCGGTCCCGCTCGTCGACGTCGCTCGTGATCAAGCGCGCCGCGTCGGCGTCGGTGCGGGCCATCAGGACAGTCGGCACACCCATGACGTCGGCCGCCAGCCGGGCGGCATTCAGCGTCCGGATGAAGCTCGAGGTCGGCACCAGCACCTTGCCGCCAAGATGGCCGCACTTCTTTTCCGATGCGAGCTGATCTTCGAAATGGACGCCGCTCGCGCCCGCTTCGATCATCGCCTTCATCAATTCGAAGGCGTTGAGGGGACCACCGAAACCGGCTTCCGCGTCGGCAATGATCGGCAACATATAGTCGGTCTCTTCCGATGACGTCCCGTCCGTGCGCTCCAGATGTTGAACCTGGTCGGCGCGCATCAGTGCCTGATTCATCCGCTTGATCACGTTGGGTACGCTGTCGACCGGGTAAAGGCTCTGATCCGGATACATATGCCCGGCGCTGTTGGCGTCGGCCGCGACCTGCCAGCCGGAAAGGTAAATCGCCTTCAGTCCCGCCTTGGCGTGTTGCACCGCCTGGTTGCCGGTAAACGCGCCGAATGTGGGAACGAATTCCTCATCCTGCAGCAGCCGCCGGAGTTTGCGAGCGCCAATTTCAGCCAGCGTATGGCGAACACGGATCGAACCTTGCAACCTTTCGACATCGGCTGGCGTATAGTCGCGCTGGACTTGATCCATTGCTCCGGGGATAGGTGCCGGCTTCAACGCCGTGGGAACGATCGTCGCCGGGTTGCCGTCGTCGTATTCAGTCGACGAGGTGAGCCGGTCACGGTTCCGAATTTCATTTTTTGATTTCAATCCGGTGCTTAAGTTTTCTTGCATCGGTTTGTTCGGTTGGAAGATCTCGTTCATCGCTTGCCTCACATAGGTTCTATTAGATTTGTCTTTTTAAGTGCGTAGTCTTCCCGATGGGCGCGTCATAAGCACTGAAAAGGCTGTGGATTAGGTTTATGTAAATAAATTACTAGTTCGTCAGTACGTCAATAACTTCTTGGTATATCATTTGTTTTGATGTAAATTTTTGAAAATTGAAACTTTGCAAATTGTCATTAGTGTAAATAAAAGGCATCGTCATGCCCGCTGAAATTCAGGCCGCAACAAAGGCCAACCGCCTCAAGGTTCGCCTCGGTGCAAAAATCCGCAGATTACGCCGCGATAACCGATTGAGCCAGGCGCAGCTCGCCGAGCGATTAGGCATCTCACCTAGTTATCTCAATTTGATCGAGCATAACCACCGCAATGTGACCGTCGGACTACTATTGAAGTTAGCCGAGGTATTTTCTCTCAATATCGCGGACTTGTCGGATGATGACGAAAGCCGGCTGGTCGCCGACCTGATGGAAACCTTCGACGACACGATGTTCGACGAACACGACCTGACCAACACGGAAATTCGCGAACTGGTCAGCGCGGCGCCGGTGGCCGCAAAGGCCGTGGTGGCGCTTTACGACAGTTTCAGGAATGCCCAGACCGACATGCGCAGCCTGGCGACGCAGCTCTCCGAGGAGGCCGAAGCGCTTTTGGAGTTCGAATCCCGGCTGCCCGCGGATCAGGTGGGCGATTTCATCCAGGAAAACGGCAATTACTTCGCCGATATCGAGGAAGAGGCCGAGCGCATCCGCGCGGAGGCGAAGCTCGGAACGGGCGACCCGCTGCCGGGCATGATCCGCTATCTCGAAAATGTCTATGGCGTGCGGGTCGTGGTACTGCCACCGGCACCCGGAGCGGAGGCCGCACGGCGATACGACGCGGCAACGCGGCGTCTGGAAATATCGGACATGCTGCCGCGCAGCAGTCGAATATTCCAGATCGGCCATCAGATCGGCCTGCTTGGCGCCAGCCCGGTCTTCGACACGTTGTTACTGGAAGGTGGGCTCCGAACAGCGGAAGTGCACGCGCTAGGCCGCATCGCGCTCGCCAATTATTTTGCCGGCGCGTTGATGATGCCCTACGCCGCTTTTCTCGAGACCGCACGGACCTTGCGCTACGACATCGAGCTGCTGCAACACCATTTCGATGCGAATTTCGAGCAAATCTGTCACCGTTTGACCACCCTTCAGCGCCCCGGCGCGGAAGGCGTGCCGCTGCACATGCTGCGGGTCGATATTGCCGGCAACATCTCGAAGCGCTTTAGCGCTTCCGGCCTTAGGATCCCGCGCCATGGCGGTGCGTGTCCGCGCTGGAACGCCTATACGGCCTTCCTCTCACCGGGAATCATCAACGCCCAGGTCTCGAAAATGTCCGACGGCAACAACTATTTCTGCATCGCGCGTACGGTTCAGAAACGGGCCGGCGGATACGGCGCGCCGCAACGCATCCTCTCGATCGGACTCGGCTGCGAACTGGTCCATGCCCGGCACCTGGTCTACTCGGACGGCATCGATCTGGAACGGCCCGACCGCGCCATTCCCGCAGGGATTCAGTGCAGATCCTGTGAACGGATGGACTGCCAGCAGCGCGCCTTCCCGCCGGTGCACCACAGGCTCAACATCGACGAGAACACCCGTGGCCTGTCCGCCTACGTCTCCGCCCCCTAGAATATCCGCCATACAACCGGGAATCGCCGCCGCTTCGGCTTGCGCGACCCGGATCGCTGCCTATAATGCGCCGCTCCGGAGCCTCCGGAAGGGCAGAGGGAGGCCGTGAGCCGAATGGCCGAATTACCCGTCGTAGGAATCATCATGGGCAGCCAATCCGACTGGCCGACCATGCGCCATGCTGCGGAAACGCTCGAGAAACTGGGCATTCCCCATGAGACGTGTATCGTTTCCGCCCACCGGACACCGAAACGGCTGGTCGACTATGCGGAAACCGCGCGTGATCGCGGGCTAAAGACGATCATCGCCGGCGCCGGGGGGGCCGCGCACCTGCCCGGCATGACGGCGTCGATGACCCCGCTGCCGGTGTTCGGCGTGCCGATCGAAAGCAAGGCCTTAAAAGGCATGGACAGTCTGATGTCGATTGTCCAGATGCCGGCCGGCATACCAGTGGGTACGCTGGCCATTGGCCGCGCCGGCGCGATCAATGCGGCCCTGCTTGCCGCTGCGGTCATCGCGCTTTCCAATCCGGCGGCCGCCGCCGCGCTGGACGATTGGCGCGCCCATCAATCCTCGGAGGTCGGCCTGAACCCCAGCGATGAATGACAGCAGCCCGGAACGCCTGGGCCCGGGATCGGTCATCGGCATCCTGGGCGACGGCCAGCTCGGCCGGATGATCGCCCTCGCGGCCGCGCGCCTGGGATATCGCTGCCACACATTCGCGGACAAGCCGGATAGCCCAGCGGCCCAGGTGTGCGCCAACTCGACCGCCGCCGGATACGATGACCGCAAGGCCCTCGATGCGTTTGCCGAAGCGGTCGACGTGGTGACGCTGGAATTTGAGAATATCCCCGAGGAGTCCGTCCGATATTTGGCCGAACGGGTTCCGGTGCGCCCGGGCCCGGATGTCCTGGCAACCGCGCAGGATCGGCTGCTCGAGAAAACGTTCCTGAACAGGGCCGGCATCGGCACCGCACCGTACCAACACGTCACCGACCTCGCCTCCCTGCAGGCCGCGCTCGGGAATATCGGCCGGCCGGCCGTGCTCAAAACCGCCAAATTCGGATATGACGGCAAGGGTCAGATCAAGATCGACGATGACACCAGGCTTGACGAGGCCTTCGCGGCGCTCGGCACCGATCATGCGGTTTTGGAAGGTTGGATCGATTACGCCCTGGAGATTTCCGTTATCGTCGCCCGGGGCCTGACCGGCGAGACCGCCTCCTACGTTCCGGTCGAAAACCGGCATGTTGATCATATTCTCGATACGACGATCATTCCCGCCGGAATTTCGGGCGGCATCGCGGCGCGCGCCGGCGAAATCGCGCGCACGGCTGCCGAATCGCTCGACGTGATCGGATTGCTGGCGGTGGAAATGTTCGTCACCTGGGACGGCGAGGTGCTGGTCAACGAAATCGCGCCCCGGCCGCATAATTCGGGCCATTGGACCATCGATGGCTGCGCGATCAGCCAGTTCCAACAGCTTATACGCGCGATTTGTGGCCTGCCGCTCGGTTCACCCGAACGGCATTCCGATGCGGTGATGAAAAACCTGATCGGCGATGAAGTCAATGCGTGGCTGGATATCCTGTCCGAACCCAGTGCCCGGCTGCATCTGTATGGCAAGGACGCTGTCCGGCCCGGCCGCAAAATGGGTCACGTCACGCGCCTCACACCCCGTAAAGATTAGCGCCAAACCGGCGCGCCACCTATCGTACGCATCTAATGCGTACGAATACCTCGGAATATGCGTACAGACTCAAGAAGTGATTTTTGTATGCCTTTTAGGCGAGCACTGACCTTCGGGATGCGCATGACATCGTCGATCCGCCGATCGAGAAAGGCCCAGCTATCCGCCGTCCCCTCGGACCGGTCGTCAAGCCAATAAAGCGCTGTAGCGCTGTAAACGCCCGCCAGAAGCGCGCGCTTCGAATAGAAATTCCAGTCGGTCGCGGTATCCCCGGCCGCGTACCAAATGGCGTCAACCGTATCGTACAAACACCGGGCTGCCGTACCTGCATTTTGCGGCAAGGCAAAGACCGCGATGCCCCGCCGTACTGCTTCCCGATGCGGCGTCCATTCTTCTAGCCGCGTACGAACGCATACGGTGATCCGCTGCCGAACTTTCATGGCTGCCAGGTCACGCTGTTCGAGAACGCCGATCATGTGCCGGTCCGCCAACTGGCTGAATGCCGCCACCATATCCGCCGCGCCATAAGGAAAGGCCCGATCGGCCGCCGCCTGATCCAAGCCCGCATCCCGCGCGGCATGGCGCATTGCCCGGCGGCTCCAGCCGTCGAAGGGAACGTGGGGGAGCGCCGCCATAACGAGTTCAGCGCGAATTTCGTCGAGTTTGCTCATCCGGCCTGCTCGATCGCTTCGTCTGTCCCCGCGTCTTCCGCCGAATCCGCCCTTTCCGCGTCCTGGCCCGACACCATATGGCGCATTTCCTCACGAAACATCAGCAGCGCGAGATCGGTCATGCGCTGCGGATACAAGATGCCATCCAGATGGTCACATTCATGTTGCACCACCCGTGCATGGAAGCCCTCCGCAATTCGGTCAATCTGGCCGCCATCGGGATCGACGCCCTGATAACGAATGCGGGTGAACCGCGGCACGGCACCGACCAATCCCGGCACGGACAGACATCCCTCCCAGTCCAGCTCTTTGTCCTCGGTCAACGGGGTGATAACCGGATTGATCAAGATGGTTAACGGTACCGCTTCTTCGTCTTCCGCCTCACCGCGCTCCGGGGCAACATGAAAGATCACCAGGCGAAGCGGTACGTGGACCTGCGGCGCGGCAAGACCGGCACCATCCGCATCCTCCATGGTTTCGAGCATATCGCGCACCAAGGCCCCGATTTCCGGCGCTGTCGGGTCCGCTACGTCCCGGGCCTGCCCGCGCAGCACCGGATGGCCCATACGGGCGATTTTGAGTATTGCCATGGCGGTAATATGGGGTTTCGTCCACGTGCCGTAAAGCATTGCTCAGCGACGCCATAGCCCTTCACATCGCGGTAACCCTATGTTATAAGCCGCCCGCTCTGGCCTTGGCTGGAGCGGTTTGTGTGCCTAAAATCCAATATCCTAATAAACGATGATGGCAGAAGGAGTTCGTACCATCGTAAACGTAGTTGTCCGCGACAATAACGTCGATCAAGCGCTGAAGGCTCTGAAGAAGAAGATGCAGCGCGAAGGCGTTTTCAGGGAGATGAAACTGCGCCGTGCCTACGAAAAGCCGTCGGAACGGAAAGCCCGTGAAAAAGCCGAGGCGGTACGCCGCCACCGGAAATTGCTCCGCAAGCGCATGGACCGCGAAGGGTACTAGCACCCCGCCGTCCGACCGGACCCTGGATTGATAGAACCCGTTATACCGTCCGGCACTGATTGACGAGCCGCGCCGGAGAAATAACCGGCAGCCGGCCCTAACGCTTCACACAGGCCGTGCGCTTCACACAAGAGTGACTTGCCTTACGTCGTCGCACGCGGCGACACTGGCAGGCATGAAGCGCTGGATCGCCGGAATTTCCCTCCTGCTATTGGTTGCCGCCCAAGCGTCGGCCAATCCGAACATCTGGAAATATGAGTGGCCGGATACCGATTTTTCGAAACATTCGGTGCCGCTCGATGAGATTCTGTCCGGCGGACCGCCGAAAGACGGTATCCCCCCCATCGATTCCCCCATCTTCAAGCCCGTGGCGGCGATCAAGGATTTGCCGGCCACCGAGCCGGTTATTGGCATTACGCTCAACGGCGAAGCCAAGGCTTACCCGCTGCGCGTCCTGATGTGGCATGAAATTGTCAACGACACGATTGGCGGCGTGCCGGTTGCGGTCACCTTTTGTCCCCTATGCAACGCCGCGATCGTGTTCGACCGGCGCCTTGAGGGCAAAGTGCTCGATTTCGGCACGACCGGGAAACTGCGCAAATCAGACCTGGTCATGTACGACCGGCAAACCGAGAGCTGGTGGCAGCAGTTTCTCGGCAAGGGGATTGTCGGCAAAATGACGGACAAGACCTTGAAAATACTGCCGGCGCGCCTCGAATCCTGGGCGAATTTCCGGAAACGCGCGCCCAATGCCCAAGTCCTCGTGCCGAACGATCCCGATGCGCGGTCCTACGGCGCCAACCCCTATGGCGGCTACGATTCGCTGCCGAAACCCTTTCTGTACAGCGGCGAGATGCCCAAGGGCATCCCTCCCCTGTCCCGCGTCGTGTCCCTCGGGAAGAAGGACCAAGCGTGGAGCCTGGATCTGCTGCGCAGGAAGGGAGAGATCAAATTGCCCGGAAAAATCGTCATTCGGTGGGAGCCCGGACAGAATTCCGCGCTCGACAGCAGTAAGATCGCCGAGGGCAAAGACGTGGGCAACGTCCTCGTGCAGCGCCTTACCGATACGGGCGCCGAAGATATCGCCTATTTCATCGATTTCGCCTTTGCTTTCCATGCCTTCCGGCCCGGCGCACCGATCCATAAATAACCGGGTCTCGGCATGCGGCAATTGCATTGCTGCAATGCAGCATTATCGCTGGTTTTGACCCGAAAAACGGACCATATCTACTTCGAATCGTTGGGCAACCAACGCTTGCATTGTGTAAGGAGGCAGATATGACTGCATCTACCAAAACATCCGGCCAACGGCGCGGATTCATAGCCGCTCTCGGCCGGGCGATCGACGCCCACAATCAGTTCGAACGCCTCAACAGCATGAGCGACACCTCGCTCGCGGCGATGAACTTGACCCGGGAACAAATCCCGCAATTTATCGTTAGCCGGCTCTAAAGACCGGTCCGAAGCGCTTATTCGAGCGCCTTGACGATGTTTTCACACATTGCCTTGGCGTCGGCGAACAACATCATCGTGTTGTCGCGGAAAAACAGCTCGTTCTCGATTCCGGCATAGCCGGAACCGAGCGAGCGCTTGATGAACAGCACCGTACTGGCTTTTTCCACGTCGAGAATGGGCATCCCGTAAATCGGGCTCTGCGGGTCGTTCTTGGCCGCCGGATTGGTCACGTCGTTGGCGCCGATCACGAAGGCGACGTCGGTTCCGGCAAAATCCCGGTTGATTTCATCCAGCTCCAGCACATCGTCGTAGGACACATTGGCCTCCGCCAGCAGGACGTTCATATGGCCCGGCATGCGTCCGGCCACCGGATGAATCGCGTAACGGACCTGGATCCCTTCCTTTTTTAGCAAATCGGCCATTTCGCGCAGCGCGTGCTGCGCCTGTGCGACCGCCATGCCGTAGCCCGGCACGATAATTACGCTGCCGGCGTTCTTCATAATGAAGGCCGCGTCCTCCGCGCTGCCGGAGCGCACGGTGCGGTCCTTCAGAGCTTCCGCGTCGGGTCCTGCCGACTCACCGCCGAAACCGCCCAGGATTACGCTGAAGAACGAGCGATTCATGCCCTTGCACATGATGTAGCTGAGGATCGCGCCCGATGACCCGACCAGGGCGCCGGTAATGATCAGCGCGGTATTGCTGAGCGTGAAGCCGATCCCGCATGCCGCCCAGCCCGAATAGCTGTTCAGCATCGATATCACCACCGGCATGTCGGCGCCGCCGATCGGGATGATGATCAGCACGCCAATCGTAAAGGCGACGATCGCGATCGCCCAGAAAAGGCCGGCTCCCTGATTGCCGCATATCAGCGCGACCAGCAGAACCAGGAGCACGCCGAGCGCCGCATTCAGGAAATGCTGCCCCGGGAAGACAATCGGCGCCCCGCTCATGATCCCTTGCAGCTTCGCAAAAGCGACGATCGATCCGGTAAAGGTGATTGCCCCGATTGCCGTGCCGATGCTCATCTCGATCAGGCTGGCGACCGGAATTTTGCCGAATACGCCGATCCCGTAAGCCGACGGTTCATAAAACGCCGCGGCCGCAACGAACACCGCCGCCAGCCCGACCAGACTGTGAAACGCGGCGACGAGCTGCGGCAAGGCGGTCATCTGAATTCGCATGGCGACCACGGTGCCGATCGATCCGCCGATCAGCACGCCCGTGAAAATCAGCGAATAGCTCAGCACGCCCGGCGACGCCAGCGTCGTCAGCACGGCAATGACCATGCCGACAATGCCGTAGACATTTCCGTTGCGGGCGGTTTCCGGCGACGACAGGCCGCGCAAGGCCATGATGAAGCAGATGCTCGCGATCAGATAGGCGAGGGCCGGCAGATTACTCATGATGATCCCAGCGCTCCCTTAAGCCTTCGGCTTCTTCTTGAACATCTGCAGCATGCGCTGCGTGACGATGAAGCCGCCGAAGATGTTGATCGACGCAAGGACAACGGCGATGAAGCCGAAGATTTTGGATATGCTCATATCGGCGGGACTCGCGGCGATCAGGGCGCCCACAATGATCACCGATGAAATCGCGTTGGTCACCCCCATCAGCGGCGAGTGCAATGCCGGCGTCACGTGCCAGACCACATAGTATCCAACAAAGACAGCAAGCACGAAAATGGTGAACATGAAGACGAAGGGCTCGCCCCCGGCGCTGGACTGAAAGGCGGTCTGCGCAACCTGATTGAACAATTCCTCGGCCTGGACCGCGAGTTCCGCGGCGCCTCTCGCCATTTCCTCGGCTTTCTTGATGAGTTCGTCGCCCTGCATCTCGATCAATCCCCCTCACCGTCGGTGACGGTCTTGTCCGGCACGGCAGCCGCATCGCCGGGTTTCGGTTCCTTGGGCGGCGCCGCATCGGCCGGTTCGGCCGCCGGCGGCGTTTTCGCCGGCTTGGCCGCGGTGCCCGCACTGGACGGTTGAACGATCGCGCCGTCCTTTGTGACCAGCGTACCGGAGACCACCTCGTCGTCCCAATCGATCTTGAGCGCCTTGCTTTCCGCATCGATCATCGGGGTGAGGAAATTCAGCAGGTTCTTGGCAAACAGCTTGCTCGCGTCTTCCGGGATTCGCCCGGGCACGTTGCGATGTCCGATGATTCGCACGCCATGCTTGGTGACCACCTTGCCGGCCACCGCGCCGGCGCAATTACCGCCCGCTTCGACCGCAAGATCGACGACGATCGAACCCGGCCTCATGGATTTCAACATCGCCTCGCTAATCAACTGGGGCGCGGGACGTCCGGGAATAAGCGCCGTGCAAATCACAATATCCTGCTTGGCAATCGTTTCCGCGATCAATTCCGCCTGCTTCTTCTTGTACGCGTCGCTCATTTCCTTGGCGTAACCGCCTTCGGTTTGCGCCTGCTCGAATTCTTCGTCCTCGACGGCAACGAACTTGCCGCCCAGCGATTCGACCTGCTCCTTCGTCGCGGGCCGCACATCGGTGGCCGACACGACCGCACCGAGACGCCGTGCCGTTGCAATCGCCTGCAACCCGGCCACGCCGACTCCCATCACCAGCACCCGCGCCGGCGGCACCGTACCCGCCGCGGTCATCATCATCGGAAAGGCGCGGCCAAACTCGACCGCCGCGTCGAGCACGGCGCGATAGCCGGCAAGATTGGATTGCGACGACAGCACATCCATCGACTGGGCCCGTGAAATGCGCGGCATAAGCTCCATTGCGAAACCGGTTACGCCCGCTTCCGCCATTGCCGCAACGAAATCCTTCTCCGTCAACGCGTTCATTTGACAGCACAGGATCTGACCCTTCGAAAAATTGGCGAGCTCGTCTTCGCCTTCGCCCGCAAACATTGGCGCTCGCACCTTGAGGACCACATCGGCGTCCTTCAGCGCGGTCTTCGCAGTCGCGGCGATCATGGCGCCCGCTTCTGTAAATACAGCATCTGGCATAGACGCCTTCGCGCCAGCGCCTTTTTCCACGACGACCTCGGCGCCTAAATCGACGAACTTCTTGACTGTCTCAGGAGACCCGGCGACGCGCGTTTCGTCCGGCCGCCTTTCCTTGAGAATGGCGATTTTCATATCGGCAAATCCGGCTGGATAATTTCCTAGCAGCCCCCCCGCGCTGGAACGCGGCTACGGTATGCCAGTTAGCACGCAAAATGCCAAGACAAGGAATAAACTTTCCGCGACCTGCGACCCTATGCCCCTAAATCGAAAAGGGCGGTAAATCCAGTTAAACCGGCGCGACCTGCTCCAATGGCGGGTCGTGGCGCGGCGGCAAACTGTCGTATAAATCTGCCAGAAGATCCCGGCGCATGCCCTGATATCCGCTATCATTCCAAAGATTGCGCCACTGATTGGGGTCTTCATCCAGCTTGTAGAGTTCACCCTCGGTACCGTCGTAGTAGTTGCTCTTCTCATACGCGGTGCAGACGTAGCCGTCGCGATAGATCGTTCGCATATGAATGCCGATCCCGTCGAAATTACTGTCCCATTCGGTTATCAGCCTTTGCTGCCCGCCGCCCGGCGCGGTCGGCAGCGGATTGCCCTGCATCACGCCGGGCACCGGCAGTCCCGAGATGTCGCAAAACGTCGGCGCCAGATCCACATGGCCGACCAGGTCATTCAGCACCGCCGGCGTAACACCGGCCGACGGCGCGGGCCGCCAGATCAGCGGCACATGCATCAGCGCATCGACATGATAGGGGCCCTTGAACAGCATGCCGAAATCGCCCTGCAATTCGCCATGGTCGGTGGTGAACACCACATCGGTGTCGTCGTCCCAGCCGCGCCGCGCGATCGCCCTCATCACCTTGCCGCAGGCCTCGTCGATCAGTTCGTTGGAGACGTGGACGAAGGCGTTGACCTCGCGAATCTGATCCGGGGTCAGGTCGCACGGTCGAAAACTCGCCGGCACTTCGAAATTGAAGCGGCCACGCCCCTCGTACCATTCAAGCCAGTGGCGCGGCTTCTGCGCGAGAATTTCCGCCGCCTTGTCGCGTGAACCGGGATAACCCGGCGGCAGGTCGAGGTCGCGCCAATCGACGCGGTGCAATTCGGATTGCGGCGGATCCCACGGGTGATGCGGGTCCGGAAAGCTCATCCATAGGAACCAGTCTTCATCCGCGTCAAGGCTGTCGAGCCAGTCGATGGCGCGGTCGGCCACCCAGTCGGTGTGGTAATGCTCGCGCGGGATCGGGTTGAACCAGACCTGCGGCGCGCCGCAATCGCCGCCGCCCCGGCCGCTCACCTGCTTGTTCTTGTCGACATATTCGAAGAAGTCATCGACCTCGTCGGGAAAATTCTCGCGCAGCCATTTCGGATAATGCACCAGGCTGCGTCCGGCGCGGCCCGTATGGTTGGCCAGTTCCATGCGCTCGAAGCCGCGATGCGGCCCGGTGGTGCCACGCGTCGCCGCCCAGTTCTCGTAAAAGGACTTGTTCGGATCCGAGGACGGTTCGAAATGCGCCTTGCCGATCAGCGCGGTGCGGTAGCCACCCCGGTCCCGCAGATGCGCCGCCACGTCCGGCGCCTCCAGCGGCAGCGGAATGCCGTTGAAGATCACCCCATGGGTCCGCACGTACTGCCCGGTGATCATAGTGGAGCGCGCCGGCATGCAGACCGTGTTCTGATTGTGCGCACGGCGGTAGTTGAGCCCCGCCGCCGCCAGCCCGTCGATCACCGGCGTGCGCGCGACCGTGCCGCCATTGCAGCCGAGCCCATCGAACCGCTGCTGATCGGTCGTAATGAACAGAATTTTGCGGCCCATGTGCCGGTTCCTTTGATTGTTTGGCGCGATTATAGGCTGTGACCGCTCAAATTCGAGGGGGCTGCCGCTATCCCCGGAAACCACCTGTCACTCCGCCGCCGGGACGCCCGCCGCCGTTAGCGCGTCGGTCTGGCGTTTCGCCAGCGCCGCTTCGTCGAAATCTTCGATCAGGTCGTGAAAAAGCCGGTGCCAGTTGACCTCGGCGCGGAGGTGCATGAAGACCGATCCCAGACCGATCGCCGCCCGGTCCATGAAGACAAATTCGCGCGGTGGCGTCACGCCGCCGAGCTTGCGCAACTCCCGGTGAACCCGGCCGGCCACCTGCGCGCCGTACAGCCCGCTCTCCGATTCCTGAATGCGCGCCACTTCGTCCTTCAGCAGCGGCGCATACACGAATTCGGCCCAGATGTTGAGCGTATCGATCAGCTCCTTGCGCAGATCGGTGAAACCCCAGGTCTCATAGGCATGCACCGCGAGATTCGCATCGCCATCGCGCAACGCTCGGTACAAATCGATCACGCCGCGCACGAAGGATGGCGGGAATTTTCGGACGCAGCCGAAATCGAGCAAGTTGATTTCATTGTCTAGCCGCACGCTGTAATTGCCGAGATGCGGATCGCCGTGAATCACGCCGTAGTAGTAGAACGGCACATACCAGGCGTGGAACATGTTGCGGGCGATGGCATTTCGCGTTTCCGGCGTTTCCTCGCGAAAATCCATCAGCGGCCGGCCGTCGAGCCAGGTCATGGAGAGCAGCCGGTCGGTCGAAAGGTCGGACAGCCGCACGGGCACGTGGACTTCCGACACATCGGCCAGCATCGCCGTATAGAGCGCCATATGACGGCCTTCGAGATCGTAGTCCAGCTCCTCGCGCAGGCGGGCTGAAATTTCCGCATGGATCTGATCGGTCGAGACCGAGCTGTCGCCGCGCTGATAGATGGCGAAGACCAGGCCGAGCTGATTAAGGTCTGCCTCGACCGCCGATCCCATGTCGGGATATTGCAGCTTGCAGGCGAGGTCCTCGCCGTCGAGCGAACGCGCCCGATGCACCTGACCCAGCGATGCGGCGTGGGCGGCATGGCGGTCGAATTCAGCGAATTTCGCGCGCCAGTCCGGGCCCAGCTCGGCCGCCATGCGCCGGCGCACGAACGGCCAGCCCATCGACGGCGCATTGGCCTGCAATTGCTGCAGCTCGCGGACGTATTCGTCGGGCAACGCATCGGGGATCGTGGCCATCAACTGGGCCACCTTCATCAACGGGCCCTTGAGGCCGCCGAGCGCCGATTTGAGGTCTTCCGCGTGCCGGCCCTTGTCGAGCTCGAGGCCGAGATAGCGCGCGCCCGCCAGCCGTGCCGCCAGCCCGCCGACCGCTGTGCCGACCCGCGCATAGCGGCGCACCCGTCCGCCGACCGAGTTGTCTTCCGATTCCGTCATGGGGAGATAGATAGGCGCGCAAGTGACGATGTGCCAGCCGTCATCGGTCCCTACCCGTACGGCCGCTCGGCGCCATAGGGCGTCAGGTCCAGACCGGAATCGCGGCCGGCCACCAAATCCGCAATAATCCGACCGGTCAGGGGACCCAGCGTCATGCCCAAATGGCTGTGCCCAAAGGCGAAGAAGACGTTCTCCTGCCGCGGCGAGCGGGCGATCACCGGAATATTGTCCGGCGTGGACGGCCGTGCGCCCATCCAGATGCTTTGTTCCTCCGCCGACAGGCCGGGCAGGACCTGCGCGGCATGCGGCAGCAGACGGCGGATGCGGCGATAGTCGGGCTCCGCATCGACGCTCGCCAGTTCGACGATCGACGTCATGCGAATTCCCGCCTCATGCGGCGATAAGGAAAACCGGCGGTCGGCGAATTGAACGTACCGATTGAGCGACCGTTCGGGCGCCGGCATCATGATGTGATAGCCACGCTCCGCGTCGAGCAACACGCGGGCACCGAGTTGCCGGGCGAACCCGTTGGATCGCGCACCCGCGGCAATCACAACCCGGTCCGCGTCATGGCCGCCGGTATCGGTCGCAATGCGAACCGTGTTATTCCCGTCAGCCGTCACCTGCTGCGCATGCTCACGAAGGATCCGTCCGCCGCGCGCCCGGAACGTATCTGCCAGTGTCTCGACCAGCCGGCCCGGGCTTCGGATATTCCGCGAATCGGGAACGAACAGCGCATGTTTGAAGATCGGCGCCAGATTCGGCTCCATCTGGCGCAGTTCGTCCTCGTTCAATACCTCGTAGGCGCACCCGCTGGCTTCCATCATCGCGCGTTCGAACGCCGTGCCCGCAAAACTCGCATCGCTTTCGTAGACCTTGAGCGATCCCGTTGCGTCGATCAGGTCGCCGCACCCCGTGTCGCGGATCAAGGCGTCATAGGCGTCCATCACATGATGAAAGAGCGTCCCCATCGCCCGGCAGTTCCGCTCGACCCGGGGACGCGACGAGTTGCGCAGATATCCGGCCAGCCAGGGCAGCAGGCGCGGCACATATTGCCAGCGCAATACCAGCGGACTTTCCGGGTCCAGCAGCATCTTCGGCAACCGCTTGACCAGCCCCGGCGACGAAGACGGCATCACCGAACTTTGACTGATCGAACCGGCATTGCCGAACGACGCGCCGGAACCGGGCTCGTTGGGATCGAGGATTGTCACCGAATGGCCGTCGCGCTGCAGAAAGAGTCCGCAACTGACGCCGATCATGCCGGCGCCGACGATGGTAATATTGCAGGGTTCGGGGCTGCCGGTCATCGATCCAGCGCATACGGGGCGAGATCGACGCCCGGCTCACGACCGGCGACCAGATCGGCCGTAATGCGGCCGCTGATCGGCCCGAGCGTCATGCCGACGTGACCGCCGCCAAAGGCGCAATAGACATTGTCATGGCCGGGCGCGCGGCCGAGATGGGGCACGGAACTCGGCGTCGACGGACGGAAGCCGAGCCAGGCGCTCTGCTCTTCCTGGCGCAAGCCGGGGATTGCCCGGGCGGCGCGGCCGATCATATGACGCACCCGCGTATAATCCGGCGGCGCCTCGGTGCCGGCGAGTTCCACGCCCGTGGTCATGCGCAAGCCATGCGCCATCGGCGACAGGAACATGGTGTCCTCGACCACATTGATCGGACGGGTCGGAGCGTTTTCCGGAAGCGGCAGCATGACGTGATAGCCGCGCTCGGCATCGAGCAGCACGCGGGTCCCCAACTGCTTAAGAAACTGTTTCGACCACGCCCCTGCCGCGACGACTACGGAGTCGAAAGTCTGCGGCCCGTCCTCGGTTATCAGATCGCGGGCGCGCCCGTCGGAAAGGGCGATCCGGATCACTTGCTGCGGGATGATCGTCCCGCCCTTGCGGTGAAACGCCTCGTGCAGCTCGGTCACCAGCTTGCCGGGATGACTCAGCGAGCCGTTGTCGGGCAGGTAATAGGCATGGCGAAAAATGTGCGCGAGCCCCGGCTCCATCTGACGCAATTCATCCTGGTTCAGGACATCGAACTTCCGCCCGCAACGGCGCATCAACTCGAGGATCCATTGCGTCTGCTGCCAGCCCCGCTCGGTCTCGTAGACCGCCAGCGAACCGGTCTGTCGCATGAAGGATTCGGTGCCCGTATCCTGTAACAGCGTACGATAGGCCTCATAGGCCCGATCGAGCAGCGCCGCTTTCGCCCGGGCGTTGGCCTCGATCCGCGCCGGCGTGCCGTTCCGCAACAGGCTCAACAGCCATGGCGCGATGCGCGGCAAATAGCGCCAGCGAACGGCCAAGGGGCCGTAAGGGTCCATCAGCATCTTCGGCACGCGCATCAGAATATCGGGAGTCGCGGTCGGGATGATGCCGCCGGTGCTGACGACCCCCGCATTGCCCGAGGACGTTCCCGTGCCCGGATCGCCCGGATCAAATACCGTTACGTCGTGCCCGTCGCGCCGGAGGAATAACGCCGCACTGATACCGGCAATCCCGCCGCCGATGACGCCGATACGCTGTGGTTTCGGATCGATTTCGTTGGCCATCGCAATACTGTCCGCTGCCCACCCTAAATGCCGCTGTCGACAATCCAGTCGAAGACTGTCTGAGCAACCGATTCCCAGCCGACGTCGAGCATCATGGCATGCCCGATATCTTCCAGAATGTTCGGCGACACACCATAGGCTCTTGCGGTCGAACGGACAAAGGCCGGCGGGATCAACGCGTCGTCATGGCCGCCCATCACAAGAACCGGCGGCAGCGTTTTCTCCTTCAGGCGGAGCGGTTCCAGTCCGGCCATCTCGATCATTGCCCGCGTCGACTCAGGGCCCATGCGGGCGAGATAGGCGTCGGCTTGGTCGGTCGGCAGAGAGTCGGAGAACAGCGCCTCGCGCATCATTTCCGGCGCGTCCCAGCTCTTGCCGAATATCTGCCCTGCCCCAATGGAGAGCGCCAAAGTCGGCTGCCAAACCATCAAGGACAGCCCGGGACCGACAAGGCCGCGCGGCGGGACCGCCGCCATTAAAGCCATTCCCGCCGCATCGCCGCGCTCAAGATATTTTTGCACCACGAATCCGCCCATTGAGTGGCCCACCAGGATAGGCGGCCGTTCCAATCGACCTGTTACGTGCAGTAGATCGGCGACATAATCGTCGATCCCCGCACCGCCGAGGGCGCTACCGTCACCGCTGGTACCATGGCCCCGCAAGCTCACGGCATACGCCGCATAGCCGCGTTCCGCGAACCAGGACAGGAAGTTTTCATCCCAGCACCAGGCACCGCCGAATGCGCCGTGCACAAACACGATTGGCGCACCTTCCGAGCCATCAGGCGGCGTTCTGGAAATAATTTCGAGGTCGCCCTCATCATAGGACGTCACAACGCGGCCTCGAATTCCCCGATGAAGCCTTCGATGACGGAAAGCCCACGCGACCAGAAGGTCGGATCCGAAGCGTCGAGATCGAATGGCGCCAGCAATTCGCGGTGCCGCTTGGTGCCGCCAGCGGACAGCATCTCCAGATATTTCTCCACGAACCCGCTCTCTGCGCCCTGATAAACCGAATAAAGCGAGTTCACCAGGCAGTCGCCAAAGGCATAGGCGTAGACATAGAAAGGCGTGTGGATGAAATGCGGGATGTACGCCCAGTAATGACGATACTCGTCATGCAGGTTCAGGGCGGGCCCCAGGCTCTCGCGCTGAATGTCCATCCAGATTTCGCCCAACCGGTCCGGTGTCAACTCGGCGTCCCGGCGTTCGTCATGCACACGGCGTTCGAATTCGCAAAATGCGACCTGCCGCACCACCGTATTCAGCATGTCCTCGATCTTGCCTGCCAGCATGACGCGCCGCGCCTTCGGGTCGTCGGTCGCGGTCAGCATCGACCGGAACGTTAGCATCTCGCCGAAGACCGATGCCGTCTCCGCCAGGGTGAGCGGCGTGTTCGCCATCAAATGCCCCTGCTGTCCCGACAACACCTGATGCACCCCATGCCCCAGCTCATGCGCCAGCACCATGACGTCGCGGGTCCTGCCCTGATAATTCAGCAGCAAATAAGGGTGGGCCGAAGGCACGGTCGGATGCGAAAATGCACCGGACGCCTTGCCCGGCCGCACCGCCGCATCGATCCAGTCATTTTCGAAGAACCGGCGGCCGATGGCCGCAAGCTCGCCGGAAAAGGCGCCATACGCGTCGAGCACCGTCTCGCGCGCTTCGTTCCATGGAATCACCCGGTCGTCCTCGTCCGGAAACGGTGCATTTCGGTCCCAGTAGTCGATGCTTTCCGCGCCGAACCACGCCGCCTTTAGTTTGTAATACCGGTGCGACAGGCGGGGATAGGCGTCGCGAACCGAACCGATCAGCGCATCCACCACATCATCTTCAACGAAATTCGCCAGGTTCCGGGCCGATATCGGCCGCCGAAAGCCCCGCCAACGGTCTTCAATCTCTTTTTCCTTGGCCAAGGTGTTGGTGACCAGCGCAAAGACCTTGATGTTGTCGCCAAGCACCGAGCCAAAGCTCTGTGCGGCTTCCTTACGGGTTGCCGCGTCCGGATCGGACAGCAGATGCAATATTTCGGTCTCCGTCAGCGTGCGGTCCTGCAACGGGAACCGCAGTTCTGCCAGCGTTTGGTCGAACAAACGCATCCACGCGGTCCGCCCGGCCACCTGTTTTTCATGCAGCAGCTTTTCGATTTCATCGGAGAGCTGAAACTGGCGCGCGGCACGGGTGTCGCGCAACCACGGCAGATACCGGGCCAGGGCCGGCGATTCGAGTTGCGCCTCCAGCCGATCGTCGTCGATTCGGTTGATTTCCAGACCAAAGAACAGGAGTGTCGCGGAGATCGCATTGACCCGCTCCTGCATGGTTTGAAAAAACCGGCTGATTTCCGTGTCGGTGACGTTGCCCGCATGCTTCAGAGACGCATAGCTCATGATGCGCGAAAGGGTCTCGTAAACGGTTTCATAGCGCACTATGGCGCCCGCCAACGCGTCGCCGTCGAGGTCGGCGAGCCGGCCCGTGAATTCCGAGGCGAAGTCCCCGGCCGCCGATTCCGCCTGCAGCAGATCGGTTTCGAGTTCGGGCGAGTCGGCCGCGGGGTACAAATCCCGCAAATCCCAGCCCGGAAGGTCGCTCAATACAACGCGATTACCCGCGGCGCGGTCTTTCATGTCTTTACTCCCTCGTAACACAGGGCGATATATGATGGCGAAGACTGCGACACAAGCATCCGAACCGGGGGGCATCGGAATTCATTCATGAATTATGACCGAATTCGCAACCTGCCACTGATGTTCTTTGAACAGGCGGAACGGCAGACCGAACAACCATTTCTGTGGGCCAAACGCGATGGCGTCTGGCACAGCCAGACCTGGCAGGAGATTGCTGCGGCGGCGCAAGCGCTTGCCCGCGGACTACGGAACATTGGCCTTCAGCGGGGCGACCGGGTGGTCCTGGTGGCTGAAAATCGGCCCGAATGGCTGATCGCCGATATGGCCATCATGGCCGCTGGCGGCATTACGGTACCCGCCTATACGACAAATACGGTAGACGACCATCGCCATGTCTTGTCGGACAGCGGGTCGAAAATCGCCATCGTCTCGACCCCCGCATTGGCCAAGACACTGCTGCCCGCGGCCGCGGGAACGGCGACGGAAACGGTGCTTTTCATCGACCCTCCGGCGCCACAGAACGCGGCCGATGGTGTGCAGCTGAAGAGCTGGGACGAGGTCCTGGACGATGGCCGCGCGGGCCCGGATGAGACGCAGGACTGGCTAAACCAAATCGACCGAACGGATACCGCGTGTATCATCTACACGTCCGGCACCTCCGGAAAACCGAAGGGCGTCATGCTGAGCCACGGTGCAATTCTGTGCAATTGCATGGGCGCGCATGATTTTCTCCGGGAATTGCCCGAATTCGGCGCCAGCAATGAGGTCTTCCTTTCGTTTCTGCCCTTATCACATTCCTATGAACACACCGGGGGACAATTCCTACCGATTTCAATTGGCGCGCAGATCTATTACGCCGAAGGCATCGACAAGCTGACCACCAATATCAACGAAGTGCGCCCGACGGTCATGACCGCCGTGCCGCGCCTCTACGAGGCGATGCATGCCCGCATCCGCCGCGGCGTCGAACAAACCGGAGGGCTGAAGCGAATACTCTTCGATTCGGCGATCGAACTCGGCCGGAAATCGTATTTGGACCCGGCCAGCATGGGCCTGGGCGACAAGCTGGCGAATTGCGCCCTCGACAAACTGGTGCGGAATAAGGTGCGGCAACGTTTCGGCGGCAGGCTCAAGGCATTCGTCTCGGGCGGCGCACCGCTGAATTACGACATCGGCGTCTATTTCACCGCGCTCGGACTGCACATCCTGCAGGGTTACGGACAGACCGAAGCCGCGCCGGTGGTGAGCTGCAACCCCTATCAAAAGAACAAAATTCATACGGTCGGCCCGCCGATGAAGGGGGTCGAAGTCAAGATCGCCGAGGACGGCGAAATCCTGGTCCGCGGCGAACTGGTCATGCAAGGCTACTGGAACAATCCGGAGGCGACCGCCGAGACGATTCGAGACGGCTGGTTGCACACCGGCGACATCGGAAAATTCGATGAGGACGGCTATATCCAGATTACCGACCGCAAGAAGGACATCATTGTAAATTCCGGCGGCGACAACCTTTCGCCGGCCCGTGTCGAAGGCATCCTGAGCGCCGAACCTGAAATCGCCCAGGCGATGGTCTTCGGCGACCGGCGGCCGCACCTTGTCGCGCTGGTGGTGCCGGACCCTGATTTCCTCAGTGAATGGTCGGAACGCCAAAACGCCGGAGACGATCCCGCCGTCCTGGCGGCAAATGCGGATCTGCGGAAGGCGCTGCACGCGGCCATCGATCGGGTAAACGGAAGGCTCTCGGTGATCGAAAGGGTACGCCAGATCATGATCGCACCCGAACCCTTTACCATCGAGAACGAGATGATGACGCCAACCATGAAATTGCGGCGTCACGTCATCACGGCACGGTATGGCGAGGCGTTGGAAGGCCTGTATGGCCACTGATCGTCGCCTGGCCTATCGCCGCCAACGCGGCGCAAAACAGGTCTGCGTCGGTGGGATTGCCGCCGCGATGTCGCTGCTGTTCGTGCTGATGCTGTTCGGAGCGAATGCCGCCGCGCAATCGACCAGCCGGGCAGCCCGGCAAGCGGATCGACACATGCAGGACGCACAGTTGGAGCGCCGAATTGCCGGCCGCATGCTCGACGCCCGTGCGGTATTTTTCTCAGATATCGACGTTGACGCCGTTGCCGGCGATATTCTTCTGACCGGGCGGGTGAAGACGCGGCAGGATAAAATTCGGGCCGCGGCGCTGGTGCGCAGCGTGCTGGGCGTTGAGACGGTGGTGAATGAAATTCGGGTCCGAAAAAATAGCTATATCGACACCATCTCGAACGACCTGGACATCAACAAGCGAATTGGCCGGGCCTTGCGAACGGTTTTCCGGAGGCGTATGCCGCATATGGCCTGGCGCGCAAACGAGGGCGTGGTCTACGTCTTCGGACGGGCAAAATCGGAGTGGGAACATAACAGGGCATTGGCGGTAATTCGCAAAACGCCCGACATCAAGGATATCGTCGACCATCTGCGGATCGTTCGAAACTGAACGCTGGCTCCTGTGCTATTCCGCCGCCTAATCCGGCCGACTGCCACTGTGATCGATGGCGCGGTCGAGTTTGTGTCCGTACCAGCTTTGCACCTCGATGAAGATCCTGCGAATTTGCGGCATGCCCTCTTTGACCGCCCGCTCCAGTTCGGAAATTGCCTTTTCAACCTCTTCGCTGGGCAAACCGTCCTCGAAATCCAGGCTGAGCGTCAACAACACATCCTCCGGACCGAGATGCATGGTCAACAATTCATTGGTTCGCTTCACACGGGGATCTGCTTCAATCAGTGTAGTTATCGCCTCTCGAATCTCCGGGCTCGCCGCCTCTCCGATCAACAACCCCTTGCATTCATAGGCCAACAAGGTTGCGGTCGATGCGAGAATGAGCCCGATGACGATGGAGGCCCCGCCATCGAACGCGGGAATAGCCAAATACTCCGCCAGGGCAATGCCGATCATCGCGACAACCAGCCCGAGCATCGCAGCGCTGTCCTCGAACAAGATCGTAAATACGGTCGGGTCCTTGCTCTGGCGAATTGCCGTTAAGTAACCGCGATCGCCCTTTTGTTCCCGAAATGCCTTGAATGCGATCCAGCACGGTCCAGCCTCGATCAAGATCGCCGCGCTCAACACAATGTAGTTGATGTAACTGTCCGAGATCGGATGCGGGTCGTACAGCTTCGAAACGCCCTCGTAGATGGAAACGCCCGCGCCCACGCCAAAGATCAGGATCGCGACCACGAAGGTCCAGAAATACAGCTCCATGCCGTAACCGAAGGGATGTTTGTCGTCCGCCGGCCGGCCCGCCCGTTTCATGCCCATGAGCAGCAGCATCTGATTGCCGCTATCGACCACCGAATGGACCGCCTCGCTCAGCATCGCCGAACTGCCGGTCAAGGCGGAAGCCGCGAATTTGGTCGCGGCGATCAAAACGTTTGCCGCCAACGCCGCATAAATCACCGTCTTGGAAGAATGCGAAGCCATGTCGCCGCCGGACGCCTCTACTGGTTTACGCAAACACCGGCCGGAGATACCCGGTGCTGGCAAGATGGGGTCCTACGACCCGGCACCGTGATAGTCCCGATACCATTTCACAAATTGCGGGATGCCGGTCTCGATTGGCGTGCGCGGCTCGAAGCCGAAATCACGCCGCATATCCTCGATATCGGCAAAGGTCGCCCTGACGTCGCCCGGCTGCATCGGCGCGTGTTCGATAATCGCCTTCTTGCCAAGCGCCTTTTCGATCAACGACACGAAGTGCGTCAGGTGTTCGGGCTTGTTATTGCCGATATTGTACACCCGGTGCGGCGCTTTAACGCCGTCATCCGCCGGCGGTTTGGCGAGACACGAGAGCACGCCGGCAACGATATCGTCGATGTAAGTGAAATCCCGTTCCATGTCGCCGTTGTTGAAAAGCTGGATCGGTCGGCCTTCGAGAATGGCTTTGGTGAAGATGAAGGCGGCCATATCGGGCCTGCCCCACGGTCCGTACACGGTGAAAAAACGCAACCCAGTCGCCGGGATCCGATAGAGATGGCTGTAGCAATGGCTCATGCCCTCGTCGGCTTTTTTCGTCGCGGCGTACAAGGAAACCGGCGTTTCCGTCTTGTCCGACACGGCGAAGGGCACCTTTTCGTTGCCGCCATAAACCGACGACGAACTGGCATAGACCAAATGCTCCAACCCGTCTAACTGGCGGCAAAATTCCAGCATGACCAGATGGCCCAGAATATTGGCCTGCACATAGGCATAAGGATTGATCAGCGAATAGCGCACCCCCGCTTGCGCCGCGAGATGGACGATGCGGGTCACCTCCGGGAGCTGTTTGGCCAATTCTTCCATTGCCGGTCGGTCGGCAATGTCGATTTCTTCGAAGGAAAATGCGTTGTGTCGCAGCAATCGGTCACGGCGGGCGTGTTTCAGCGCAACATCGTAATAGTCGTTGAGGTTATCGATACCGATGACCCGCTCGCCCTCGGCGAGCAAAGCCTCCGAAACATGATACCCAATGAAGCCTGCGGCTCCGGTTACAAGAACGGCCATGCGGTAAATCCATAGCGTGAGGAACGCGCGTTGATATACCGCGTGCGGGCCGCTAATTCACCCGCCAAATTCACAAATCCCGGATGATCGCCTGAAAAATGCGGCAATTTCGATAAAATTTGGCCGTCCCGCAGGCAACTATCTGCCGATCGCCCGGGTTGCGCGCAGCAATCTTGCAAAGTATGCGATCGATGCGGTTACACTTTGACAACATCAGCGGTGCCATTAGTTTATAAACCGTGATTCAACTATAGTGATGCAATGGCACTAGCAGCCGTCTCTCTCGACGACAAATACACGCTCGAAGAAGGCCGGGTATTCCTGTCTGGCACGCAGGCTTTGGTTCGCCTGCCGATGATGCAGCGCCGACGCGACGAAGCAGCGGGCCTGAACACCGGATGTTTTATATCCGGGTATCGCGGATCGCCGCTCGGCGGGCTGGATCAGCAATTGTGGCAAGCCCGGAAATTCATCGAGAAGCACCACATTCAATTCCAGCCCGGCGTCAACGAAGATCTCGCATGCACCGCATTGTGGGGTTCGCAACAGCTCGGCCTGTTCCCCGGCGCCGACTACGAGGGCGTCTTCGGAATGATCTATGCCAAGGGGCCGGGAATCGACCGGTCCGGCGATGCACTTCGGCACGCCAACCTCGCAGGAACCGCGAAACACGGTGGCGCTCTTGTCCTCGCCGGGGACGACCATACATCGAAGTCATCCACCACCGCGCATCAAACCGAATTCGCCTTCGTCGATGCGATGATCCCGGTGCTCAACCCGTCCGGTGTGCAGGAATTCCTCGATCTCGGATTGTACGGTTGGGCAATGTCCCGGTATTCCGGCTGCTGGACCGCCTTCAAGGTGGTGGCGGAAACGGTCGATACGTCCGCATCTGTCTATGTCGATCCGCACCGCATCGACATCAAGATGCCGGACGATTTCGAGATGCCGGAGGGCGGGCTAAACATCCGCTGGCCGGACGGCTGGCTGGAACAGGAAGAGCGGCTGCATCACCACAAGCTTTACGCCGCCCTCGCCTTCGCGCGGGCCAACAATCTCAATAAGGCCGTCATCGACGGCAAGAAACGACGATTCGGAATCGTCACCTGCGGCAAATCCTATCTCGACGTGCGCCAAGCCCTCGAAGATCTCGGCATCGACGAAGACTACGCGCAGGCGATCGGGTTGTCGGTCTACAAGGTCGGGATGACCTGGCCGCTAGAACGCAACGGTGTCCGCCAGTTCGCCGAAGGACTCGAAGAGGTTCTCGTAGTCGAGGAAAAACGCGCCTTGATGGAGAACCAACTCAAGGAACAGCTATACAACTGGCGGGCCGACGTCCGCCCGATGGTGGTCGGCAAGTTCGACGAAAAACGCAACATGATCCTGCCGTCGAACGGCGAACTGACTCCCGGCCGAATCGCGCGCGTGATCGCGGACCGTATCAAACGGTTCCATACCAGTCCGCAAATCGAAGAACGCGTGCGGTTCATCGAGGAAAAGGAACGCACACTCAAGGGGCGGGACCCCAGCCTCGTCCGGACACCGTATTTCTGCTCGGGCTGTCCCCATAACACTTCGACCAAAGTGCCGGACGGCAGCCGTGCGCTGGCGGGAATCGGTTGTCATTACATGGCGCAATGGATGGACCGGAGCACCGATACGTATACCCATATGGGCGCCGAGGGCACACCGTGGATCGGTCAGGCGCCGTTTACCAGCGAAAATCACATCTTCGCGAATCTGGGCGACGGCACGTACTACCATTCCGGCATCCTGGCAATCCGCATGGCGATCGCGTCGGGCGTGAACATTACCTACAAAATCCTCTACAACGATGCGGTCGCGATGACGGGCGGCCAGCCGGTGGATGGGCCGCTGACGGTGCCGCGCATCACCCATCAGCTCAAAGGCGAAGGCGTCGAAAAGATCGTCGTGGTCACCGACGAGCCCGAAAAATACTCATCGAAAACCGACTTCGCGGCCGGCGTAACCGTTCATCACCGGGACGAACTCGACTCAATTCAGCGGACTTTGCGTGAAGTTCCCGGCGTGAGCGTGTTGATCTACGACCAAACCTGCGCAGCCGAGAAGCGCCGGCGCCGGAAACGCGGCACCTTCCCCGACCCGGACAAGCGCGCCTTCATCAATGAGCTCGTATGTGAAGGCTGCGGCGATTGTTCGGTGAAATCGAATTGCCTGTCCGTCGTGCCGGTGGAAACGGAATTCGGCCGCAAACGCCGGATCGACCAATCCTCATGCAACAAGGATTTTTCCTGCGTCAACGGTTTCTGCCCGAGCTTCGTGACCGTACATGGCGGAGCCCTCCGTAAAGGGACGCCTCGTGCGGAGGCCGGGAACGCGCCCGACCTGTTCGAGGCATTGCCCGATCCGGCTCTGCCGTCGACGGAACGGCCATACGGCATACTGTTGACCGGTGTCGGCGGTACTGGCGTGGTCACGATCGGTGCCTTGCTCGGCACAGCGGCGCATATAGAGGGTAAGGGTTGCTCGATCCTCGACATGGCCGGGCTGGCGCAAAAGGGCGGCGCCGTTCTGAGCCACCTACGTATCGCCGACAAGCCCGAAGATATTCACGCGGTTCGGCTCGCCACCGGCGGCGCCCGGCTGATCCTGGGCTGCGATATGGTTGTCGCCGCGCGCGGCGACTGTATGTCGAAGGTCCAGCCGGACTCGACCAAGGCGATCATCAACAGCCATCATGCGATCACCGGCGACTTCCTACGCGATCCGGATTGCACTTTTCCGGACGAGGAATTGCGCGGCGCGATCATTCGGAGCGTCGGCAAAGAAAATACGGACTTTGTCGACGCCAACCGGCTGGCGACCGCGCTGCTGGGCGATTCGATCGCCGCCAACATGTTCATGATGGGATTCGCCTACCAGAAAGGCCTGATCCCCGTCTCCGAGGAAGCGATTTTCCAGGCCATCGAATTAAACGGCATCGCCATTCCGATGAACCAGCAGGCGTTTACGTGGGGACGGCGCGCGGCCCACGATCTGGCGGCGGTACGCCGGATCGCGTTGCCCGACGATGTGGATGCAAATGACCCCGCCAACGCGCCGGATCCGGCCTCGATCCTTCGCGACACAATCGAACGCCGCGTCGAATTCCTGACCGGCTATCAAAACGCCCGTTACGCGGCGCGCTACAGAAAGCTGCTCGACAAGGTCCGCACGGTTCAGGCGGTGCGCACGCCGCACGAAGAAGGGCTGACCGCGGCGGTCGCGCTGTATTATTTCAAACTGATGGCATACAAGGATGAATATGAGGTGGCCCGCCTCTACACCGATGGCGCCTTCCTGGACCGCGTACGGGAAGCCTTCACCGGCGAATTCAAGCTTAGGTTCCATCTTGCACCGCCGCTGATCGCGCGCCGTGACAAGACATCCGGTGAACTCAAGAAGGGCGAATACGGACCCTGGGTCCTGAGGATATTCCGCACTTTGGCCAAATTGAAATTTGCCCGCGGCACGCCATTGGACATATTCGGATACACCGCCGAACGGCGGATGGAACGCCAACTGATCCGCGATTATGAGGCGACGATCGAGGATATCCTCGACGCCCTCACGCCGGAAAACCATCATATCGCCGTCCAAATTGCGTCGATTCCCGAGAAAATCCGCGGCTACGGCCACGTCAAACTGGAAAGCATTCAGCACGCTGCGAGCCACAAGGCGGCACTGCTGGAAAGTTTCCGCAATCCGGCGCCCGCCGCCGTGGTCAGCGCCGCCGAGTAGCGCCGGCAGGCCGGCCCCGGAATATCCCCACGCCCGCCCCAAAACGGCCTCGATTGCGCGGCAGGTGTTATTCCATGCGCATTTCGATCAACACCCTTAGGGCATGGTTGCTCGCGGCGATGGCGATGCTGTTACCGGTCATCGCCGTCTGGCTCGCGATCAACGTCATGCCGCGCCCGCAGTACAGCATCGACGAACGGCTTGTCGAATTCGGCAATGCCGCCCGATCCCGGCTGCTGCCGCATTTTCTGCGCGCCGGTGTCGCCTATCCGCCCACCAAGGTGGTCCTGGTCGGTCTCAAGGCGGAGCGGCAATTGCAGCTCTATTCCGCGGGCCAGGATGGCCGCGTTAAATTCATACGCAACTATCCCGTGCTTGCCGCCGCCGGCGGGCCGGGTCCGAAACTGCGCGAGGGCGACCGTCAAGTGCCCGAAGGGCTCTATCCGATCCGCTATCTCAACCCGAATTCCGCGGCGTATGTATCGCTGATGATCGGCTACCCGAACCGCTTCGATCGCGCGCGGGCGCGCGAGGAAGGACGGCGGTCGCTTGGCGCACAGATTGTCATTCATGGACCGACGACCGGCACCGCCGGCTGCCTCGCAATGAGGGCCAGGGTGGTGGAGGAATTGTTTACATTGGCGGCGGATGCGGGCGTGGGCAATACGCGAATTGTCCTGAGCCCGAGGGATTTCCGGCAGTCAAAGGCACCGCCTGCGGTCATGCGTTCGCCATGGAACCGCGCGCTCTATGCCCGGATCGCCGGGCAGTTGGCGAAATTGCCGCGGCCGAAAGATTGAGCCGTCCGGCGCGTGTCGAAGCTCACATCCCCAGTGCCGCCATATAGGTCTCCAGCAGCGCTTCTTCTTCCTGACGGTCGCCCGCGTCCATTTTCCGGATGCGCAGAACGTGCCGCATGATCTTGGGATCGAAACCGTTGCCTTTCGCTTCGGCGAACACTTCGCGGATATCGTCGCTGAGTGCTTTTTTCTCTTCTTCCAGCTTTTCGATGCGCTGTATGAAGGCGCGCAGCCGCTCGCCGGCGACTCCCCCGGTATCGGACATTCCCTGCTCCCGCTGTTGGATTGATCAGTTTCGGCGCGGGACCTTAGACCGGCGCACGCCCGCCGATCAACCCGCGCCTCACACCGGCTAGTCTTTCTTTGCCGCCTCGAATTTTGCCAATTGCTCCGGCGTGGCTTCGCTTTGATTTTTCGACTTCCATTCACCGTACGGCATACCATAGACGAGTTCGCGCGCGGCTTCGTAGTCCAACGCGACACCCCGATCCTCGGCCTCCGCCTTGTACCATTTGGATAGGCAATTCCGGCAAAAATCAGCAAGATTCATCAGATCGATATTTTGCACCTCGCTATGATCACGCAGGTGATCCCGCAAACGGCGGAAGGTCGCCGCCTCCAACTCCAATCGGGTCTGTTCATCCATCGGTCCTGTACTCCCTCGTTCGTGACCTGGCATTTATGGTATTTGGTATCGTCTTAAGGAGTTTTCATCCCCCGGGCAACGGAACGCCGTGCAGCGTCTCCTCGATCAGCCAGTCCACCACGGTTCTCAGCGCTTCCGCCTCGTCGGCGCCGCCGGCGATGGCCTCGTCATAGATCGCCAATTGTCGATGTGCGCTGGTTCCACGCTGCAGAATATCCCGCGTCCCCGCGACCTCGGCGGCGCATCCCAGCTTTTCGGCGTCCTCCGCGACAAGGTCCAGAATCTCGTCCAGCAATTCTTCATAGGCAACGATTTCTCCCCGGCCGAAATCGACCAGACCTTCGTCGATGCCATAGCGCTGCGCGCGCCACCGGTTTTCCTGTACGAGCATGTTCGAATACAGGCGCCATCGTTGATTGCTGCGGCGCAACCGCAGGAGCATCGACAGGATGCAGGCATAGAGCGCCGCCACGGAAATTCCGTCATCCATCCGCGTGCATATGTCGCTGATTCGGACCTCGAGCGTCGGGAACCGCGCGCTGGGCCGGATGTCCCACCAAATCTTCGAGGCATCCTCGATAAGCCCGGCATCGACCAACATCTGCACATGGCGTTGGTATTCGCCGAAGCTGTCGAATTTTTCCGGCAGGCCCGTGCGGGGTAATTCATCGAATACGCTAAGCCGGTAACTCTTCAGGCCCGTCTTGCGGCCCTGCCAGAAGGGCGACGACGTGGTCAGCGCCAAAAGATGCGGCAGGAAATAGCCCGCCTGTTTCAACAAATCGTTCCGCAGTTCGTCATCCGGGCACCCGACATGAACATGCATCCCGCAGATCAGCAGACGATGCGCCACCTCCTGGAGTTCGTGCGCCAGCATATTGTACCGGTCTTTATCCGTGTGGCGCTGCTCGGTCCACGAGGCGAAGGGATGCGTGGACGCGGCAATGATGCGCAATCCGCGCCCAGCCGCCGCTTGCGCGATACAACCGCGCAGTGCGGCTATTTTGGTCCGGCATTCCGCGAGCGACGAACATACCGTCGTGTCCACCTCGATCTGTACGCGGAGGAATTCGGAGGTCACACCGCCGATCTTCGCGTCGATCAACTGACCGCACTCGGCCAGCAACTCGGCCGGCGGGTCGGAAACAAGATCCCGTGTCTCGGGATCGACGAGCATGTATTCCTCCTCGATTCCGATGGTCAAAGGCTGGTCGGCTACGGTCATCGGCTCATCTCCTCACGCGCCCCATGCCGTGTA
>CAJHYV010000385.1_pt1 | contig 41565 bp, 37 predicted proteins | sample 9198851 | NCBI WGS metagenome assembly CAJHYV01 (sample SAMEA7708375, study PRJEB35096) | sediment metagenome | biome: marine neritic benthic zone biome [ENVO:01000025]; feature: sediment [ENVO:00002007]; material: shallow marine sediment [ENVO:03000034] sea grass bed [ENVO_01000059] ...
AGACCTCACCATCACGATCGTCACGCAGGTTGTCTTTACTTTCTTCGGTCTTGCCTTGCTTCTGTCGCGCGGGGCGGACGGGGCCCTTCTGCACGGCGCGGCGCTCGGCGCCGGCTTGTTGTTCTTGATGCTGGCAAGTTTTTTGCTGGTGCAATGGGCCGGCCTCATCGGCGCTCTAGGGCGATTGGTGGAAACCCCGATTGTCCGTCTGGGCTGGGTCCGCGCCGTTTCGGACGCACAGAACGTGGGCGCGGAGCTGAAGGGGATCTACAGTCGCCGTGGACCGCTCGCCGCCTCGGCGTTCTGGCATTTGGCCGGATGGGTGGCTGGAACACTGGAGGTCTGGGTTGGGCTCTGGCTGCTGGATCATCCGATAACCTTCGTCGACGCCTTGATCCTGGAAAGCCTTATCCAGGCCGTGCGCAGCGCCGCGTTCTTCGTGCCCGGTGCCTTGGGGGTGCAGGAGGGCGGGCTGATCCTGCTCGGCGGTTTCATCGGTCTGCCCCCGGAGACTGCGCTTGCGCTTTCTCTCATGAAGCGAATACGCGAGCTGCTGTTCGGCGTCCCCGGCCTGATGGTTTGGCAGTTGAGCGAACTACACCGGCTGTTCCTCCGTGCCGTGGATGCTGATGCTTCGACGTGACCGGACGACGCCAATCCCCCCTTTTGGTCGGCCACCGTGTGGGCACCGTATTCCGCAACGCCGGCTCGCGGAGGTCGACGACACGACGGGGCTCGGACTGGCCTGCATCGAATGCTGAGACTCGGATTGCCCGGGGTTCAGAATGAGGCGCGGGGTCTGGCGGAGAGAGAGGGATTCGAACCCTCGAGGGGGCTATAAACCCCCTACTCCCTTAGCAGGGGAGCGCCTTCAGCCGCTCGGCCATCTCTCCGCACCGAGAATCGGCAGAATAACTAGGGTTTCGTGGCGGTGCTGTAAAGGGCGGAATCGCACTCGCAATGCAAACCTGCCGCCAAGTCGCGCCAAAGCGGGACGATGGGCAGGGCGGCATCCCTGCATGGCCTATCTTCCTCATTCGCGACGCGGCCCGGAAAGCCAATCCAGCCCGACGCAGCCCGGCCCGCACAGATTGGCCCTCACAGATTGGCCCGACTAGGCGGTCCCCATGCACAGATCACTGTTGACTCGAGGGAAATATCCAAGCTTGCGACATGCTGGCCGCCGCTCTTCTCTCAATCGGGTTTGTCCTGACCGATCTTCGCAGAGCGGTCGGAGAGCAGCACTCTCATCGATGGACCGTGCAAGGGATCAAGGAGACACGCGGGGCATCGGCAGCCTGATCCTGGGATCGGAGAGGGCGTCCTTATCATCGACCCAGTAGACCTTATCGTCTGGATGCTCGACCGGCTGATTTAGCAGGAACTCGGCAAAGATATCGGTCACCGACCACAGCCTGCGATCTTTTCCAGGACTCATGCCAGGCGCCTTCACGGCAAAGAACGTTGAAAAAGTGTCGATCAGGTCTTGCGGTGAGACCGCCGACAGATCATCGGTATCCACAGGGCTGTTGATCGAAATCCGAGAGCCGTGGTCGCCATGTACGATCACCACTGCATCTGCCAGATCATTTGACTCGAGAAGTTCGTCGAGTAAGTCCTTGATTTGCCGATGAACACAGCGAACTTGATTGCTATAGGCGACATAGGCGTCCGTCCTGGATTCAGCATTGTTGAAGCGTCGGTCCGCCGACTCGAAGCCGAGATGCCACTTATTCAGCGGCCAGCTCACCTTGCAGTCCTCGTCCAATAGATAGGTTCGATGGGGGATCAACAGATGAGCGAAGAATGCGTTGCCGCGCGGCTGAGAGATGACATCCCTCTTGAGATCCTCGAAGGCGCCCAAAGAGGAGATCGCACCGAAGCTTGGTTTACCTCCGATTCGGAATCGAGGAACGGCGCCGTTGGCGCTCGGATCCGTTTTGGATGTCTTGGCGGCGACCCTATAAGCCACCTGATATGACAGACTTCGTCCGAAGAAAGAAACCATCAACACGATGGCGCGTCTGGTTGTCGTCAGCTTCGTATCTCGCAAAGCCAGTATGCTGTCGGGTGGGTAAACCTCGCAGCTGCGAATACTGGCGTTACCGTGCCGGCAGAAATCCAAGTAAGAAGACTGATAAACGTGGATTGCATAGCCTGCCTGAGCCAGCAAATCGAACCACTGGTTGATTTTTGTATAGTGCTTTTTGTTGTCTTCCTCCAACAAGTCGCGCCACTCACGCCCAGAATGGGCGTTCAAGAGCGCAGATATTGAAATGATAGAGGCAGTATGGGAACTAAATGCGTTGTCGAAAATCCGGAAACCGAACTCACTATACAGCTCCGTGATCTCAGCGGTCACCTCCGTTCGATCAGGGATGTGCTCGGGAAATCCTGCGAACCCCATTTGCTCGTCTAGAATCAGATGAATTACGGGCGGAAGATCGTCCTTGCGGTTTTGACCAAGCGGGCCATGATCGTACCTCTGCAAATCGACCTTTGAACCAAAAATCAAAGTAGAAGCTATAAAAAATCCGAAAATAGTAGTAATTATCAGGTCAATATGTTGGTTCAATATTCGGCAAATTACCGAGCTCAGAATGTAAAAGATCGATAGACTTATCGTCAGGGCTACGGCGGATGTATTTTCACTTTGGAACAGATCATGTGTGAGCTTTATACTGCCTCTCATTGCGAAATGCATGTCGAGGGCCAACAAAAACAGGACCGGATAAATGAGGGGCTTTGATATGTCAGGCCGGATTCGAAGGACTAGGAATGTTGCGCCGCCGACAAGCACGAAGACACCAATGCACAGCAGAATCTCGCCAGCGAGAAGCGGATAATCATAGAAGACGATCCAAGTTATGAATGGGGCAAGGAGTATCACCGTCGGGGCAAGAAACCCTGCGGCGAGGCGACCGGCTGTGCTGGATTTGGTGCGGTTCATATGAACACTACTAGGAAGAATTAGTTGCCAAATTGTTGGTGATGCAGATGGCTCCGGGTTAATCCGGATATCTCATGGAGCTCAGGTCCATCCCGGCTCCGTTTGGGTGAAACTTCTTATGCCGCAAGGAGTTAGCCCCTTGCAACGGAGGTCCCCGGTGCCTACAGACTGTAGCTTGGACAGGTTTGATTCTTCCAGGGTCGAAGTGCGTTCGATTGTCGCCGCGTTGTCGATTCAGCCCGATAAACCGTGGACTCGGTTGACTTTTACGGGCAAACCTCCGATATATCATCTTTTGGTTGCTCTGGTTCAATACGATAATATCAGCAACCAGAATGGACTACAGCAAACAATACGCTGCAAGTGATGTCATATTCTTTAATCAACATGTTTAGGTTTCCATTTCACACATATGCTTTCGCCATATATTTTCCCGTATTCTTGCTTTCCAATAATCTCAATCTTTTTTTGATAAGCGCTGGTTACAGAGCCGTTGGTGTAAGCTTGGCCTTAGCTATTGCACTGGTCGTGCTCTTTGGATTTCTCTATCGGGATCGGCACAAAGCAGCCCTCGTCGCCACAGCCTTTATTGGTCTCACCTACTCTTATTCCCGGCTGACAGAAGTCCTGTCTGGCATCAACTGGGTCGATATCGACTCGCATTGGCACGTATTGCTCGGCCTGTACTGCCTGATCTCCTTCGCAATTGCAGCATTCGTATACAGGATGCGCAGCATCAGTGATACCACGTCGCTGTTGCTCAATGTCATTGCAGCTGTGTTGCTCGTCATCCCATTGACCAAACTGGCGCAGCATCAGCTACAGGGTTTCCTGGTTGATCGTGTTCCTGAAGTCGCGGCGAACGATGCAGCGTTCCCGCCTTTACCTCGATTCGTTGCGCCTAAGGTGCCTCCGACGATCTTCCACATCGTCCTAGACGGCTACTCACGCCAGGACGTACTGCGACGCATATATGGGTACGACAATTCGGAGTTCATTGAATCACTCCGAGATCTTGGGTTCTTCGTCGCCGATCAGGCAACAACCCCTTATGGGCAAACGCTATTAGCGATGAATGCCATCTTTTCAATGGATTACTTGGACCGATTCATTCGAGATTCGACGGCAGATAAAGCTGAAGCCACATGGAGCGGTGTCCGCGGCAACATGCATGTTCAATTCAGGAATTCGACTGTGCGGGGCTTGCTCGAGGGCATGGGTTACAAGGTCGTGGTCCTCGAAGGCGACTATCTCCCAGTTGGAATTCAGAACGCGGACGAATTCTTAGCCGATGAGAGGTCAACCGCCGCCTTCAACTTTTTTGAGTTCGCATTGCTCCGTTCGACGCCGTTCTATCCAGCATTCTTGAGGCTAGCCAACCTCGGCAACCCCATAGAGAGTGGCGCAGCGTCGAAGGTCAAGTATGCACTTGCAAGCCACGACTATAGCGCGATGGCGCGTCCGTTCTTTCTCTACAACCACATTTTGACGCCACACCCGCCCTTCGATATCGATCGCAACGGGAATCCGAGGGCTGAGGCATTACATCGCTTCGAAGACGCCAATCACTGGTTCGGTGATCGGGCTGACCTTCGAGAGCAATACCGGGAAGGCTACCTTGAAAAAACGCGCTATACGAACCGCGCCTTGCTCACACAGCTCAAGGCCCTGATTAACGATTATCCCGATCCTAAGATAATTGTCGTTCACGGTGATCACGGCGGTGGCCTGCTCTACAATCATGACGACTGGACCAAGTCATGCTTGCCAGAACGATTCTCAACCCTACTGGCCGTCTTCGCCAGCGATCACCGATTAACCGATGGGCTGAGCCACGACATGAATCTGGTCAACCTATACCGCGCCGTATTCAGCACTTTGTTTGGCGCAGAATTGGCGCCACTGGCGGATAAGCATTATTTTGCCTCCTGGGATGGTGCGGTCAGTTTGCGAGAGTTAACCCGCGAACAAGTAACTTCGTTTGGCCCGGTGTGTACCTACCCCCCCACTTTTGCTGCAGACTAGGATGGCTTGACGAAACGTGGCACATTACCAGCCGCAGGCCCGCATGGGACCGTGGCCACCGATGAACGACCATCGATGCTGTCGTCCGTAAAGAACCGTGAGTTGGTTCTTTTTTCGGTGTCCACAGCCTTTTGAAGCAATGGCGATTACAACGGTTGGGGAGCTTTATGGCGTAGAAGCGGTCCGGGGCTGAGAGAGGCTTCATGCTGGGAATTCTGTTTTTAATGCAGACTCCGTGCTCTCCAACGATAGCATGTTAAAGCGCCCTTGGCCGCCTCCTGATGGCCGTTGCTTCGCAGTCGTTCATTGGGGCTTCCTGATGTTCATCAGGCAACGTTTCGGCCGGTCTCAGCGTTCAGGGCCGTTTCTCAACACACGACACCTTAGGCGAGACAGAGTGCATAAATCGACTTTTCCGTGTATTTCGTCACGTTTTGTCAAGGATTTTCACTGAAAGTAGAAGGAGAACAGCCGGGAACCAGCCAAGATGTCAGTTTCTCACCCCCTACCTGCCGAACGACGCAGCTCGCGCCGCTATCCCTACTCCAAGGAGGCCGATGCTCGAATCGGCGAGGTTAGCCATCCCTGCGAGGTGATGAACATCTCGGCCAACGGCGCGGCCCTTGCCAGCCGCACGCGGCCCGAGGTCGGCACGGCGGTCCATCTGCTTCTCGAGGAGATCGAGCCCCTGCCGGCGACTGTCACCCGCCAGCTTGTGGACGGATTTGCCATCGAATTCGACCTCGACCTGAGCCGCGAGGGTGACATCGCCGACAAGCTGACCTATCTAGCGGATATGCGGCAGTTCCTGTAACGCATGGGACCTCGCTGGCCGGTTCGTGTCAGGGCCGGCGATTCGAGATCGACAAGCGCGGCCCGCTTCGCTAGGAAGCGGGTGGCCCCAATCCTTTGACTTAACGTCAGTATTACCATGAACCAGATCGACGCCGCGGTAGCGCGCCGCCGCACCTTCGCCATTATCTCGCACCCGGACGCGGGCAAGACCACGCTGACCGAAAAGCTTCTGCTGTTCGGCGGCGCGATCCAGCTGGCCGGTGCGGTCAAGGCCCGCGGCGAAGCCCGGCGTGCCCATTCCGACTGGATGAAGGTGGAGCGCGAGCGCGGCATTTCGGTGGCGTCCTCGGTCATGACCTTCGACTACGCCGGCTGCACCTTCAATCTGCTGGATACGCCTGGGCATGAAGATTTCAGCGAGGATACGTACCGCACGCTTTCCGCCGTCGATTCCGCGGTGATGGTGCTCGATGCGGCCCGCGGCATCGAAACGCAGACCCGGAAATTGTTCGAAGTCTGCCGCCTGCGCGATGTCCCCATCGTTACCTTCATCAACAAGCTCGACCGGGAATCACAGGACCCGTTCGACCTGATGGATGAAATCGAACAAACCCTGGCGATCGACGTCACGCCCGCAAGCTGGCCGATCGGCATGGGCCGCCAGTTCCGCGGCTGCTACGACCTGTTTCAGGACCGGCTCATTCTGGTGGAACGCGGCAGCGCCGACACGCCCGACGAAGGCGCGATCTGCGAAGGCCTCGACGACAAGAAGCTCGATTCGATGCTGCCCGACGACGCGGTGGCGACGCTGCGCGAGGAAGTCGACATGGCGCGCGGGCTGTGCCCGGCATTCGATTTGCAGGCCTACCGGGACGGCAATTTGACGCCGGTCTATTTCGGCAGCGCGGTCAACAATTTCGGCGTCCGTGAGCTGCTCAACGGTTTGACCCGGATTGCGCCGCCGCCGCTGCCGCAGCCCACCGTGGGACGGCTGGTCGATCCCGCGGAAGACAAGGTCACCGGGTTCGTGTTCAAGATTCAGGCCAACATGGACCCGAAGCACCGCGACCGCATCGCCTTCTTCCGCCTTTGTTCGGGCCATTTCAAACGCGGCATGAAACTGGCGCATGTGCGCACCGGCAAGACGCTGACGCTGCACAATCCGGTGCTGTTCCTGGCGCAGGAGCGCGAACTCGCCGAGGAAGCCTGGCCCGGCGACATCATCGGCATTCCCAACCACGGCAATCTGCGCATCGGCGACACGCTGACCGAGGGCGAGGCGCTGCAATTCAACGGCATCCCGAGTTTCGCGCCGGAACTGCTGCAGAAAGTGCGGCCGGAAGACCCGATGCGCGCGAAGCATCTCGGCCGGGCGCTGCAGCAAATCGCCGAGGAGGGCGCCGCCCGGGTGTTCAAGCCGCGGCTCGACTCCGACTGGATCGTCGGCGTGGTCGGCCCGCTTCAGTTCGAGGTGCTCGCCGACCGCATCCGCAGCGAATACGACATCCCGGTGCGCTTCGAGAACACGTCGCTCTTCACCGCCCGCTGGGTCGATACCGAAGACGCCCGGCTGCTGAAGTCATTTCGGGATTCGAACGAAAGCAGCATCGCCGAGGATCACACCGGCATGTCGGTGTTTCTCGCGCGCAACGCGTGGCACCTGGACAAGGCGCTGGAGGACTGGCCCGACCTGCGATTCCTCAAGACCAAGGAACAAGCCGCGTAGCGGAAAGGTCCGCTGTCCCGCCTATTGCAGCCGGATTTCGACCCGGCGGTTGCGGCCCTCGACCACGCCGTCGGCCGTATTGACGATCGGGTCCGACTCCCCTTCGCTCCGGATTTCCAGCATTTCGCGCGCAATGCCGAGGCGCGCCAGCGCACCCCCGACACGCCGGACGCGCCGGTCCGCCAGCCATTTGTTGTACTTGGCCGAACCGGACGAATCCGTATGGCCGACCAGGACAAACCGGCTGTTGCCGGATTGCCGGGCGGTGGCGGCCGCTTCCCGGATCACGTCGCGGGCGTTCGGCGTCAGCAGCGACGAATTCGAATCGAAGTAAACGATGAACGCGCGCGGCTGCACCTCGACCACCGGCGGCGGTGCCGGTTGTGGCTCGGGCTGCCTTTCGACGACCAGCGGCTTGGGCTCGGCGGTCGGTTCCCGCATTACCGGCTCGGACGGTTCGGGGGCGGCCGAGCGTGCGCGCTGCCGCGTCGCCGGCGTGAAGAAGCGGAAGCGGAGACCGGCCATGATCTGATGGCTGGCATAGTCCGAAAAGACCTGGCCGCCCGCAGCGGTATCCAGCGCCAGATCGGGCGCACGAAGATGACGGTAGTCGAGGCTGAGCGACAACCGGTCGGTAATATCGACCGACGCGCCGACGATCGCCTGGATGGCGATCGAGACGTCGGCATCATCGACCGACGATCCCGATACCGGGGCGACATTGTCCGCCTGCAGCCGCAGCGCCCCGACCCCGGCGCCCAGATAGGGGTAGATGACCCAGCCGTCGGGGCGGAACTCGTACAAGACGTTGGCCATGAAGGTATAGATATCGACGCTGCCGCCGACCGCGGAGTTGCTGCCGATCTTGTCGACATCGTGCGGGCCGTAGCCGAATTGCCCTTCGGCGCGCAGCCCGTTGCCGAATTCATAGCCCAGACCGCCGGCGCCAAAATAGCCGAGGGACAGTTCGCCGTCGCCGGCGCCCAGGGGCATTTCCTCCGCCAGGTTCAATCCGCCATACCCTGAAATGTAAAACCCATGTCCTTGTGCAAAGCTTTGCGAACAAATCGAAAATAAAAAACCAAATCCCGCCAGAATTCCAGCAAACAAACGCGGCAACATTTCCCGGTATTCCTTATTTTGCCTTTAGCCAATAGTTGGCAAAATGCTGAATATTTCGAGTCCGGTCAATAAATTTGTAAAAAGAATATTTAATTCAATCTCGGCGTGGTAGCGCTACGACACCATGACCCCGCGCCGACAACTCGCCATCCTGCTGTACCGCGCGCTGCGTCACCTCGACGCAGGACCGGCCTTCGGCTTCGAACTTCCGCGTCACCTCGCCATCGATATACAGCGTGTCGCCGACCGGATTGTGCCGGCGGATCTCGACGTATGAGCCGCGCAGGAACCCGTCGTCGCCCATCCAGTTGGTCAGGTGGTGGGTCATCCAGGAACACCGTTCGGGTCCGTAATCATAGGCCGCGGGGGCGCCGACGACGGTCGCGAACTCGTCCTCCCAGTGAACCCGTTCGGGACAATCGGGGATGCCGAAGCGGTTCTTGATGCCGAGGCCGGGATGCGCATGCACCTGTTTCCAGGCGAGCTTGTTGGCGCGGATATAGAGCCCGCCCCAGCCCTGCGCATAGGCGATGAAGCCGGTCACCGTCATCGGGCCCTTGACCATGCGCGGCAGCGCATCGCCGACCTCCACATCCTCGAAATACCGCGGCTCGGCGCCGCGCACCTGTTCGTTCGCGTAGTGGCGGTAGATTTCCACCAGATCGTCATCGGAATATTCGGTCGGCGCGCGCTCCTTCAGATCGTCGTATTTCGTGCCCTCTTCGCGCGCGATATCCCGGTCGGTGCGGAAGCACCAGCTATCCGCTTCGGCGATCGGATCGCCGCCGTCGCCAAAGAAATTCACGTGGTAGATTTGCTGCACGGAGCGGCCGGAAAACCGCGTGTCGTGCTCAACCAGATCCTTCAGCCAGGCCTCGGTGGCGATCTGTTCGTTCCGCCGGATCTCGCGATGCCATGTCCAGTCCGCGCCGGCCCACATTGCGTGCACGCCCGGCAGGCCGCCGACATAGCCGGAAATGATCCGGCTGCAGGCGAACAGGAAGGACGGCGGCGCGATCACGTCGCCATGGCGGGTCGCCGCGGCATAGGCGGGGTCGCACCACAGCGGATTGTCGTCGCCGATGCCGTGCGCGTAGTGGCGGATGTTGTCGCGCGTCGATTCGTGACACCACGGCTCCAGGGTGTTCTCGATCCTGACGCCGATTCGCTTGCGCAAATCGTCGAGCGCGGCTTCGGTGATCTTGGGGAAGCGGTTTTTTTCGTCGGTCATGGGTCGGTCAAGGTCCTGCGCTGATGGGGCGTCACCGCCGCAATGCCGCGGCGAGGTCGAAAGGTTCCGGGCGGAACAGGAATTCCGCCATCGGTTTCAAATCCGGGCTCACGCTCGGCCGGAACGCCATGCGCGCCATGATGTCGCGCTCGACATCGACGCCCGGCGCGACCTCCGTCAGCACCGGCCCGTCCCCCGTGACCGCGAAGACGCCGCGTTCGGTGATCGCGGTGACGGTCTGTCCCTTGGCTATTGCTTGGGCGGCGTTGAAGGTGATCTGCTCGACCGCGTCGACGAATTTGGTGACCGCGCCGTCGCGGCGAATGGCGAGCCCGCCGGGCCGCACCTCGATGTCCTGCTCGCCGGCGGTAAACAACCCGCAGAACACGACGCGGTCCGCCCCCTCGGTCACGTTGAAGAAGCCGCCGACGCCGGGAATCCGGTGCGCCAGCTTGGAGACGTTGACGTTGCCGGCCGCATCCATCTGCGCCATGCCGACGATGGTGATGTCGAGCCCGCCGCCGTCGTAGAAATCGAATTGGTAGGTGTGGTCGATCACCGAGCCGGCATTGATCGAAGCCCCGAAATCCAGGTTGTAGGCCGGGTATCCGCCGGTCGCGCCGGATTCGACGGTCAGGGTGAAATCGTCGCCGCACGCTTCCTCGCGCGCCACCGTGGCGACGTAGCCGGCGATGCCGACGCCGAGATTGACCACGTCGCCGCGGCGCAGCTCCAGCGCTGCGCGGCGGCCGATCAGCTTGCGCGTATCGAGCGGCGCCGTCGGCATGTCGTCGACCTCGGCCCGGACGCCGCTGAAATGCGGATTGTATTCGGTCGCGAAGGTCTGGTGATGGTTCTCCGGGCGCGCGACAACCACATGATCGACAAGGTGCCCCGGGACCTCGACGCGCCGCGGATGAAGCGCGCCGCGCGGCACGATTCGTTCCACCTGGGCGATCACCGTCCCGCCGGAGTTGTGCACCGCCTGGGCGAAGGACGGGCCCTGAAAGGAGCCGATTTCGCGCTCCATGGTGATGTTGCCGTCCTCATCCGCCTCGGTGCCGCGCAGGAAACCGACATCGAGCGCCATGCTCGGATAGAACAGCCATTCGCGCCCGGCGAGCTGCACCACCTCGACGATGTCTTCCGTTGTGCGCGCGTTGACGCGGCCGCCCTCCTGGCGCGGGTCGACGAAGGTGCCGAGCCCGACATGGGTGATCAGACCGGGCCGCCCCGCCGCGATCTCCCGGTAGAGCTGCACGATCACGCCGAGCGGCAGCAGATATCCTTCCATCTTTTCGTCGATCAGCGCGCGCTGCAAATTCCGGTTGAGATTGAGGTACGAGGTCACCAGCCGGCACACCAAGCCGGCGCCCGCCAGCCGGTCGAGCCCGCGGCCCCGGGTGTCGCCCTGACCGGTCGACGCCAGCACCGTCAGGCCGCGCGGACGCCCGGTTTCCGCGAAGCGCCGCTCCAGCGCAATCAGCAGTTCCTCCGGCGTCGCCGAGCCGACGAAGCCATCCACCGCCAGGGTTGCACCCTCGGCGACGAGATCTGCGGCTTCCTGCGGACTGATTTGCTTGCTCACGGATCGACCGGAAATCGGTTGTTGCTCCTGCCGCTAGAAATACGTGCCGTCCGCAGCCACCGCAAGATTCGGACCCGATGAACCGCCGCGAAGCATTGACACCACCCCACCCGCTCGGGCTTGCTTTAGCGCGAACGGAAAACAGGGAGAACGCCGATGGGACCGCTGGCCGGGGTGAAGATCGTGGAATTCGCAGGCATCGGGCCGGGGCCGATGTGCGCAATGCTGCTGGCCGACCTGGGGGCCGACATCATCCGGCTGGACCGGATCGATCCGGAGCAGCCGAAATTCCGCTCCAATATTCTCAACCGCAACCGCTATTCGATTTCGATCGACCTGAAACATCCGGACGGCCTGGAAGCCGCCCTACGGCTGGTCGACGGGGCCGATGCGGTGATTGAGGGATTTCGACCCGGCGTGATGGAACGCCTCGGCCTCGGACCGGACGTCTGCCTCGCGCGCAACCCTAAACTGGTCTACGGCCGCATGACCGGTTGGGGGCAGGACGGGCCGCTCGCCCATGCGGCGGGGCATGACATCAACTACATCGCGCTGACCGGCGCGCTGCACGCCATCGGGCCGAAGGACGGCCCGCCCTCGCCGCCGCTCAACGTGATCGGCGATTTCGGCGGCGGCGCGCTCTATCTCGCGCTCGGCGTGGTCAGCGCGATCCTCGAAGCGTCCCGCTCCGGCAAGGGCCAGGTGCTCGACGTCTCCATGGTCGACGGCGCGTCGTCGCTGATTACCGCGGCCTACGGGCTGCAATCGCTCGGCCTCTGGAAGCATGAGCGCGGCAGCAATTCGCTCGACGGCGGTGCCCATTACTACGGCGCCTATGAAACCAAGGACGGCAAGTACATCAGCATCGCCTCGATCGAACCGCAATTCTACGCCGAGTTGCTGCAAAGGCTGAAGCTCGATCCAGGCGACCTGCCGGACCAGCTCGACCGCGACAAATGGCCGGACATGCGGGCGCATCTGGAATCGCTGTTCCGCCGGAAGACCCGCGACGAATGGTGCGAGGTGCTGGAAGGCACCGACGTCTGCTTCGCCCCGGTACTCACCATGGAGGAAGCGCCGTCGCACCCCCACAACAGGGCACGCGGCACCTTCGTCGAGGTTGGCGGCGTGGTACAGCCCGGCCCGGCGCCGCGCTTCCAGCGCACCCCGCTCGAGGTGCGGCGGGCGCCGTCAAAGCCCGGCGGCGACACGACGGAAGCGCTGGAGGCGTGGGGCTTTTCGCGTCAGGAAGTCGCCGCCCTGCTGGAGTCCAACGCGGCCTGGCAGAATCCCGAAAGCGGGAAATAGCGCAAGTCATGCGCGACCGCCGCCCTGATACGCGATGATCTCGATCGTCATCCCGACGCTGAACGAAGCCGGCACGCTGGCGCACCTGCTGCGCGCGCTGCAAGACCAGTCGGCGGAGGCAGAGATCATCGTGGCGGATGGCGGCAGCACAGACGATACGGCCGCGATCGCCCGGCGGCACGGTGTGCGTGTGCTCGGCGGCGCGCGCGGCCGGGGCCGGCAACTGGCAAACGGCGCGGCGGCGGCGCGCGGCGATATCCTTCTATTTCTGCACGCGGACTGCCGGTTTCCGCCGAACGGCCTGACGCGCATCGAGCAGACCCTGTCGCGCGACGGCGACCTTGTCGGCGGCAATTTCAGGCTGCTGTTCGACGGCCGCGACGCCTTCAGCACATGGCTGAACGGTTTCTACCGATGGATCCGGCGGCACGGATTCTACTACGGCGATTCCGCCGTCTTCGTGCGGCGCACCGTATACCGGGCGCTCGGCGGCATCCGGCCGATCGCCCTGATGGAGGATTACGACTTCAACCGCCGCATGGAGCGATCCGGCAGGACATGCTGCATCGACGACGCGCCATTGGTGACGTCGTCCCGGCGCTTCGCCGGCCGGCGCCCGGCGGCCATCGTCTGGGGCTGGATCAAGATCCATCTCATGTTCCATCTCGGCGTGTCGCCGGACACGCTGGCTCGGATCTACGATTCCGAGCGGCGCAGCGAGCCCCGGAACGCCTGACGCAACCCGGACGACCGCGCCTATTTTCCGGTTTCGTTCAGCGACCAGTCGTAGGCGTGGTCCTCGATGCTCTCGCGCCCCGCCAGGCGTTGCTTGAGCGGGGCGTCGGCGTAGCGTCGCAGATGGGCGATCACGGCGGCGTCGGTGCCGCCGAAATCGTCCTGAAACCAGACATAGATGCTGGAGACGGTGAGGCCGTTCGCATCGATGCGCGCGCCGCGCGGACTGTTCACATAGCCAATTGCGGCGTCCTCCAGCATGGATTCCGCCGTCCCCGCGGTAAAAGCCGATCGCAGCAGGTTGGGGCAGCCGACGGACGCGCAGTTCACCGCATAGTGGATGCGCGGGTCCTTCCAGATCGGCCGCAAGATCCGGTGTTCGATGTCATTCAAGCTGACGTCTTCGCCTTCGATCTCCACCAGCGATTCGTCCCAGGGACCGCTGCCGAACAGGCCCGAGGATATATCTCGGATGGAGTTCAGCGGATAATGCTTGAGAACCTGGGCGACCGTCAGCGCGTTGTACAGATTGACCCAGTAGGCGAATTGCTCGGGACGGCTGTACCGGCTCACCGGCAATGCCGAGAGACGGTTGATGTATTCGCCGAGCGCCTTGCGGTCGGCCGCCGTCACGCCCCGGTAATCGACCCGGTTCAGGCCGGTCGGGTCCGGCTTCACATAGGTCCGCAGGAAGCGCGTCCAATCGCCGTGGTCGATCCACACGGTCGACGCCGGATCGTGCGCCGTCCAACGCGGCCAGAGTTCGGCCTTCGGCGCGAACAATGCCTCCAGCGAGACGAAGCCCGCCAACGGGACGGCCGCCAACAGCACCAATAAACGGAGCGTCGGAATTCGCAGTGAACCAATCATGGCGTCGATCTCGCAATCTGCCGCTGTTGCGCACGGAGTTGCTAAGAGATAGGGCGTCCGCCGCACGACTCCAAATCGCGATGGCTCACAGGTCGGTCATATTGAGCGCAATTTGTTGCGATGTGCCGCGCGAATTTACGCTATGCTTCCGTATATTATGGCTGAGCGCCGCAAAATCGATTTGAAGAAGCAGCGTGCATGGCTTGAGACCCGGCGCGACGAACTCATCGAGCGTGCGCAAATCAGCAAGGACGCCCGCGACCCGGTCGAACTCGACCAATCCCGTGTCGGCCGGCTTTCCCGTATGGATGCCCTGCAGGGGCAGGCGATGGCGCAGGAGACCGAGCGGCGCCGGAACAACGAGTTACAACGCATTGAGGCGGCGCTCGCGCGATTGGACACCGACGAGTACGGCTACTGCCTGACCTGCGGCGAGGAAATCTCCCGAAAACGGATCGAGTTGGACCCGGCCGCGGCGGTTTGCATCGATTGCGCCAACGCGACCTGACGCACGGCTGCGCTACGCCGTATTCGCCTGCCGGGATTCGCGCTTTCGTTGATGGGGATCCAGCAGCCGCTTGCGGATACGGATTGACTGCGGCGTAACCTCGACCAGCTCCGTATCGGCGATATAGGCAATCGCTTTTTCCAGCGTCATCCGCAGCGGCGGCGTGAGCGTCACAGCGTCGTCCTTGCCGGATGCCCGGATATTCGTCAGCTGCTTGGCCTTCAGCGGATTGACTTCCAGATCGGAGCCGCGGCTGTGTTCGCCGATCACCATGCCGCCATATACCATCGCGCCGGGCTCAATGAACAGCGGCCCGCGTTCCTCCAGATTCCAGAGCGCATATGGCACGGCCTTGCCCTGGCCGAGCGAGATCAGAACCCCGGTGCGGCGCACGTCGATCGGCCCCTTGTAGGGAACGTAGCCGTGGAACACACGGTTCATCACGCCGGTGCCCCGCGTGTCGGTGAGGAATTCGCCATGGTATCCGATCAGGCCGCGCGACGGCGCGTGGAAGGTCAGTCGCTGCTTGCCGCTGCCGGCCGGCCGCATGTCGATCAAATCCGATTTGCGCTCGCCCAATTTTTCCACCACTGCGCCGGCATAGGCCTCGTCGACGTCGACGACCACCTCCTCGACCGGCTCCAACCGGCCGCCGTCGGGATTCTCGCGATACAGCACGCGCGGCCGGCTGATCGACAGCTCGTAGCCTTCGCGGCGCATGGTCTCGATCAGGACGGCCAACTGCAATTCGCCGCGGCCGGCCACCTCGAACGCGTCCTTGTCCTCGGTTTCCGTCACCTGAATGGCGACATTGCCTTCGGCTTCCCGCATCAGCCGCGTGCGCAGGACGCGGGAGGTCAGCTTGTCGCCATCCTGTCCGGCGAGCGGCGAATCGTTGATCGAAAAGGTCATCGCCAGGGTCGGCGGATCGATCGGTTGCGCGGGCAGCGGCTCGGTCACCGACGGATCGCACAAGGTGTCCGACACGGTCGCCGACGCGATGCCGGCGATCGCCACGATGTCGCCGGCCGATGCTTCCTCGATCGGAACCCGGTCGAGCCCGCGGAACGCCAGGAGTTTCGTAATCCGGCCTTCCTCGCGCACTCCGCCGTCGCGGCTCAATACTTTCATCGGCTGGTTGATGCGAACCCGGCCGGCATGGATGCGCCCGGTCAGGATACGGCCAAGGTAGGAATCGCTTTCGAGGGTCGTGGCCAGCATGGCGAAGGGAGCGTCCGGATCGATTGCCGGCGGCGGCACATGCGCGACAATGGTTTCGAACAAGGGCGAGAGGTCGCCGCCCGGCTGCTCCGGCGCCTCGGAAATCCATCCGTCCCGGCCCGATCCGAACAGAGCGGGAAAATCGAGCTGCTCCTCGTTGGCGTCGAGCGCCGCGAACAGGTCGAACACCTCGTCATGGACATCGTGCGCCCGCTGGTCGGGGCGGTCGACCTTGTTGATCACGACGATCGGCCGCAGGCCGAGCGCCAACGCCTTGCCCAGCACGAACTTCGTTTGCGGCATCGGGCCCTCGGCCGCGTCCACCAGGACGACGACACCGTCGACCATGCTGAGAATCCGCTCCACCTCGCCGCCGAAATCCGCATGACCCGGCGTATCGACGATGTTGATGCAGACGTCCTTCCAAACCACCGACGTGCATTTCGCCAGGATGGTAATCCCGCGCTCGCGCTCGAGGTCGTTCGAATCGAGCGCCCGCTCGGCCACATTCTGGTTCGCCCGAAAGGCGCCGCTTTGCCGCAGCATGACATCCACCAGCGTGGTCTTGCCATGGTCGACATGGGCGATGATCGCGATATTGCGCAGTTCCACTGAAATTTCCCGGCGAATAATGAATAAAGCAAACGCGGCCAGAGACCTCCGCCGCGCCGGCGAGAATATAGACCGACTTTTCCTGTAAACAAGTTAATCGTTCGGCGCTGCCGGACTCGACCTGCCGCACCGCCGCGCTTATTGTTCCGCCAGCGATTCCAGGGAGGCGGCCGATGACGTCAGCGCTGACGATGTTCGAGAAAATCTGGCGGCAGCACGTCATCACCGAAGAAGAGGACGAGGCGCTTCTCTATGTCGACCGCTGCCTGATTCACGAGGGATCGCGCCATACCTTCGACCAGATGGATGCGGAAGGCCGGTCGCCGGTCGAACCGGACAAGGTCTTCGCCTTTTCGGACCACTACGCCCAAACCACGGGACGGAACAAGGGCCTCGGCGCGATCGCCGATCCGAAAATCCGCGGCATGATCGAACTGCTGACGAAAAATACCCGAAAACACGGCATCCGCCATTTCGACATCGACGATCCCGACCAGGGCATCCTGCACGTGGTCGGTCCGGAGCAGGGGATCACGATACCCGGCATCCTGCTGATCGGGGCGGATTCGCATACCGCGACCCATGGCGCGCTCGGCAACTTGTCCTTCGGCGCCGGATCGTCGGAGGTCTACCATGTCGTGGTAACCCAGACGCTGTGGCAGCGAAAGCCGAAAGCGATGCGGATCACCATCGACGGCACCCTGCCGTTCGGTGTCGCGTCGAAGGATCTCGTCCTCGCCATTATCGCAAAGATCGGCCATGGCGGCGGCGCCGGGCATGTCATCGAATACGCGGGACCGGCGGTCGACGCCATGACCATCGAACAGCGCATGACGGTCTGCAATATGTCGATCGAGGCGGGCGGCCGCGCCGGCATGATGGCGCCGGACGACAAGGTGCTGGACTATGTCCGTGGCCGCCCCTACACGCCGGCCGGCGCCGACTGGGACCGGGCGGTCGAATACTGGCGCACGCTGCCGACCGACGAGGGCGCGCGTTTCGACACTGAAGTTTCGCTGAACGCATCGGAGCTGACGCCGATGGTTACCTGGGGCACCAATCCCGAACACACGCTGCCGATTACCGGGCGGACGCCGTCGCCGGAGGACGCCGGCACCGAGGCGGACAAGCGCGAAATCGCCGCGGCGCTCGACTACATGGACATCAAGCCGGGCACGCCGCTCGACGGGATTGCGGTAGACCGGGTCTTCATCGGGTCGTGCACCAACGGCCGGATCGAGGACCTGCGCGCCGCCGCGGAAGTAGCCAAACTCGGCAAGGCCAAAGTGCCGGCCTGGATCGTGCCCGGTTCGGGCGCCGTCAAACGCCAGGCCGAGGCCGAGGGGCTCGACCGGGTGTTTACCGGCGCCGGCTTCGAATGGCGCGATCCGGGCTGCTCGCTCTGCACCGCGATCAACGGCGATATCCTGCAGCCGGGCGTGCGCTGTGCCTCCACCTCGAACCGCAACTTCAAGGGACGCCAGGGGCTCGGCAGCCGCACCCATCTGGTCAGCCCGGCGATGGCCGCCGCCGCCGCGCTTACGGGCACGCTTACCGACGTGCGAAACCTGGCGAAGGGAGGCTGACCGATGCAGGCCTTTACCAAGCTGACCGCCGCCGCCGTGCCGATCGACGAGCCGAATGTCGATACCAATCAGCTCTGCCCGACGCGATTCAACAAGATGCCGATCGGCGATCCAGACTATCCGAACGTTCTGTTCCACGACCAGCGGTTCAATCCCGACGGATCCGAAAAGCCGGATTTCATCCTCAACCAGGACGCCTACCGGAATGCCGAGATCATCGTCGCGGACCGCAATTGGGGCGGCGGATCCTCGCGGGAGACTGCCGTCTATGCGCTGATGGCGTACGGCATTCGCTGCGTTATCGCCTCCGGCTTCGGCGACATTCATCGCAACAACTGCCTGAAGAACGGCGTGCTGCCGGTCACCCTGCCGAACGAGACCTGCATCGCGCTGCGCCGCCAGTTGCAGGGCAATCTGGAAGCGACGATCACCGTCGACCTGGAGTCGCAGACCGTCACCGCGCCGGACGGCACGCAGCATCGGTTCGACATTACGCCGGTGTCCAAGCGATGCCTGATCAAGGGCCTCGACGACGTCGGCCGGACCGAGGAATTTCAGGAAGCGATCGATGATTTCAGGGCGCGCTACCGCGACGCGTTGCCGTTCCAGGCGGCAATCGCCAAACCATAGACCATAGACTTGCGATTTAAACTGGCGCATGGAGGGGACTGGTGATGGAATACCGGATACCGGTCCGCAGGCGACCAGCACGCCGGCACCGGTCGAATCGGCATCGTCGTCTTGAGCGCATGCCTATGCCAAGGGTGAGGAAACGCATATGTCAGACCTGATCGATTACACCAAGCGCGGCGCCATTGGCGTCATTACCGTCAACAATCCGCCGGTCAACGCCTTGAGCCCCGGCGTGCCGGAGGGCATTTACGAAGCGCTCCAGCAGGGTGTGAAAGATCCGGATATCAAGGCGATGGTGCTGATCGGCGGCGGCCGCAGCTTCATTGCCGGCGCCGATATCAAGCATGTCGGCAAGAAGAAGAACCCGATCGCGGCGAAATGGCGCGACGAGATGGAAAACCTCGACAAGCCGGTGATCGCCGCCATTCACGGATATGCGTTGGGCGGCGGCCTCGAATCCGCGATGTGCTGCCACTACCGCTTGGCGGTTCCCAGCGCCAAGGTGGGCCTGCCGGAAGTGCTGATCGGCATCCTGCCCGGCGGCGGCGGCACCCAGCGCCTGCCGCGCCTGATCGGCCCGAAGAAGGCGCTCGAACTGATCGTAACGGGCCGCCATGTGCCCGCGCCGGAAGCGAAGGAACTCGGCATCATCGACGAGCTGGTGCCGGAAGGCCAGCTGCTCGAATCGGCCGTTGCCTATGCGGAAAAAGTGGCCGATATCCGTCCGTTGCCGCGCGTCGGCGAAATGGACGCCAAGCTGCAGGAGGCCAAGGACGACCCGGGCATGTTCGACGCCATGCGAAAGAAAATCGCCCGGCGCGCGCGCAATCAGGTCGCGCCCTATCAATGCATCAAATGCGTCGAGGCGGCAGTGGAACTGCCGCTGGCGGAAGGCCTGGAACGCGAGCGCACGCTGTTCGAGGAAATCAGCCAGGGCGAAGAAACCAAGGCGCTGAAGCACGTCTTCTGGGCCGAGCGCGAGGCGCTGAAAGTGCCCGATGTGCCCCGGGATACGCCGGCGGCGGACATCCGCAGCGGCGCGGTGATCGGCGCCGGCACGATGGGCGGCGGCATCGCCATGTGTTTCGCCAATGTCGGTATTCCGGTGAAAATCCTGGAAAAGGATCAGGACGCCCTGGACCAGGGCATGGCCAAGATCAAGGCGAATTACGACGTCAGCGTGAAACGCGGCAGCCTGGATGCGGCGGAAGTTCCGAAGCGAATGGCCCTGATCGAACCGGTGCTGTCCTACGAGCAGATCGGCGACGCCGACATCGTCATCGAAGCGGTGTACGAGAACCTCGACGTCAAGAAGGAGGTGTTCAAGACGCTCGATTCGGTGATGAAGGACGGCGCGATCCTCGCCAGCAACACCTCGACGCTCGATATCGACGCCATGGCCGACGCAACGAAACGGCCGGGCAGCGTTATCGGCACGCATTTTTTCAGCCCGGCCAACGTCATGAAGCTGCTTGAAATCGTGCGCGGCAAAGAATCCTCGCCCGAGACGATCGCCACCTCCATCAAACTCGGCCGCACTATGCAGAAAGTGGTCGGCGTTTGCGGCAATTGCGACGGTTTTCTCGCCAATCGCAGCCGCATCCCCTTCAAGTTCGAAATGACCGCGCTGCTCGAAGAAGGCGTGATGCCGGAGCAGGTGGACAAGGTGATGTACGATTTCGGTTACCCCATGGGACCGTTCGCGGTCGGCGATTTGTCGGGCCTCGACATCGGCTATGCCACGCGCAAGCGCCGGGCGATGGAGGACCCGGAGAACCATGTGCCGGACCCGATCTCGGACGCCCTGGTCGAGGCGGGCCGACTGGGCCAGAAAACCGGTGCCGGCTATTTCAGATACGAAGAAGGCGACCGGACGCCGCGCCCCGACCCGGAGGTCAAGGCGATCATCGAAAGCGTTTCCCGCCAACTCGGCCATGAGCCGCGCGACATCAGCGACGAGGAAATTCTCAACCGCATCCTGCTGGCGTCGGTCAACGAGTGCGGACGCATCCTGGAAGAGGGAATCGCCTACCGCGCCAGCGACATCGACGTGATGTGGATCAACGGCTTCGGTTTCCCGCGCTATCGCGGCGGCCTGATGTATTGGGCGGACACCACGATCGGGGTCAAGAAGATCTATGAGACGCTGTGCGAATACTACGAAAAACACGGCGGTCACTGGAAACCGGCCAAGCTGATCGAGGATCTTGCCAAAGCGGGCAAATCCTTCGCCGACGTCTAGAGCGGCGCCGACGCCTTGAGCACGACAATGCGCGCCGCCTGGTACACCGCCACCGGCCCGGCGCGCACTGTCTTCACCCTCGGCGAAATGGCGGCGCCCGAGCCGGGCCCCGGCGAGGTGCGGGTGCGGCTGCATACCTCCGGCGTCAATCCGTCCGACGTGAAATCGCGCAGCGGCGCCACCCGCCGCAACAACGGTCGCGGGCGCATCATTCCACACAGCGACGGGGCCGGGATCATCGACATGCTGGGCGGCGGCATTCCCGGCGACCGGCTGGGCCGGCGGGTTTGGGTCTACAACGCCCAGTTCATGCGGCCGTTCGGAACCGCCGCCGAATACGTAGTGCTGCCCGAACAATTGACCGTCACCCTGGCCGATTCAACCGACTTCGCCACCGGCGCCTGCCTCGGCACCCCGGCACTCACCGCCCATCAAGCGGTCGCCGGAGACGCACCGGTCGCGGGCCGGACCGTTCTGATCTGCGGCGGCGCGGGCGCGGTCGGCCACTATGCGGTGCAGATCGCCAAGCTCAAAGGCGCGACGGTGATCGCCACCGTCAGTTCGGACGCCAAGGCGGCGCACGCCCGCGCCGCCGGCGCCGACCACACGATCAACTATCGGACCGATGACGTTACGCTGCGGCTTATGGACATCACCGCCGGGCGCGGCGCCGACCGCATCGTCGATGTCGACACAACGGTGAACGCGGCGCCGTTGCCCCATTGGATCGCCCCATCCGGCACCGTCGCCAGCTATGGCGCAAAGGGCGCAACGGCGACGATCCCGGTGCGCGAACTTCGCAACAAGAACGTGACCATGCGGTTCATCCTGGTCTACGCGCTGAGTCGCGAACAGTTTGCGGCCACGATCGCGGACGTCACATCGCTGCTCGAAGACGGACGACTGAAGCACGCGATTGCGAGACGCTTTCCGCTCGCCGAAATTGCCGCCGCCCATGAAGCCGTCGAGAACGGTTCGGTGATCGGCAACGTGGTGCTGGATATCGGCTGACCCGCGCGCCGATCGGTCACCGGCGCGGTATTGCCGGCGCGCTGAACCAGAGCCATTCGCCGATATTGCAGGCGGGCCGTTCCGCCGCCGCCGCCGGCAGGATGCGCGCTCCGCCGGCGCCCGGGACCGCGGCGAGTCCGCGATCGGGATGCGGCGGCATGCCGGCGATCTCCAGGATGAATTTGCGCCGCACCGCTTCGGCGAAATCGTCGAAACCGTTCGCCGGCACGACGAAAGCGCCCGGCCCGCCGACCACGCAGTCCTGGTAATAGAGATCGATATCGAGGATCGCGCCATGCGTCTCGGTCTCCGACGGATTCGGGCGGATCGGCAACCCATTGACCGTAATGCCGGCGGCGACTGCACGGTCCCGCGCGATGGTGACGAGCGGACCGTAATTGTTCGGCCCGTCGCCGGAAATATCGATAATCCGCCGCACCGCCGGATACGGATTTTCATTGAGACGGTCTATCGATTTCAGGATCGCATCGCTGATCGAGGTACGCCGCCGGGAGTCGCCCGGTGCGCGCGCAAGCGCCGCTGCAAATTCTTGCGCATCCGCCGCGCCGCCGATAACGCGCCAGTCGACCACAACCTCGTAATGGCCGAACCCGGCCCACTCCACATAGCTCAAGGCAATCCGCCGGTGCCTGCCGGCGCGGATCGCCGCCAATACCGCCGGATCGTTCAGCGCCGCGATGTACCCGTCCCGCTGCAGCCGCGCTTCCCGCGCATCGATGCTGTCCGAGACGTCGACGGCGACCAGCAGCGCCAGATCGACCGGTTCGGCCGCCGCAGGCGCGACCGCCCCTGCATACAGCCAGAGGGCGCACAGCCCGGCCAATACCGCCGCGGACCGCCGTCCCTTTACCATTTCAAAAGTATTGGCGACTACGGTCGGAAGACGTGATACCGGGCGACCCCGAAAATCTGAGAAAGAGCGCATGACGGCACAGCATACCCCGGACGCCAAGGCGATTGGCGGCCATTTCCTCAACGCGCAGCGGTTGTCCGTCTATCCGATGATATTCCTGGCCGTGTATGTGCTTGCCGCGCTGCTTTGGGTCAGCCAGTCCAGCAATATGCTCGACCCGCGCGACAAGCCGCTCGGCTACGATTTCATCACCTTTTGGAGTGGCGCGAACCTGGCGATCGACGGCGACCCGGCCGACGTCTTTGATGCGGGCAAGATGGCCGCCGCCCAAACGCTTGCCGTGCCGGGCAATAAGAAACTCTATCTGTGGCACTATCCGCCGACGTTTCTGCTCATGATTCTGCCGTTGGCGGCCCTGCCGTACATCTGGGCCTATCTGGTCTGGGGGGCGGGAACCTTTCTCGCCTATGCATCGGTCATTCGAAAAATGGCTCCGCAGCCCCAGACACTGGTGCTGTTGCTCGCCTTTCCGGCCAGTTTCATCAACTTCATGCAGGGTCAGAACGCTTTCCTGACCGCGTGCCTGTTCGGCGGCGCCCTGATGAACCTGGAACGCAAACCGGTCCTTGCCGGCATCCTGATCGGCCTGTTGAGCTACAAGCCGCATCTCGGGCTCTTGATCCCGCTGGCACTGGTCTGCGGCCGCCATTGGACCACGTTTGCCGCGGCCGCCATCACCGCAGCGGGCCTGGCGCTGCTCAGCGTCGCCGCGCTCGGAACCGAAGTGTGGCTGGCTTTCTTCGACAACATCCCGGTGGTCCGCAGCGTACTCGATAATCAATTGATAAGTTGGACGAAATTCCAAAGTCTCTACGCCACGCTGCGGCTGGCGGGCCTAGGCATCGGTCCCGCTTACGGTGCGCAAACCGTGTTGTCGATCGCCGTGGCCGTTGCCGTGGGCATGGTCTGGTGGCGCCGCCCGGCGCTGCAGCTTCGGGCCGCGGTGCTGGTCGCCGGCAGCCTGCTGGCGACGCCGTATGTCTTCAATTACGATCTTGCGCTACTCGCTATTCCGATCGCCTTGCTGGCGATGGACGGCTATGTGCGGGGTTGGCTTCCCGCGGAACGTGAAATCCTGGCGATTGCCTGGCTGATGCCGCTGGTCACGGTCGGGGTCGCCGAAACGACTGGCCTGCAGCTCGGCAGCATTTGCATGGGCGCCCTGTTCTTTGTTGCGGTCCGCCGCGCCCAGGGCGTAAACACTGCGCCGCAGCACTGAAATCCCGTTAAACGGTCATTAATCGCGAATTACTGCAATCGACGGACCGGAAACACGCCCCATGGTTGTCGCATGGGGCTTTACTTTCTATTGACAGATTTCTGTTAACTCTGTTGCACAACCTTACGACATCGGCGCCCAAACAGAATGTTGAAGCCCAAACTTGTCGTTCCATCGCCGGGACGGCTCACCATCGCCCTGAAAATCCCAGCCATCATCGTGGTGCTGACGGGACTTGCCATTCTGTGCACCGGCATGATCGCCCAGTTCTATGCGTCGAGCAGTATTGCTGACGCGGCGATGCAATCGCTCGCGGCGATCAATCAGGCGCGTAAAATCGCCCTGGAATCCTATTTCCTGCGCGTTGCAGCCGACATCAAGACCGCAGGCGCCGATCCGCAAGTCAAGCGGGCGCTGGACGATCTCAAGACCGGCTGGGCCGAACTCGAAAACCCGTCGTCCAGGCTGCAATCCCTCTACATCAGCAAGAATCCCTATCCGGCCGGCGACAAGCAGGAACTCGAGACCGCGGAGGATAAGTCGCTCTACAGCGCGGCGCACCTGAAACATCACAGGAACCTGCACGAATTTGCGCGCAAGCGGGACTTTTACGACGTCTACCTGTTCGATTCCCGGGGCAATCTGATTTACACCGTCTACAAGGAACGCGATTTCGCAACCAACGTGCTGACGGGCCCCTGGCGCAACAGCGCTCTCGGCAAGGCATTCCGATCGTCGCGCGACACGCCCCGCCGCGGTCACGTGAACCGTCTCGATCTGGCCAAATACGGTCCTGACGACACGGCCGTCAACTTCATCTCGACGCCCATGCTCGACGAACAGGGACGCCTTGAAGGCGTTCTGGCGTTCCGTCTGCCGGTAACCGCCGTCAATGAAATCCTGAACAATCCCGCAGGCATGGGAACGACCGGCGAAACCTATCTGGTCGGCCGGGACATGATCTTGCGCAGCGATCCCCGGCGAAGCGGCGCACAGACCGCACTCCTCCAGCGGGTCGCATCGGACGCCGCACGCAAGGCGCTGAACGGCGAATCCGGCGTCCTGCAGCTGACCAACTACCGCGGCGACCCGGTTGCCTCCGCCTTCCAGCCGATCTCGGTCCAGGGGATGAGTTTCGCCGTGGTTTCGGAAAAAGCGATGAGCGAAATTCTGGCGTCATCCAGCTCGATGGCGCTGGTTCTCACCATGGTCGGTTCCATGATCCTGTTGATCACCGGCTCGATCGGATTCGCGGTGAGCCGCGGCATCAGCGCCCCGATCCGGCGCATGGCGGACGTGCTGACCCGGCTGGCGAACCAGGATACCGGCATCGAGATTCCCGATATCGGGCGGAACGACGAAATCGGCGTCATGAGCCGCGCCGCCCTGGTTTTGCGCGACGAAACCGCAACCGCGTTCAAACTCGGCCAGATGGTCGAGGAAATGCCGATCAGCGTGATGACCTGCAGTGCCGATGACTTCGTGATCGATTACGCGAACAAGGCGATCCGCGAAACGTTGTCCACGCTCAAAGAACTGCTCCCGCCGGGTGTCGAGGATGTCGTCGGCCATTCGATCGACATCTTTCACGAGGACCCAACCCATCCGCGCCGCATCCTGTCGGATCCGAACAATCTGCCGCACAATACGATGCTGAAGATCGGCGAAGAACATCTCGCGGTAAAAATCTCGGCCATTCGCGACCGGGCCGGCGCGTACATCGGACCGATGATGACTTGGTATGTGATAACCGAGCGGGTAAACTTGGCCAACACCTTCGAGGACAGCGTCATGAAGGTGGTGGAAACCGTGTCGTCTTCGGCGACTCAGATGGAAGCCACCGCAAAGGCGATGTCCCATGCGGTGGACGCCACCAACGAAAAGGCCACCGTGGTGGCTTCGGCGGTCGAGGAAGCGGCGTCGAACGTCCACAGTGTTGCCTCCGCGACCGAGGAACTTGCCGTTTCGGTGGCCGAAATCGGCCGTCAGGTCAATCAGTCTTCCGCCATCGCCATCAAGGCGAACGAGGAAGCGAAACGGACCAACGAAACCGTCCGCAGCCTGGCCGAAGCCGCACAGCGAATCGGCGAGATCGTCAATCTGATCAGCGACGTCGCGGAACGAACCAATCTGCTCGCCCTCAACGCGACGATCGAAGCCGCGCGCGCCGGGGAGGCCGGCAAGGGTTTCGCGGTCGTGGCATCGGAAGTGAAGAGCCTCGCCAACCAGACTGCCCAGGCGACCGGCGAAATCGCCGAACAGATCGGCGGCATTCAGAGGGTTACCGGCGACGCGGTCACGGCCATTCAAGGCATCGGCGAAACGATCGGCGAAATCCACTAAATTACCGCGACGATCGCCAACTCCGTCACCGAACAGGGCGCCGCGACCCAGGAAATTGCGGTCAACGTGCATCAGGCGTCGATGGGCGCCCAGCAGGTGACCGACAACATCTCAAGCGTAACCGCAGCCGCTGCCGAAACCGGCGCCGCGGCCCATCAGGTGCTGGAAGCCGCATCCGCCTTGACGGTGGAATCGAAAACACTGGCGCAGCAGGTCCAGCGCTATTTGCTGGAGGTTCGCGGTAATTGAGCCGCATCGGGCTTTAGCACTCTTTCGCCAGGTCCGGAAAATCGACCGGACGCCGCAAAATAGCCCGGCGGGCACAGGGCCCGCCGGAGTCACAATGCCGACACTTCGGCGATCGTCAAATGACGCACATATCGCCGCAGGAACCCAGATCCTCGTCCGCTTCCGAGATAAGTGCATCCCAGTTGGCCGGCAAATCGACCATCACGCCCGCGACTTTCGGCGCGTTACCCTGCATCCAGAAGTTATGGGTCGGATGGTGCCCGCCGGCGACGCACAGAATCAACTGCTCCGGCGTGCGGGTGATCGGCCAGGGATCCATCGTCGCCGAGGCGACGGTTTCCGCCTCGGCCGCCTGTTCGATCCACTGCTTCATCCCGGTCTCGCAGACCTCCGCGTGGGGGGTCGTCGAGTGTTCCCACAAAAATTGCTTGATCCGCGCCTTGGACCAGCCGAGGCCCGCCAACTGGTTCGCGACCACGCGGGACATCAGCAACGCTCCCGGTGAGCCATGCGCCCAGCCATGGGTGTAGTGCGGGCTCGGGCTGCGCAGGTAGCGGGCGACCCGATGCAGGCTTTGCACCGCTTCCTCGTCCGGTTCCTCCTTGCCGACGCCGCGGCGCATCACGTTCGATGCGCCGGTCGCGACATAGACCGTTACGGCGTTGGCGCCGCGCGGAAAGCCATGATGCTCGGCCGCGACCGTGTCCCAACCGTCCGGGAGCCCGTCCTCGTCTTCCGCGAACACCGCGTTGGTGTAGCGCATGCCGCCGTACATCGCCATCGTACCGACCCCGGGAAGGGCGCCGCCGACATTCTGCAGCAGCAGCCGGATGGCCCGTCCGATGCTCGCTCCGGCGGGATGTTGCGGGTCCGGTCCCAGCAATCCGAACCCCGAATTCAGGCGAATTTTTTGGGCTATCGGACCGTTGACGATGACCACCGGAAAGGTGCTGCCGGAGGTCGCCTGGAACTTGTCGTGCTCCAGACCCGGGTCGAGTATGCCTTCCATCGCGGCAACCAATACCGGCAGATATTCGGGCCGGCCGCCGGCAAGGCCCAAGGCCACGGCAAGCGTCTCGACGGTTGCGATCCCGCCGCGCGGCATGATTTTGCCGATCAGCGAATCGCGCGGACGGTCGGTTCCCTTGAGGATCCAGTTTACCCGATCTTCGGTCGGCGCATTGAGGGGCAAACCGTCGCCCCAGGCATTCATCAGAAATTGCCGGTTCATCCTGTCGAGCGCGGCCTCGAAACCGTTCGCCTCGACGCTCAGCTTCGGCGGCTGCCGCGTACCGGTCTTGTCCGCGCGCGCCTTCCAGCCGGTCAGGCCGTCGGCGAATTCTCCGACCCGCTCCCGCACCGGCGCAAGGTCGCTGCCGACAAGAAATGGATCGATCGGAAAGGTGACCATCGGCGCGTCCTGGTCAAAGCCCAGCCCCGCAAGCGCGTTGCGGACGACGCCCACGAAATCTTCGCGGGTCACGATAACGGTGGGAATGCCCCTGCTTTCAATTCTAGCGGCAGCACGGCCGCATGCTGTTGCGCAGGCGCCTCAGGAGGCGTTGCCGACTATGACCGCGTCCACTCCGCGCGCGGCCAACATATCGGCGGTTTCCTCCCGGTCCATCGCCGTGTTCCCCATCGGAAACTCGGTCTCGGACAGGACGGTGATACCAGCGTAGGTTTCTTCGAGATGGGCGCGGATCATCGGAAGGATCCTGTGCGCCTGCCACATATCGTCGGAAAGCAAGGCGACGGTCTTGCCCTCCAGCGTATCCAGCCGTGGCGCGTGAAGTTGCGTGATCTCCGTCGCGCCGGACGGATCAAAGACTTCCAGCGATTGCATGGTGCTATCCTGCTGCAGTTGTTGTTGTGCCCGGGGAACACCCGGGCCGGATTCCGTATCGAAACGCCGGCGCCAAAGCCGCGCCACTTTTCATGACGCTACCACATAACTGGACTGCGAGGTAAGCGCCCCCCGGTAGGTCACAGACTGGCGCAATACCGGGATGCCACGCCTAGCTGCCGGCCCGGACCTTGCCGATCACATCCTCGATCTGATCCTTCACGTCGCCGCCCGCCTGATGAAGCATCCGCATGAAAGCGAGCGTATTCGCGGCTGGCCCGCCGAAATCCCAGATGCATCCCGTAAACTGGCAATTATCGAAGGTCGCGGGCAACAGGCCGGAATAGACAAGATTACAATTCTTAAACGTGCATCCCACGAAAGTGCCGCCATCCAAGCTGATGTTTAATTTGACGAATTCTTGGTCGCGTTCAACCAAGGCTACCTCCTGATTTTGGTCTGTTTGACTTCCGGCACCACTCAAGCCGTTCCGGCAAGCATATAGCATCGTTCCGTACGCGCGAGGCCGGTTTCGCGAGCGACCAGTCGCCGCAGCCGGCGCCATGAACGGGCCTGCGCAAAAACCGTGGTATCCCTTCGGTCTCAAAACACCGTTCAAAACATCGATGGTTTTGACCCAACGCCGACATACAACAGCGTGCGATTTGGCCATATTCGGCTGGCAGTTGAAGGTTGCGCAGACTAACGGACCCGGCTCCGGGACGATTCAAGACCGGCGAAATCCCCGATATAGACCAGAATTCACCCGAAGCCGTCATAGGGCGGTCGACGTCACACGCTTGATGCGGTTCCTCGCAACCGCCGCGCATCTTCATGAGCTTCCGCCATTAGCCATTGTCGGAACGTCGCAATTTTTGGCAAATTCGCTGTCGCTTTTGGGCAGACTACCCAATAGGCATACGAAACCGGCAACCCTAGGGAGAAGGGCCGTACGAGGCGGCCGCAAATGAGATCGTGCGCTGCGAGTGCAGTTCTCGCGAGTGCGATGCCTTGGCCATCCAACGCGGCATCAATCACCATGCTTGCTTGGTTGAGGACCACGCCGCGCGACAAATCGGCGTCTTTGACACCAGCGGCATCCAGCCATTTGGACCAGTCGCGTCGGTTGTCGAGATGAAGGAGGGTGTGTGCTGCGATATCGGCGGGCTTGCGCAGGGCATGCCGGCCACGCATCAAGGTGGGGCTACACACCGGAAACAGCTCCTCGTTAAACAGGCGCGTGGCATCGAGCCCGGGCGCGATGCCGTTGCCGTGACGGATCGCGAGGTCGACATCCTCGCGCGCAAAGTCGACGTGATGAAGTGTGGCGCTGACTCTGAGGTCGACGGTCGGGTGGGCATCGGCAAACCGGCCCAAACGATGTACTAGCCACTTCGAGGCGAAATTCGGGGACGTGCTGACGGTAAGCACCCCCGCACTCTGCCGTTGCAGTAGCCGCTCCGTTCCCATGGCGATGCGGTCCAAGGCATCGCGCACCACGGCAAGATAGTCGCGCCCTGCCTCGGTGATGACGAGCCGTTGCGGTTCGCGATTGAAAAGTTTGACACCTAATTCCGCCTCGAGCGCCTTTACCTGATGGCTGACAGCGCCCTGTGTGACGTGCAGCTCCTCAGCAGCGCGCGTGAAACTTTCGTTCCGGGCTGCAGCTTCAAAAGCCTTGAGGGCATTCAGCGATGGTAGCTGACGCACTATCACAAACCTCCCCGAGCATGAATTATTCTCAGGCAAGGTAGAGAAATGATGCTTTGCGGACAAGCGGCTCTTCTTCCTAATAATAGCCAACGCGTCGGCCTCGACGCCTGAATCCGGAATACGGAGCGTTAGAAATGTTAATAACACTGCGACCGATATTCGAGCTTGGCGACCGTTGCCTTTCGGCAAAGCCCAGGTGGCACCTCGGTCTCTATAAACTATTCGCTCTCAGCCATATGCGGATCATTGGCGTATGGTTCGAACGTAGTCGCCAACGCCATGCTCTGGCCTGTCTCGACGATCGGCTATTGAAGGACGTTGGTATCAAGCGCGCTGACGCGGCACGCGAGATCGCCAAGCCGTTCTGGCGAAAATGACTATCGACTGCGTCGCAACAATAAACAGGAAAGGATGGCCCGTTGTGACTACCAGCCGAAGAAAGCTGTGCTGCCTCAGTTGAACCGCTTTGCACCCCATACCCGACATTCGTCGCCTGTCGGTCTTCTATCGGCTTTGCACGATTAGAACGGCGTTCAAATTCGGTGGTATACTGCCGCCAAATGGTAAAGCCGCAAAATGCCCCCATGACCATCGATACCCCGTCAGCCGTCCGTTTCGAAACCGAACGCTTCGTCATGCGCCCGCTCACCCGGGCCGACGTCACCGGACGCATGGTGCGTTGGATGCACGACGAAGAGTTGCTGCGCTATACGGAATTGCCGGTGCGGCCGTCCGTCGATGCCTTCATCGACTTCGTCAACCGGTTCGACAACCAATCGTCGATGCTGCTCGGCCTCTTTACCAGGGAAGACGAAAAGGCGATCGGCCTGTTTCAGATACACTGCGACCTGCGGCTGCGGCGCGGCACCACCGAGGTGCTGATCGGCGACCGCAATTTTTGGGGCAAAAAGGTCGTGGTTGAGATCAGGACCCGCGTCCTGGACTTCCTGTTCGACGATCTTGGCCTGCATCGGGTTTACGGCCTCGTACATGCGCGCAACCTTCCGGCGGTGTTCAACTACCGGGCCTTGGGATTCACCTGTGAGGGCGTCCTGCGGGGCCATGCAATGGGCGCTGAGAACGAGTTCGCCGATGTCTATTTCTTCGGCCTCCTGCAGCAGGAGTGGCGGGAGCGCCGGAAAAATTAACCATATGGCCAAAAACGACAATTTCACTCGATAGTGGCAAAAAATTGTTCTGCGGTGACCGCGGTCACTGGCATTCACGGAGGATTGTGTCAAATTATCGTTACTTTCTATCGACGAGGCCGCGCGCAACATTGCCCCTCCCCACGCGCGGTCTCGTTTTCTTTTGCCCTCTGGCATCGCTATAATTCCCGGTCTCGCCTGAATTGAGGCAACCGGTGTAGGCTGCGCGCGGCAGGCGCGGCGGACGCCGGCGTATTCGAGATCGGGAGGACCAATATGGCAGGGGACGCTGAAGCGGGGACGGCGTCTGCGGGTCCGCTGGTCGGAAAGACTTCGGGCAAGACGCAATTCGTCTACGAAATGTCGGCGCCCGAGGCGCTGGCCGGCCAGCACCCGAGCTGCAAGATCATGGCGCGCCGCAATACAAGCGGTAAATCCTCCGCCGAGGGCGGCGCCTTGTTCGGCGAGAAAATCATCGTCGCCCTGATCCACAAGAAACGCGGCAGCGGCTCGAAGCGCCATACCCATCCAAACGAACAGTTCAATTTCGTGCTGCAGGGCACGCTGCTCTGCGATATCGAGGACCAGACCGTTCTGTGCCCCGCCGGACATTGCATCCACATCCCGGCGGGGACCGAACATAGCTGCGTGGCCACCGGCGACGAAGACGTGGTCTATATAGCCGCCAAGGATACGCGCCACGGGATCGCAGGCCCGCCGGTGGACGGGAAAGAGGACGGCCCCCGCTACCTGCCCGGTTTCGAGCCGGGACAGACCGGAAATTGACCCCCGCTCCGCACCGAGGCCGCAAGAGAGGAAACACCGCCATGGACCCGATCGATACTCTTGCCGAGATATACGCCACCACCGGATTCGAGGTGTTCGAGGGCGACAGGTCCGTCACGCAAACCTCGCATGCGCTGCAGACGGCGATGATCGCCGAGGCGGAAGGCGCGGAGGCGGCGATGATCGCCGCCGCCCTGCTGCATGACATCGGCCGCATCATTAACCCCGAGGACCGGGCCATTACCGATTCCGGCGGAGACGCCAAGCACGAGGTCGTCGCCCAGAAATACCTCGAACCCTGGTTCGGGCCGGCGGTGACGATGCCGATAAAATGGCATGTCGCCGCGAAACGGTACCTGATCGCCACGGCGGACGACTATGCGTCGAAGGTTTCAGGCGGATCGGTCCGCAGCCTGAAAGGCCAGGGCGGCGCCTTCACGGCGGCGGAGGCCGAGGCCTTCATCCGCCAGCCCTACGCCCGGGAAGGGGTGCTGCTGCGCCGTTGGGACGACCGCGCCAAGCTGCCGGACGCCGAAACGCCGGAATTTGCGCATTTCGTGCCGTTTCTGAGGACGTGTCTCTCATCGTGACGGTTCATGCGCCCGCAGAGTGACTTCAGCATTTTCGAAACCGTGCTTCAATTGGCTTTTGACGCGAGGCGCCGGCCGGCAAAGTCCATTGCAAAGGTCGGCACCGCATCCTCCGCCAAACAAAGAAAAATGCTCCCTGGCTGGCATTAGCCGGGGAGCATTTCTGCTATTTCCAACGCGCCAAAAAATCAGCGCATTTGTCACCAAGAATCGGTTGATCACGAAATCCTAAAGATCCGCTTCAGGGTTCCCTCCACCAATAAGTGCCGCCAACTGATCCTGGCGCCGATCTCGGCACGTCTGACGAGGAATTCGAGGCCGCGTCTGCCTGCAAGCCCGATATTCGGCCCGTAATTGTCTACGAACGGTCCGGATATGTTGCCGAACTTCGCTGCGACAAGCCCGACGGGTCATGCCCGGCGGGGGGTTATTACACATCTGCATGAGCATTCTACGGTGATCGTCCAACGGGCCAGCCGTGCTCGGCGTAGAACTGAACGCCAAGGCGGCAACAATAGCCAAACTGGCGAGGATAATTCGGTTAGACATTTCTAAGCTCCCACTTTCGAATTTATCAAAACACGTGAATTGCCCTAACCCAATCACGCTGCACGGACCGTAAATCAACAGCCGTCAACGCTACCGGGACCAGATTGGCGGCAAAAAATTAACAACCCGTTAATGGATCGCTTCTGCTTAAAATTTTATTAGAATCCAACGCATTCCGCGGCCGCCCTGGATGACGGGCGGCCGCATGCAATTGAATTTGCCGGCGAATTCGCTACAGACCGAACATATTTTTCAGGTCTTCCCAGTATTTTTCCTGCTTCGCCGCACACAACGACGGCGTGCCGCCGCCGTCCAGACAGGCCTGACGCTTGCTGACGGCATCCGCCTTGCGCATGTCGTACACCAGCGTCCGGCCGCGCATGCACGTCCCCATCGCATGATCGGGTTTTCCCTCACATGTCGAATACAGGGCTTCTCGGAATTTATCGGAAGAGGATGTGTCGGCCGCAGCCGATCCATCGGCCGGAAGCAGGAGCGCGAGCGAACCTATCGCCGCCACACCCGCGAATATCAATTTTTTAGGCATCATAATCCCCAGATCAGTTCAACTGATTGCAGTGCTCGCCCCACCCTCAAGACGCAGACGAGTATCGGCGTGCGCCTAGTTTTACAACCAGGGGATTATGACGTTCGATCGCTTAACATCGTGTTTACGATTGATAAAATTTTATTAATTTGCACTCTTTAGGCGATGTATTCAGGGCCCTGTACAATCTCCCTTAAGTCGGCACCAAACACCCGGATTTCTGCGGTTATTTCGCCCGTAGCGCTCAGTTGAGCGCCATCAATCCCTTGGCGATGAGCCCGGTCGAGGCAAGAAAAAGCAATATTTGAAACAACCGAAAATATCGCCGCGCCGACAGGCGTCCGGTCAGTCGGCGGCCGGTCCAGCCGCCGGCATAGACGGCCGGCAGCACCAGAACGGCGGCAATCAGGAGGTTGATGGTGAACAGCCCGGCGAGTGCGGTAACGATCGCGCGCCAGAGCGACATCGCGCCGGAAACGACGATGTTGGTCGCGCGGAACGCCGCGGGAGTCGGCGCCACGAAGCGTATGTAAAACGAAAGAAAGTAATTCGCCCCGGCCCCCGCCACGCCGGCCATGAGGCCGGCCAGCGCCGCCAGGAAAAATGCGACAGAGAACCGGTCCAGCCTGAGATACGGCGCGACCCGCTCCGCCAGCCGCGCAATATCCGCCAGGACCGCGAGCGAAAGGCATACCCCCATCACCACGGTCAGCCATTCGGCGCGGAGACTGGCGAAGATGCCGATGCCGATCGCCACGGACAGCAGCATGCCGGCGATCATCGGCCGGGTGACCTTCCAGTTGGTTTCGCGGAATCCCTGCGGCAACAGTTGGATTTGCGCGAAGACTCCCGCCAGCAGCGCGATCATGACGGCGTCGTGCGGCGGCAATATCCAGGCGCTGCCGAGCACAGCCGGCATGCCCGACCCGAAACCGATGATGCCGCGGATCGAGAACGCCGTGAAATAGATGAGCGCCAAGACGGCGATCGTCCAGCCGGAAAGACCCTCGAAGCTTGAGCCGTCGAGCATCATGAGACGGCATCCATGGCCGCCTGCGGTGCGACCGGAACGGCAACGGGCCGGACGCCCGGGCGCGGGCTCATTCGCCGGAGGATTGCATAACGGGGTGAGTGGTGGTGCCCCCGGGGAGACTCGAACTCCCACTCCCAAAGGGAACGTGATTTTGAGTCACGCGCGTCTACCAGTTCCGCCACAGGGGCGCCCTCGCGGGCGGCCCCACTATACGCCCGCCGCGATGGCGGTCAACGGGCGGGATAGCCGTACAGCGGTGCTGTCGCCGCTGCGGCGCGGTCCCAATCTACTTCTCGCGATTTCGGCACCTGCGGCGTAATGTTCGTCGCTGGCAGTCGAGGGAACGGTCCATGCTGGGATACGATGCACCGAAGGAAGATATCGAGGCGATCCGGGAGTGGTTCGCGACATGGCATGGCCACGTGGATGCGGTAAATTTTACGGCATCCCGCGCGTTGTTCGACGACGGTGTCATCGGGTTCGGCACCTTCATGGACACGGTCGAAGGGCTCGATAATCTCGAGCAGCGGCAATGGCGGTCGATCTGGCCCACCATCGAAGATTTTCACTTCAACCTGGAGACCCTGCGGGCCGGCGTGTCGAAAGACCGCTGCCTGGCGTTCGGCGTCATTACCTGGCAATCCACCGGGACCGACGAAGCCGGCCGGCATTTCCCGCGGCCGGGGCGCGCCACGGTCCTGTTCGGCCGTGCAAATCCGGATGAGAGTTGGAAGGGCCTGCATACGCATATCTCCCTGAATCCGGGTACGCCGCAGCGCTCCCATGGCGCGCGGGCCGAGACCCGGTAGCCCGGCTCGCCGATGTCAACGGGTTGGATCGGCATTCCGGCGGCGGATAAGGCGACCCTGGAACTGGCGCTAAAATTCCACGACGACGGGGAATTGACCGCAGCGATGGCGCTGTACCGGGCCTTGCTGCAAAACCATCCGGATCAAGGCGAGATCTGGGGCCTGCTGGGTAGCGCGCTCCGCATGACCGGCGAAGCATCGGAGGCCGTCCATTCGCTGGAAAATGGCGTCAGCCACGCACCCGATCGCTTCGACATGAAGGCGGAGCTTGCGATCGCGATGTCCGAAGCGGGGCAGCACGCGGAAGCGGCGGACAAGCTCTACGGGTTGCTGCCGGTCCTGCGGTCGTCCGGACAGGATCAAGCGGTGGTATACGCGGCGCTTGGCGACGTATCTCTGGCGCTCGAAAACTACGGCGACGCGATCGCACACTACCGGATCGCGCTGGAAAAGGATCCGGACAACGCGGTTGCGCGCGAAAATCTGGCCGCAGCCTTGCACTGCGACGAACAATTCGATGCCGCCATCGCGCTCTTCCAGGAAATGCTCGCGAGCGATCCGGATAACGTTTCCGCCCTCATCGGGCTAGGCGCGGCCTACCGCGGCTCCGGCCGGCCGGTGGATTCGCTGGAGCCGCTCAAGCGGGCGATCGCACTGGAGCCCCACGATGGCACGGCCTTGGCCAGCCTCGGCGTTTCGTTGCGGCGGCTCAAACGGACCGGCGAATCAGAGGCTGCGTTTCGCGGCGCCCTGTCCCGCGACCCGACGGATGCCGAAAGCTGGAACGCGCTGGCTGATCTGTTGCGCGACGGTTTCAAATTGACCGAGGCGACACGCGCCCACCAATCCGCAATCAAGGCGAATGGCCGAAACCCCGGCCTCCACCTGAACTACGCGCAGACTTTGTTACTATCGGGGGATCTGGAGCGGGGATTCGCCGAGCTGGAATGGCGTCAGTCCGAGCGCGAATTTGCCGGCCGGCCCATCGAGGGCGCCGCCTGGGACGGCACCGAGGCAATGGGCAAGACCATATTGCTGCACATCGACCGGGAACTCGGCGACGCCATCAAATTCTCGCGCTATGCGTTGCAACTGGCATTGTCCGGCGCCACGGTTATACTCGCCTGCCCGGCGCCGTTGGCCGGGCTGCTCGCCACCCTCGACGGTCCGGTCGGAACCGTCTCAAGCCTGGACGATGCGCCACCCTATGACTTTCATGCGCCCCTGATGAGCCTGCCGCATTTCATGCGCACGACCTTGGCCACGATACCGTCGGAGTCGCCCTATCTCGGTGTGCCGCCCGGCACGGTTTCGCCGCTGCCGGAGGATCCGGGGGGACGCCGCATCGGCATAGCGTGGGCCAGCGATTCCGACCATCCGATGGATGACGACCGATCGGCGCCCTTGCATCGGCTTTCGCCGATGTTCGACCTGCCCCGAACCGAGTGGGTCAGCCTGCAAACCGGCGTTCCGGCGGAACAATTGACCGATACCTATCTGCCGATCACCGACATCACTCCGGCGCTCGGCGACTTTGCCCGGATCGCGGCGGCGATCGCGGAATTGGACCTCGTCATCTGCGTCGACACCGCGGTCGCTCACCTTGCCGGCGCGCTCGGCCGGCCGGTATGGGTCATGCTGCCGTATCTGCCGGACAGCGGCTGGATGACCGGCCGTACCGATTCGCCCTGGTATCCGACAATGCGACTCTTCCGGCAGCCGCGGCCCGGCGATTGGCAATCGGTGGCGTTCGACGTCCGCACCGCCTTGCGGGAGCAATGGCAAACCTGATGCTGCGCCGAACCTACGACTGGACCATGAGCCTCGCCGGCCACCGCCACGCGATCTGGTGGCTCGCCCTGCTCACCTGCGCCGAAAGCGTCGTCTTCCCGATCCCCCCTGACGTCCTTATCATTCCGATGGTCCTGGCCGCCCGCACCCAGGCGTGGCGGATCACCGCCGTCGCCACCACCGCCTCGGTGGTCGGCGGGCTGCTCGGCTATGGCGCGGGATTTTTCCTGTATGAAGAAATCGGCAAACCGATCATCGATTTCTATGGCTATGCGGCCAAGTACGAGACCTTCCAGGGCTGGTATACCGAACATGGCGCCTGGATCGTCGCCGCCGGCGGATTTACGCCGATTCCCTACAAGGTGATCACCATCGCGTCAGGGGTCGCGCAACTCGATCTCGCAACTTTCGCCGTGGTTTCCGTACTGAGCCGCGGCGCCCGCTTCCTAATCGTCGCCGCCCTGCTGTGGCGTTTCGGCGCGCCGATCCGCCGGTTCATCGAAGCGCGCCTAGGCCTGCTCGCCCTGGTTTTCTTCGTCATGTTGTTTTTGGGCTTCATCGTGGTCAAATATCTGGTTTAGGAGATCGTTGCGACATGACCGCGTCCGGCCAAAATCCCGTGTACGGCTTCGCCGCCCGCCGGCCGCTGCACGTCCTGGCGGCGGTCGCCGCCGCGACGCTTGCCATTGTCTATGCGGTGCAGCATCTCGGCGGGCTGGAACCGTGCCAGCTCTGCCTCTACCAGCGATGGCCGTGGTGGGCCGTGCTGGCGATCGCCGGGATTGCCCTCTGGCCGAAGACCGGCCGCCGGGTTCAGAGGGCGGCCACCGGACTCTGCGGCGCCATTCTGCTCGCCGGCGCCGCGCTGGCCGTTTTCCATGCGGGCGTCGAGCAGGGATGGTGGCAGGGCCTGGCCAGTTGCGGCGGCGGCACGGTGCCGGGATCGCTGGCGGAAATGCAGGAAATGATGAACCGGCCGATTGTCCGGTGCGATCAGCCCGCCTGGACGCTCTTCGGCGTTTCGATGGCCGGGTATAACGCCTTGCTGTCTCTGGTGACCGGCGCGTGGGCGGTTCGCGTGGCGGCCGATGGCTGATCCCGTCGGTCCCAAATACCTGCCGGGCGACCGCCGGCCGGAGGCCGAGCGTGCGGCGATGATCCGGGTCGACCATGCGGGCGAATACGGCGCCGCCCGCATTTACGCGGGGCAGCTTGCGATTCTCGGCGACCGCCCGGTCGCGAAGACCATCCGCCACATGGCCGACCAGGAAAAACGCCATCTCGAGCGGTTCGATACGCTGATCGCCGAGCGCCGCGTCCGACCGACCGCCTTGTCGCCGGTCTGGCACGCGGCCGGCTGGCTGCTCGGCGCCGGGACCGCGCTGCTCGGCGAACGCGCCGCGATGGCGTGCACCGTCGCGGTCGAAGAGGTGATCGACGAACACTACGCCGGCCAGGCGGACCGGTTGGGCGACCGCGACCCGGAGCTGAAATCGATTATCGAGGAATTCCGCCAGGACGAGCTGGAGCACCGTGATACCGCGCTTGCCCATGACGCCGAGCGAACCGCCGGGTACCCGGTCCTGACCGGTGCGATCAAGGCGGGCACGCGGCTCGCCATCCGGCTGTCGCAGCGCTGGTAGGACGACCCGGCCCTTAAGACGAATCGAGCTCGGTATCCCAGTAGAGGAAGTCGCGCCAGCTCTCGTGCAGAAAATTGGGCGGGAAGGCCCGCCCGTTCTCCTGCAGCTCCCAGACCGTAGGCTGGCGCGGCGTGCGAAAGGGGTACAGGCCCCCTTCCCTCGGCATGCGGCCGCCCTTCCGCAGGTTGCAGGGCGCACACGCGGAGACCACGTTGCCCCAGGTGGTGCGTCCGCCGCGGGACCGCGGCACCACATGATCGAAGGTGAGGTCGTGGGTCGGGAACCCGACATTGCAGTACTGGCAGGTGAATCGGTCGCGCAGGAAAACGTTGAACCGCGTGAAGGCGGGCCGGCGCGCCTGGGAGACATATTCCTTGAGTGAAATGACGCTCGGCAGGGGCAGTTCGAAGGACGGCGACCGCACGACGCGGTCATATTCCGACACGACATTCACCCGGTCGGTGACCACCGCCTTGACGGCTTCCTGCCAGGGCCACAGCGACAGCGGGAAATAGCTGAGCGGCCTGAAATCGGCGTTCAAAACCAGCGCTGGACAGTTCTCGAAGGACACGCGCACCTCGATTTCGGTTCCCGCCGCGCGGCCGCCTCCGCTGCCGATCGCGCGGTTCTGGATTAATTCAAGCCCGTTCCGACCGCCCCCTGATAGCCGAAAAGCCGGATTCCGGCAAGCCGCCGGCCCCATGGCGCCGCAAGACTTCACGGCTTTGTCGCATCCGCCGCGGCGCTCGCATGCACGATCGGCCGGTAGCCGCCGCGCAGCGCCGCAACCGCGGCCGGCGGTGTGAGTACGGTGCTTCGCATGCCGGTCGGTCGCGGTACGGCCATCGAGTAGCCGTTTTGCGACCATGGCAACAGGTGCCCGCGCCATACCAAATGTGGGCGCTCCGCAACTAAAAGGTAAGTGCCGTCCGGCAGCTCCGCCGCCGGTGCGGACCAGATGCGCTGCCGCCGGGTCCGGCGGTCGACGCGTTGCGCGTGCAGGCGGGCATCCATTTCGCCGGCCCGCGGCAAGGCCGGCTCCCCGTGACCCGCTTGCCAGGCCGCGCACCAAGCCCGATAGGCTCGCCGCCGGCATTCGTAGCAGGGCCGGTGGCCCGCCGCGATGGCGACCGCCTCGTCAAGGAAAAACAGTTCGGTGTAGCGATGCGGCGACATCGGCACCCGCTTGCGGCCGCGAAAACACAGCAAACAGATGATCCAGGCCTTGTGCTTCCAGCGGCTCCGGCCCAGCCGGCGCCGGTCGTCATGCAGGATGCCGCGGTTGCCCATGAAACCGCCGCGCGCGTCCACTGCAACGATCTCGCCGGTCGGCGTGACGCGGTTCTGCAGCGGCATGGCGCAGCCCCCCAGATCAACCTGCCATTAATTGGACTCAATTAATGGCAGGTAAGTTGATCGATTTCATAAGTGTAGAGCAGCATATTTGCGCCCGATAGGGCGCACGCTGCTCTAGCCGGCAAGCACCCGCTGCAGGAACGCCGCGCCGCGGACCAGGCCGTTCTGATCGATACCGTGGCCGATGCCCGGGCAGACATGGGATTCTACCGCAATCCCCGCCGCGGTCAGGCCGGCTTCCGCCTGGGCCATCGACTCGAAGGGCACCATTTCGTCCATGTCGCCATGGGCCAGCAATACCGGCGGTTTCGTCCTGATTTCTTCGATCAGCAATTCGGGCGCGATGAGACGGCCCGAAAAACCGACGATTCCGGCGATCTGGCGCTCGCGGCGCGGCCCGACGAAAAGGCTCATCATCGTGCCCTGGCTGAATCCCACCAGCGCCAGGCGATCCTCGCCCAGTTTCGCATTCTCCAGTTCCCGATCGATGAACGCATCCAACGCCGGCGCGGCCGCGCGGACGCCGGCCAGGACGGTTTCGGGCGACCGGTCCTGCACGCTGAACCACTGGAAGCCGTATGGCGCCATGTCGCAGGGAAAAGGTGCGTTCGGCGACACGAAGGCCGCGTTCGGCAACACCTCCGCCCAATGGGGCGCAAGACCGATGAGATCCTGCCCGTCGGCCCCGAGGCCGTGCAGCAATATGACCAGTTGCTCCGGGGAGCCGCCGGCGGCGGGGCCGAATCGCGGGCCGTCGAGCTCGAGAAGATTGGGCATTTCGGCGTGTCTTTCGCTAGTGGACGGGCACCGCCCGTCGAGTTCGTCAGGGCGCGCCCTTGTAATAAT